>Ga0114950_10003198_pt1 | contig 12617 bp, 8 predicted proteins | sample N075metaG_FD_83503 | JGI IMG/M metagenome (GOLD analysis project Ga0114950, IMG submission 83503) | Deep subsurface microbial communities from Kermadec Trench to uncover new lineages of life (NeLLi) - N075 metaG | ecosystem: Environmental > Aquatic > Marine > Ocean trench > Sediment | place...
GCGCTGGCGGCCGCGCGGCGCCGGAGCCCCACTTCGATCCTTGGCCTGGGAGACTGATAGGCATTGATCACAGAACGGAAGTTATCGGCCTTACTGCCGCTCAGTAACAATCCTGCTCCGGCATCACCCGGGTATCCCGTTACATAGACATCATCACCCGGCACCGCGCCTTTTCGTCCTATTGCCTGACCAACAGGTGTCAGGCCCATCACGGTAAACGTCAACGATAACTGCCCTCGAGCCAAATTACCGCCGACCAGGGGTATTTTATATTCGATAGAAAGATCGGAAAGTTGTTGGGAAAACGCCGATAACCAATTGTGATCGATTCCTGGCATGGTGAGTGCGCCGGTGAACGCGTAAGGCGCGGCGCCCATGGCTGCAAGATCGCTGACCGATGCCGCGAAGGACCTTTCTGCTACCATACCGCCAGTGCAATCGGCCGGAAAATGTACTCCTTCAACCAATGTATCTGTGGACACACAGAGCTCATAACCCTGCGGGACCGATAACACGGCACAATCATCTCCCGGGCCCAGAATGACTGATTTTGCTGATTTCCAACCGATATTCAGAAAGTACTTATCGATGATCGAAAATTCATGATCTAACATAAAAAGACTGCTATAAAAAGACTTCAATAATGAGACTGCCATAAAGAGACTACCATGAGGCAGCTGCCACAAGGGGCGACTATTGAGGGCTTGCTGTTAAAGGGCGATTATTAAAGGGCTGCTATATAAAGCACCATTATAGGAGGATTAGCACAAAAAGGCTGCTATGGCAGATCTACACCGGGTGAACTTCTACCAACGGACTGCCCACAGAACCCGCCATCAAAATAGCTTTAGTTAATTCAGCGACGTTCAAATTCTACAGAACGATAGTGCTTCGCCAGATGATCCAGGATCGAATTCACATACTTAAAGCTACCTGTGGCACCAAATTGCTTGGCAAGCTCAACGGACTCATTAATGACGACCTTGTAGGGAATATCGATTCTCTCCTTCAACTCATAACTACCGATGAGCAGGACTGCCTTCTCTACCGGATCAATTTCTTGCAGATCTCGATCGAGGTGCAATTTGATGGCTTCAAATAACTCATCCTGTTGACTTGCTATACCCGTCAGAACCTCATGAAAATATGTTGTATCCACTCGTTTCATTTCATGGTCGTCAAGAAACTGTCGCTCAACGGTGGATGCAGAATCTCCGGTAAGTTGCATCTGGTATAACGCCTGCAAAGTAAATCTGCGCGCTTTACTCCTGGCGGCTGCAACAGGTTTCATTCAAGGTTTCTGATCAGGCTAACCATTTCCAGGGCAGACATGGCAGCGTCCACCCCTTTATTGCCCGCTTTCGTTCCGGAGCGTTCGATGGCTTGTTCGGTTGTATCTGTCGTTAGAACACCAAATGCAACCGGGATTTGCTCTTCAACCGATATCCTGGCAATGCCGCTGGCACATTCGCCTGCAACATAATCGAAATGTGGCGTACCGCCACGAATAACGGCACCCAGGGTGATGATGGCATCGCAATCCTTTTTTATCGCTACTTTCTTCACAGCCAGAGGTATTTCAAACGCTCCCGGCACTCGCACCACCGTAATATTGTTATCTGAAACGCCGTGCCGCTTAAGTGTGTCGATCGCACCGCCAAGCAAACCCTCAACGACGAAACCATTAAACCGCGCGACGACGATGGTGAACCTTGCAGTATTGGCGGAAAAATCGCCCTCAATTACCCTGGTCATATCTCTATCCTGTCTGATTTGGAACAGCGGTTATCCTGATATCGTCACCGACTGATCTACAATCTATAATATTCATATTAAAAAGATCGCCCATATTATCAATTTCCGACACGTTGAGTAATGACCTCGCAGAAGAACCCATAATTTTTGGTGCAATGTAAATTACTAATTCATCACACAATCCCTGTTCCACAAGACTACCACCGAGAGTGGCGCCACATTCAAAAAGCACTTCGTTACAATCTTCCCCGGCCAGATGCTGCAGAAACCTGGTTAAATCGATACGATGATGAGTGTCTTCAACTGCATCAAGGATCCTGACACCAAAGGTTTTTTCCTCGGCCATCCCGTGGACACACACCAGTACATTATCATGATTCTTTAAAACCGCGGATTCAGGCGGCACCCGGAGCCGCGGGTCAAGGATGTATACCGGTCGCCTCCTCTTTGCGGCCAGTTCACGATATTCAACATCTAATTCTTCTGCCCGCACAGTCATGCGAGGATTATCATGGATTACCGTCTGGACACCAGTCACAATCACAGAACTCCTGGCTCTCAGTTTTTGCACATCTCGCCTTGCCCCCGGCCCGGTAATCCATTGGCTCTCACCGTTGGCGAGCGCCGTCTTACCATCGAGGCTCATTGCCAACTTCAAGCGGACGAAAGGCATGCCAGTCTCGTGGCGTTTGATATGACCCGGATTCAGCGCCCGCGCGGATGATTCCAGCAAGGGCGTCTGAACTTCAATACCGGCGTCACGCAAATTCCGGAATCCTTCCCCCGCATTTTTTTTATGAGGATCAGCCATCGCCGCGACCACACGTTTGATGCCAGCCGCTATCAATGCCCGCGCACAGGATGGCGTTCTGCCGTGAAAGCTACAGGGTTCTAATGTCACAAATGCCGTTGCCCCTCTCGATTCCTCACCCGCCTCGGCCAGGGCATTGGCTTCTGCATGACCTTCACCCGTCGTCAGGTGAAAACCCTTGCCAACAATGCGGCCGTCTTTCACCAGAACGCATCCAACCCTAGGATTAGGATCCGCTGTATACAATCCTTTCTCCGCAAGTCGAAATGCTTCAGCCAGATAGTGGGCGTCTTCCATCATTCACTTATCCTTTCGGACTTCCTTATCCATGCGATCCATGCGATCCATGCGCTCAATCTCCTCACGAAATTCGTTCACATCCTGGAAACTCCGGTACACGGATGCAAACCTGACGTAGGCGACTTCGTCCAACGCCCTCAACTCCTCCATCACCATTTCGCCAACTTCCCTGGTTTTTATCTCGCGTTCACCGGTAGCACGGAGTTTATATTTGATTCGATTAATCGTGGATTCCACCACCTCAAGACTCACCGGCCTCTTCTGCAGCGCCCGGGTCAATCCGTTACGCAATTTGTCTTCATCAAATGGCTGGCGACTGCCATTTCTCTTGATAACCCTCGGCAAAACAAGTTCGGCCGATTCAAAAGACGTAAATCGTTCACCGCACTCCTGGCATTCACGTCGTCGACGAACCTGATTACCGTCTGCAACCAGTCGGGAATCTATTACCTTCGTTTCCTTGTCTCCACAAAATGGGCAATACATTCTTTTCTTTACTCCATATTCGAAACTTCATTTTACTCTATTCACCACTGAGAAGTCGCAAACTCGACAATCGCACTGGGCGTGTTCTTTATGACCCTGTTCAAAACCTGTTCCTGTTCAAGACAGGGGAAGGATACTTGGTGATAGAATGCCGGGTTCAGCAATACAGGTGCGGTCAACTCTATCACTATGGCTCAATACGTATACACCATGTCCCGGGTGGGCAAAGTCGTTCCACCTAATCGTACAATTCTGAAAGACATATCACTTTCCTTTTTTCCCGGTGCAAAAATTGGTGTCCTGGGGCTTAACGGTTCAGGAAAGTCCAGCCTGTTGAAGATAATGGCCGGTGTAGATAAGGATTATCTTGGAGAAGCAAGGCCGCAACCGGATATCAAGATTGGATACCTGTCACAAGAACCGGAACTAGATCCAAATAAAGATGTTCGAGGTAATGTAGAGGACGGTGTGCGGGAAATCAAAGACCTGATAGATGAGTTTAATCACATTAGCGATCGTTTCGCCGAACCCTTGAGCGAACACGAAATGAATGAGCTACTGGAAAAACAAGGGGCGCTACAACTAAAAATCGATGCCTGTGAGGGCTGGGATCTGGAACGAAAGATTGAAATCGCAGCCGACGCGTTGCGACTGCCGCCTTTTGACAGTGAGGTTGAAAACCTGTCCGGAGGAGAGAAACGACGAATTGCCTTATGCCGCCTGCTGGTTGCCAACCCCGATATGTTGTTGTTGGATGAGCCCACAAACCATCTGGATACAGAGAGTGTTGCATGGCTGGAACGATTCCTGAAGGACTTTCCCGGCACAGTGGTTGCCATCACGCACGATCGCTACTTTCTCGACAATGCCGCGGGCTGGATTCTGGAGCTCGATAGAGGGTACGGCATTCCCTATGAAGGCAATTATTCCGCCTGGCTGGAGGCCAAGGCAAAACGCCTGGCCACGGAAGACAAACAGGAGCAGTCGCGACAAAGGTCTATAAAGGCAGAGCTGGAGTGGGTTCGTACTCAACCCAGGGCGCGCCAGGCAAAGAATCGAGCCAGGCTGGCTCGTTTTGAGGAATTAAATTCGCAAGAATACCAGCGGCGTAATGAAACGCTTGAACTCTACATTCCGCCCGGTCCACGCCTGGGTGACCTGGTTCTGGAAGTTCGCCACATTAACAAGCGCTTTGGCGAAAAGGTGCTGATAGAAGACCTGAGTTTTACAGTCCCCAGGGGCGCTATAGTAGGGATAATTGGTGGCAACGGTGCCGGGAAATCGACGCTGTTCAGAATGATTTGCGGGACCGAGCAAGCCGATAGCGGTGAGATTAAACTGGGTGAAACTGTTGAGTTGGGTTATGTAGACCAGAGCCGCGATTCGCTGGACGGAAACAAAACAGTTTATGAGGAAATTTCTGGAGGGCACGAAGTTATCAAGATCGGTAGTTATGAAACCCAGTCCAGGGGATATGTCAGTCGATTCAATTTTAAGGGCGCAGATCAACAAAAACTTGTCGGCAACTTGTCTGGCGGCGAACGGAACCGTGTTCACCTGGCGAAATTGTTAAAAAAGGGGGCCAACTTCCTCTTGCTTGACGAGCCCACTAACGACCTGGATATAGAAACACTTCGTGCCCTTGAATCTGCAATCGAATCCTTTCCAGGTTCGATTATGGTCACCTCTCACGATCGCTGGTTCCTGGATCGTATTGCAACACATATGCTTGCATTTGAAGGCGATAGCAAGGCAGTCTGGTTTGAGGGTAACTATAGTGAGTATGAAGAAGACCTGAGAAAAAGACTCGGTGAAAAAGAGATTGTACCGAGCAGGGTCAAGTACAAGAAGCTAGCCTGAATCTGCCTGCAACGCTCCTCGTGGATCGATATTATTCGATTAGTGATGCGCGCCAGCCTTGTTCCGTTATGGATACAACCTAACCCGGATAATTTTCGGGTGCACTGGCGGCGAACCGGCGATTCTAAAGTGTAACAGAGACGATAGGATTAAATGCAGTCAGGCTATCGAGCAAGGTTGAGTTTCCCAGCCCATGATTGGGGAATAGATTCGCAAAAAGACTTTGTTCGCCATGCAATGCGAGGTAGTTCAGGGTGATAGTTTGCACCAGCAGATTAACATTGTTCGCTGCCGGTGAGGATGCAGTTTCCACCGATCCATCTGAACGGAACCAACCCAGTTGCTGATGCCGGGCTTGTTCAACAAGATCACCACCTAACAGTTGAGGCCTGCCTGCCGGATTATAAACCAGGAAAAAGGATGCGGCGGTTGACTGGTTGTCTCCAGTCCATTCACCCTTACCGCGTCCTGCAACCGTATCATCAATCCTGCCGTTACTGGAAACCGAGCCGTCACTGAATATATACACCATAAGCGGAACACCTACCCTGGCCGCGTATTCAAGGCAAGCACCTATACATCTACCCGCTCGCAAGTCTCGTACCTCACCCGTTCCCCTTTCACCCGTATGATAGTCATAGCCGCCCATGGTGATACATCCTGCCCCGGCAAAACCATTTACAACCAGTTTCATGACCGAGGCGGTTTTTTGAAATTCCCTGTCTCCATCAAATTCCGCCGTGGAAAAAATGCCACCCGGACCCACGATATCCGGGTCAATTTCCGGATTTAAAGAAGAGGGATCTCCAAACCTGTCTGCCAGATCCGCGCTCTTTACATAACCGCAACGCACCAGGTCTTTAATCACATCATCTCGAGTAATTTTCGAATCGACCCTGCTCAGCTTTAAATCGGAGATTCTCTGAATGGATTCCATCACAGCAACCGCATCTTCCTGGGAGAGCAAACTGACAAGATCACCGACATCAACTAACCCGGTAACATCACTGGGGCGATCGACCTTGGTTGGTCGCACGGTCAAATCAATCTGGTCTACCGGCGCCATTGAGTTTCCGCCAGAATCTGAGCTGCGTGAACCGATCAGTGTTAACAATGAACCATCAGCACCCGCACGATTTATGGCATACATTGGATTGTGTGGATTGTTGCCAGAGTCGTTCTCTGACCGGGCAGGAATAACGGCGCCGTTGGTCGCCGTGAGGGTTGAAGGCGCAGCCTTTTCAACGATACCGCGCAGGTATGCTGAGTCACTGTGAAAGGCTAACCCCAGGTCTGTGTTGATGAAATCGTTAGTCCCTGATTGGGGGTTAGCAATCGGCGGAATCTGGTCCCCTGGCAGCCCCAATTTCGAATATCCTGCCGTCGAAAGAAAATCAAACTGACCATCCCGACCACCCGTCAGGACATTGGACCCGGCAATATTTGCACCACCTGCCAGATCGAAACAGATGAATGGAATCTTTCCGGCACCTGTTACAGCAAGGCCGCAAGATTGCTTCAAAAGCTCCAGATCGGCAGACAGTGCAGCCTGGGCAGCGCGTGGGTTACCGAATAGACTAAACAACGTAGAGCCAAATACCATGGCTGACCCTGCACCGAAACCCTGTCGAATGAAGTCTCTTCTGGTCACAGGTTTTTTATGATCAAGATGTTTAAGGGGCGCGTCTAGCGGAAGTGCTTTTCTATTCATGTCATGTCTTTTCATATTGACTCTATTAAAATCGTGTGTTGAATATTGTGTTGTCAGTACGGGTTCTTTACCACTCTTTGTTGATGTGCAGCTCGCCTGCAACGGATTCCTCGTTGCCCACTTTCACTGGATAAGAATTGCGGCACTGCCAAGTGCTGCTGCGCAGGTCGCTTTTACGATCGTTTCAGTTCGTTCAATGTCGCCTCCGGATGCTGCAAACTTCAACGCCAGGGTCTCCAACTCAATTCGAACCAGATTGCCATCGGGCTGGGAACCAAGGTTAATGCCTAAAACAGAATCCAGCAGTGGATCTAACAAGGCATCTCGACCCGCACTATCGAAGGCAACTGCAGGAACCGCCTGAAAGTTAAACGCGGGGAAAAATACGGCCCGCAGGACGGCATCCTCCACAAGAACGTTACAGTACTCGATCGCCAGTTGGGTTACCGCCATCTGCTGAGATGACAGAAACCCTTCAATATCTGCAACACTGGGTAGTTGTTGGCGAACCGTGGTAAAGGTATCCTCGACATCCGGATGAGACATGGAGACTCCTGTCACAGCTGACATACTCGCATTGATTTCATCAAATGTTTTTAGTCCAATATCCGGTACAGGAGCACCATCGGCAGGCACGGGTAAAGGATCAGCAACCGGTTCTGAGATCAGGTTTGTATTGTCGCCAATTTGCTCAAATGTAAGGAAAAACTCATCACTCTGGGTACCTTTTTCGATGCCAAGTATGGTGCCTATCGGTGACAACGGCTGGCCTGTTATTGTCGAATAGTCCGTCATATTCAAGTTCAGATCCAGCTTTTGGTATGCCTGGCCAACCTCCGGTTCACGACCATTAATACCAATCCGCATTCCCCTTATCGGCACATCTATCGGGGTTGCAGTTTCATCTAAAGAAATGAAATAGGGTAGATTGAACAGGTAGCTGAAATTGTCAAACTGGCTAAATTCAAATACCACAAATGCATCAGGCACATCTATCAAATGGCTAATCCCGAACAGTAAGTAGAATTGCTCCCCGACCCCCGCATCAAAATTCTGCCTGATCTGCACAGGCGTCAGGGCGCGATTGTGTATCGCAACCAGTTTCAACACACCTCGCCAGAGCCGATCCCCGGAAACCTCATTACCCAGTACAAATGCGAACGTATCATCCCAGTCATTAAGCGTCCCTCCACCTGAATCAGCAACATCGATCCTGGTGCCATTGACATAAATCTGCCGACCATTGGTAGGATCGAACGTTGTGACCACATGTTGCAATGTCGCCTGCAGAACTTCATCTGCATCTGGAGTCGATAATGCCGGGTCCCCATTTCCATCTGTCGCGGAGGATCTGGCCAGGAAATCATAGTTATAAAGCGTCTGTCCCAATGTGAAATTACGTGCGTTATTACCAGCAGAATAACTAACAATATGCGCTTCTTCCTGGGTGACATTTTCCGGTGTAATCCATGCCTCGATAGAATATTCACCTGTTGAAGTAATCAAGTCATGTAATTTACGGCTTGAACCGGTTAAGCCTTGCGCCCTGCCGTTATCGCCAATATGTATCCCCCAGCCACCTACCCATTCAACGTCACCGGTCAGGGTCAGGTTCAGGGCCGGGTCAACGCCACTGGTATCAAATGCCGTTGTACCGTTCAGTGTCTTAAATTGATACAGCGCAATGACGTTAGCGTCATCCCGTCCACCGCCAGAAGCAACAATCCCATCCGCTAAATTTAACGCCTTGGAAGTGAGGAGATTCGGGTCAACCTCAGTCTCTGGAATGGCGTCAATAAACGATTGAATAGCTGCCAGCATCTGTGCAGCGTTACCCGGGCAATCGCTCCAGCAATTATGAAACTCTGCAGCCAACCGAATGACAAGCCGGGAACTCGCCGGGTCATCTATTTCTATTTTGCTGCGCGCGGCAGCATAAGCGGCATCCACATCAGATACAGCAAAAAATGGTGATTGTGCGATCGCGGCCGACTCCACATGGCAGCCTGCACAATAGGTTGTCAGCAGTGGATGAATGGTTGCTGCAAATAAATTCGAATCTGTTGGGAAAGACTTCGATGCACCCGGATCACGTAACGTCGGCGCACGAAGTTCTATCTGATTAGTGTTGTTTGCGTTCTCTCCCGCCCAATTGGCCACCCAGGTCGTCAGGATGTCGCCACATGCCCCGTCAGATGCTAACCAGCAGTTATGGCCTTCACTGACTTTAACCACGATACGGGATTGAGACGGCTGAGACAGGTTTACGACGGGGTTCACCTGCTCGTATGCAAGGTTGATATCGTCATTACGCGCAAAGCCTGGGCTCTGCCCGCCAGTGCCGTGACATTGGCCACAGCGATTTTCCGTGGCAATGTTCTCCCAAAGATTTATCCTGAAACGCTGGATATCCTCTGTCTGCGGCGGTGGTCCGTTTAACACCAGGCTTCTGGCACCAGAGGAATCCTGTACTATTTCAAGGTTCTGCTGAACTGATTCCCCGGCACCCCCGCTACATGAAGACAACAAAATAAGCAGAGGGATAAAATAAACCAGTTTATGACTATTCACGTCTAATCTCCCCGACAATAGGCTGCAGCAGCAGCGAAAGACTGCTTCAGTTGATAGCCTGATCCGGTAAATGTGGCAACCATACCCGCGATCTGGTTTCGATCAGTGGCATCAATCGCGTCTCGCAAACACACTTCCTTAAATACTTTTGTCATCTGACAAGACGCGAAAGCACCGCTGTTTGCCAATTCCTCACCAAGCGATTTAGCGCCTGAGCCCGAACCCGATAATGTTTGATCCCACATCAGGTTTCGATTACGGCCAGTACGCCAGTAATTATCCCAATCATCATTTTCAGTGATGAAACCGTAGGGAAAATTATTCTTGTTGTTATGGTATTTGCTCACTACTCGTGTGCCGGTATCAGGATCAATCGACCCTTGAATGTTATAGACCAACCGTCCTGCGTCGCCTTCGGGGTCCACATCTGAGTCATACTCATAGTCGTAATAGGCGAAAGCCTGGGTCATCGGATCCATTGCGGAGTGGCAGCCGATGCAGTTGTTCCTGAACAACCTGCTGTCACCCCCAGGGGAACGGGTGACATCTTGTCGAATTCTATCGGGCACACCGGTGATATCTGAAACTTGCTCTAAATCGCGACACAGGTGATTAATCAACGTAAAGCGAAACATTGCCCTGTTAGTCCCGGCCAGAAAAAATGCTTTTGCAGCTGCCCGGGTCGTCATCACGCCTGCCGTTGCTGCTGCCGGAATACCCGTTAATGAAGATTGTGTTTGCTGTTGCAGGTCGACGGATAAATTAAAACCCCCGTCTTCCAAGGCTTCATAGTGTTGATTGTTGGTTGTTGAGTAAGCCGAAACACCCGTGCCTGCTGCGCCAACGTAGATAATGTCAGCGAACAGAATCTGACGAAAATCAACATCGTCCCGTATGATGCCTATAACTGTCGCCGTATAGTCATTCAAAGGTGCAAAAATATTAAAATCCCGGTTCGTCCACGGCGTTGCAAAGTTTTTCAATGTCGTCCGATAGAAATCAGGATGCTGCATCGCAACAAACGCAGCCGTCAGTGCATTTTCTGCCTCTGACCCCGGGCCTGATTCGATGATGCTCGCCATCTCATCCAGCACCAGGGCACTCGGAGGCACACCAGCAATACGATCATGGATACGTTTTGCCTGCTCCCTTGGGCCAGCTTCCGCAGAGACACAGACAAACAAGCAAGCCATCATTATCAGGACCTTCTGGGTGAAGGTACGATTAACGAGAAAATCCATATTCACGCTCTCAATTCCATTTGGCCAATTCAGGCAGTTTCTGGAACCACCCTAAGCAAAACGTCGGCTAGTTTGGAGTTGATTTTGTCCGTTATGTGAACCAGCTCACAAATTTGGGTAAACATTTCTCATTTTTGTGAATCCGGTCACACGGCACTACCGTTTATCCCTTTATGCTTACCCATATGTAAGTAGCTGCCTTCAGAACACGGAATTTCGGGCGATAAGACATGGAAGTCACTCACAAAACAATGCGCCTGCTGGTACTGGCTTTTGCGGTAATCATAACCGGGTGCGAACAAACAGGCTCCGCAGCCACTTCTCCTGCGTCAAATGAGAATCAGGCCGCTGACCCCGTCGTTGAGGATGTACCTGTATTTTATGTTCGTCGCATCCTGATGCGCGAAGATGCCAATCCCTTATCCATCACCCCCCGGCAACTCAATGTATTCGAACCAGGCGCGGAGCTCATTTTAAAAGATCGAGCGATATCCAGTGCAACAGAACGTAATATTTCTGACCAGGCTTTTGTGGATGAAACCAGTGCAATCGTCCCTCTCTACGATGTACGTGACCTGGAACCTGACTATGACGGTGAACGGCTGGTTTTTTCGATGCGAGGACCATTTGACCCCGACGTTCAATTAGAAGATCAACCTAGCTGGAACATCTGGATCTACAATCTCGGCACTGATGAACTGCGACGGGTAATTGAATCCGATACAACAGCAGAAGCAGGGCAGGACCGCGACCCGCATTTTTTACCGGATGGGCGCATCGTATTCACTTCTAATCGCCAACGGCAGTCCAAAGCAATATTACTCGACGAAGGCCGCCCCCAGTTTGCTGCACTCGATGAGGATCGTCGGGAAGAAGCTTTTGTACTACATGTTATGACTGATTTCGGGATGGATCTCGAGCAACTCACATTTAATCAAAGTCATGACCAGGACCCGGGCATGTTAAGGGATGGGCAGATTGTATTTAACCGCTGGGACAATATCCCCGGTCGAGACGTCATCAGCCTCTATAAGGTAAATCCCGATGGTACGCGACTCGAACGTCTATATGGCTATCACAGCCAGGATAGCGGCAGAGACGGATCGAATGTTTTGTATCTGGAACCGCGTGAAATGGAAGACGGGAGATTGCTGGTTCTAGGTAAAGGAGAAGACCAGACCCAGATCGGTGGAGACCTGCTTTTACTGGATGTGGAAAATTTTGTTGAGATCGGCGAGCCGACTTTCGAGAACCAGGGTTTATTGTCAGGCGCGCAAGAATCCCCCTTGACTGAAGTTGTGCAACTCGATGGCCCCTCATTGCGTGGGCGATTTGCATCTGCTTTTCCACTTTACGATGGCACCGACAGGTTACTTGTTACCTGGTCCCAGTGCCGACTACTGCAGCAGGGAGACATCGTTCCCTGTACAGAAGAAAAACTCACCGACACAACGAACCCTGCGGTTGAAGCTGACCCCCTGTTTGGTTTGTGGATTCTCGACCTGGAAAACGATACTCAACAACCCGTGGTGCCACCTGAAGAAGGATTTGCGCTGACAGAGGCAGTCGTGATGACACCAAGAGTCGCACCATTTTTGCTCCAATCCGACCCCGCTACTGACGACACCCTTACGCTTATCAACGAAGCTGCAGGTGTACTGCACATTCGAAGCATCCATGACTTTGATGGTATCGATACAGCAATTCCTGATCTGGCCACCCTGGCCAATCCATCACTGACATCTGCGGCACAGCGGATGAGCTTATTTTTACGCCTGGTTAAACCGGTCTCCATTCCCGATGATGATCTGGTGAATCTACCCGGTTCTGCTTTCGGCCGCTCACGAAACGAACTGATGCGAGAAATTTTAGGCTATGCAAC
>Ga0114950_10003199_pt1 | contig 12616 bp, 10 predicted proteins | sample N075metaG_FD_83503 | JGI IMG/M metagenome (GOLD analysis project Ga0114950, IMG submission 83503) | Deep subsurface microbial communities from Kermadec Trench to uncover new lineages of life (NeLLi) - N075 metaG | ecosystem: Environmental > Aquatic > Marine > Ocean trench > Sediment | place...
CCGCCGGCCGCCGCGATGACAACGCGAACGCCGCGGTCCGCCGCGCCTTCCACATACTCGACGGCCTGTTTCGGTGTGCGGTGCGCCGACAGGACCCGGACGTCATGACCGATCCCCAGATCGTCCAGCATGGAAACACAATGCTGCATTGTGTCCCAGTCGGACTTCGAACCCATCACGACATTAACGAGTACCGTCATGGCGCGCATTCTAACCGCTTAGCCGGCCGCCCATAAACCCGGCTCATTCGCCGGATTCCGGGCCTTTTCCGGAGAGCATGAGAACCGCCACGCCCGCCACACCGGACATCAGGGAACCCAGCAGCACGCCGAGCCGCGTGGCGGTGATGTTGCCAAAATCGCCGTGTTCAAAGGCGAGCATTCCGATAAACAGGCTCATGGTGAAACCGATACCCGCCAGCAGCGCCGCACCGTAGATGTGGCGCCAGTTGCAGTTGTTGGGGAGTTTCGCCAGGCCCAGCTTTACCGACAACCACACAAGGCCGAAGATGCCGACCTGCTTGCCGAGGAACAGTCCCAGCGCGATACCCAGCAGGACGGTGCCCGTGACCGCTTCAAAATCCAGTCCCAGCAGTCTTACTCCTGCGTTGGCGAAGGCAAAAGTCGGCAGAATCAGGAACGCCACCCAGGGATGGAGAATGTGTTCCAGGTGGCGCGCCGGCGAGTCGCCGTCGGGGGTGCGCAGGGGAATGGCCATGGCCACCGCCACGCCGGCCAGGGTCGCATGAACGCCGGACTTCAGAACTGCCGCCCAGATGAACCACCCCACGATCAGGTAAACGGCGAGCCCCTTGACGTTGAAGCGATTGAGAATGAACAGAAACAACAACCCCAGACCTGCAAGTTCCAGGGAAATCAGTGACAGATCACTGGTGTAGAAAACCGCAATGATGACGATCGCAAGGACGTCATCGACGATAGCAATGGCGGTCAGAAACAGTTTCAGCTCGATGGGGACGCGCGAACCCAGCAGCAAAAGCACGCCTAAAGCGAAGGCAATATCCGTCGCAGCCGGAATGGCCCAGCCATTGATAGCCGATGGGTCACCCGAATTGAGGTACCAGTAGACCCCCATCGGCACCAGCGCGCCACCAATGGCGGCAACGAGCGGAAGAACGAGCTGTTCCTTGCTGGACAGCTCCCCCTCCAACACTTCCCGTTTCAGTTCCAGACCGATCAGCAGGAAGAAAATCGCCATCCAGCCATCGTTGATCCAGAGCAGCAAGGGTTTGGCCAGATGCAGACCACCGATGCGGATCTCCATCGGAACGTCCAGGAACCTCTGGTATAACCAGTCGAGGGGCGAGTTGGCGACGATCAGTGCGAGTACCGTCGCGCCCATGAGAAGCAAGCCGCCGGCGGATTCCAGACGCAGGAATTCCTGAAACATCCGGGAGGTCTTGCTGAAGGGTCGCCGTTCCGTCATGGGATCAGTCCTCGGCTTTCTGCCCGCGGCGGGGGCGCCGCAGCAACTCACCGCCGCAATTGGGGCAGCGGCGCGACATGTCCTCGGTACAGCTTGTGCAGAAGCTGCACTCATGGCTGCAGATCCACGCTTCCCCGTCGGGGACCAGCGACACACCGCAACGCTCGCAGGCGGTTTTCATCTCAAGCGTCATGAAACACACCCCTTCGGGGACCCGTGAGGTCCCGTATTGTACGGGAAGGCCAGGAATGAGGGCCGCAGTGCTAAAATCCTCCCATGGACCGAAAACTCATCGACATCCTGTGTTGCCCCGTGAGCAAGGTCCCGGTGCGCCCGCTGGATGATGGTCGTCTGGCGAAGCTCAACCAGGCCATCGAAAGCGGCGGCGTCGAGTACGTCAATCATGACCCGGTCAGCGATCCTCTGGACGAGGCGCTGATCACCGAGGATGACAAAGTCATTTACCGGGTGGACGACAGCATCCCGGTGATGCTGGCCGATCAGGGCATCGCCACGGTGCAACTGAAGGAATTCTGACCCGTATCAATAAAAAACGGGACAGCTAATGAATTAATTCGGGGACAGTTACCTCATTTGCCGTGTGTCTGGCTTGCGGACATCGACTTTGAGCAAGATAATGAGGTAACTGTCCCCGAATTAATTCATTAGCTGTCCCGTTTTTTTTGGGGGCGGTCAACGATCCGCCTTCCGCGCCAGGACCAGAGAAAAATAGCCGTTTTCCGGCTCAAAGCTCTCCACCAGTTCGAATCCCGACGCTTCCAGGAGTTGTGAAAAACTATCGGGTGTGAACTTCCGGCTGATCTCCGTAAGAATTTTCTCGCCGGCGCTCAGTTCCAGCGTCGTTTCAGGCGTCTGCAAAGACACGACCTGGTCGGACCCTGACACCAGATACATCTCGATCTGATCGGCATCCGTGTTGTAGATCGCCTGGTGTGAAAACGCACGGGTATCGAAATCCGCGCCCAACTCCCGATTCAACGCCCGCAGGATATTGAGATTGAACTCGGCGGTCAGGCCCGCCGCATCGTTATAAGCCGCTTCCAGCACCGCCGTATCCTTGACCCGGTCAAAACCGATCAGAAGCGAATCGTCCTGATCCATCCAATTCGCCAGTTCAGCCAGAAAGGCAATCGCTTCTTCCCGGGTGAAATTGCCGATCGTTCCGCCCAGGAAAACCACCAGCACGCGTCCCTCCATGACGGGAAAATTGGCCATTCCCCCGGAATAGTCCCCGACCAGCGGCGTAATCTGAAACCCGGGATACCGGACACGCAAGGCCGCCGCCGCTTCCGAGAGAGCGGATTCACTGACATCGAAAGGCCAGTAATGGCGCGGGTCTTCGCGATCCCGGGGACGATCCGGAGGGCCGCCCCGGGGCCTCTCCCAGGCGTCCAGCAGCTTCCGGGTCTTGCTGGAGTTGCCGCTGCCCAGTTCCAGAACATGGTCCGGCCGCGCCAGGGCGATGATCCGGGGCCCGGAGGCTTCCAGAAGGGCCCGTTCCGTGCGGGTGGGGTAGTACTCGGGGGTATCCGTAATGGCGTCGAACAGCGCCGATCCGCGGGCATCGTAGAAATACTTGGGGGGAATGCGCCGGGGCACCCGCAATAGCAGGCGTAACGCATCCTCAGCCGGGGTCGCGATGGTCCGAGCGGGCCGGACCCGCATCATGGTGGGCTCTGCCTCTCCGCTGCCGTCCGGGTTGTGCTGGCGGGGGATCACGCCCGTCAAATTATAGCAGCCGCCGGTCGCCAATCCGCCGGAAGGTATTGTTGTACAAGGATTTTTCTTTTGTGCAAAAATTCCCAAAACACCTTAAAAAACAGCACCTTGGGTCATCGCTACGGGGACGTCTGCTATTCTAGGGGCGCAGGGTGTCGGTCCGCGCGTTTGCTCCCGATTCCCGTTTGTGATGCTGTTCAACCGGTTCGCCGGAGGTTGTGCGTATGCTCTGAAGCGTACGGTCCACCGCAGCGAGCCGACCACATGCGTTTTGTTGAGACAGTGCCGCTGGTCGAACGGCGGCCTGATGCCACTATGAGTTACATCGAGTCGAGCCAGTTGCTGGGCTTCCGGGAATTCCAGGAAGCTCGTCATTCGCTGCGGGAACCCGTCGAGGATCTCCTCGGCGCCTGTCGCGATCTTTCACTGGAGCACCTTCAGCGTTGCCTCGATAAGGTATTCGAAGCTGCCGAAGGTGCACTGACAGATCGCGCGGAAACTGCCCGGACGGAAGACCGTCGCCGGGCACTTTTCGAGGGCTTGCGTGAAATCAACATCAAGCGCGGCAGTTTTCAGCGCGCGTTTGAAGAAGAACTCATGCACTTGTTCGATGATTTCTCCGCCGGGCGACTGGGTGACAACCCCGCTGACATGGAGACGCGTGTCGACGACCTGGGCCTGGTCCAGGAAGACGAACTCGCGCAATCCCTGGCCAACACCAACATGGTGTGGAAAGCGGAGAACCACCTGTCACTGGACCTGTACGCGTTGAGTAGCCGTTTGACGGTTATCAACGACGGTATGAAAGTCAACAACGACTCGAATCCCATTGCGCCGTCCCAGGTCTGCCGCGCTTTCCAGAGTGCACTCCAGGAACTGGAGATTGACCTCAAAGCAAGGCTGGTCCTGTTCAAACTGTTTGACACGCATGTCATGGAAGGGCTGGGCGATCTTTACGTGGCCCTCAACGCCCGACTGGTTGATGGCGGCGTCCTGCCGGATCTGAAACTGAGGATCCGCAAGGGCGCATACCGCAGCCCCGTCCATGGCCAACCCGGAACACATCCCGTTTATCACGAGCATCCACAGGACCCAACGCAGCACCATGACGCGTTCGCTCCAATTGGTGATTTGCTGGCGAACTATCGGGAGACTCCGGCGCATAAGGGAGCCGAGGCTTCACTGATCGGGAGTTATTCCGCGATGGAACTCGTCAATGCTTTATCGGTTTTGCAGACGGATATGCAAACGCCAGACGGAAGCGCCGCCCCGCCTGAAACCACCATGATCAGCTCTACGGATGACTTGCTTGCGAGAATCCAGGGGCTGGGTGCGGCTGAGAAAGGGCAGGAAGTTCAACAACAGCACCGGGATAGCATCGACCTTGCAGCCATGCTGTTCGAGTTCATTCTGGAAGACCGCAACCTTCCGATTGAAATCAAACATGTGCTGGCCAGGCTGCAGATCCCTTACATAAAACTGGCAATCCTCGACCGGTCCTATTTCGTCAACAAAAACCATTCCGCACGGTTGTTGCTGAATGAACTGGCCCAGGCCGGGATGGAATGGAGCCAGAACAACGATCCCCGTAACCGGCTGTTCAACCGGATTCACGACATCGTGACGCGAATCCTGCGGGACTTCGATGATGACCCGCGCATCTTCGACGAAATGCTCGAAGAGTTTTCATCCTATCTGCGCGCCGCACAGCGGCGAGCCAAAGCGACCGAAAAACGAACCACCGATGCCACCAAGGGCCGCGAACGCCTGTGGACAGCCCGGCGCCGCGCCGCCGTCGAGATCATGTCCCGGATTGAGGGCACCGATCTTCCCGAGGTGGTCAGCCGTTTGCTGATCGGCCCCTGGGCCAACGTGATGGTTCTGATCTACCTCCGCGAAGGCGAGAAGAGTGAAGCCTGGCAGCGGTCGATACGAACCATCGATACGCTGATCTGGAGCGTGCGGCCCAAACACGACGAGGACCAGCGCGATCGGCTCAAGTCCACCTTGCCGGCGCTCCATAAGGCGCTGCGGACGGGACTGAGCATGGCGACACATCACGAGGGTGATCTCACACAACTGTTCCGCAGTCTCGCCATATGCCATGCGCAGGCGCTTGGACCGCAGCGGCGCATCGAGATAGAGCCGGAAAACCCGGCCGTCGAGACCGGACAGATAGAACGCGACGACCGTACCCTTTCTCTCATGAAACTGTCGATCCAATCCGGTTACTCGCCCCGGCCCTCCCCCACGGATGGCATCGGCGAAGGCCTGGCGGCCAACGACGGAGAACCCGCGGAAACACCGATGGAAACGCTGCCGTTCAGCGGCCCCGTCGAGGAACCCATGGAAGCAGAAGCGGTTGGCAGCGCGGAAGACAAACTGGACAACGACGCCCGCGCCGGCGCCAGACACCAGGGCACTGATCTGCCACAGAGCCCCCAGTCAAGCCAGGAGTCGAGCAAAGAACCGGGCGATCAATCCGGTGCTGCTTTCACCGCCCACAGTTTCATCGAGGAAGTGATTCTCCAGTCCCGTGAAGAAGCGCCGATGGAATCGGCCGGGGTGGCAGAACCTGATGACGCGTATGTCACTCAGTTGCGTCAGGTGCGGCCCGGCGCGTGGTTCGTGCTGACCGACGAACACGAACGCACGCTTCGGGCGAAACTGTCCTGGGTCAGCCCGATCTCCGGTCGTTTCCTGTTCGTTGACCGCAAGGGTCTCAAGATCGCCGAGAAGACGCTGCCGGTACTGGCTTCGGAACTGCGCAAGGGAGAAGCAGAAATCCTTGAGGAAGTGCCTCTTTTCGATCGCGCCATGGGTGCGATCCTGGAGCGTCTCAAGGGCAATGTACCCCGCGCCTGACGGCAACAGCGCCTGACTGCAACAGCCATCCCCGCGCTCGCGGCAGTGTACACTGTCGCGCGCCATGGCATCCATCTCCCTGCCCGAAGACCTGAACGAAGTCGTCGCGCGCGCCCTCTCCGAGGATCTGGGCGCCGGAGACCTGACCGCCGGACTTCTGCCCGCGGACCTCGAAGCCGAAGCCCGGGTCGTTGTCCGGGAACCGGCTGTGCTGTGCGGCGCCCCCTGGTTCGACGAAGTCTTCGCCCAACTGGATCCGGATATCACCGTGTGTTGGCACCATGATGAGGGTGATGAACTCGAAACTGACGCGACAGTCTGTTCAGTTGCAGGACGCGCCCGCAGCCTGCTCACCGGCGAACGCACCGCGCTGAATTTTCTGCAAACCCTGTCCGGCACCGCCACCACGGCCCGGCGATATGCCGCGGCGATAGCCGGAACCGGAACCGGAACCAGCATCCTGGACACGCGCAAGACCCTGCCGGGACTACGCACCGCTCAAAAATACGCGGTCCGTTGCGGGGGCGGCAACAACCACCGCATGGGTCTGTTCGACGCTGTCCTCATCAAGGAAAACCACATCCTCGCCGCGGGCTCCATAGCCGAAGCAGTCAAAGCCGCGCGAAACAACGCTCCGGGCGTGTCCGTCGAAGTGGAAGTCGAAAACCTGGATGAATTGGAACAGGCCTGTGCCGCGGGCGCCGATCGCGTCATGCTGGACAACTTTGACCTGGAAACGCTGCGCCTTGCCGTCAAGATCACCGCGGGACGCGCCGAACTGGAAGCCTCCGGTGGCGTGGACTACGAAACACTGCGTGATATCGCCGAGTCCGGTGTGGATTTCATTTCAGTAGGCGCGCTGACAAAACACCTGCATGCCACGGATTTTTCCATGCGATTCATGCCCAATCCCCAGGCCATTGACCTGGCGAACGATGGACCAGGCGACTGACTCGTGCCCTGGTATAACCGACGCGCGTTACTTCGCTGGCAGGCACTGCTGTTTTGCTTTGCGGCTGTCGTTGTGGGGGTCATTGGGCTGCGGAACTTCATTGTTATCGGCGTAATACCCGAGTCCGCGATGGGGTGGATATATCTGCTGACGACGGTTCTGGGTCATCCTCTCTTTCTGATTTTCGTGGTGTTCGCGGTTTTCTTTGCCCCGCTCACGCTGCTGCTTCCGGAACGAAGATTGATACGGGTCCTGGCGACCGTTTTTTGTATCGTGGGCACGATTCTCTGGATTGTGGATTCCTTCGTGTATACCCAGTACCGCTTTCATCTGGGTGGATTCACCTTCACTGTGCTGTTCGGCGAACTGGTCAACCTGGACCAGGTATTCCGTTTTCCCCTGAAATTCTGGCTGTCGGTGGGCACGATATTCCTGTCGGTCACCATGCTGTATGTCCTCGCCGGGAACTGGTTGTGGCGTCGCTACGTGAGTGGCACCGCCCGGGCCCGGCCCGTACTCATCGCCAGCACGATCGTCGTCCTTTATCTGGCCGGAAACGGGGTTCACGCCATTGCCGAGGCCCGCTACGACCGTACGGTCACCCGGCTTGCCCACCACCTTCCCCTGCAGTTTCCCCTGACGGCCAAGACATTTTTCTCGCGCACCGGGTTGATGGATCTCGAGCAACACCGCCGGTCGCTCCGTTTTGATCAACCGGTAACGAGTACCTCGTTACGCTACCCGCTCAATCCGATGCAATGCAGGCCCCGGGAAACACGCATGAACGTGCTCATGATCGTGATTGACGCGATGCGTTACGACGCTCTCGCCGCGGGAGCGGCACCCACCGTGAGCGACCTGGTCAAACAAAGCTGGAATTTTTCCAACCACTACAGCGGCGGCAACATCACCGGACCCGGGCTTTTCTCACTGTTCTACGGCATTCCTGGAACTTACTGGAATACCTTCGTCAGTGAGCAGCAGCGCCCCGTACTGATGACGCTGCTGGCGGACTCCGGCTATGACATCAATATTCTCAGCGGCCACTCCCTGTCACGGCCGCCCTTCGATCGCACGATCTTCGCGGGAGTCGAAAAGGTAACGACCCGGTCCTATGAAGGAACCCCGATGGAACAGGATCAGCGAATGACGGAAGACTTCCTCCATTTTCTTGATGAAACCTCAGAGCCGTTTTTTGGTTTCCTGTTCTACAAAACCACTCACGGCCATTACCTGCCAATGCCCCTGCCCGAGATTTTTTCACCGGCCGCCACGGACATGAATTATCTGCTGGTGAGCAACGCGCTCGATCCCGTTCCTTATCACAACCGTTATTTGAACGCGGTCCACCACGTGGACACGCAAATCGCCCGGGTTTTCGACGCGATGGAACAGCGCGGTCTGCTGGAGGATGCGCTCATCATTATCACTTCGGAACACGGCGAAGAATTCAACGACAACGCGCTCAACTACTGGGGCCATGGCAGCAACTTCACGGCGGCCCAGTTGCACGTACCGTTGATCATCCGCTGGCCGGGGGACTCCCCAGAAACCATCGGCGTCCGCACTACGCACTTTGATGTGGCACCGACGTTGATCCGGTATCTGTTTGACTGTAACAACCCGATCAGCGACTACAGCGTTGGCCGCGATCTGCGCTCCGATTTTGAGCCCTTCGAATACGGCGTATTCGCCAGTTATTTCAACTATGCCATCGTGGAGCCGGACCGGATCAACCTGAGCTATGCGGACGGGCGTTTTGGTATTCTTGACCCGCGTTTTGCACCCCTGCCCGAAGCAGAGCCCCGCAACGACATCCTGCGCCGGGCGCTGAATGACATGAGCCGCTTTTACAAACATTGAACGCTCCGTGCCCTTCGCCTACTACAACAAGCTGACCCTGACCGAGCAAAGGATCTACCGGTCCAGCGACCAGGTAGACAAGGTGACTCTCGCGAATCCCGTGGCGCTGCGGCCGGAAGTGGCTGTGCTGGCACAGGCACTGGCCGATGAGGACCGCACTGGTGTCGAACAAAGTTGCCGGAAATTGTCCGATGCGATCAGCGAGCAGCTGAAGGTGCCCCGGGTCCGGATCAAGGTCCTGGCGGCGCGGCCCAGCGATGACTGGGGTGAGATGCAGGGGTGTTACGACCTGGCGCAGGAAAACAAATCCGCCATTATCACCGTGTGGATGCGCACGGCCCATCACAAGAAGGTCGTGGCATTCCGCACATTTCTGCGGACCCTGCTCCACGAGCTGTGCCATCATCTCGACTATTACCACCTGGAACTGGCGGATTCCTTTCACACGGAAGGTTTTTTCAAACGCGAATCCAGTCTTTTCCACCAGCTCGTCCCGAAAGAAAACGCTTAAGCGGACCCGGCGACCGGGTCACGGTGGGCTTCGATACGCGCCCGGATCGTTTCCCAGTCGTTGTGGACAATGTCGAGCTGTTTTGCGCGCCGCTGCGCATCTTCTTCCAGTTCCAGAGGCACGAACTCGGCGATGACATCGTCCCAGTTCTCACCCAGCACCCTTGATCCCGGATCCAGATTCGTCACCACGCCCAGCCCCGTGGGCGCGCTGGCGATCACGAAGACTTCCAGATCCGGGCGCAGTTTTTTCAGGCAGGGAATGATCTTCCAGGGGTCGCCGGTCCAGAAATCGCTGGTGCGCTCCCGTTGCGCCGTCAAACGATCGAGAGGCAGGCAGTCATGGATCAGCACCACCGTATCAGCGCGACTGTGACGCTCTGTATTGATGAAGTCCCGCAGCGTCTGCTCGAACTGGTGCAGGCCATCGAGGAAGGCCATGTCGATATGACCATACTCGGTGCTTATATCGTGGCCTTCGAAAAAAGCATCGCTGGTCAGCGGAAACACGTCGGTCTCGGCCGAAAAAGAGAATTGAATCTTTGGTTGCGGGTCCACCCCCAGCGCCCGGGTGGGCTGTTGTACGAGTGCCAGAGTGCGTCCGGTTTCGACGCCGATCTCGAGATACAGCCCGGGCTTCAGCCACTCGTGAAAACGTTTCAGCAGCTTCTCGTACTGTTCGCCGGGCATGGAGCTGAAGGCCAGTCCCTTGCAGGCGGCCAGGTTGCCAGGTTCGCGCACCAGCGCCTTCTCGAAGGAGGCAACTGCCTCGTCCATATCTCCGAGAATCCGGCACACGTTACCCAGATTGATCTGGTAGCTCGTCTCATTGGGATTGGCGCGGACAGCCTCCCGGAAACGGGTCTGGGCGTCGTGGAACTGGCCGATCTGTGCTGCGATAACGCCGAGCAGATACAAAGCCCGGTGATTGTCCGCTTCTGCGGAAAGAACCTGAAGACACAGTTCCCGTGCCTCGCGATGCCGGCCGCCGCGCGCTGCTTCCAGTGCCCGGGTGAGCGCGTCTGCGTGACTCATGGATGGATTATGGCAGCGGCGACCGGCTACTGTCCTTTCAGAGCAGATTCCCGTCCGCTGTCTTCCCGGACGATGCGCGACGGTGAATGAATCTTCTTGCTGAACCCTGATTCCGGCAAAAACCGGACATCGCCGTCTTCGTTCCGGACTTCGGCGTAGACAACATCCATCGTGTCGCCGTCCACGTGAACGATGGCGAACTGCCCGAAATGCGCAGCTCCCGGCGAAAATATGTCGTACCCGCCCCAGGTGTATCGCATCTGGGTCCAGTGATCGTGGCCATGAAACATCCCGATCACGTTGTAACCACGAATGGTTTCGGCGAAACGGTTCATCTCCGTGGGCGTCCACTTTGACCGCGAACGGCGGCTGTATCCGATCGAGTTCCCGCTTTCGAAACCATAATGCTGGAAAAACACAACAGGCCGGCCGTCGGAGGCATGTCTGGCCAGATTTTCCTTCAGCCACGGCAAACCGCTCGGGAGACCGTGACGGGTGTCTCCCGGAAAACGATGCAGTTGTACCAGGTGCACACCACCCCAGTTCCAGGAGTAACTGCGCGAGCGGGGATCGAAATCCGATACGGGAACGGGGGCGTGGTCGCCTGCGTGTCGCGCTTCGACGTAATCCCACATGCGGTCGCGATAAAGGCTGCGGGGCAGGCTCCTGTCGCGTGGCTCGATCTCCAGGTCATGATTGCCGAGCCCCACGTACACCGGGTAGCGCACCGCCTGGTTCCTGCCGTGTTCATAGCGCGACACGAACATGCGCCACTGGCTGCCCCCACCGGTACGGCCCTTGAAACCGCCTGCGCTCTCCGTCAGGTCTCCACCCAGAACCACGCCAAGGGGAGCATCGAACTCACCGTCCACACCGAACTGCATACGCCAGTTCTGCGGCCAACGGTAACCAGGTACCTGGTTTATCCCCGCGATCTGCCAGTCCACGTACTCGTCGTTACGCCCCCACATGCGGCAACTGCGCACACGATCCAGGGCGGGTCCGCAGAACTGGGGGTCGGAGGTGAAAATGAAGGTAATTCCGTCGCCCGCGTCTGCGGGCACCCAGAGAAACAGGGCCGCCAGCACCATGGCCCCGCCGAGGGCCCGACCGAGGGTCCGACCGAGGGCCGAAGCAACATGCGCCGGCGCCTTGCTCATGGCGGAATACAGTATCGTTGGCTCTGCGAAGGACATGACCGCCTGAAGTCTGCACCAAAGACGCTCCTGGAACACGTGACCATCGACACAGATCATTACAACCTGGCCGGACCTTTCAGTGAGCGCGCGGGGACGACCCCCGACGCGCCGGCCCTGTGGCTGGATGGCCGCACAGTCAGTTATGCACGACTGGCTGATCTCAGCCGGCGAATCGCGGGATGGCTCGAGCGGGAAGGCTGCGAAGCGGGGTCCCGGGTCGGCATTCTCGCCAGCCGCAGCGCGACCGCCTACGCCGGGATACTGGGTGTCTGTTGGGCCGGATGCACCTGGATCCCGCTCAACCCCGCGCACCCACAAGAACGACTGCGCAATCTCCTGCAAAGAGCTGAAGTGGACGCGTTGATCGTCGATGAAACCGGTGCCGCGTTGCTCCCCGGTCTCGAATCACCTGTGCGTGTGTTGGGTCCCGAACTGGACGGCACCCAGGCCATCGATCACCCACCCGTCCCTCGCAACGGAGACGATCTCGCGTACCTCATGTTTACCTCGGGCACCACGGGTGTTCCCAAGGGCGTCATGATCACTCATGCCGCCATTGAGCATTTTCTGTCGGTCATGCAGGCACGCTACAGCATTGGACCCGGCGACCGGGTATCGCAGTTTTTTGAACTCACCTTTGACCTTTCCGTGTTCGACGTCTTCATGAGTCTCAACAACGGTGCGACCCTGTATGTGCTGCCCGAAAAATCACGCCTGGGGCCGGCGGGATTTATCCGTGACCAGAAACTGACGGTGTGGTTTTCGGTGCCCTCAGCGCTGGTGTTCATGGACCGTTTCCGGCAACTGCAACCCGGCGCTTTTCCCGATTTGCGTCTGTCACTTTTTTGCGGAGAACCATTACCGGCTGATCCCGTCCACCGTTGGATGGCGGCCGCCCCAAACGCCGTGATGGAAAACCGTTACGGACCCACGGAGGCCACACTGGCCTGCCTGCTTCAGCCCTGCACGCCCGACCTGCGGGTTACACCGGAGAGGGGATGTGTCG
>Ga0114950_10003202_pt1 | contig 12614 bp, 7 predicted proteins | sample N075metaG_FD_83503 | JGI IMG/M metagenome (GOLD analysis project Ga0114950, IMG submission 83503) | Deep subsurface microbial communities from Kermadec Trench to uncover new lineages of life (NeLLi) - N075 metaG | ecosystem: Environmental > Aquatic > Marine > Ocean trench > Sediment | place...
AAACAACTATGCGGCCGCCGATGCATATCCTTATGCAGACAGTGGCAACACAACATCGAACTACCGAAAACTGGTGCGTGGAAGTCCGGCGCTATGGGCAGATCATGATTCGCGACCCTGTCCGATTCCGCCGGACTGGTCCAAGGGCTACCCAAGCATTTACGCTCAACAGGAACTTGAACGATAAGAAGCAAGTACTAACACGACACACATTTGTCATTATTGATGGTGCCCAGCTTTACGAGCAGATCGATCGTATCGGGGAACGGCGATATTCTCTCAGCCGGGCCGTTTGCGTCGCGACTATTGATGTCGCCGCCACACTCCTCGACAAGGTAGCGCATCGCAGGCAGCCAATTATCCGGAGCATGCCGATGCGCGTGAGCCACGAAATAATTGCCTTAGCCGGCGCCTGCCGCAGCATGAATTGGATATACGAACGGCCCGTCGATGAGCACCGGCGGCAACCCTGAGTGATCAACTTCTTCGGGCTCTTCTTCCTTCGGATCGCGTCGTGAACTCTTCGGCTCAGGTATCTTGCGAGTCGCGATTTCCGGGTCGGCGCCGCGATGAATCAAATAAGAGAATTACTGGCTGAGTGAGCAAATGATCAGACACGTCGGAAGAGCGGCCTCATCCTGGCGATGCCTTCGCGAATATCGTCTTCATTATAATGCGCGAAACAAAGCCGAATACAATCTCTGTATTGCCCTTGGCTTGAAAAAACAGCGCCCGCTTGAAAACCAGTTTCGAGTTCGCGTGCTTTTTCACGGAGTGGGGTCGTATTTACGGCTTCGTTAAACCGCATCCAGAAAAAATACCCACCATCCGGCCGCGTCCACTGCGCAATGCTGCCGAAATGTTCATTCAAAGCGTCATCCATCGCGGTCACTCTGCCGCGATATGCCGATCGCAGATGTTCAATATGCGAATTCAGGGTGCCGTTTTGAATCGTCTGTCGAACGATGTGAGAGCTTATATGGTTGATGCTGCCACCGCTGTTGACAAATCCGCTGGCGCCAATTTTTTTTCTTAAGTTTGGAGCTGTTTGTACCCAACCCAACCGCAGAGCAGGGGCCAGAATCTTAGAAAACGAACCCAGTGACAGCACTCGCTCGCTTGCGGCCATCGTGCCGTATGCAGGCGGCGGTGTATCGAAATAATTGAGTAACTGATACACCTCATCGGCAACGATCAGAAAGTCGTGTTTGTCGGCCAGTTTGACAATCTGTCGCCGACGCTCCTCCGACGTGCATAGTCCACAGGGGTTTTGGTAACTTGGAATCGTGTATAGAAACGCGGGTTTATGAGTAGCAAGCTCTTGTCGCAGCGCGTCCACACAAATTCCATCATCGTCGACTGGAATGCCGACTATTTTGAGACCGTGATCTCGAAATATCTGGAACGCCAGAAAGAAGCTGGGCTCTTCAACGAAGACGGTATCGCCGGGCTTTGCGAAGATCACCGACATCATGTCCAATGCCTGAGAGTTGCCGCCTGTCACGAACAACTGATCAGCGGTTGCTTCTGATGCGTAACCTGCAGTCAGAAAGTTTGCAAGCAGATTCAAAAATCGCTCGTCCCCCTGAAGGACACCGTAGTTGAGTTCGATGGGTTGGGCGCTATCGAAAAAGGATTGGCTGGCCTCTCGCACAAGATCGACGGGTAACAGGTCGGCAGACGGCTGACCGATGCCCAGGTTGATCGTGCCAGGAGGTGGCGCTTCATCGAAAGTTACGACTCCACTCATGACTGATTGCCTAACCCTTGGAATGATGTATATATTGCCGGACGTTCTCATGCTTTCCGTCCAGAAAATTCCGAATATTGCTTGCCGCAATTTCGCGACTTTTCAATGCCGACCTATCAGAATAATAAGCGATATGCGGCGTGAGAATGACATTGTCGCGCCCGGATAAATTCAATGTGCGCAGATCTGGAGGCTCATCGCTCAGGACATCAAGCCCTGCTGCCGCAATCTGTCCGCTGTCGAGTGCGTCAACGAGCGCCGTCTCATCAACCAATCCACCGCGCGCGCAATTAATCAATATGGGGTGTCGGCTCATACGCTGAAAAGCATTCGCATCGATCATATGTTCGTTGTCTGTCGACAGACGACAGTTCAGGCTGATGATGTCGGCGGCGGCGAGCAGTTCCGGCAAATCGAGAAACCGAACATCAAGATCAGGTGCCGCAAGCTCGTCCGAATGCGGATCATTTACGATGATTGTCATCCCGAATCCATGTGCGCGGCGAGCAACCGCTTGTCCGATTTTGCCAAATCCTATGATGCCGAGCGTCAAATCTCGCATACGGGCTATTCCCGACAATGATTCGGGCTGCCATAGGTATTCTCTTTGCACCTGATCGTGATACTCGGTCAGTCGCCGACATAACGCGAGCATCAGCAGGATCACATGATCGGCAGCTTCATCAGTGCAGTACTCGTCAATAGCACAGACGCTGATGTTAGCGTCAACTGCCGCTTCCACGTCAATGCTGCTGTAGCCCGTGCCAACAACGGAGATAAGCTGACATCGCTGCATTTGTTCAACTACTATTCGTGTCAGCGGCGCGAACTCTGTAAGAATAACGTCGGCCTCTTTGCACGCAGAGATCAGGCGTTCCTCGTCGCCGTCGAAAGTGTGCTGCACAAATTCGACGTCGGGGCCGAGAACCGAGCGTTCGATGCTCAGGTCGCTCCCACTTTCCAGGCCTTCGATGACAACGACTTGAGTCATTACAAATCACACTTGCTATGGTGGTGCGGATTTCGTTAGCATACCATTTGGTATGCCAAACAATAGAATAAAGCATGACAACATAGTCTTTTCCCCGCGGCCAATTGATGATTAGCGGTGCATATGCGCCGGAAAAATTATAAGGAAGATAAAAATGTTTCTATTTTGTCGTTTCATTGCCGTGTTGTTCGTTCTCGTCTTAGCCGGCCCCGGTTATTCGCAAGACTCCGATTCTGATGAGGAGATTGGGCTCAAATATCGTTTGCTCGGCCCGGTCAATGGTGGGCGCGCGTCACGCGTCGTCGGAATTCCGGGCGACCCATTAATCTACTACCTGTCGACCGCGGCTGGTGGTGTGTGGAAGTCATCCAATGGTGGTATGAGTTGGGAGTCTGTGTTCGACGACCAGTCGGTATCGTCAATCGGCTCCGTGGCATTGGCGAGCGGCAATCCGAACATCGTGTATGTCGGTTCGGGTGAGGCCAATATTCGCGGCAATGTCGGCGAGGGCAACGGTATCTACCGTTCACTCGATGCGGGCAAAACCTGGGATCACGTTTGGAAAGCCGAAGGCCAGATAGGAACGATTGTGGTAAGCCCGAATGACGATGACGTTATTTTCGCCGCAGCGCTCGGTAGCCCGTTTGGAGCGGGACCCGATCGCGGTGTTTATCGCAGCACAGACGGTGGCGACTCGTGGGAACGCGTGCTATATGTCGACGAAGACACCGGTGCCTCGGACGTGGCATTTGACGAGTCAAATCCCAACATCCTGTTTGCCGGCATGTGGCAGACCCGCCGCTATCCATGGGACATGATCAGTGGTGGCCCCGGAAGCGGACTCTATATGTCGCGTGATGGCGGCGACACCTGGAAAAAACTCGAAGGCAACGGCCTGCCCGAGGGCATCTGGGGCAAGGTGGGCGTCAGGGTTGCGCCCACAAACCCAAACCGCGTTTACGCGTTAATTGAGGCCAACGACGGCGGCCTGTTCCGTTCTGACAATGGCGGAGACAGCTGGGAACATATCAGCGATTCACCCGGACTCAAACAACGGGCGTGGTACTACACGACGTTGACTATCGACCCGACGAATGAAGACGTCATCTGGTTTCCGCAGGTCAGCATGTTGAAATCCATCGATGGCGGTAAGTCCGTCCTTCCAGCGAAGGCTGGCGGCTGGGATCACCACGATGTCTGGATCGACCCGGAAGATCCGAAGCGCATCGCCGAGGCCAGTGATGCCGGTGTGGCCTTGTCACTGGATGGCGGTAAGACATGGGAGCTGGCCCGTATTCCTATCGGCCAGTTCTATCACCTGTCGGTCGATACGCGAACGCCTTACCGCGTGATGGGAAGTCTGCAGGACTTTGGAACCCGGGCTGGTCCAAGCAACAGTCTGCATTCCGGCGGTATTCATCTCGGCGACTGGGGGCCGGTCGGTGGTGGTGAAGCGGGCTTTGTCGTGGCGGACCCGGATGATCCCAACATTGTTTACGCAGGCGAATACCTGGGGTTTCTGTCGCGCTACGACGAACGCACGGGCCAACGGCCACACGTGGGCATCTATCCGGATAACGGCAGTGGCCACGGTGCCCAAGATTTACGCCACCGCTTCCAATGGACGGCACCGATCGTGATTTCGCCACACGATTCCAAGCAGGTGTATCACGCCAGTAATTATCTGCAGCGCACGAGAGACGGCGGACAGTCCTGGGACATCATTAGCCCTGACCTTACACGCGACGACAAGAGCAAACAAAAGTGGGCCGGTGGACCCATTACCGGTGACAATACGGGCGTAGAATTTTACGGCACGATATTTTCTGTCGCAGAGTCCCCGCTTGAAAGAGGTGTGATATGGACTGGCTCGGACGACGGTCTCGTGCACATCACCCGTGACGATGGGGAGAATTGGAAAGACGTCACGCCATTCTTCGCACCCAAGTGGGCTACAGTTGTAACCATTGAAGCGTCGCGATTCGATGCTGGTACTGCGTACGCGGTGTTCGATGCGCATCGACTCGATGACGAGACACCTTATATATGGAAGACCAGTAACTACGGTCTGACCTGGAACAGTATCGCGGGCGGTCTCGACTCCGAAATTTATCTGAAGGTTGTGCGGGAAGATACGAAGAAGCAGGGACTGCTGTATCTAGGTACTGAACGCGGTGTGATGGTCTCACATGACGATGGTGCAAGCTGGGAGTCGCTGCGCCTCAATATGCCAACAGTTGCTATCGCCGACCTGGCTGTCGCCATTAACGACCTGGTTGTTGGGTCGTTGGGTCGCGCAGCTTACGTGCTGGATGATCTGACCCCGATACGCGAGATGTCGGACGCGATAGCGGATGCCGAAGCGCACTTGTTCAAACCACTGGACGCAATACGATGGACCTATGCGTCCGGACCGGAAGGTGGAAGATCCGGCGCGACTGATAATCCCCCTGAAGGCGTGACTTTCACCTACCACCTGGCCGAAGAACCTGAAGAGGATCTCACGCTGGTCATACTAAACAAGGACGGCAATGTCATAAGAACACTAAGCAGTGTGCTGGAGGAACCCTATCTTGCACCAGACCATCCGGATGCGAGCCCGGATCAGGATAGAAAGGCCGACCTGTCCAAGAACAGGGGTATGAATCGAGCTTCGTGGGATCTGGCACACGAAGGTGCGACCCGAATACCCGGCTCGACCAACGACGCTGGCAACGTAGATGTCGGTCCGAAAGTTGCGCCTGGCGAATACCGCGTGCGCTTGATCGTCAATGGTGAGACTTACGAGCAAGCATTGACCGTGTTGCCGGATCCACGCTCCGATGCGCCGATCGAAAATATTCTTGCGCAGATTGCGTTTCTACTGGAAGTTCGAGATCGAATCACATCGATTTCCGAGGATGCCATTCTCATTCATGCGACAAGAGAGCAACTGGACGCCCACCAAGCCAGACTCGGCGACGAACCTCGTGCAGAAAGACTGCTAAATTTGGGAAAATCGGTATCGGAGGCGCTACGGATCGTGGAACTCGACATCTACAATCCGGACGCGAAAGTGAACTACGACATTCTTGCAGGACGTCACGGTGGCGCTAAACTGTATTCCCGCTATGGCTGGCTGTACAAAACATCTTTAGGCCACACGGGCCCGCCAACGCAGGGGATGACGGAAGTCGATGCAGAGCTAACGGCGCTGTATGCAGAGAGCCAGGCCGAACTCGAGCGCATACTGAGCGACGAGATCGCACGCATTAACTCGCTCGCGAATGAACTTGGTGTCGATTACGTCGTTAACTGACGGCATCACGGACTGTTGATCATGCTGTGGCTTTGGCCAATTCTTTTCGGTGGGCTCTCCGCATCGCCCGCCGTGGCTTTGGACAAAGTCGATCAAATCGATGAAATCACGGTCACAGCAACGCGGAAAAAAGCCGCTAAACGCGATGTAGCAAGCGCGGTGACGATAGTCACCGGCAGTGAGTTACGTGCTGGTCTTCCTCAGGTTGCAATGGAAGCATTGCGGGCACACCCGGGAATCTATTTTCAACAGACCACGCCGGGTCAGGGTATTGTGATTATCCGCGGTTTGAAAGGCTCTCAGGTATTGCACCTGGTCGACGGCATGCGTCTCAATAATGCTTTCTTTCGCAATGCACCAAATCAGTACATTGGTCTTGTCAATATTTTGGGCGACAGCCGAATTGAAGTAGTTCGTGGCACGGCCGCTGCGCTTTACGGTGGAGATGCGATCGGCGGCGTCGTGCAGGTGATCACGCCGGTGCCGGCATTTTCGAATCAAGGCGCGGTCTTTCGTGGCAAAACGTTCGGCGCATGGTCGAGCGGGGATCTTGGCAGGACATTGTATGCCGAGATAGAAAGTGGATTCGAGAAAACCGCGGTACGAGCCGGAGCGGGGATTCAACATTACGGCAATCGACGGACCGGCGCTGGCGAACGAATAGCGCCCAGTGGCTACAAGTCCAGATTCGGTGATCTAAAACTGGTGAGAGCGCTCGGTAATCACATGAGACTGATGCTTTCAGCACAGTATATGGAGCAGCCGTCGACGCCGCGCATCGACGAATTGATTGCAGGCTTCGGTGAGCAGGAGCCCTCGTCTGTTCTCTACCAATTTGAACCCAATCGACGTGAGTTCTATCACGGCCAGTTGCTCTGGACGCCGGAACGCGGCGGCATTGAGCGGATTGAACTGAACATAGCGCAACAGAACATCACCGATGATCGGCGAACACAGGAGATGGGATCGACGACTATCGTCGAGGAGTTCAACAGAAGTCGATTGAACGGAGTGACGGCACAAGTGAATTTGGGATTGGGCGAATATCATCAACTGGTCTTTGGCGCTGAAGCTTACGCTGACACGATTTATAGCCGCCGTCTCGAAACGCTGGTTGACGTCGAGACAAGCCGAATAGTCCGACCGCGATATCCGAATGGTTCGACCATGGATAGCGTCGCTGTATACATTCAGGACGAGTGGAGTCCGCATCCAGACTGGGGTGTGACAGGCGGCCTGCGTTACAGTCACTATGCCGTGGGAATTACCGATGAGGCGAGCGGATCGCTGCTCAGGATTTCGCCTGATGATCTCACTGCGAACTTGGGGGTACGCTACCACGTCTCACCAAAACTGACGTTGGTTGGCAATATTGGCCGTGGATTTCGTCCACCGAATATTTTTGATCTTGGAACGCTGGGCAGTCGGCCGGGTAACCGCTTCAATATTGCCAACGTCAATCTTGGGCCGGAATCTGCACTCGGCATCGACGGCGGACTACGCTGGAAGACCGAGAATGGGTTCGGCGAAGTGTTTTTCTTTTATACGGATTACCGGGACAGGATCACCTCGGTGATGACCGGTGAGCAGACTGACGAAGGACGAGTGATCGTTCGAAGCGAGAACGCCGGGAAAGCAACACTCTACGGGATTGAGGCCGTTGTCGGTTTTCGATTGAGCAACAATCTAACGGGTGAGGCGGTAATGAACTACACGCACGGTGTGCAAGTGACCGGCGCAGGCACATCATTACCCGATGATCGTATTCCACCGCTAAATGGTCGTGTTTCAACCGTGTATCGAATCAACGATGCGATGTCGTTACGAACAGACTTGTTGTATTCGACGATGCAGGATCGGTTAAGTGATCGAGATATAGCCGACCCTCGAATCGATCCGGAGGGTACTGCCGGGTGGGCGGTACTGAATGCGGCTGTCGAGATTCGTGGTAAAGGCGGCTTTCGGTATGGTATTCGTGGAGCAAACATTTTTGATAAGCGCTATCGCGAGCACGGCTCGGGAATAGACGCCATTGGCCGTAGCCTCGGGCTATGGTTTTCAGTTGCAATGAATTAATCGACATGTAAGGTACACATCGATGATCTCCTGTCAGGAATATCGCGTCATTGACCCAGATGCTCTGGAAACGCCAGCCATGCTGTTGTTCCAGGACATGATGGAAAACAATATTAAAAGTGTTTGCGAGCTAGTGGGCGGTGGGGAGAATCTGATAGCTCACGTCAAGACGCACAAGTCGGAGGCAGTCACACGCAAACAGGTTGAGCAGGGAATTACTGGCTTCAAGTGCGCCACGCTCAAAGAACTGGAAATGGTGTTACAGGCGGGCGCGCGCAAAGCGATTCTCTCCTATCCTCAGTGTCAGGAAATTAAGATAGAGCGTTTTTGCGATCTGGTCTTGTCTTATCCGGACGCGTGGGTCGCCGCTATCGTTAGTTCGCCATTTCATCTCAAGGTGTTGGACGCTGTTGCTACACGTCGAGAGCAGTCGCTCGGAGTGATGCTGGATCTTGATGTAGGCATGCACCGTACGGGAATTGGCTTCGGTCCGGGTGCTGCCGAGCTGTACAGGCAGATCAATGCACACCCTTATCTACAGGCCTTCGGGTTTCACCTGTACGACGGCCACGACAATTTTAAGGATGTGCAAGAACGCCAGGCTAAGGCACAGCGAAACATTGAGTTGCTGCAAGAATTTCAGAAGCAAATTGAGTCGGAAAAAATTCCAGTGCCATGCGTCGTCGCCGGCGGTAGTTGGTCGTTTCCCTACTATGCGCGCACCGATGGCATGTACGGCTCACCGGGTACATTTATCTATTGGGATGCAGGCTATACAAGAGATATGCCTGACATGCCGTTCCGCTGTGCCGCCTTGGTCCTGACCCAGGTGGTGGACCGCTATCCCGACGTTGGCAGTATTACTACGGATCTCGGCTGCAAGGGCATCAGTTCAGATCTTCTGCTCGAGGAAAGGGCAACATTGCTTGGTCACGACAACGCGGAAATGGTATGGCAAAGCGAAGAGCACGCGATGTTTCAGATCGAGGGCGAATTGCCCGCGGTCGGCGACTACTTGCTGGCGGTGCCGGGTCACATCTGCCCCACGACTATCCGCTACCCGGGGATCCACGTGATTGATACGGCTGGCGAGGTAGTCGACTACTACTTGCACACGGCGAGAGATCGACAATAAACAACCGCCAATAAAAATAAAGGCTCACATGGCTGCTTCGAATAGCGTGCAAGATGAAGGGCTCCTACGGGTAATCGGTACCGGGGCTGTCGCGCTGGCCGTCGTCAATCTGGTGGTTGGAGCCGGCATTTTCGTGCTGCCGGGTATTGTTGCCGCAGAGCTCGGGGCAGCAGCGATAATCGCTTATTTGATTTGCTCCGTCACAGTTGCACTCGTATTCCTGTGTTTCGCCGAGGTCGGTAGCCGCATCATTCGAAGCGGCGGTGCTTATGCCTACGTCGAGGAAGCGTTCGGACCGTTTGCCGGCTTTATCGCTTCGATCCTGTTCTGGTTCGGTTGGTCCGCCCTGGCGGATGCCGCGATCACGCTCATCATGGTTGACTCGATCGCCGTTTTGTTTCCAATTCTCGAGGAAACCGTTCCACGCGCAGTATTCATCATCATGGTGCTTGCGTTTCTGGCCGCAGTGAATATTCGCGGCGTAAAAGCTGGAGTGAATTTGTACATCTTCAACACCTTGGCCAAGTTGGTGCCGTTACTGTTACTGCTGGTCGTCGGGCTATTCGCAATAGACCCAAGCAATCTCGCGATCCCCGAGTGGCCCAGTGCGGCAAGCATCGCCGCGAGTACGATTATTTTGTTCTATGCATTTACCGGGGCTGAGTCTGCGTTGAGCACAAGCGGCGAGATAAAAAATCCGGCGAAAACGGTACCGATGGGACTCCTGTTCGGTCTTGGTGGAATTCTTCTGCTCTACATAGGACTGCAAACGGTGTCGCAGGGTGTGCTCGGCCCCGAGCTTGCTAATAACACCAAGGCTCCGCTGGTGGCCGTTGCGACCGCAGTGTTCGGCGAATGGGGCGGAAAAATGCTGATCGCTGGTGCGGTTATTTCGATCTACAGTACCCTCAGCGGCGACATGTTGGGGGGGCCCAGAATCATATTCGCGGCATCGCTGGACGACAATTTACCGAAAATTCTTGGCAAGGTGCATCCGAAATACAAGACACCTTACAGTGCAATTATTTTCTTCGCGATAGTTGTCGCCGTATTCGCGTTGAGCGGTACGTTCAAGTATCTGGCTGTTGTCTCAACAGGGTCTCTGTTACTGATCTACCTCGCGGTCAGCTTGGCCGTATTGCGCCTGCGCCAACGCGATGGACTACCCAGGGAGGGCGAGTTTAAGGTGCCATTTGGCCCCGCCATTCCTGTTCTGAGTTGTTTATTCGTCGGCGGCTTACTCTGGCAAATCCCGCTTGACGAGGCAAAGACTATCGCCGCCCTGGTCAGTACTTGTGTCGCGATTTATGTAATTCGTTCCGTTCTCCGCAACAGGGGTAAGACATGAAATTCACACATCCGATTGCCGGTCTTCTGGCCGGTGTTTTGCTGGCAAGTTGTGGAACTGACGAGAATTCCACTGCCATCACGCAGAGCACTACGCCTGTTACATATCCCAGCGTTGATGACAGCTTTCTTGCGGCCATCAAGTGGCGCTTCATCGGGCCATACCGCGGAGGGCGCGTCCTCGCAGTCGCGGGAACTCTCGACGATCCTTTTGTTTACTATTTCGGCGCGGCTCACGGCGGAGTCTGGAAGACCACCGATGCCGGAATGAACTGGCACAACGTCTCGGACGACTTCTTCGAATTTCCCGCTGTAGGCGCTCTCGACGTGTCATTCTCGGATTCCGATGTGATTTACGTCGGCACCGGCGAAGGAGTGCAACGGCAATTCATTTCACCAGGCGATGGTGTCTACAAGTCCGTCGACGGCGGAGACACATGGATAAACGTCGGTCTTAAAGAGACGCGACACATCGCCAGAATCCGTATTCATCCAAGCGACCCGAACATCGTTTACGTAGCAGCAATGGGCGACATGTTCGGGCCCAACCCGGATCGTGGCATTTATCGAACGAGGGACGGCGGCGAGACCTGGGAGAAGATTCTCTATAAGGGTGAAACGACCGGCGGAGTGGACCTGACAATCGATCCGGACAATCCTGACGTGATCATTGCGTCGATGAATCATCACGTAACGTATCCGTGGGACGAGGAAAGTGGCGGCCCGACCTCCGGCCTTTTCAAGAGCACGGATGGCGGGGATACCTGGGCCGACATCACCCGCAACCCGGGTATGCCAAAGGGTTTGGTCGGGAAAATATGCGTTTCTATTTCACCGGCGCAATCCAACAGGGTTTATGCGTTCATCGAGGCCGACGCAGGCGAGGGCGGGATTTATCGTTCCGATGACGGTGGGGCCACCTGGAAGCGCACGCACACGGATCCCGGCAAGATGGAGATCCCTAATTCCTACAACTACATTACGGCCGACTCGCAGGATCCCGACGTTGTTTATATTCAGCCCATCGTTGGTCTGTTGAAATCAACAGATGCCGGCGTAACGTTCGAAAAAGTCGAAATGCAGAACTGGGATCCGCATGCCTTGTGGATCGATCCTACTAATTCCCGCCGAATGATCGAAGGCGGTGACGGTGGCGCATCGGTAACAATGAACGGTGGCGACTCGTGGTCAGATCTGAATAATCAGCCGACCGCAGACCTTCTGAGTCTTGCGGTCGATGATCAGGAACCCTACTGGGTCTACGCGGCGCAAAACGACAACGGCCACATTGCGATTCCGAGTCAAACGGACGATCCGACGATCGATCGGACTCACTATATTCCGCTTCCTGTGGGTGAGGGCGGACAGACGGCAGTTACACCTGACGGCAGCGTGATCTATGCCAATGATCGATCCAGAACCGTGCGCATTGATCGCGAAACTGGAGAGGCTCCGCAGATCAGCGTCTGGCCCGAGTGGGTGTTCGGCACCGCGATGAAAGATTTCCAGTTGCGGTTTTATTACTCGTTCCCGATTCACCGCTCGTCGCATGGCTCGAACGCGCTCTACACGGCTGCACAGTATGTATTTAAATCTACAGATGAAGGGCAGACCTGGGAAAAAATCAGCGCCGATCTGACGAAAAATCGCCGCGAGGTGATGGACGAGATTTCGGGTGGGCCAATCAGTTCCAATGCGTCGTCACTCTTTCACTCAAGTGTCATCAGGACCTTGGCGGAGTCTCCGCTCACCGAAGGTGAACTCTGGGTAGGCACTGACGACAGCAACGTTCAGCTATCCAAAGATGGTGGTCAAAACTGGATCGATGTATCTCCGCCGGATCTTCCTGAGTGGACCACGATAACGGCGATTGACGTATCGCACCATTATCCGGGTACGGCCTATATTTCCGGCGAACGTCACAGGGTGAGTGATCGCACGCCGTATCTCTACAAGACCACGACCTACGGAGAAACCTGGCAGCGGATTACCGCCGGAATTCGGGAAAACGACTACA
>Ga0114950_10003204_pt1 | contig 12610 bp, 15 predicted proteins | sample N075metaG_FD_83503 | JGI IMG/M metagenome (GOLD analysis project Ga0114950, IMG submission 83503) | Deep subsurface microbial communities from Kermadec Trench to uncover new lineages of life (NeLLi) - N075 metaG | ecosystem: Environmental > Aquatic > Marine > Ocean trench > Sediment | place...
CATCTGTCAGCAGGAGTAAATCTCCTGTCGCATTATTTATACCCTCCAGAATGGCAGCCTTTTTGCCATGGGAACGCGAAAGGCTTAGCACCTTGCAATTGGGAATTTCATTCAATGCCTCCTGAAGAATTGACATTGACATGTCGTTCGAATGATCATTTACAAAAATTACCTCATCGGGAATATTAGAATTAAAGATTTTAAGGTCATTTATAATATTGACCACTGATTTTTCCTCGTTTCGAAAAGGTATGATCAAAGATACCCTCCCTGTATATTTGATTTCAGTTGGTGATTCAACCGGGATCTTCGTCCAATAAAATGCAACTATAAATAACCCAATCGCATAAATCGTAGCTAAACCAATTAAAAAATAGATGATCACTTAAATTTTAGCGCGTTGAACGGACAACAAACCAATGATAGATGGAATAGCAATATTTATCAGCCAAATGAACAAACTGGCAGCCAATACAGGAACTAATGGGACTTGAAAAGCTTCAAAAAATAATATCGCAGAAAACTCACGAATGCCCAGATCGCTAAGAAATGAGAAACTTGGAATAATAGATTTTGCAAAAAATATCCAGGTGATTCCTGCCATCATTATGAAGAAATTTGCTTCAACACCAAAAACAATCATGGCGATTAAAAACTGACTAGAAAAAACTACATAACGTAAAAAACTTAATTTAATAACATGGAGTATGTCCCTAAGTTTTAGTCCGTTAGTTTTTGCCTCCAACCAACCTAAATGTTGCATCAAGGAATATAAATACTTTTTCAAACCATTGAATCCAAGAAGAAAAATTAAAGATCCAAAAAATAAAAAAGCAGGTATCACATACCATAAGGTTTGGATATTAACCTGCATACTGATTACGAGAATGCCTATAACTCCAAAAAACAATGTTGGAATTATTTGTGCTACCCTTCCAAGAATAAGCGGAACCACCACCAGTGGTTTATTTTTATGATTGAAAGTAAGCATTCTGCCAAAATAATCACCTACAGCTCGTGGAGTCACAAACCCAAACGCAATTCCTGCCAACACGGAGTGGTAAGAATCTTTCATCGAATGATCTTGAATATGACGGGTCAGGGTGTTCCATTTCATTGCTTCAAAAAGCCAGTTTATGGGAGTTAACAATGGAATAACTGCCAGCCCAAGCCAGAACAACAATCCCTGGTTATAAAAGATGCTTCCAAAATGTTGGAACTGCATAACAATCCCTGATATTCTTGAAAAGATAAACCAGGCACAGACGATTAAGATTGAACCTTTTATCAAGGCAAGTAAGGATCTGGTCTTGCCTTTTATTAACGCACCCGGGTATGTAAATTGCACTGTGCCTAAAATAATCAAAAATGACCAAATCATACTTGGAATTGATCCTGGAACCCAGGTTATGGGTTATGGAATAATAAAAATATCAAACAATAGTTACCACGCAATACAATATGGAGTCATTCACCTTACTAAGTACACGACGCATGAATTGAAACTGAAAAAAATATTTGATTGTGTTTCAGGTTTGATTGAAGAGTTTATGCCCGATGAAGTCGCACTTGAAGCTCCTTTTTACGGGAAAAATGTTCAGTCTATGTTAAAGCTGGGACGAGCTCAGGGTGTAGCTATGGCGGCAGCACTTTCAAAAGAAATTCCGATCACTGAATATGCCCCTAAAAAAGTGAAGGTTGCAGTTACCGGAAATGGGAATGCATCAAAAGAACAAGTAGCAAAAATGATCATGCAATTGCTGAAAATTAAGCAAGAACCTAAACTTCTTGACGCAACAGATGCATTAGCAGTATGCCTTTGTCACCATTTCAAAGCCGGTTCAGTAAAATCAACATCGACTAGTTGGAAGGCATTTGTTTCCAAAAACCCGGGCAGGGTTAAATAGATTGAAATTTAAAGCTTATTTTGTCATTCATCTCCTGAAGTTCACTGGGAGTAGGAGTTAACTTCGGTCTTGAAAAGTTCATATCATCCATTTCATTGATCGGGATAAGATGAATGTGGGCATGTGGAACTTCCAATCCTATCACAGAAATTCCAATTCTTTTACAATCGCACACTTGCTTGATTGCACCGGCAACCTTTTTACTGAAAATATGAAGATCTTTCAAAAGCTCGTCATCAAGATCATAGATGTAGTCAATCTCAGATTTGGGAACAACCAGTGTGTGTCCCATTACCAGAGGATTGATATCCAGAAATGCAATAAACCTGTCATCTTCCGCTACAATTTGTCCGGGAATTTCCCTGTTAATTATTTTAGTAAAGATGCTGGCCACTATATCTCTATCTCCAGGATTTCAAATTCCATATTACCTCCAGGGGTGACAATCTTCGCTTTGTCTCCCTTCTTTTTTCCTAATAGTCCCTTACCTATGGGCGACCGCACAGAAATCTTCATTGCTTTTAAGTCTGCTTCTTCTTCAGATACAATCGTATATTTCATGGTAGCTCCCATTTTAATGTTTTTGATGGTAACAGAAGACAGGATGGAAACTTTAGAAGTATCAATGGTGGATTCATCTATAACCCGACCATTACCCACGGCAGTTTCCAACTGGGCAATTTTAGCTTCCAAATGACCCTGAGCATCCTTGGCCGCATCATACTCTGCGTTCTCACTTAAATCTCCTTTATCGCGAGCTTCAGCGATCTGTTTTGAAATATCTGATCTGCCTTTTGTTTGCAATTCCCGAAGTTCTTTTTTTAACTTATCCAACCCTTCTTGCGTGTAGTAAGAAATATTTGACATACCTTTTAATGCTTTATTTTAAATAATTAACGGCTCCTTTTTTGAAACCGTTTACTAAATGTCCTGAAAAATTTGGGTGGCAAAAATAGAATGATTTTTGTAAAAAAGTTGCTAACCCACCAATTCTGGTATCATTTCCATAACTTTCTTCATTAAATCATCATCAAACTTTGATAAATATAGCGATTTTGCCTTAGAAAGTTGTTCAATCGTAATACCTTCAGCTCCTCTGAAATCAACTTTATACAAGTTTGCATCCTTAAATTCCGCACCAGTAAGGTGACATCCAGTGAGATTTGACTCCATCATATATGCGTTTTCAAAATCAGCCTTTATCAGAAAGGAATTACTAAAATCTGCTTTTATCAAGTAGGCATCTTTAAAGATTGCACCACTTGCAAACGACCGTACTAATTTAGCGTTATTCAAATTCGTATTTTCAAAATTAGTTTGATTGAGTCGTGTATCCATAAAATTTGCACCGACCATAACTGCACTGGATATATTCGCTGAATTTAAATTTGAGCCTTGCAGGTTTACCTCCGATAAATTCGTCTTTGCCAAATAGCTATTAACCAGATTGATTGCGTGAATTCCACTTCTGTTCAACCTCTTAATATTTCCAACGGTTCTAAATGCTGCTTCCTCAGATTCCCATAACCTAAAGTCATCAATTTCATCCTTGTACTCCCTGATACGTTGCTGATTTCGGCCCCGTTCATTTAACCAGTAAATGAGGATACCAATTATGGCAATATCAAAGAGCATTCCATGGGCTTCCTGTAAAATACCGGATAGGAATTCTCCTTTGAGATAAAGTGGTAAACTGACACCTACAACAACCAGCATAGCCAATAACAACACAAGAGTATTAGTCAGAATTGGCTTTTCCAGGATACTATCAATGTAATTACGTAGCTTTTTTTTCAAATTAATGATATTGAGGTTACTTTGATCAACAAATATCAGCCCATAAACTTTACTATTTTTGTGCCTAAAATGACACTGATTTTTTCGTAAGACTCAAATGACCAACCACCTATGTGTGGTGTCAACAATGTCTTGTCCGAGTGTGCAAGAAAATCAAAATTTTTCCTTTGTGTTTCTGTAAATTTTGAAAAATCCTCACATTCAAGTACATCTAATCCAACTCCAAGAAGCTTTCCGGATTTCAGGGCATTCACAATGGGTGCCATTGGTGATATCTGCCCCCGTGCTGTATTAATAAAGAATAAATCTTTTTTAAATTTAGACAAAAATTCATCGGTGATCAAAGCGTTCGTCTCTTTAGTCAGAGGAATATGCAGGCTCAGGATGTCTGCTTCCGCAAAAATCTGGTCCATTGTACATTCTTCAATGTAATCGATTCCAAAATCTGAGTTGTATTTATCATACACAAGAATTTTGCATCCAAATCCGGTTAATCTTTGGGCAAGCGCTTTCCCCATATTTCCAAATCCGATGATCCCCACCACACGATTTACCAACTCGTACCCACGATTTTCTTCACGGAGCCATTTTCCGTTTTTCACCTCCCTGTCTGCCTGCGGCAACCTGGTGAGAAGCGAAAGAATCATTCCAACAGTTTGATCACCAACCGCATCACGGTTTGCTTCAGGCGAGTTGATTATGCCAATATTATTTTCCTTCAGGTAGTCAACATCCAGAATATCAAGACCTGCCCCTGCTCTTGCAACTATTCGCAGATTTATCCCATTTTCCAGAATTTGCCTGTCGATCGTTGTCTTTCCACGAACAATCAGCACTTCGTAATCTTTAATTGATTTTATGATTTCTTCACGTGTGATCTTTGGCTGGTAATCAACTTGAAACCCTGCTGATTCCAGTATTTCAAAAATTCGTTTATGGATCTTATCAATAATTAAACAGCGAATCATTTCAATAGGAGTATGAATAAAGAAAGTGAACGACAGTAAAATATACCCCAAGGCCAACGAGGTCATTGGCCGTAGTTATAAACGGACCAGATGCCAAAGCCGGATTTACTCCAATTCTGTCCAAAATTAAAGGAATAATCGTACCTAAAACAGAAGCAAGTAGTACAACTGAAAACAGCGCAAATGCAACGACAAATGCCAGTTTATAATCATTGGCCATCAGAAGATATACAGATACAAATACTATGGCAGAAAGCAGTATACCATTGATTAATGCCACAGCTACAACTTTTAAGAGTTTCTTTGAAATGTTTTCTTCAAAAGCAGAGGGATTAGCCAGGCTTTGAACAACCAATGTCGATGATTGAATCCCCGCATTACCACCCGTAGCCATTATTAGTGGAATAAAAAATGCAATGGCTGTTATATGTTGCAGTTCTTCTTCGAAAAAACCCAAAAACCTGGCTCCTAATAGTCCCCCGGCCAGCCCGATAACCAGCCATGGAATACGGGCTTTTGTCAAACTCCAAACGCTATCGTCATCCTCAGGTTCGGTAGATAGTCCTGACATCAGTTGCATATCTTCTTCGGCCTGTTCAGTGATAACATCAACAATATCATCAATGGTAATCCTCCCAAGCAATTGACCCTGAACATTTATAACGGGTATTGCCTCAAGGTCATACTTTGACATTATAACAGCTACCTCTTCCTCCTCCATGTAAGTTGGAACAGATTCAATATCTGATTCATAAATATCTTCAATTTTCATTCCATCATTTGCCAGAATAAGAGCTTTAAGTGAAACCCGACCTAGCAAATGATTATTGTCGTCAACAACATAAACTGAAAATATCTTTTGAACATTCTCCGCCTGACGTCGAATTTCTTCAATTGTCTGATGGATGTTCCAGTTAATATTCGTCTTGATTAGTTCTTTTGCCATTAACCCACCAGCACAATCATCGTCATAACGCAATAGGTCAATGATGTTTCGTGCCTTTTCTTTATTCTTGATGTGGGGGATCGTTTCTTCTCGAAACTTCAGGGGAACTTCACTGAGAATATCTACAGCGTCATCAGAATCAAGATGACTGATGTACTTAGCTGCTTCTCCAGGAGTAAATATTTTTAAAAATTTGACCCTGATATCTACTTCGAGCCCGTTGATCACTTCCGCACTTACTTTTTCATCAAGAAGGTCAAGAATAAATTTTGAATCGGCTGCATTGAATTCTTCCAACACATCAGAAACATCAGCGGTGTTTGCATCAGCCAGGCTGGTAGTAATGAATTCCTTATCTGCGCGAGCGATAGCTTCCTTCAATGATTGAAGGTATTCTATAGTAAGCTGAAACTGAGTTACTTGTTCCACGATTCCTGGATTTTATTGGTCAAGGATACATACTCTGCTACACTTAATGTTTCAGCTCTTCTGTCCAAAACTCGATCAGAGATGATCTGTTCGGGCAAATTTATTGGTTTTAATGCGTTGCGCAAGGTTTTCCGTCTGTTTTGAAATCCCTGTTTAACAACTCTGAAAAACAGCTTCTCATCGCAATCCAGGAAATCTACATTATTTCTTATCAAACGGATTACAGCTGAATCCACTTTTGGAGGAGGGCTAAATACTCCTGGGTTAACAGTAAACAAATATTCGATATCAAAAAACGCTTGTAGAAAAACACTTAATATTCCATACACTTTTGACCCCGGCGGTTCTGCAATCCTCTTTGCTACTTCTTTTTGGATCATACATACCATTGCATCTACCTTATCCCTTTCTGCCAAAACTTTAAAAAAAATCTGCGATGAAATATTGTATGGGAAATTCCCAATGATGGAGTAATTCCCCGGAAATATCGAGTCAGGATCTAATTTTAAAAAATCACCGGAAACAATTTTAATCTGTGAAATTTTGAATCTCTTTTCAAGAAAATCAACTGCTTCAGGATCTATTTCTATCAAATTTAAATTAATATTTTTCTTAATTAATAGCTCTGTAAGAACTCCTGTACCCGGGCCAATTTCCAGAATATCAGCGCCATCAGCAATCGGTAATGCCTCAACAATTCTATTCGCAATATCCGGGCTTTTAAGGAAATGCTGTCCTAAATACTTCTTAGGTCGTACAGACATGATGTTACTAAATGAATTAAATTGCAGCCTTAAAGAAGGACGTATTATTTATGGAATCCAATAATTCTGAAAATTATCAAATTCAAAACCCTAGAATTGCCATTACAATTGGTGACATTAATGGGATTGGACCAGAAATAATTATTAAAACATTAAGCGACAATCGCATTTTAAACCACTTGACTCCGGTCATTTTCGGATCCTCAAAAACACTTTCGTACTACCAGAAAACATTTAATTTTCATGAATTTAATTATGTACAGAGGCATGAAGGTGAAGAGATTGTAAAAAAGAAAGTGAATGTCATCAACTGTTGGAGTGATGCAGTAAATATTAATGTTGGACAAGTTACTCCTGAGGGTGGCAATTGTGCACGACTAGCTCTCGAAGCATCTACGAAAGCATTAAAAAACAATTTGGTAGATGCAGTTGTCACTGCTCCTGTAAATAAATCCAATCTTTACAGCGAGAAATTCCAGTTCAAGGGACATACGTCGTACTATGCATCACATTTCAACGATGGAGAAAATTTAATGATGATGGTCAGCGATAACCTGAAGGTAGGACTTGTAACTGACCATATCCCATTGAAAGATGTTGCAACAACGCTCACAAAGGAATTAATACAATCAAAACTTGATGTATTTGAAAAATCATTGCGTACTGATTTTGGAATAGGCAAACCAAAGATTGCTGTACTTGGCCTTAATCCTCATGCCGGAGAAGATGGAATCCTTGGAGACGAAGAAAATGAAATAATTTCACCTGCCATTCAGGAATACAAAAATAAAGGGATGCTAATTTTTGGTCCGTTCCCGGCCGATGGTTTTTTTGGTAACTCTGACTACAAGGGCTATGATGGTATTATGGGAATGTACCATGACCAGGTATTAATACCATTTAAAAGCTTATCGTTTGATACGGGCGTTAATTATACTGCCGGGATCAAAATCGTTAGAACAAGCCCGGATCATGGAACAGCCAACTCAATTGCAGGAAAAAATGTGGCTTCAGAACAATCGTTCAGGGAAGCACTGTTTCTCGCACAAAAAATAATTCGTAACCGATTCGAACATCGAAAAATAGTATGAAAGTTTAATTCAATTTTCAAGAGGATATTACTATCTTTGCGGACTTTATTTGGGGCATGAGATGGAGGCGTTAAAAAAATACAAAATTGATATTGCCGATCTTTCACTGGGAGAAAGAGAATATCAGTTTGAGTTTAACGACGAATTGTTTAATAATTTTGAAAATTCAATAGCTGAAAAGGGCTGTGGTATTATCAAAATTGTCTTAAATAAAACAGAATCGTTCATTGAGTTATCGTTACATATTTCCGGAATCATTGAGCTGTCCTGTGACCGTTCATTGGACTTATTTGATTTTCCGATTGATACACGGCAGGAAGTCATTATAAAATTCGGAGATGAACCTGATTTGGTTGAAGATGAGGAAGATATTTTATTTATCACATGGAATACACCATCAATAAATGTTGCTCAGTTAATTTATGAGTACATAAGTATGGAAATACCTATGAAAAGACTCCATCCACGATTTCAGGAAAATGATGATAAAAATGATGAACTTATTTATTCGTCGGAGGTAAATTCAGAAGAAGAAATTGAAGCTGATCCTCGATGGAATAAACTAAAGGAACTGAAAAAAGAAAAGTAATAAAAGTAAAATACGATGGCACATCCTAAAAGAAAAATATCAAAATCACGTAGGGATAAACGACGAACGCATTATAAAAGTACTGCTCCTCATCTTGTGATTTGTCCTACTACAGGCGAAGCACACTTACCTCATCGCGCATTCTGGCACGAGGGAAAACTTTACTATAAGGGTAAAGTAGTTATGGAGAAAGAAGTTTTGGTTTAAGTTTAATCCTTTGTTACTTACGCCTCAAATAACAGGTGTGGATCTGCTAATCACAACTGACTCTCTATTTATTATTCTTCATAATACCATAAAGGATAAAAACAATAATTTGGAAGCTCCCGGCTTTACCGATGTGTCTTGTTTAATAAATAACCTAAAATTGGTTAATTACACAACCAATTTCTTTTTAAAACCTTTTTTGAAAGAATGACGAAATTCAGAGCTGCAATCACTGGTGTTGGAGGTTACGTTCCTGATTATGTATTAACAAATAAAGAACTCGAGACTTTAGTTGATACCAACGAGGAATGGATCATCTCACGTACAGGAATAAAAGAACGACGTATATTAAAAGGTGAAGGACTTGGAACATCCGTACTTGCAATAAACGCCGTAAACCAGTTAATTGAGAAAACAAATACAAATCCTGAAGACATTGATCTGATAATATGTGCTACAGTTACTCCTGATATGGTGTTTCCGGCCACGGCAAATGTAATATCAGCGGAAGTTGGAGCCGTCAATGCATTTGGCTTCGACATTGAAGCCGCTTGTTCCGGATTTATTTACGCTCTAAGTACCGGGACTTCTTTCATTGAAACAGGGAAATATAAAAAAGTGATTGTAATAGGCGCCGATAAAATGAGCTCAATCATCAATTACAAAGACAGGACAACGTGTATTTTGTTTGGCGATGGAGCCGGCGCTGTAATGTTGGAACCCACTGAAGAAGAAGTTGGTGTGTTGGATTTCATGCACAAGGCGGATGGCAAAGGAGCTGAGTACCTTTACATGAAGGCTGGTGGAAGTAAAATGCCTGCTTCACACCATACCATTGATGCCAATTTACACGCTGTAGTTCAGGAAGGTGCTACTGTATTTAAATTTGCCGTAACAAATATGGCTGATTATGCTGCTAAAATCATGAAAAGGAATAACCTCACAGGCGATGATATTACCTGGCTCGTTCCACATCAGGCTAATAAAAGAATAATAGATGCAACCGCTAGAAGAATGGACATTGACAACGCTAAAGTAATGCTCAATATCGTTCGTTATGGAAATACAACAAGTGGAACCATTCCATTGTGTCTGTGGGATTACGAATCACAACTCAAGAAAGGAGATAATCTTATTTTAGCTGCTTTCGGAGGTGGATTTACCTGGGGTTCAGTGTATGTGAAATGGGCCTATGATGGCAAATAAGAAATTATTTTTAATTTAGAAGTTAAAATATCCAATTAGTGGCAACTACAGCAGATTTTAGGAATGGGCTTTGTATTGAATTCAACCATGACCTTTACACGATTGTTGAGTTTCAACATGTCAAACCTGGAAAGGGGCCGGCTTTTGTTAGAACTAAATTAAAAAGCCTCAGATCAGGTAGGGTAATAGACAATACTTTCTCATCAGGACACAAAGTGACTACCGCGAGGATTGAACGACGGCCTCACCAATTTTTATACAAAGATGACCTGGGATTCCATTTTATGGATAGTAATACATTTGAGCAAACAAATATTAATGAAAACCTTATTACCAATTCTCACTTGCTAAAAGATGGACAAGAGGTAGAGGTTTTATACCACGCAGAGACTGAAACAGCGCTGAGTTGTGAACTTCCTGCACATGTTCAGTTAATGGTTACATATACTGAACCAGGCTTGAAAGGTGACACCGCTACCAATGCTTCCAAGCCTGCCACATTAGAAACTGGTGCGGAAATTCAGGTACCACTATTCGTTGAGTCAAATACACTTATAAAAGTTGATACCCGTAATAATACATACGTTGAACGAGTCAGATAAACACCCATTCGAATATGAAAACAAAAGAAATTAGAGACTTAATAGATTTCATTTCCCAGTCTGGTTTGAATGAAGTAAATATTGAAACGGACGAATTAAAACTTTCGATAAAAAGAAACCCCGAAACTCAGGTGATTGAGTCTCACGGTACACCGATAACTACAGTTCCTGTTCCTGCATCGCCTGCTCCTGTTACTGTAGAAAATATAGCTCAAACTACTTCACCTGAAGATCCGGCAACCGCTGCTTCAGACATTGAAAATTATATTGAAATCAAGTCACCAATGATCGGAACCTTCTTTCGGTCTCCAAACCCTGAATCAGGCCCCTTCCTTTCAGTTGGAGATACCGTAGAAGCAGGCCAAACAGTTTGCATAGTGGAAGCAATGAAATTATTCAACGAAATCGAATCTGAAATAAGTGGCAAGGTTATAAAAGTGCTTGTTGAAGATACAACTCCGGTAGAATACGACCAGCCCTTATTTTTAGTTGACCCTTCCTAGAGTTTTTAATTTATTTAAGATCGTACAGCCTTGTTTAAAAAAATTCTAATAGCAAACCGGGGAGAAATTGCCCTTCGAATTATTCGAACTTGTCAGGAAATGGGCATTAATACCGTTGCAGTTTATTCAACAGCTGATAGCGAAAGTCTTCATATAAAATTTGCTGATGAAGCAATTTGCATAGGACCACCAGCGAGCAAGGACTCGTATTTGAATATCCCAAACATTATTGCAGCCGCAGAAATTACCAACGCCGACGCAATCCACCCGGGGTATGGTTTCTTATCAGAAAATGCAGAATTTTCAAAAGTCTGTGAAGATTATGAGATCAAATTCATAGGTGCTTCATTTGATATGATAAATAAGATGGGTGATAAGGCTACTGCAAAATTAACCATGAAAAAAGCAGGCGTCCCTGTTGTTCCTGGATCTGACGGGTTAATCTCATCCGTATCAGAAGGTAAAAAGCTAGCTAAAAAAATCAAATACCCGGTAATAATAAAGGCAACTTCAGGAGGAGGAGGCCGGGGAATGAGAATTATTGAAAAAGATGACGATTTTCAAAAACATTGGGATGATTGCCGCAGGGAAGCAATGGCAGCATTCAACGATGATCGAATGTACATAGAAAAATATATACTGGAACCCAGGCACGTTGAAATTCAGATTGTTGGTGATAAGTATGGAAAGGCGTGTCATTTATCGGAACGTGACTGCTCAATTCAACGACGACATCAAAAGTTAGTTGAAGAAACCCCTTCCCCTGTAGTAACAAAAAAATTACGCGAGAAAATGGGTAAAGCAGCCATCAAGGGAGCTGAAGCAATTAAATATGAAGGTGCCGGTACCGTAGAATTCCTTGTTGACAAAAACGGGGATTTCTATTTTATGGAAATGAATACCCGGATACAAGTCGAACATCCTATTACAGAAGAAGTAACTGATTTTGATCTCATCAAAGAGCAAATAAAAGTTGCTGCCGGTATTAAAATATCAGGACAGAATTATTACCCAAACCTGTATTCTATGGAATGCAGAATAAATGCAGAAGACCCATCAAAAGATTTCAGACCCTGCCCCGGTAAAATTACAAATTTGCATTTTCCAGGCGGGCATGGAGTGCGTGTTGATAGCCACGTCTATGCAGGTTATTCAATTCCACCAAACTATGATTCAATGATTGCCAAGCTGATAGTCAGTGCCCAGTCAAGGGAAGATGTGATCGTTAGAATGAAACGTGCGCTATCAGAATTCGTAATAGAAGGAGTTAAAACGACCATCCCATTTCATTTGAAGTTGATGGATGATGAGAAGTTCAAGTCAGGCGTTTTTACGACAGCATTTATGGACGACTTTGATCTGTCTGACGTCTAATCAGGTTACCAATAATTTCAGCCCATCTGAACTCCTTAATAATCAATCAGTTACCAGTATATTCCGAAATTACTTTTTTTGTTTGCACAAAATTTGACACATTATATAACTCATAAATTTGTATCATTTGGGGTATTGAATGTCTTTTGACGTTCAGACATGGATTGAAGTTAGTGAAAGCGTTAAGGAATTGCAATTAGGAGAGGTCTAGCGGTCACTCCAGATTA
>Ga0114950_10003206_pt1 | contig 12609 bp, 8 predicted proteins | sample N075metaG_FD_83503 | JGI IMG/M metagenome (GOLD analysis project Ga0114950, IMG submission 83503) | Deep subsurface microbial communities from Kermadec Trench to uncover new lineages of life (NeLLi) - N075 metaG | ecosystem: Environmental > Aquatic > Marine > Ocean trench > Sediment | place...
GACACCCCCGGCGGAGCGGTCGATGCGCTGCTCGAGGCGGCGCCCCTACAGCGCGCCGTGGTGAGTTTCCCGGTGTTGCTGGGGCGCACGCTCAAGGAGCGCCAGGTGACCCTTCTGGGCCTGCTGCAGCAGGGGTTTCGTCGCATCTGGTGCGACGGAGACGTCATCGAGATCTCGGCGCGTAAGCTGAAGGATGGCGCACGACAACTGGGCTCCGGTCGCATCGATGTCGTCGTTGATCGCTTGACGCTCGACCCCGAGGCGCGCGATCGTCTGGTTGACTCCATGGAGATCGCCTTTAGCCAGGGCAACGGCTGCGCCGGCGCCTTCGTACTGTCGGAGGATGAGGACGGTGCCGTTCATCATGCCTTCGACCGTCGGTTTCGCTGCACCCGCTGCGAGCTGAATTTCCTCGAACCCGAACCGCGCCTCTTTTCGTTCAACAATCCGTACGGTGCCTGTCCGGAGTGCAAGGGCTTCGGCAACATCATCGAGATCGATCTCGCCAAGGTCGTTCCCGACAAGACCGTCAGCCTCGAAGACGGGGCGATCGAGCCCTGGGACAAGGCGAGCCGAGGCCGCTGGCGCCAGCGACTCCGTGAGTTCTGCGCCGCGCAAGGTATCGCCATGGACGTTCCGTGGCAGGATCTGGAGGGAGAGCAACGCCGCGCCGTGCTTTCCGGTGGTGAGGGGTTTCCGGGTGTGCTGGGTTTCTTCGCGCGGCTCAAGAAGAAGAACTACCGGCTGCACGTTCGTGTTCTGCTGGCGCGCTATCGTGGCTACGTGCCGTGCCCCGAATGCGGCGGCACTCGATTGCGGTCGGCGGCACGCAATATCCAGGTAGGCGGCCTGACGCTCGGCGAGGTCGCGGCGTCCAGCATCGAGAAGGCCGAGACCTTCTTCCGCGAGCTCGAGCTCTCCGCCGGGGACCAGGCTGTGGCCGAGCGCTTGGTCGCCGAGATTCGCTCGCGCTTGGCCTATCTGGTGGAGGTCGGAGTCGGCTATCTGACGCTCGATCGCCTCACCGGGACGCTCTCGGGCGGTGAGGCGCAGCGCATCAACCTCGCCACCTGCCTGGGCGCGTCGCTGGTCGGCGCCATGTACGTGCTCGACGAGCCCAGCATCGGGCTGCACCCGCGTGACAACGAGCGCCTCATCGGCATCCTGCGGCGGCTGCGCGACCTCGGCAACAGCGTCATCGTCGTGGAGCACGATCGCGAGATGATCGAGGTTGCCGATTACCTCATCGACCTCGGACCGGGCGCCGGGGTGCACGGCGGCGAGATCGTTTTCGCCGGTCCGCCGTCCGAGCTGGGCACCGCGGAGGGGCTCACCGCGGAGTACATGAGGGGGGAACGGCAGGTGCCTCAGCCGCCACGCGTGCGACTGGCGTCCGGGTATCTGCGCATCGTGGGGGCGCGCCAACACAACTTGAAGGACATCAACGTGCGGATTCCGCTCGGTGTGTTGTGCTGCGTCGCCGGCGTGTCCGGTTCCGGCAAGAGCACCTTGATCCACGAAGTGGTGCACGGCGGCCTGAAGCAGCGCCTGGGTACCTGGAAGGACAAGGTCGGCGAACACGACCGCATCGAAGGCTCCGACCAGATCGATCGCGTCGTCCTGGTGGACCAATCCGCCATCGGACGCTCATCGCGCTCCAACCCGGTCACCTACATGAAGGCATTCGACGGCGTGCGCGCGGCGTTCGCCGGCACCCGCGAAGCTCGGGCGCGGGGGCTCACCCCCGGGCACTTCTCGTTCAACGTCGCCGGCGGGCGCTGCGAGGCGTGCGAGGGCAGCGGCGAAGTGGTGGTGGAGATGCAGTTCCTTCCCGATGTCAGCCTGCCGTGTGAGGAGTGCGAAGGAACCCGCTACCGAGCTGATACGCTGGAGATCGAATACCACGGCAAGAACATCCACGAGGTGCTGAAGCTCACCGTCAGCGAGGCGAGGCGCTTCCTGTCGGACATCCCTTCCACTGCCAAGCGGTTGCAGATGCTGGAGGATGTGGGGCTCGGCTATCTGCGCCTCGGCCAGCCCTCGACGACGCTTTCCGGGGGCGAGGCGCAGCGGGTCAAACTGGCCGCCCATCTCATCGAGGGGGCCGGCAACAAGACCTTGTACCTCTTCGACGAGCCCACCACCGGACTGCACTTCGATGACATCGCCAAGCTTCTCTTCGCCCTCAATCGTTTGGTGGATGCGGGGGCCTCGGTGGTGGTCATCGAGCACAACCTCGACTTTCTCAAGACCGCCGATTGGATCATCGACCTGGGGCCCGAGGGCGGTGACGACGGCGGTTGGGTGGTTGCCGAGGGCACGCCGGAGGCGATCGCCGAGGCGCCCTTGTCGCACACCGGCGCCTACCTGAAGAAGGCACTGGAGAAGGCATGAGCGCCCGCGTCGACCTGCGGTCTGACACCGTGACCCAGCCCACCGACGAGATGCGCCGTGCCATGGCCGCGGCGCCCGTCGGCGACGACGTCTACGGCGAGGATCCCACGGTGAGGGCGCTCGAGGAGGAATGCGCCGAGTTACTCGGCCACCAGGCGGGCCTCTTCGTTCCCACCGGAACGATGGGCAACCAGGTCGCCATCCACCTGCTCACACGCCCGGGGGACGAGGTGTTGATCGAGGGCAGCGGTCATTCCTACGACTGGGAGTTGTCGGGCATGGCGGTGATCTCGGGGGTGCAGCCGCGGGTGCTGGTCGGCGACCGCGGCATCTTCGACGCCGAGGGTGTCGCCCAGGCGGTGGCCCAACGATCGGTGATTCGCTCGCGCGTCTCACTGTTGATTGCCGAGAATACCCACAACATGGCGGGCGGCACGGTATGGCGGCGCGACGCGACGCTCGAGATCCAGCGTATCTGCCGGGGTGGTGGTGTGGCGCTGCACCTGGACGGGGCGCGGCTGTTCAACGCCGCGGTGGCAAGCTGCACCAGCGCCGCGGAGCTTGCCGCGGGCTTCGATACGGTGATGATATCGCTGTCAAAGGGGCTCAGCGCCCCGCTGGGGTCTGTCCTTGTCGGCGCCGCGGACCTCATCGTCGAAGCCCGCCGTATCCGCAAGCTCCTGGGCGGCGGCATGCGCCAGGTGGGAGTGGTGGCCGCAGCCGGCCGCGTGGCGCTGGAGACGATGATCGAGCGCCTCGCCGAAGACCACGCCAATGCCCGGCGACTGGCCGACGGTCTCACGGAGATCGACGGTGTCGAACTGGCCTACGGGCAGGTCGACACCAATATCGTCACCATCGATGTCGGCGCGTGCCGTCTGCAGGCCGAGCAGTTCGTTGACGAGCTGGGTGAACGCGGGGTCGTTTGCTTGCAAATGGGTTCCACGATCGTGCGCATGATCACGCACCGCGGGGTGGATGCGGATGATATTGATAGGGCGGTAGCCGTGGCGCGCGAGGTGGTGGGTGGATAGGGGTTGGTTTGGGCGGCAGGTTGAAAGTGGGTTTATTTTTTTTTGGTTTCCCGCCACCCGTTTTTATTGATTTCCCACCACCCGCCCCCGACCTCTCGGCGCCTACGGCGCCTTCGCTGCCCGCTGGGCGCGTAGGTGGAGCGAAGCGGCTTGCGTACGGTGGGCGGTTGTTCCGGTGCCCTCAGAGGTGGGAGCGAAGCGGCGGTTCCGAGAGGAGCCCTTCGTGTTCCTTGGCGAATAGCGGGCAAGGGAGCTGCCGTAGGCAGTGACCGGCGGGGGCGGGTGGCGGGCATTCAAAAAAAACAGGAAGCCACCAAACCATCTCCCCTCTATTCAGAAAGCCCAACAACATCCTGAGTCGCCGGCCGTCACCCCCTTCCCACCTACGCGCCTAGCGGGCAAGGGCGCTGCCGAAGGCAGCGACCTGGAGGGGGTGGGTGGCGGGAAATCAAAAAAGGAAGAAATCAAACCACCACCCTCCCAGCGGGAGCGAGAAGGTAGTGGATGCAAGGCGCGCGCCGTGAGGGATACCGGAGGCGTACGTCAGTACGTCGTAGGTAGACCGATCAAGCGCAACGCCGCAGACGCTGCCTTATCGCTCTCGCTCTCGCCTACCTCCAGTCAAAATTCACCCCCGCCTCCGCAACAACCCGCCGGCCGATGATGTCACCCACGTAGTGTTGCTGGAACGCCACGTCGGTGAGGTTGGTGGCACGCATAGAGAGGCTCACGTTGCGAAACTCGTAACCGAGCGTGAGGTTCAGCGTCGTCGCCGCTTCGGTGACGCCATGGAAGCGCGCGTCGAGCACGTCGGCCCAGAACGCCTCGCCCTGGTAGTTGACCGAGGCGCTGTACAAGAACCCCTGATAGTTGCCGTTGAGGCCGATGGTGAAGAGGTGCTCCGGCGGAATGTTGAATTCAGAGGCGTCGATACCCTCGACCTCCGGGGTCTTCTGCCAGGTGTAGGTGCCGAAGATCTCGGCGCCGGCGGCAACGCGGCCACGGATGCCGAGCTCGATGCCTTGATGGGTCACCAGACCGATGTTGCGGTAGGTGAACTCCTTGGGCAGTGGTGGCAACAGGCCGAGGATAAACGGCGGCAACGGCCAAGCAGGCGGTGGATCGGACGGCCCGTAGAACTTGTTGGCGTAGAAGTCGATGTTGTCCTTGGTCTTGGAACGGTAATAGGCGAAGTCGATGGCCACCTCCTTGACCACGGCGCGATAGCCGACCTCGATCTGGTCGAGCTGTTCCTCTACGAGATCGGCGTTGCCGACGGCCGCAATCGGGAAGGTATAAAGGCCGGGGTTGAAGCCGAGAAGCGGCGCCAGCGGGCTCAAGTCGATGGTGTTGAAGATACTCGTCTCGAGAAAGTTGTTGATCACCGACGGGGCGCGGAAGGCGCGGCCCCAGGAGATCCGCACGGCGTGATCCTGCCCGGCAATGGGACGAAACTGCGCACCGATGCGCGGCGACCACACCGCGTTGTCGATGCTGCTGAAGCCGTCAACGCGAATCCCGGCGGTAATCAGAACCTGCTCTATCGGCGTCCAGCTGTCCTGGATGAACGCGCCGCCCTCTTTGCGGTTATCGGCGTTCGGCGCAATCGACAGCTCGTTGGTCAGGTAGCGGAAGTTGCCTCCGTACACGAACACATGCTTGCCGTCCTGCACGATCGAGGTGTTCTGTGCCGACCAGTCGTAGGTGCCGGTGGCGAAATTGAAGTCCAGCGGGCTCAGCAGATTGAACGAATTGGCGTCGAGAATGTTGGCGTAGAAGCGGAAGTTGGCATTGTCGCGGTTGTAGTCGGCGCGCACGTACGAGAACCAGGACCCGTCCTCGATGTCGAAGGGCCCGATGCCGGTGAAAATGATCCCACCGGTGCCGGCGTAACCACCGGAAAACGACAGGTTCGACTGCGCATCAATGTCATAGTCGACGCGGCCGTCGAACTTGGGCTGCTTGGTGCCGCGGTTGTTGCTGTCGGGAAACACCACGCCGGAGAGGTTGGCCGGGCGCGGCCAAGCGTCCTGCTGGTAGTACGAGCCCGAAACCTTGTACGCCCACTTGTTGTTGACACCGGAGTGCAATGCCGAGAAGAACCCGGTACCGACTTCACCGACACCGCCTCGGATCGCCGTGGCGTTGCCGAGCCGGCGTGGCGACTTGGTGATCACGTTGACCACGCCGGTCATGGCGTTGGCGCCCCACACCGCCGAGCTCGGACCACGCTGCACCTCGATCCGCTCGATCTCGTTGAAGGCGACGGGTAACAAATCCCACAAGACAAAGCCAAAAAAATCCTGATACACAGTGCGCCCGTCCATCAGCACGAGCTGCGTCGTGGCCAACGAGTTGGTGGGAGCGCGCGAGGTGATGTTGATGTCGCGGGCGCTCATCTGGGACACGTTGAGACCGGGTACGCCGCGCAGCAGGTCTGCATAGTTGCCCGCCGCCGAGGCGGCGATGAACGCGCTGTCAAGAATCGTAATCGCGGTCGGCGCGTTGAGCAGCAATTGCTCGGTGCGCGAGGCAGTCACGACGACGCGCTCCTCGTAGCGCTGCCGTTCCTGCTCTCCCTGCTGGCCCGCTTGGCTCTGTTGACCTTGCGAGTCCTTCTGGCCCGTCTGGCCCGCTTGACCCTGCTCGCTCTGCTGGCCCTGTGGAACGGCCGCCAGCGTCGGGAAAACCACCACCAGAGACAACACCAAGGCCGCGATCACAGCCGGCAAAATGCGACGCATACGGACCTCCTGACCAAATCTGAGAAGGCGCGGCCCATGCACGCGCCGCCCTGGGGCGTTGGCCAACCCATCGAGTTATTCGCAACTATATCGGGGACAGGAGGACCTGCACAATCGGGGACAGTAAGGACGTGGAATGAGGATGGCCGCGACAAATCCTGCCGTCAGGAACCCGCTTCGAGCGCCGGAATCAGAATTGTCTCGATGTACTCGAGATAGGTGGCGACGTCTTCCGGGGTGGGGTCGGCGGCACCGAACACGCCCTCGTTGTTCTTGTACAACCGGTCGGAGATGGTCTCGCCGCTGCCGTCTTCGCGCATCATCGGCACGCCGAGACCGTTCCAGCCGTAGTCCGAGATTCTCAAGGACACCAAGTTGTGGCGCGTGAACACGTCGTTGGCGCCGGCCATATCGCCGGCATCGAGCTTGGCGTAGAAATCGTCCAAGGTATCGCTGCCGCGCAGGTTGCCGCGCTCCAGGTACAGGAAGAAGTCGGACTTACCGTCCGCCTTGAGGATACGGCTGCGGCTGTTCGGGAAGGGGACGATGATCATCTTGGACTCGGTGGCGTGGAGCAGCTCGCGCAGGCGCCCGAGCAGCGCCTCTGCGTCCTGCTGTTCGCCGTTGGCAAGAGCTGGCGTACCTGCCGACAGCGATACCAAGGAAATCGCCGAAACAGCGAGGAAAACGCGCACCCTACGAAGCTGCAACAAGATGACACCTCCCGAGTGTTGGCACGGCTCACGCCACCGGATAGGGTGGCTACTATGAGATGGGCGTCTGCGCCACTGTGCCAACATGCGCCGATAACCCTAGCAAGGCCCCCGATTCAAAGCAATAGAACACCACGCCTGTGGAGACCCCATGAGCAGTTCCGATTCGATCCGAGCCCACATCGACGCCCATCGTGATACCTGGCTCGAAGAACTAGATGATTTCCTCCGAATCCCCAGCGTTTCCACCGATCCCGAGCGTGCCGACCAGGTCGAAGTGGGCGCCGATTGGCTCGCCGAGAAGCTGCGTGATGCCGGGTGCAGCGAGGTTGAGATCTGGCCCACACCCGGCCACCCGGTGGTCTACGGAGCATGGCGTGGCGCCGACGATGCACCCACATTGCTGGTCTACGGCCACTACGATGTACAGCCCGAGGAGCCGGTCGAGCTCTGGGACACGCCGCCGTTCGAGCCCACCATCCGCGACGGCAAGTTGTTCGCGCGCGGCTCCGCCGACGACAAGGGGCAGCTATATATCCACGTCAAGGCGCTGCAGGCGTGGCTGCAAACCACCGGCGCTTGCCCCGTGAACGTCGTATTTCTTATCGAAGGAGAGGAAGAGGTCGGCAGCCCCAACATCGAGGGCGCCGTGCTCGAGCATCGGGACAAACTCGCCTGCGACGCGGTGATGATCTCGGATACCATCATGTTCGCCGCCGGCCTGCCGTCGATCACCTACAGCCTGCGCGGACTCGCCTACATGCAGCTCGACCTCACCGGGGCGAAGGGCGACCTCCACTCCGGCTCCTTCGGCGGCGCCGTGGTCAACCCCGCCGAGGCGCTGGCGCGCATGATTGCGTCGTGCCGCGACCCCGAGACCGGTGAGATCACCATACCCGGCTTCTACGACGACGTAGTGCCCCTGACGGAGGCCGAGCGCGGGCAATGGAAGACCCTCCCTTTCGACGAGGAGCAGTATCGTGCTGACCTCGGCGTCGACGCGTTGCTGGAAGAAACCGACTACGGCGTCCTGGAGCGTACCTGGGCGCGGCCGACCTTCGAGGTCAACGGTTTCCTCTCCGGCTTCACCGGAGAGGGGAGCAAGACGGTTCTACCGGCCAAGGCGATGGCCAAGATCAGTATGCGCCTGGTGGCCAACCAAGACCCCGACACCATCATGGACGTGGTCGAGGCCCACATGCGGGCGGTGATGCCGCCGGGCGTAAGCCTCGAGGTGACCCGCATGCAGGGCGGCAAACCCTGGCTGACGCCGTGCGACCATCCGGTCATGCAAGCGGCCGGCCGCGCCATGCACCGCGGTTTCGGAGCCAAGCCGGTGTTCATCCGCGAGGGCGGGTCCATTCCCCTGGTCGGCGTGCTCGAAGATCTCTTCGGCGCGCCTTCGGTGCTAATGGGGATCGGTCTTCCCGATGAGAACGCCCACGCACCGAACGAAAACCTCGACATCGGCAATTTCTTCTCCGGCATCGCGAGCGCCGCGTTTTTCTTCGAAGAGCTAGGGAAGACCGTATGAAGCGCAAGGACTTTCTCCGCAAGATGAAGGACCGCCGGCGCGGCGGCACGCTCGAGGAGCGACACCCGGAGCAACGCCGCAAGGTCGACTGGCGGACCATACGCGAAAACCTCCCCTCCGAAAGCGCGGAGCCTCTCGCTCCGCGGTCCATGCCGGTGGGGGAACTGTACCTGCTGCCCAGCGGCGTCCGTCTCGAAGCTTCGAGCTCTTGCTGGGTACGCGGTTACCGCCTCTACGAAGCGGGCGGCACCCTACGCGCCGAGTTCCAATACCGGCCCGCCGACCCAGACAGCGAACCGCCGCCCGGGTCGATCGGTTTGCAGGCCGGCAAGAGTTGGGAGCCGGAAGGCTGAACGAACCGGGCAGGGTGCTACCGCGTCGCGTTTGGGTTCGGCGCCGCGCGACGGATCGAATGCCCCTGTTTCGGCACGCTGACTTCTTCGTTGCGAAAACGCCCGTAACCGAGGTTGTGCGGCGGTTTGATCTCGGCGATGAGTTGCTCGGCAATCTCGGCGGCCTTGGCGTCGTCGGTCTCGACGACGTAGCGGAAATACTCGGTAGCGCCAAAAGGCTGCTCCTCGAGAACGCTCCACAGGCTCTCACGCAGCCCCTTGCCCTGGGTCTTGCCTACGTACAGGATCTTCTGGCCCGAGGCGATCACTTGAAATACACCCGCATCCTCGGGAACCTTCTCGACATTTGCGGGAATAAACTCGATAAGTCCCGATGAGTTGCCGGCTGCTGTCACGGACAGGCTCCTTCCGCTGGCGCTGTGCGTCATGTTGTTGGTCACAATTTGTTCTTCTCGGGCGAAGCCCTTAGGTATATTAGCAGGGTGCCCCAAAACGAATAGTTTCAATCTCGGCCCCTCAAGTGTGCAAACTGACAAGAATCGGCGGACTCCTCGCGGCCTTCGTGCTGTTGGGGGGCAGCCATGCCGCGGCGCAAGAGCGTAGCCTGAACCGTGTCGCCGACGGCGATTTCGAGAGCGGCTTCATCGGCCTCAACCTGGCCGCGGTGGACCAGTTTCCGATGTTCTCGGGGGGCTGGGCGTCGCGTGGTAGACGCGTTCCCGACTTAGTACAGGAGGAGACATTCGAGGGCTTGGTATCGATGCTCATCGACACCCGCCCCGGGGACCCACTTCAGGTCATCCAGGATCTGCCGGTCAATAGCCCCGCCTACGGCATGCGCTTCGCGTTCTTTATCGAGCGCGGTAGCCAAACGGTGCGACTTCTGAACGCCTGGGATCATCGCCAGCCCGACAGCGGCACACCGGCTTTCGAGGTGCGCATTTCGGCGAGCGGAATCCTATTCACGACGCCGGCGGGAAGCTGGCGGTTCGACGGCGATATTGCTCCGCGACAATGGCATACGTTGAGCGTCATCGCCGATCCGCGTACCGATACGCAAAGCGTGCGCCTCGACGGAGTGGCGCTGCTATCGCTGCCGGGTGTGGCCCTACGTCGACCGTCCACCATCGTGCTCGGCGGCAGCGCCACCGACACCGGAACGTTCCGTTACGACGCTATCGAGGTCTTGTCGCTCGTCGACCTCGAGCTGTCGATGATTCGCGACGCCGTGGCAGCCCTGGACATCCCCGCGAGCGCCGCAATCGGCGATCGTCTCGCCGCCGCGGCTGCCGCTCTCGATCGAGGCTCGAGTGTATTGGCGCTGCCGGAACTGGGGGTGGCACGCAATATGCTGGGTTCGACAGCACGAGCGACGGAGAATCTGCGGCGGGCGATCACCGAGCTTATCGAGCTGATGGAGGCAAGCAGCGACAGGCTCTAGCCTGGATATCTCAACAGGTCAGGGCTGCGCGAGCGACCCGTTGAGGTATCCGGGCTAGGGCTAGTTATAGTTAGGGCTAGTTAACCTGGGCCTCCTCTTTGTCGCCCAGCACGGCGGCCACAGCCACCGCGATGTCCCCGAAAATGCGCGCCGCTTCGCTATCCGGGTACACCAGCACCATCGGCTTCCCGGCATCGCCACACTCCGCCACGCGCCGGTCAATGGGGATGGTGCCCAGCAGGGGTACGCCCAGCTCGTCTGCGGTGCGGCGCCCCCCCCCGCTGCGGAAAATGTGCTCCACGTGACCGCACTCGGGGCAGGTGTACATCGACATGTTCTCGATAATGCCGAACACCGGCACGTCCACCTCGCGAAACATGTGCAGCCCCTTGCGCGCGTCGATCAACGAGACGTCCTGGGGCGTGGTAACGATGACGGCCCCGTCGAGCGGCGCCGACTGGGTCAAGGTGAGCTGCGCGTCTCCGGTGCCCGGCGGCAGATCGATGATCAAGATGTCGCAATCACGCCAATCGACATCGCGCAGGAACTGTTTCACCGCCTTCATCACCAACGGCCCGCGCCAGATGACGGGGGCGTCTTCCGGCTGCAGAAAGCCGAGCGACATCAACTTGAGGCCGTGCCGCTGCAACGGGATGATCATACGGCGGCCGTCGATGTCGGTGATCTCGGGCTGGCCACTCATGCCCAGCATGGTCGGAATGGAAGGGCCGTAGATGTCGGCGTCCATGAGGCCAACCGCGTGGCCGTTCTGTTGCAGCGCCACCGCCAGGTTCGAAGCCACCGTTGATTTGCCGACGCCGCCCTTCCCCGAGGCCACCGCGAGCACGTGCTTGACGCCCGGGATCGGATCGCGCTGGATGAGCGGCTCGGGCCGCCCGCCGCCACCAACCGGAGTGCCGGCGCGCGGCTGGGGGGCTGCCGGCGGGGCGGGCGCCGCCGACGGCAGGCTGGCACCATCAGGGGCAACACCTTGCGCCCGCGGCCCTGCCGGGCGCGGCGCCGACACGTCGAGCTTTACCTCCTCGACGCCTTCTACCTGCGAGGCGGCCGCGTGTACGTCTTGCGCCATCTTCTCGATCGCCTGCTGGTCCCCCGAGGGAACGCTCAGGCGTATTCGCACCTCTCCTCCCTCGACCTCGAGCAGGTCGACGAGGCCGAACGAGACAATGTCCTTATGAAGCCCGGCAAACTTTACACTGGTGAGAGCCTGGCGAATCTGGTCGACGGTAGCAACCACGGCGATGAATCTCCTATCAATAAGGCACCGAGAAGTGTGGGAGAGTTCTCCCACTTGGATGGTAGCGGCGCATCGCAGGAAAGTCATGTTCGAGCGCTGGACAAAACTAGTGACTCTGAGCGCGCGGATCTCTATAATTAGGTGGAGCATTTGAGCCGGCTCGCGGTGTCGCCCCAATGCCGGCCGACCAACGTCCGAGCCTTGAGAACAAGCCCATGACTCCCAGCCTGCTCCTCGTCACCGACGAGGAGACCACCCGAGAAGCCATCAGCGCCGAAGTCTCCGGACTGGGTGCCGAGGTGGTCAACGTGCGCAGCGGCGAGGAAGCGCTCGACATTCTCTCGAGCCGCCATGTCGATGGCGTCATCACCGGGCTCAAGCTCAAGGGAATGGACGGGCTCGACCTCCTCGAGCACATCCAGAAAATCGACGCTGAGCTCCCCGTCATCCTGGTAACCGCCTACGGCACGGTTGCCGCGGCGGTACAGGCGATGAAAGCCGGAGCGTTTGACTTCATCGAGAAGCCCTTCGATCAGGACGACGTGCGCCGCACGGTGCAGAAGGCGCTCGCCATGACCCGGCTGGTTGCCGAGAACCGCGTGCTGCGAGAAGAACTGGAACGCCAGTACGACTTCTCCGCCATTGTCGGCACCTCTCCGCAGGTGGTGGAAATCCTGCGTCAAGCGGGTGACGTGGCGGTCACCGACTCGACCGCCCTGATCAGCGGCGAGAGCGGCACCGGCAAGGAGCTGCTGGCGCGCGCCATCCACTACAACAGTGGCCGCGCCGGCCATCCGCTGGTCACGATCAACTGCGCCACGCTGCCCGAGAGCCTGCTGGAGAGCGAGCTCTTCGGCTACGAGCGAGGAGCGTTTACCGGCGCGGTGAAGCGCAAGATCGGCCGCTTCGAGCTCGCCGAAGGCGGCACGCTGTTCCTCGACGAGATCGCAGAGATGACGCTCGCGGTGCAGGTAAAGGTGTTGCGCGTGCTGGAACAACGGGAGTTCTCCCGGCTCGGCGGAACCGAGACGCTGAGAGCCGACGTGCGGCTGATCGTGGCAACCAACCGCGACCTCGCCGACCTCGTCGACAAACGCCAGTTTCGCGATGATCTCTACTACCGCATCAACGTGTTCCC
>Ga0114950_10003207_pt1 | contig 12607 bp, 8 predicted proteins | sample N075metaG_FD_83503 | JGI IMG/M metagenome (GOLD analysis project Ga0114950, IMG submission 83503) | Deep subsurface microbial communities from Kermadec Trench to uncover new lineages of life (NeLLi) - N075 metaG | ecosystem: Environmental > Aquatic > Marine > Ocean trench > Sediment | place...
CGCAGCAGGAGCCGTTCCGATTCGTGGACGAAATCCTGGCTGTCGATGAGAATTCGATCAGCGCGCGTTACACGTTTCGAGCGGATGCCGATTTTTACCGAGGCCACTTTCCCGGCAATCCGGTCACGCCGGGAGTGATCCTGCTCGAGTCGATCGCCCAGGTCGGTGTCGTGGCGCTCGGCATTTACCTGCTGGCACTCGAAAGCGGGCCGGACGAAGTACGGAAACGTGTCGCCCTGTTCGTCGACGCGGAAGTAGAATTTTCGGGTGTTGTCCGCCCGGGAGATGAAGTGGAAATTCACGCTGAGAGAGTCTTTTATCGACGGGGCAAACTCCGGTCCGAGGCCGAAATGCGGCTGGCCGACGGATCGCTTGTTTGTTCCGCACTAATTTCGGGAATGGGAGTGGCGTTGTGAATCGGCGCGTAGTTGTTACAGGCATGGGAGTCGTCGCTCCAAACGCGGTCGGGTTGGAGGCATACGACGGCGCACTGCGAGCGGGAATATCCGGCCTCCGCCATAACGAGACGATGGCAGAGTCGAAGTTCGCTTGCACGGTCGCTGGCGTTCCCGAAGGAACCGACGAGATAGCCGAGCGCTATTTCGATGAAGACGAGCTCATGGCGATGAATTCGAGCCATCGGTTCGGTTGCATCGCGGCCGTCGACGCCTGGACGGACGCAGGGTTCGAACGTCCAAAGCTGGGTGACGATCACGTGTACTGGGACACGGGCGCTGTGATCGGCACCGGGATCGGCGGCCTCGACACCGTCGGTGAACGACTGGTGCCGATGGTCGATGCTGGAAAGGTCCGACGCCTCGGCAGCACGCTCGTCGAGCAGGTGATGACCAGCGGTGTGTCTGCGCGCGTTGCCGGCCAGCTCGCGCTGGGCAATCAGGTGACGTCGAATTCCAGCGCTTGCAGTACGGGTAGCGAGGCGATTTTCGAGGGCATGCTTCGCATCCGATACGGACTCGCGGACCGCATGCTGTGTGGTGGATCGGAGGGAGCCAGCCACTATATCTGGTCGGGGTTCGATTCGATGAGAGTTCTCTGCCGGACGCACAACGACGAACCGGAGCGGTCGTCCCGGCCGCTCAGTGCGACAGCCGGCGGATTCATCGCCGGCAGCGGTGCAGGCGTTCTGCATCTCGAGAGCCTCGATACCGCGATCGCACGTGACGCCCGTATCTACGCGGAAGTCCTGGGCGGTGCGGTGAATTGTGGCGGACACCGGAACGGCGGCAGTATGACCGCTCCGAATCCGGTCAGCGTGCAACGCTGCATCAGTCAGGCAATACTTGACGCCGATATTCATCCCGATGAAGTCGACTTGATCAACGGCCACTTGACCGCCACGGGGGCGGATCCACGAGAAGTCCAGAACTGGTCGATCGCTTTGAATCGGGGTCCTGATGACTTTCCGTTGATTCATTCGACGAAGTCGATGATCGGCCATGCACTGGGCGCAGCGGGAGCGCTGGAATCGGTGGCATGCCTGCTTATGTTACAGGGTGGGTATGTTCATCCAAGCATCAACTGCGAGGACGTACACCCGGAGATCGAACCGTTTGCAGCATCGATTCCTCATAGCACGCAGGACATGCCCGAGTTGAAGACGATCATCAAGGCGGGATTCGGATTTGGCGATGTGAATGCGTGCATCGTCTTTCGGAAGTGGGCGGATCCGGTTACAACGGTGTAGAGTGGGCGTTGGGGCTCGCAACAACCAAGAAGGTCCAGACCAGGAGAGACGCGCGTGACGCGAGAAGAAATATTTACCAAAGTAGTCGAGATCGTCCGTCCGTTTGCCAAGGACAAAGACGCCCTTGCCGAGGCAAAGCTGGAAACGAACATACTTGATGATCTCAAGGTCAACTCGGCTCGACTCGTCGACGTGATCCTCGAGTTTGAGGACGAGTTCGACATCGAAGTCGAGGACGAGGATGCCGATTCGGTCAACACGATCGGTGACGCGGTAGACCTCATCGCAGCCAAGGTCGGCTGACACCTGCCATGACTGCTCCCAGCGAGCTGCTTAGCCGCCGCGAGCGCGTCATGCTGTTCCTGCAGCGCGAAGTCAGCCGCTTCACGTCGTTTTTCTGGATTCCAGCAACCACGTTTACGATGCGCTACCTGCTCGGTTATCGGATCCAGAATGCCACGCGCCTGCGGCGGCGGTTCCGTGAGATGGTACGTGAATCGGACGGTCCCGTGCTGATCTGCGCCAACCACCTGACCATGGTGGATTCGGCGCTCGTGGCCTGGGCCCTGGGCGGGACGTGGTGGTCCGTATTCAACTACCGCTGGGTACCCTGGAATCTTCCCGAGACGCGAAATTTCGCTTCGGGCAGAATCAGCCAGCTGGCGATATGGCTGACCAAGTGCATGCCCATCAGCCGGGGAGGACGACGCGAGGATGTATCGAAGGTGCTGCGCCATGTGCAACACCTTCTGACGCGTGGTGATACGGCGCTGATCTTTGCGGAGGGCGGACGGAGCCGCACCGGCCGTGTGCAGGTAGATACCGTCGCCCATGGCATGGGACGCATCGCTTCCTCAGTAGCCGGTTGCCGGGCCCTGTGCGTCTACCTGCGCGGAGACAGACAGCGTACCTGGTCGGCGCTCCCCGTCATCGGTGATTCGTTCTACGTGGACATCGACATGTTCCAGCCGACTTCGGAACAAAAAGGCATGCGCCGTTCGAGGGATTACGCCCGCCAGATCGCCGGTCGTCTTGCGCGCATGGAAGAGAAATACTTTGCCCGTCGGCAACGACGTAGTTGACCTTCACGATCCCGACAACCAGCCGGACGCGATCCACCCCCGGTTTGATCGCCGCGTATTCAGTGATTCCGAAATAGAGCTGATCGAGGCAATCTCCACAGTTCCCGACCGCCACATCCTCCGATGGACACTCTGGGCGGCCAAGGAAAGCGTTTTCAAGCTCGTCCAGCAAGGCAACGAATCCATACCATTCCGTCCTCGTTCCTTCGAGACACGGCTCCCCGCAGCCGACCGCGCGGAAGTCACATTCGACGGGTCCGTCTATCCCGTGGTACTGGACATCACGGAACAGCGAATCCACGCCGTCGCCCGGACTTCCGAAACGGTGCCGGCATCAGGAATTGATCAACCGGCGCGCCAACCGAACTCGGCGGACGCGTCAATGCTGGTCCGGGCCCAGGCTGCCCGTGTGATCGGTGAGCGGCTGGGCATTGAGCCCGAGGATATCGAATTCACGGGGAAAATTCCTCGCGCAACACATGACGGAAAACGACTTCCCGTGGACGTCTCCCTCTCCCATCATGGCCGATTCCTGGCCCACGCCGTCCTCTGGGCCGCCGTCTTCCTGGCCGTGCCCCTCGCCGGCTGCAGCTCACCGACGGAGCCCGACACGGTTACAGCCGTGGCCAGAGCCGTGTGGCAGGCGCAGGGCATCGATTCCTACAGATTCGATTACGAACGGTTCTGCTTCTGCGCTTTCATCGGGCCCGTCCGCATTACGGTGGAGGACGGCGCGGTGGTGGCCGTGGAGTCGCTGGTAGCCGAGCGTCCGACGATGCCCGATGTCGCCACCTTCCCGACGTTCGATGATCTGTTCGACGAACTGGCTGCCGCAGAGGCGAGCGACCCTGTCCGGTTCGACGTCGTGTTTGACCCGTTAAAGGGTTATCCGGTATCCGCCAGCGTGGATATTTCGTTTCAAATCGCCGACGAAGAGTTCAGCTTCGGGATCACCAGCTTCGAGGCCATCGAACCAGTGCCGTCCGGCTGACCTGGCTGGCATTATTCGCAGGCGTAGTGCGATCTGCCCATTTTTTCCCATCTCCAGAACCGATTTCCGGCGCCAGAGCCCAGGAACATGCACCATTTACGCGATGATCCGTACCCCTGCCCCACGGGCCATCCGTGGAACGCCGCTTGCTGTTTCAAGACTTGCCCGAATTGACCTGCGGGCCCGTCTCGTAAGAACGATTGCTCGAACGGTAAGAGGAAATGGCAGACACGACCGGCGAAAAACAGGAAGAACAGGAAGAACAGGGAGCGCAGGCAAAGGAAGCCGAACGCTTCCACATGCTGGCTGCGCGACCGACACTGCGCAGCATACCCTGGGATCCCATCCCATCCGTCACGCCCCCCGATATGGAGGGCGCGTACGACGTATTCATCATGCAGAGCGCCCTGCAGGATGTGCTGGAGCACACGTGGGGGTCATCCGCCGACGAAACGCCGTTCGGACTGCTGGCTGGGGACATCTGCGAAGATCCCGAAGACGGCACTCGCTTCGTGCAGATTTCTGGCGCCTGCCCGAGCCGGCTACCAATGGTGGACGGCAGAATCCCCCCCGAGGCCTGGGAGGCCCTGAGCGAAGATCTCGAGGCTCGTGGTGTTACGGGCAGTCTGGTCGGTTGGTACGTCCGTCACTCTGACGGCGTCCTCAAGTTGACTCCGGACGAACGGGCGAGCCACAGCAAGTACTTCAGCGAACCCTGGCATAGCCTGATCATCATCGCGAGTAACGAAGATGACCCGAAAGGTGGTTTCTTCCGCTGTACAGCACGCGGATTCTCAACGGTTCCGCTCCCGTTCCACGAGGTCGTGACGGCTGGACATCTGGGCAAACGGGAACGACACACCCTGATCGACTGGACGAATGCAGAGACCGGGGCCGGCGCAACGGTAAAGTCGTTCGACAAATCGGGAGCCGGGGCCACCGCTGCTGAGCCTGCCGGCAGGACCGGAACACACGCCTCCTCCACGCAGGCCGGACCCGTAGCACAGGAAGCCGCCCGACGCGCCATTGCGGCCGCAGCATCCAAGACCGCTGCCGACCTCGATGAGATGCGACGCGAGGCGCAGGAGCTGGCCCGAAGAGCCGAGGAAGCGGCGGCGGTAAAGGCCGCCGAACTGGAGGCAGCACAGAAAGCAGCAGATCGCGCAGCCCGCAAAGCGGAAGCCGATGAACGAGAGACCGCTGATACTCTTGCCCGTGAAGCCGAAGAGGCTGTCCGTAAGGCGGATCAGGAAGCATCGGAACGCGCTGCAGAATTCGAAAAACTCCAGACGGCAACGCGTACAGCCGAATTGCGGGCCGCGGAGCTCGAAGCCGCACTGAAGGCGACCGAAGAGGACATGGCTCGCCGCATGGCCGAGCAGGAGGCCGCCCGCCAGGCCGCCGAACAGGAAATCGAGAGGAGCAAGGCCGAAGCCGACCAGGCCCGCAAGGCTGCCTCCGCAGCTGCGGAGGCGCGCAAGGCCGAAGCCGAGGCCCGGATCGCCGTTGAGAAAGAAGCCGAGGAGGCCCGTAAGGCTGCCGAGGAACGAGTCGCTCAGAGCGCGGTCGAGCTCGAAGCGGCTCGCCACGCCGCGGCGAATTCCGAACGACGAGCTGAGGAAGCCGAGGAAGCCAGGGCGACGGCCGAGCAGGAGGCTCAACGCCGGAAGGTCGAAGAGGCACAACGCATCGAATCAGAGCGCAAGGCATCCGCGCACGCTGACCAACTTGATCAGGCCCGCGCGGCGGCCGAAGAAAGGTCTGATCGCAACACCGCGGAGCTGGAGGCCGCCCGCCAGGCCGCAGCAGAAGAGGCCGCCCGCCGCACGGAAGAACTTGAAGCGGCCCTGCGAGCGACGGAACGCGAAGCCGAGCGCCGGAAAGCGGAACACCAGGCGCGGATCAAGGCCGATGAGCTGGCGGCAAGCAAGACTGCCGAGCTGGAAGCCGCGCGCCAGGCGGCGGAAGAGGAAGCACGGCGCAAGGCAAGTGAACTGGAGCAGACGCGTGAAGCGCTTGCTGTGGCGCGACGCGCCGCGAAGACGGAGGAAGCCGCGGCTCAAAAAACGGCCGAGTTGGAAGCCGCGGGCCGGGCCGCAGCAGAAGAGGCGGCACGGCGGACCGAACAGCTGGAGGAAGCTCGCCATACCGCCGAGAAAGAGGCCGCGGGTCGCCGGACCGAAGAAGAAGCACGGCGCAAGGCCGAGCAAGAAACTGAACGCCGCACCGAGGAACTCAAGGCCGCGCGACGTGCCGCCGAAGAGGAGTCCGAGCGACTGGAAGCAGAAGTCGCGGCCGCTCGAAAGACCGCGGAACTGGAGACAGAGCGAAGGGCCGCCGAAGCAGTGGTTGCCCGGGAGGCCGCCGAGAAGGAAGCCGAGCGCCGGAAGGCCGAGGAACAGGCGCGCATTAAGGCCGAGCAAGTGGCAGCACGCCGGACAGCCGAGTTGGAGGCCGCCCGGCAGGCGGCGGAAGCAAAGGCCGCCCGTTGGGCCGCCGAAGCCGAAGCGGCCCGCGAAGCTGCCGAGGCAGAGGCGCATCAGCGGGCAGAGGAACTCGAGGAGACGAGAGCCGCCCTGACAGCTGCTCGCCGCAACGCCGAGACAGAAACAGCAAGACGGACCGCAGAGCTGCAGACCGCCAGAAACGTGGCCGAAGAATGGGAGCGACAGGCAGCGGAAGCCGAGGCCGCCCGTCGGACTGCTGAAGAAGAGGCTGGACGACGCGAGCAGGAACAAGCCACGCACCGTACGGCCGAACAGGCCGCCCAGAATCGAGCCACCGAACTCGAGGCGGCGGGCAAGGCAGCCCGCGAACAAGCCGAATGGCATGCACAGGAAGCTGAACTCGCGCGCAAAGCCGCTGATCTCGAAGCCGAGCGGCGCTCGGTCGAGCAGGTTGCCCGCGTAAAGGCTGAGAAGGCAGCAGCCGCCGCGGCGAAGGAGCTGAAGACAGCGCGCGCGGCGACCGAAGACGAAGTCTCGCGACAATCCAAACAGGCGCTCAAGGCAGCCAGAGCTGAGACAGAGCACCACAAGCAGTCTGAAGCAGCAAGGCGGCAGGCCGAGGAGGAAGCCGCCAGATCCGCAGAGAAACTGGAGGCGGCTCGGAAGACTGCCGAGGAATTGGCGGCAAAGGCTACGAAGGAAGCGGAAGCGGCCGTGGAACTAGCCCGATCCGAGTCCAGGCGGCGTGCGGTGGCAGAAGCAGAAGCCCGCAACAAAGCCGAGGAACTCGAGGTCGCCAGGAAGGCCGCCGAAGAGGCCCTCACTACAGCCAGCGAAAAGCGGTCGGCCCATGAAGCGATCGAGGTGCAGGCTGTACTGCAGACCGCAGACGATGCCCGTGCCCTGGAAATTGTCGAGCGGGAAGTCAGCCGACGAGCCGCAGAGCTCGAGGCCGCGCGTGAAGTGGCTGAAGGTAAGGCACGTGCGATGACCATCGAGGCGGAAGCTGCGCGCGAAGCCGCCCGTGTCGAAGTCGAACGGCGAGAACGGTCGGAAGCCGCGGCTGCCGCCCGCGAGGCGGAGTTGGAAGCTGCTCGCAGGGCGGCTGAAGCAGAAACCGTCCGCATGGCCGACAGGGCGAAGACCGCGGCCCAGCACGCCAGGATCGGGACCGAGCGACTTCGCCGGGAACGAGTCGAGCGCAAGGCCAGCGCAGCCGGAACCACCAAGCAGATGGAACAGCTCAGGCGTGAAAAGGAAGCCGCCGAGCGCCAGGCATCCCGGCAGGCAGAGAAACAAACGGAAGCCGTGGAAACCGCTGAGCAGGCAGTTCGGGAAGCGGCTTCAGCGGCCGCGCGGCATGTGGCGTTGGAGGCTGCCCGTCGAGAGTCCGAGGAATTGGTCGCCCGGCGGAAGGCCGAACAGGAAGCCGGACGCGCAGCGGACGAAAGGGCGCTACAGGAGGCTGCCGAGGCAGAGGCCGAGGAGAAGCACAGGTTCCAGGTACAGGAACGGATTCGGCAAGGCGGACGGGTTGCTGTCAGTCTCGGCCTGTTTGTCGTCGCCCTGATCGGGGTCGGATACGGAACCCGAATCGTTGGCCCGATGGTAGGTGGGGCGATCAGCGGTCTCGAGTCCCTTCGGATCACCGAACCAGAACCGGATCCTGTTGCTGCACAACCCGTGAAAGAACAGCAACAGAGTACCGGCAGCGTGCTTCCGTCCGTACCCGATGTACGACCTGTTGCACCGGGATCGGACCCCGAATTGCTGAACCAGCTGGATCGCCTGGCGCAGCGCGCGAATTCGGCCGTCGACGAATTCGATGGCATCGCCCGCAACTTCGACCGGAGCAGCGGAATCTGTGTGGAAATGCAGGCGGCCTACGCCAATGTACAGGACTCGTGGTTCGAATACAGTACGGCCGGTACCGCCCGACTCACCGCTCCGCTTGATCCGGACCGGGCAGCGCGCGACGAGACGCTCTACGGTGCGGTGCAGGAAATCGAACGTTCGTTCGTCGATACAGGCTGCCCACGGCCGTAGCACGGAGATAGCGAGACCTGCGGCACGACTGCAGGTCGACCAACGGGTAGCTTTGGGTCATGAACGTGACGCTCTTCGTACACGATCGCCTTCCGGTTTCGGGTTACGGCGGCACGCAACGCGTCGTCGTCTGGCTGGCCAGAGGTCTCGCTGAGCTTGGCCACTCGGTCACGCTCATCTCTGGAGAAGGATCCTCCGTTCCGGAAGCCCGCCTCGTTCCGGTCGATGCAAGCGCCGCCGCGCGATCATGCTTTGATATTACGCCCTACATTCCATCCAACACCGACATTCTTCACGCCTTCCGCCAATTGGACCTGGTGCCAGACGTTCCATTCATCTGGACGCAGGAGGGCAACGTCGATCCCGGCACTCCCCTTCCGGATAACACAGTGTTCGTCAGCGCCCGCCATGCGCAGCGCAATGACCGGGACGCTTTCGTATACAACGGCATAGATCCGGACGACTTCGAGTTTCGGTCACAGAAGGACGATTACGATCTATTCCTCGGGAGGCTCTCGTCATCGAAGGGATATAAATGGGCCATCGAAGGAGCACGCCGAAGCGGACGGAAGCTCGTGCTTGCAGGTGGCTGGCGACCGTCCCTGTCTCGCTCGCATCGGTACATCGGATCGGTACACGGACGGGTCAAGGCGCGGTGGCTGTCCGGTGCCCAGTGTCTGTGGATGCCAGCCCGCTGGCAGGAACCATTCGGCCTCACTCTCACGGAAGCCCTGGTCAGTGGAACGCCCGTGCTGGGCACTCGGCACGGATCGTTGCCGGAAATCATCTCAAAGGACGTGGGGGCGCTGGGCAACACGGTGGACGAACTGGTGGCGCTTCGTGACGGTATTCACAAGATCGATCCGAAAGTCTGCAGGGCCAGGGTCCTGCGGTGGTTCACCCATATCGTGATGGCCGAGGAGTACGTGCGCATGTATCGGCATTATCTGGACACGGGCAACCTGCCCTCCGGCCGCATTGCCGGGCCAACGGTGTGAAGCTCGACCGGGCGGATGTCGTCCGCCTGTGGCTGCACCGCCAGGGACTGGCCCGGCCACGCGGCGAGACGAAGCTCTCTCGTGACACGTTCGTCCAGATTCTCGAGTCGACCGGCGGCCTGCAGGTGGACACGATCAATGTCGTCGATCGGGCCCATCTTCTCACCCTCTGGAGCCGGTTCGGCGTGTTCGACCGCCGAAAGCTCGAAGGATGGCTGTATGGCGATCGCGTGGCCTACGAATACTGGGGTCACGAGGCATCGATCCTGCCGATCTCGCACCTGCCGCTCGGCCGACGCCGCATGCGCAACTTCCCGCCGCCGCGCTGGAAGGCCAATTCCTGGTGGACGCGTTACAACACCTCGGTAGCGTCTCGCCGTCGCGTGCTGCGGCGCATCCGTGAGGAGGGCCCGCTGGAGAGCACCGACTTCGCGGCATCGGGAAACGAGTTCGGGCCGGGCGGCCCCCCCGGCGGATCCATTCCGCTGCCGAAGGAAGACAACCGGACGTTGAAGTTGCTGTGGCATGCGGGACGCCTGGCGATAAGCGAGCGTCGGCATTTTCGTCTTGTGTACGACCTCGCCGAACGTCTGTACCCGGCGGGAGGCACCGCCAGAACGCCTGAATTCGAGGACAGCTGGTTACAAATCGGGCTCTCGGGAAACGGCGTTGCGAGTGAACGGCATCTGACCGGCTATTGGACGGCACCCGAACTCTACGCCGAGGACCGACGCGCGGTACTCGAGCGAAATCTGAAGCGCCGGTCGATTGTCGAAGTCCGGGTCGAGGGCGTCAGGGGTCGCTGGTTCGTCCGACCAGAGGATCTCGATGCCCTCGGTGAACTGGAGCAGCCGCACGGCACGACGCTGCTCTCACCGTTCGATTCCCTGCTCTGGCAGCGCAAGCGCGCCGAAGACCTGCTCCGCTTCCGATATCGCGTGGAAATCTATGTGCCTGAACACAAGCGGGAATTCGGTTACTACGCGATGCCCATTCTGCATGACGGCAGGCTTGTCGGGCGCCTCGACCCGAAATTCCACCGCAACCGTGGTGTGCTGGAGATCAAGTCGTGCAGCTTGGAACCCGGGTTCGACGGCGGCCGGCGGTTCGACACCGAACTGCGGCTGGCGATCGAGAATCTCGCGGAATTCGTTGGTGCCGGCGATGTGGAGGTCACTTCACGACCGCGAGTTCATTCATGAGGCGACAGATCTCCACCCGGTCCGCCTCGCCCGGCAGTCCCCAGCCCGGCTCGTAGCCGAACACCTCATGCATCTCGCGGGATCCGAAGCGGTCGTCGAGAATCTCGATGTGGTCGCCCGTGACCAGTCCCGGATGCTCGACACCGCAGGCACGACTCAGCCACATGAGTTCCTTGCGCAGGGTCACGACGTAATTTGCGAGGCGAGCTGCCTTGTCTGTCGGCACGAGCCCACGCATCAACCACTTGCCTTGTGTCGCGACCCCGGTCGGGCAGTGACCCGTGTGGCATCGTTGAGCCTGGATGCACCCGACAGCCATCATGGCCTCACGGCCAACGTTGATCAGGTCGCAGCCGAACGAGAACGCCAGCAGACCGGTCTCGGGAAACCCAAGCTTGCCGGAGCCGATCCATACGACGTCCTCGGCGACGCCCGCCTCGGCAAACATCCGGTACACACGCGTGAACGCGAGCTTGAATGGCAGGGCCACATGATCGGAGAACACCAACGGAGCGGCACCCGTCCCACCCTCGCCGCCGTCGATCGTGATAAAGTCTACCCCGCGATCGCCACGCGACATTTCACTGGCCAGGTCCCGCCAGAACGTACTCTCTCCGACGGCAGACTTGATACCGATCGGCAGGCCCGAGGCATCCGCCAGGCTCTCGACGAAATCCAGCATTTCGTCCACGCTGCCGAACGCCGCATGGTGCGACGGGCTGATCACGTCCCGTCCCACGGGCACACCTCGGATCGACGCGATCTCGGCCGTGACCTTCGCTCCCGGCAGCATCCCGCCCAGGCCCGGCTTCGCGCCCTGGCTCAGTTTGAGCTCGATCGCCTTGACGGGATGTTGAGCCACGGCGTCCAGGAACTTCGCCCGATCGAACCCGCCGTTCGCGGCCCTGCAACCGAAATAGCCGGTACCGATCTGCCAGATGAGGTCTCCGCCGTGCCCATGGTACGGCGAGATTCCACCCTCGCCCGTGTTGTGAAGGCAGTCGGCAATTCCCGCACCACGATTCATCGCCTCGACCGCCGGCCCACTGAGTGATCCAAAGCTCATGCCCGAAATATTGACCACGGAAGGCGGCCGAAAGGCGCGGTCCCGACACCGGTGCGCACCCAGCACCTTGGCGCATGGCAGCGTATACGGGAGCGCGTCCGCGACCGGAAAATCGTACGTCGCACTCCGGTCGTCCCGCTCCTTCGCAATGCCCGGTGTTCGGTGTGTGGAATCCGGATCGGCAGCCGGGGCCGGTCCGAATGCCGAGTGCTTGATGATGATGTAGTTCGGTTCCAGCTCGATCTTTTCATCCGACCCGAATCCGAAGTAGTTGTTCTCGTTCTTGGCCGAAGCGTAAATCCAGCGGCGCTGATCACGCGAGAACGGCCGCTCCTCGTTGTTGCTCGACACGATGTATTGCCGCAACTCGGGGCCTACCGCCTCGATCCAGAACCGGAAGTGGCCGATGATCGGGAAGTTGCGCACGATGGCATGCTTGGTCTGCAGGATGTCGTGCAGGATAACGAGCAGCAGAAGGAACACGAATCCAATGGCGATTGTCGTCCACATCGCTAAAAACCTGGTTGGGGACTGGGGTGAACCGCGTTACGGCCGCAGGGGATCGGTTCCCTTCTCTCCAACATACCGCATTACGTGCGCGGTGAATGGCTCGGCACCCGTCTCGTATAGAGGGCTGAAACGATCGGGGTTCCGCAGGATCAGCGGAACGAGGAATACATCGGAACCGGGTGCCGTAGCGCTGACGACGACGTAGTCGGCACCCGCGGATTCAAACGCGGCCAGTTTTTCTCCGTCTTCGCCCAGCAGCGGAAATGGAGCGGTCCGGCGACGGGCAAAATAATAGAACAGTCTCGGCTTGCGCGAGACCACGACCGCGTCCGCCGGCGTCTGATCCCGCACCCACCGGGCCGACTCCACAAAGTTACGCCACACCGGATTGTAGCAGGCCAGCTCGTCTCCTCTCCACACCTCCCCACGGCAGGCTCCGGTCGCCGAGATCCGCTGCACGTTGACCGGAACCGTCAGTAGCATGAGGCACGACGCGAATACGGGTAGCGCCCAGCCAGGCGCCTTCCTGTGGACAAGGACGAATGCGCGGGATACACCCG
>Ga0114950_10003211_pt1 | contig 12593 bp, 12 predicted proteins | sample N075metaG_FD_83503 | JGI IMG/M metagenome (GOLD analysis project Ga0114950, IMG submission 83503) | Deep subsurface microbial communities from Kermadec Trench to uncover new lineages of life (NeLLi) - N075 metaG | ecosystem: Environmental > Aquatic > Marine > Ocean trench > Sediment | place...
AAAAAATAAGTAGGGCGATCCGCGGCGCTATGCACGATATTCGGCTGAGTGATTTACGTAATCCACCAACTGAGTTCCCGCTACGTTACACAATTCTCAGCAAAAGCGGACATAACTCACGGCTAACTAAATAAGCAGGTCAATTCTAATGGTTTCTAAACAACAAGACGTACAAGATCTGGTAGACCGGAAATATAAGCACGGTTTTATTACCGATATCGAAGCAGATACCGTTGCACCGGGTCTGGATGAGGATGTCATCAGGTTCATTTCCCGGAAAAAAGGTGAGCCGCAGTTTATGCTGGATTGGCGTCTGAAAGCATTCAGACACTGGCAAACGATGACCGAGCCAAATTGGGCGAAACTCAACCTTAATCCTATCGACTACCAGGCTATCTCCTACTACTCAGCACCGAAGAGCAAGGATGACGGACCCAAAAGCCTCGATGAAGTTGATCCGAAGCTGCTCGAAACCTACGAGAAATTGGGCATCCCCCTGCATGAAAGAGCCCGCCTCGCGGGTGTCGCCGTTGACGCCGTATTTGACAGCGTTTCGGTCGCCACCACGTTCAAGGGAAAACTGGCTGATGCGGGTGTTATTTTTTGTCCATTTTCAGAGGCGGTCAAAGATCACCCTGAGCTGATTGAGCGTTATCTGGGAACAGTTGTACCGCAACGGGACAATTTTTTTGCAGCATTAAATTCAGCAGTATTTACAGATGGTTCATTTGTATATATCCCCAAAGGGGTTCGCTGCCCGATGGAGTTGTCGACCTATTTCCGTATTAATGCCGCCAATACAGGTCAATTCGAGCGCACACTGATCATTGCTGAAGAAGGCAGCTATGTAAGCTATCTGGAAGGCTGTACCGCACCACAACGGGATGAAAACCAGCTTCATGCAGCCGTGGTTGAACTGATTGCAGAAAAAGATGCTGAAATCAAGTACTCCACAGTACAGAACTGGTACCCGGGCGATGAAGAAGGCCGCGGAGGCATATACAACTTTGTGACAAAGCGTGGTGATTGCCGGGGCGCCAGATCAAAGATCTCCTGGACCCAGGTAGAAGCCGGTTCAGCCATCACCTGGAAATACCCCAGCTGTATTTTGCGTGGTGATAATTCCGTCGGTGAATTCTATTCGGTCGCCATTACGAACAATATGCAGCAAGCCGATACCGGCACCAAGATGATTCACATAGGCAAAAACACCAGCAGCACAATAATCTCCAAGGGCATATCAGCGGGTCGCGCACAAAATGCTTATCGTGGTCTGGTCAAGATTTTTCCTAGCGCAGAAAACGCACGCAACTATACCCAATGTGATTCACTGCTGCTGGGCAATCAGTGTGGTGCGCATACTTTCCCTTATATGGAGATTAAGAATTCAAGTGCGATCGTTGAACACGAAGCAACTACCTCAAAAATTGGCGATGACCAGCTCTTCTATTGCCTCCAGCGCGGCATTTCAGAAGAAGATGCGGTCAACATGATCGTTAATGGATTTTGCAAAGAAGTATTTCGCGAACTGCCAATGGAGTTTGCTGTTGAAGCACAGAGCCTGATGAACGTCAGCCTTGAAGGTGCGGTTGGGTAGTCCGGCCCTGAATGCTGATACAGAAATGAATCGAGAATATAAAATGATAATTGAGATTAACAACCTGCATGTTTCGGTTAACAAGACCAAAATAATCAAAGGCCTGAACCTGAATATTGGCCCCGGCGAAGTGCATGCGATCATGGGACCAAATGGGTCTGGCAAAAGCACGCTGGCACAAGCGCTTGCCGGACGACAGGACCATGAGATCACCTCTGGCAGTGTGCAATACCTTGGTCAGGATCTGCTTCAAATGAAGCCGGATGAACGTGCTCGTGCGGGTCTCTTTCTGAGCTTTCAGTATCCTGTTGAGATTCCTGGGGTGAGTAATGTCTATATGCTCAAGGCGGCCCTGAACGGACGCCGCAAAGCTGCGGGAGAGCCGGAAATTGATTCAGTAGAATTCATGCGCTTTGTCAGGGAGAAAGCCGCACTAATGGGGCTGGATCAAAAATTTCTGTCCCGCGGTGTAAATGAGGGTTTTTCCGGCGGCGAAAAAAAGCGTAATGAGATTTTCCAGATGGCAGTGCTGGAACCCAGATTTGCCATACTTGATGAGACCGACTCCGGACTTGATATTGATGCTCTAAAAGTTGTGGCTAATGGCATTAACCAGGAACGCGATGGCAACCGGTCATTCCTCATTATTACACACTATCAGCGACTGCTGGATTACGTGGAACCTGACTATGTCCATGTCCTTGCTAATGGTCAGATCGTGAAATCCGGAGCCAAGGATCTCGCTCTTGAACTTGAAGAACATGGCTATGATGACATTCTGGCAGCGGCAAATGGCTGACCCTAAAGCTATAGTTAATTTTCAATGCCCAACTTATACAGAACACAGATGAATAATCCAAATCAACCAGCAGCTGATACGCTGCACAACACCTGGCAGAACCGGAACCCAGGCTCCCCCGGTTGGCTGCAGACATTCCAGAAAAGTGCCCTGGCAGAATTTGCACAAACGGGCTTCCCCACAACTCGTATGGAAGACTGGAAATATACGGATGTTCGCAAACTGGCAGCGGCCTATCCGCAATGGCTGATTAATCAGGCAGCCCAGAATACAGATAACACTAGTAATTCACTAGAAATTGACCAAGCCATCCGGGTGGTTTTTGTCAACGGCATATACAATGCCGAAAAATCGACACAGAATTTGCCTGAGTATATTCAGGTCGGGAAGCTGTCTGAACTGGCCACAAAATACCCGGAGTTGCTCAAAAAAAAGCTGGGCAAACTGGCCAAGAATACGGATTCCGGGTTTATTGCGATCAATACGGCTTTCAGTGAAACCGCGATAATAATCCTGCTACCGGATAACACAGAACTACAACAACCCATCCATATCGAATATTTTTCATCTGCAGAAAAAACCAGCGTGCAGCCGCGAGTCCTTGTGGATCTGGGCACAAATAGCAAAGCGACTATAGTCGAACATTTTTCGAGTTCCGTAGCGGCAATCACAAATACGGTTACCGAAATCCACTGTAGTGCCGGCTCGGATCTGACCTATTACCGTCTCCAGGAAGAACATATTGAAGCCTGGCACACCGCAGTTCAGTACATTCATCTTGAGCGTGATGCATCAGTTAATGCAATAATTATTGATTGCGGTGCGCTACTGGCCCGCAACGAAATGCGGTTGTGTCTGGCAGGACCCGGTGCCACAGCTGATGTTAAAGGGTTGCTGCTGGCAGATGGTTCACGCCATATAGACTCACGTCTGAGCGTTGAACATGCAGCCCGGGAAACACGCAGCTGCGAGCACTACCGATCAATTCTGGCCGACAAGGCGCGGGGTGTTTTTAATGGCCGTATTCTTGTGCAGCAGGAAGCCCAGAAAACCGTGGCTCAGCTTACTAATCGTAATCTGCTCCTGAACCCCGGTACTGAAATTAATACCAAGCCAGAACTTGAGATTTACGCAGACGATGTCAAATGCGCTCATGGCGCAACGACAGGCAAACTGGATGAGGCATCCATGTTCTACCTGCTATCACGGGGGATCGATCCCGTAGCAGCTCGCAACATCCTGGTGGCAGCATTTGCCAGCGAATTACTGACCGATATTCAGATTCCCGCTGTGGTTGAGCACGCACAAAATGCCATGCGGGCACTCAGGTTGAGCTAATTATGACTCAGATAGCTAACATCAACCCGATCACTGAGAACCTCGACATAGATCGTATTCGGGCCGATTTCCCAATCCTGAATCAGGAAGTACATGGCTGCCGCCTGGCATTTCTTGATAACGCTGCTTCCTCCCAGCGGCCACAGGCTGTCATCGATGCTATCAGCCATTACTACGCGCACGATCATGCGAATGTCCACAGAGGCGTGCACACCCTTAGCCATCGCGCAACTGATGCCTATGAAGGCGCCCGGGAAAAAGTACGTGGTTTCATTAATGCCGCTTCACTAAGTGAAATCGTTTTTACCAGCGGCACAACTGCTGCCATAAACCTGGTAGCCAGCTCTTTTGGTCAGGATATTCATCCCGGAGATGAAATCCTGATCAGTCATCTGGAACACCACTCGAATATTGTTCCGTGGCAACTGTTGTGTGAACGCACCGGAGCAACTTTGCGGGTTGCGCCTATCAATCACGAGGGCGAAATACTACTCGACGATTTGATTGGCATGATCAATGCTGCCACACGACTGGTTGCCGTTGCTCATGTTTCAAATGCGCTGGGCACCGTCAACCCTATCGCACAAATCATTGAAGCAGCACATCTGCAAGGGGTTCCGGTATTAATCGACGGAGCGCAAGCCGCGCCGCATGAATCAGTCGACGTGCAACAACTCGGCTGTGATTTCTATGCTTTCTCCGGGCACAAAATGTGTGGCCCAACAGGGATCGGGGTACTGTACGGTCGTGAAGAATGGCTGGATCGACTCCCACCCTGGCAAGGTGGTGGCGAAATGATTCTTAGTGTCAATTTTAAAGAAAGCATTTACAACCATCTGCCATACAAATTTGAAGCGGGCACTCCGAATATTGCAGGTGCAATTGGACTGGGTGCCGCAATCGATTATTTGCTGGCTACAGGGATGGAACATATTGCTGATTACGAGTCCAGCTTGCTGTCATACATGACAGACCAGCTCTCATGTGTGGAGAAAGTTCGACTAATCGGCACAGCCGGCAAGAAAGCCGGGGTGCAGTCTTTTATTATTGATGGGATTCACCCACATGATCTAGGCACAGTACTCGACCATCAGGGTGTTGCAATACGCACGGGGCACCATTGCGCCATGCCTGTCATGGAGTTTTTTGATCTCCCTGGCACCGCCAGGGCCTCAATTGCGTTCTACAACAATCGCCAGGATATCGATCAGCTGATAGAAGGATTGGCCGTTGCGGCCAGAATGTTCTCATGAGCACTGACTTAAATAACCTGCAGGAAATATATCGACATCGGGTACTCGAACATAGTAAGCACCCACACAATTTTCGTCGGCCCACCGATGCAAACCGTGAGGCCGTCGGGTTTAACCCGCTTTGTGGTGACAAAATTACGGTTTATTTGCAACTGGATGGCGATCAAATAAGTGATATTGCTTTTGAAGGCTCAGGATGCGCTATATCAGTTGCATCGGCATCCATGATGACAGAGGCCATCCGCGGTCAGTCAGTACCCGAAGCCGGCGAACTGATCACGACTGCACAAAATATATTTGCCACCGGAGCATCAGCTGACCATAAAGCTCTGGCCGAACTGGAAGCCCTGGCTGGCGTTAGTAAATATCGATCACGCATTAAGTGCGCAGCGCTGGCATGGAGTACAGCGACAGCAGCACTTTCTGGCACAAGTAAACAAATAACCACTGAAAAATAGGCCACCTCATGTTTTCCCAAGATAGCGAACCGGTAGTCCTGCAGCGCGACATCAAAGCAATCGTGGTGCCTGCGGGCATGGAAATAGACTTACACAAGGGCACACTGGTATACCTTACTCAGGCAATGGGCGGCAGCTTCACCATTTATCATGAAGGCAACCTTTTTCGTGTTGCCGGGCTGGATGCTGATGCTTTAGGTAAAGAAATCATCGAACCACCAGTGTTACCAGAGAATGCCACTGATGAAGAATTTACTAAAATAGTCTGGGATCAGATGCGCAAAGTTTTTGATCCGGAAATTCCGGTCAATATTGTTGATCTTGGACTTATTTATGACTGCAAAATCGAACACAATGAAAATGGCGAGCGGCTTGCTACTGTAATCATGACATTGACCGCGCCCGGCTGTGGCATGGGCGAAATACTGGTAGAAGATGTACGCGAAAAAATTTCTATTATCCCTACGATAGCAAATACCGAAGTCGAATTAGTATTCGACCCGCCGTGGAACAGGGAAATGATGTCTGAGGCCGCACAGCTGGAACTGGGCATCATGTAGGAAAACTTCTATATGCGACGCATTACCCTGCTTCGGCACGCCAAGTCAGATTGGAGCACCCCTTCTAAAAATGATTTTGATCGCCCGCTAAACCAGCGTGGCGAGAGCAACGGAAAGCTTATCGGCACACGCCTGAAAAATAGTGGCGTACGGCCGTCATTAATCATCAGCAGTGATGCTGTGCGTGCAATGGCCACAGCAAAGTTAATTGCACAAAATATTGGCTACCCCATTGAATTTATCCAGCCGGACCATGATCTGTACCTGGCCTCCCCGGCCAGCATCATAGACGTGCTCGAACGCGAAGGTGAAAATTATAATGATGTCATGGTTGTCGGGCATAATCCGGGGCTGACAGAACTGTCCAACAGACTCTGTAATACGCGAATAGACAATATCCCTACCTGTGGTGTCTTCGCTGTCGATATTGAAATTAGCCGCTGGGCCGATCTCGCCAATACGCAAGGCACACTGAATTACTTTGATTATCCAAAAAACAAGTAGCAGTGATAACTGTATTTTCTAATGAGTTGCTAACGAATTTCGCAGAAGCAATGATAATAAATCCCGCGCGGATCGCCCCACAGATCAAAAATTACCAGCTCATTTTCCATAGAGCCCATCAGGCGCTGCAACAGGCTGTTAAGACGGTTACCATCACTGTCAGCAAATGAAAACAGCATCCCAAACAGGCGTGCGTATTGCAGCAGTAACCGTTCCGAAAAACTCAGTTCGCGTGCTAGATATTGCACACCGTATTCACCCTCTTCGAGCCCTGCAAGGGCCGCCGCTGATGCTATCGCATCATCAATACTGCCCAGCTTGTCGACCAGCCCTATTTCCAGAGCATCTCCGCCAATCCAGACCCGGCCCTGCGCAATTTCATCGATGCGGTCTACATCAATAGATCGTGCTGCAGCTACTTTGCCTATAAAGACGTCATATGCTGAGCGGATACTGATATCCATGAGCTCCCGGCCGGCATCACCCAAACCCATAGCCGGGCTAAACTGGCCCGTAAGTTCCGTAGTTCCAAACCCATCCACACTGACCCCCAGGGCAGCCAGACTGCGCTGAAAGGTCGGCAGCATCGCACCGACACCAATAGACCCCGATATCGTAGTCTCTGCAGCCCAGATTTCGTCAGCCTCCATTGAGATGTAATAGCCACCCGAAGCCGCAACACTACCCATTGAAGCTACAACCGGCTTACCCATGCCCTGCACTTCCTGTAACTGGTCCAGGATTACTTCGGAGGCGAACATACTCCCACCCGGACTATCAACCCGCAATACCAGCGCTGCTATCGATTTATCGTTAGCGGCCTGACGAATCAGATCATTCAGCGTAGCGCTGCCAATAGTGCCCGGTGATGCCTTACCATCAACGATATTGCCGGACGCAATAATCACGGCAATCTTCTTTTGAGATGCATCCAAATCCTCGTCTTCAAAATCTACCGCTGTCAGATAATTGCGGTAATCAATACTCTCAAAGGAATCCGGTTCGTCAGAACTGACACCGACGATATCAATAATGTAATTACGAAATTGCTGATGACTCATCAACCCATCTATCAAACCTGCATCCAGAGCTGCCTTAGCGGCATCACCATTTGCTTCCAGAAGCACCTCTGCCAGATTGTTAACATAGCGATCAAATACCTGCGGATCAATTTCCCGCCCGGCAATAACGTCCCGTTTATAAATTTCCCATAAACCTTCAAGCCAGCGACGTGAAGCTTGCTTATCCTCCTCCGACATATCATTGCGCAGATAGGGCTCAACAAATGATTTGAATTCACCAACGCGAAATACATTTACATCGACCCTGAGCTTGTCTATCGCATCGGCAAAGTAGGCTTTGAAATAACCGTAGCCTTCGATCATAACCAGGCCAAAATCATGCATGTAAATTTCGTCAGCCTGCGATGCCAGATAATATTGAGTCTGGTTATAGTTGTCCGCCATTGAGATTACGGGCTTACCGGATGCCCTGAATTCAGCCAATGCCGCTCCGATAGCCTGCTGCTTGCTCAAACCACCGCCTTCCAGGAACCCTGGCAACAGCACCACAACCTTAATCCGGTCATCATCAGCAGCAATTCGCAGGCTTTCAACGACTTCCCTGACCACTGTCTGGCGCGCACCACCCTGAATTTCCAGCAAGGCACGGTCCAGCGCTTCACCCTCTGGCTGTTCCACAAGAAAACCGCTGGGCGCAATCAGCAATGCTGTAGATTCCGGAACTTCGATTCCACCACCCGACAAATTGGACAATGCCGAAAAGATGATCACTACAAATAGCAGAAATAAAAGTACCTGTATCGACTTGACCAGGCGTTCCAGCATCCGCCACAAAAAACCAAATACCCTGATAATAGGATTTTTTCCACTCATTATGTTTACTTAATCCGTTGCTGTGCCTACATAGGTGACACGAAAAATTCTGCCTTCTTTATCATCGCTGACAAGTAAAGACCCGTCGGGTGCAACCAGCACATCCACTGGCCGGCCGCTCACCTCATCATCTCTGAGCCACCCCTCAATAAATGGCTCGTAGCTGGAAACACGCTGACCCGTCTTATCCAGTTGAACCAGCGATACACGATACCCAATTTTCTCACTACGATTCCATGAACCATGTTCCGCAATGAAGATTTGACCGTGATAGGCATCCGGGAACATGTCACCGTGATAAAAAGCCAATCCCAGCGGCGCCACATGCGCCGGAAGTTCCAGCACGGGTGGTTCTGAATCTGCACAGGTTCCGAGCGCGGCCAGTTCTGCCTTGGGCTCTACTGTTTCCAGGCCATGACAAAACGGGAAACCAAAATGCAGGCCAGTCCGGGCCACTCTGTTCAGTTCTCCCGGCGGTTCGTCATCGCCCATAAGGTCACGATTATTATCCGTAAACCATAACTCACCGGTACCTGGCTGCCAGTCAAACCCAACAGTATTGCGAATACCACGGGCATAAATTTCCCGGTCGGTCCCATCACGGTTCATCCGCACTATCAGGCCATAATCCGGCTCATCACAGATATTGCATGGCGAGCCGACACTCATATACAACTTGCCATCAGGCCCGAAGGCAATATATTTCCAGCTATGCAGCTTCCCGGTGGTCGGTAAATCATCTGCCACAACTTCCGGCTCGCCCGGATCATCCAGATTTGACTCAATTGATGCATAACGCAGCAACCTGCCAGGTTCGGCAACGTACAGATCACCCTCCAAAAAAGCGATACCGTTTGCGACACGTAATTTTTCATCCAGTAGATAAACCTGTGGATGATCGCCCAGCACACCGGCAACCGCATGTACCTGACCAGAAAACCGTGACGAAACAAAAAGCGTACCGCGGGCCCCCAGCACCATAGAACGCGCATTAGGAACCCGAGCAACTTCCTGGATACGAAAACCTGGTGGCACTTGCAACACCGCAGGAGCAAGCGATTCCGATAAAGCCGGCTCGCCGAGCAAGATTATCAGGAACCCTACGGGCATGAACAATGCCCTAATTCTGTTAAGCACCTAATATCTCCAAATGAAGGTTAAAAATTCTGACCCGTTAATCCAGCAGCATCAGGGAAAGGCCTGGCCAAAACGTAATGACTATTACTGATGCCAGCAGAATCAGAAAAAATGGAATTGTAGCGAGATACACGCTCACTATAGACTTATTAAAGCGATAACTGGCGATAAACAGATTGAGCCCCACAGGTGGCGTCAAATACCCCAGTTGCATTGTGGCAAGAAATACCATGCCCAGATGAATGGGATCCACCCCGTATTCTGCCGCGACAGGCAAAATAAGCGGGACTACCAGCACTAAAGCAGAGAAAATATCCAGAAAGGCGCCCAATACAAGTAAGAACAACAGCAACAGGAACAGAAAACTGATCCGGCTATCAACAAGATTGGTAACAATACCTATCAGTTTTTGTGGTACTTCTGCATCAATCACATAATTTGTAGACGCCAGTGAGGCACCAAGAATGAGCAATATTCCACCCACCAGCACCATAGACTCGCGCATGATGCCGGGAAGCTTCTTAAGCGGTATTTCGCGGCGGATAATAACTGTAACCAGCACCACATAAACGGCCGTCACAGCGGCAGCCTCAGAGACCGCCAGCAAGCCCGAATAAATACCACCGAGCACAACAAGCGGCAAAGGCAGTTCCCAACTGGAGTCGAGCAACGCCGCACCAACCTCTTTCCAGGAAAAATCAGCAAGTGGCACGCGATTGCTGCGATTCATCCATAATGCATACACCGACAGCGAAGCCATCATGAGTGTGCCCGGCAAAATACCCGCGATAAACAGGTCGTCAATACTCACTTCTGCGACCACACCATAGAGGATCAGAGGCAGTGATGGCGCAAACAGAAGCCCAAGACTGCCCCCTGCAGTTACCAGCCCCAGATTAAAACGCTTGTCATAACCTGCCTGGGCAAGGGCGGGATAGAGAATTGCACCCAAAGCTATGATTGTCACACCCGAAGCGCCGGTAAATGCTGTAAAAAAAGCACAGGCACCAATACTGACTATTGCCAACCCACCCGGCATCCAGCCAAGCAAAGCACTGGTCAATCGCACAAGGCGGCCAGGTGCCTGACTTTCGCTCAGCAAATAGCCTGCGAAAGTGAATAACGGAATTGCCAGTAATATCGGCATTTCTGCGATGCTGAATATTTCAATCGGCACCGCCACACCCAGTTCGGGGTCAATGCTGATAAAACTGATCAGAGCACCTGCTGCAATAATTGCAAACAATGGTGCGCCGAGTAATGCCAGCACTACCAGCAGAATACTAATGGCGATCATGCATGGGGCTCCCGCGGCACTGACGCTGCGCCTGCCAGGGCTTCACGTAGCCGCCGGGCAAACCAGATTAGGTAGCGATAGCCCATCAGCAAGAATGCGACCGGGATAATAGCCTGAAAAATCCAGGCGGGAAGACTACTGAAAAATAGGTCACCGCCTTCGATTGCATATTCCACCATGCGCCAGCCATACCAGGCCAGTACAAGGCAAACTGAGGCGGTGAAAAGGTTTACAAAAACTGCGGCTATAGACTTACCGCGTGGACTAAGAAAACGTGAAAGCACGTCGATCGCTATATGGCGATCGTCCCGTGCAGATGCGATACCGGCGACCATGGCGATCCACAAAACCATCAGCCGTATAGCCTCATCCCCCCATACAAAACTGCCAGCGCCAGTCCAGCGCAACAGTATCTGGCTGGCGGCAAGAGCAATGATTCCAGCCAGCAATGTGCTGAGGAAAATATTTTCCAGGAGACATCCCAGCGCCTCAGCTTTCTTCAGCACCGCCCTGAAACTTAACTGGCTCGTCACATGCCCGCGTCCGCAGCAGCCTCACCCGGTGCATTCATAACACGGTATTCATCAAGCAAGCTCATTAATTTTTCATATAACTCTGGCTTAGCCCCGGACTCATTCCACATGCGTTCATTGGTTTTAGCGGCCACTTCCCGCCAGTAGGGAATATCTTCCTGATTTATCTCAACCATTTGCAAGCCATTTGCGAGCAAGGCTTCTTGCGCTTCTATATTGTCACGCCGGTTGATCTCATCCAGCCGCAGATAAACACTACTAAGAACATCTCTGACAACTTCCTGGTCTGCGGCATCAATTCGCTCAAATGCCCGCGATTCTATCGCCAGCAGACCGATCGTATAAGCAATCGGCAACGGATTAATGTACTTAACTGTGGTGTACCACTGCAGCAGCAACGCCCCAACCGGTGGGGTGACGATGACGTCAAGCAACCCGGTCTGCAGACCGGTAAGCACATCCGACAAAGGCAGCACTACAGGGGAAAGGTTCATGGATTCCAGCGCGGTAAAACTAATAACATCGCCGTCTGGCACCCAGATTTTTTTACCTTCCAGACTTGCATGGTTGGTAATAGGGTCGCGGCTCATAAAATTGGCAAAGCCCCCGCCCGCAAAACCAAAGGAAACAAAACCTGCTTCCTCCAGCCCCTGCATCAGGTCGGCATCAAGCTTTTGACGAACAAAATCCACTTCATCCTGCGATCTGAAAACAAAGGGCATGCCGTACAAAACTATATCCGGATAGCGCTCGGCCAAACCACTTGTTGTAAATGCCGCACCCTGCAACTGACCAATACGGATTTTGCGCAGCACTTTTCGATCATTGCCCATCACGCCACCGCCATAGAACTTCAGCGTCACCCGCCCGTCTGTAAGCTCCTTAAGCTTGGTTGCGGCGGCCCGGTGCTCCACCATCCACTCAGAACCTTCCGGTGCAATAGTGGCAATTTTCAACACGGTCGCAACAGCGGGTAATGCCATAGTCAGGCTAAATATACCCAATAAGGCCAGAAAAATTACTCGGAAAAATCTTATAATATCCATATAACTTATTGTAAATCCTATATTTTATATCAGTCAGTATTCAGCTTCTATAGTTCGGCTCAATAATCAGAAATAGTCATCAGCAGACGCCAGCAATAATTCTGCCTGTTCACGGGCCAGCAGATTAAACAAGGTGAGATCTGGCTGTTCGACTTCGCTCGCCAGTACTTCGTTCA
>Ga0114950_10003212_pt1 | contig 12591 bp, 12 predicted proteins | sample N075metaG_FD_83503 | JGI IMG/M metagenome (GOLD analysis project Ga0114950, IMG submission 83503) | Deep subsurface microbial communities from Kermadec Trench to uncover new lineages of life (NeLLi) - N075 metaG | ecosystem: Environmental > Aquatic > Marine > Ocean trench > Sediment | place...
TCGATCCTGCTTCCAACTTTTGGCATTTCCTTGACCAATTCTTTGTAGAGGCCATGCTCATATTGCAGACAGCACATGAGGCGCCCGCACACGCCAGAAATTTTTGTCGGGTTGAGCGCCAGCCCCTGGTCTTTTGCCATCCGTATGGTGACGGGCGAAAACGAGGTGAGGAAGGTGGAACAGCAGAGAGCTTCGCCGCATATGCCGTTGCCGGTGATCGCCCGCGCTTCGTCGCGCACTCCCGCCTGTCTCATTTCAATCCTGTGCTTGAGGGTCGCCGCCAGTTCCCTGACCAGTTGGCGAAAATCGACCCTTCCTTCGGCGGTGAAATAGAAAACGGATTTGTTCGCTTCTGAAAAATAAACCACCCGGCTCAGTTTCATATTCAGCTTAAGTTTTTTTATAATATCCAGGCAGATGACCTTCTCTTTTCTTTCGCGTTTTTCAGCTTCGTCATACGCCTGCAGGTCTCTTTCGTTGGCTGGGCGGATAACTTTCGGGAATTGTTTGTTTTCATCCTTATGGAAATTCGGGAGCCGGTTTGAGGCCACGACGCCCACCTTGTTGCCTTTGGGCGTCTGGACGACGACGTACCCGCCGACGCGCAAACTGAAACTTCCCGCGTCGAATAATATTGACCGGTCGGTCCCCTTATAGCGGATGCCGATGACGAACCGGGGCGCTTGCGGTTTTTTTCCTTCTGGCGTTTTTATTTCAGTGCATGTATTCATAATAATCTCCTGAAAAAGTTTTATGCCGCGTCGCAGAAATCCAGCAACATATTTTCGAGGCAAAGCTGTTTGTTGGCGTTGCCCTGCAAGGCAAATTTTGCCGCGTGGACGCTGTCGTGCATTTGCAAGATCGAGGACAGCGTTTTCCTTTCCGCCAGAGGCCGCAGTTGCCGGAGCAAATCCTGGTTGAGGATGCAGTCCGGAGAGCTTCCCGATTTAAGAAAGGCCAGGTCGCGTAAAAGTTCCGCAAGCTCGTCAAGGACCATAGGGATCCGCTCCGCATTGGCGGCGCAGGATTTCGACCAGTTAAACACCAGGTCCATGTGATCGAAGGAGACGGCGCCCAGCAGTCGCGCCAACTCTTCCCTACCCTGCGCTTCTGACTCATCAATCTCCTCGAGGGCGCGGGTTACTTGGCCTTTGGCGCGGGCTACCCGCATTTCCGCTTCGCCGGGGTCGACCTCGCCTTCCGCGACTTTTTGGTCGATGATTTGCCGGATGGCGGAAACCGGCAGAGGGTTGAACCGCACCCCCTGGCACCGGGATATGATGGTCGGGAGCAACCTGAAAGGGTTATGCGTGACCAAAATAATGACGGTTGACGACGGCGGCTCTTCGAGCGTTTTCAAAAAACTGTTGGCGGCTTGCGGGTTCATAGTTTCCGCCGCGTCAATGATAACCACCTTGGTTTTACCTTCATATGGGAGGAAGCCCATCTTTTTTTGCAACTCCCTTATGGCCTCAACCTTGATCGCTTCCTCCCTTGCCGAGGCGGACGCTTTAACGGGTCCGACGAGAAAAAAATCCGGGTGGATACCCCTGGCAATTTTATCGCAGGCCGGGCAATCGTCGCAGTAGTCGCCAGGGCTGGCTGACAAGCAGTTCAAAGCTTTGGCCAGGGCGATAGCGGTCAGCTTTTTACCGACGCTGTTTGGCCCATAAAACATGTAGGCGTGCGCTACCGAGTTATTTTTAATGGCCTTGGTGATTATTTGCGTGGCTTGATCCTGGCCAAGAATTTTTGCGAAAGACATGAGTTATCAAGGCGGCCTTTGCGGCCTGCCGGAATATATTGACATGCTGAAGGCCGTTTGCGCATAAACGGCCTCTAGCTTGTTCAAGCTGTTTTAAAGGGCGGTAGAAAATAAAAACCCATTAATTTTATAGGGTTTATCCTTCCAAACTCAGACCACCCTTATCTTAGTATACCAGCCTGAGCGTGTAAACGAAAATAAGATCAGGTATCAAACCAAAGTAGAGTGTGTGGAATTCGACCTGGGAAACAAAAATTCTTTTGCGGAAGCGCGGAATTTGATATACATCCATGCAAAATCTGATAATATGCTCAGAAAAGTAGGATTTATCGGGTGATTTTATGGCAGTCGAGGAAAAAGAAAAGCGTAGCGTCAAGAGGAAGAGGAAGCCAAAGTTAATGGCTGTGATCAACGACGCTTGTACGGGTTGCAGTGGAGCTCCTATTTGCATCACTGAGTGTCCCGTTGACCTGTGTATGTATGAGTATGAAAACGAAGACGCCCCGACATTCAATAGAGTTTTTGTGGACCCGCTTTTATGCATCGGTTGTAAGAAATGCGTCACTAAAGGACCGATGGATACCCTTCTGGAAGGTTGCCCCTGGGACGCCATCGATATGGTTCCCCTGGCGGAGTATGAGGAAAAATACGGGGTTATGCCTTACTAAATCCGGGATTTTCTGATAAGACCTTCATTTTCTTTCCTTACGAAATAATCGAGGATTTGCGGCTTGGCTTCACAGCTTTGCGGGGGGTTTTGTGGCTATTTTTTTATTTGACTTATAGGGCATAGGGCGTTAATTTTCTGACCGATTTGCATGAAAGATGACTCCGGGTTTCGTCAAGGCATGGGCTTGGCATTCAAGGTGGGCACAGAGCTTACGGTAGCTACCTTGGTCGGGGCCTTAATGGGCTACGCTTTAGACAGTTTTTTTAACGCCCGGCCCTGGTTCCTGGCGCTGGGATTAATATTAGGCGGCGCGGCGGGATGTCTTAACGTTTACCGGGCCGCCCAGAATATGATTATTGAAAATGACAATGATGACGAACCAGACGCAAAAGATTAGCCCCATCCATGGATAACCCCTTACATCATTTTGAACTCCACCCGCTCATTCATCTAGAGTTGATGGGCGTTGACCTGTCGATCAATAAAGCCATCATAGCGATGTGGATTGGCATAGCTATTGTGTTTGGCTGTTTCCGGCTTGTGATCGCCAACGGCGTCACGCTTGTGCCTGGCAAATTGCAGAGCATAGCCGAAATGTTTATGGAATTTCTACGCGACATGGTCGATGAGTTTATCGGCGAAGACGGCAAGAAATATTTTACCTTCATCGCGACGCTGTTCTTTTTTATCCTCAGTTGTAACCTCATCGGGTTGGTGCCCGGTTCTTACACCATCACCAGTCAAATTGCGGTCACCGGCGCGTTCGCGGTCATGATTTTTTTAATGACCCTTGTTATCGGTTTCGCCAAACATGGCCTGCATTTTTTATCGATACTCGTCCCGCCGGGGATACCCAAGGTAATGGTCCCCGTTATAATACCGATTGAAATCATCAGCATGCTTGCCAGGCCAATATCCCTTTCAGTCAGGCTTTTCGCCAACATGACCGCGGGGCATACGGTCCTCGCTGTCCTTTTTGGCCTGGGGATGACGTCGCCCCTCTGGGTGAGCTGGATGCCGATGGGGTTTACGGTTGTCGTTTATGGGCTGGAGCTGGCAATCGCCTGTATTCAGGCGTACATATTCACCATCTTGACTTGCGTTTATATTGGCGACGTTGTCAAATTGCACTGAACCAGGCCGACAAAAATTTTTAGCGGTTTTAGTTAAATAGTAACTCGTTACAAGTTAGCCCGCCCGACGGCGGCGGGACAGTTCGTCAACTTAATAAAAATTATGTGAGGAGAAAGAGGAATGGACGCTACTGCAGCTGCATATTTGGGCATGGGTTTATGCGCGCTCGGTTTTTTTGGAGCCGCTTTGGGTATTGCCTATATTTTCGCGACAACTATTTCGACAGTGGGAAGACAGCCCAACGCCGAAGCCCGGGTCGCTAAATATTGCTGGATTGGATTTGCCTTGGTAGAAGCCATCGCCCTGTACGCCTTGGTCATCGCCTTCATAATTATGCCTTGACGCGTCCCGGACTCCCCGCGCGCGAGCCGCGTGATATGAGGGCTTGCAGGCTTTAACAACTTTACGGATCGAGCGAACCATGCCGCAACTTACCGATTTCAGCGTATTTTCTTCACTCATATTCTGGTCCCTTTTATCTTTCGGGGTCCTTTTGTTTGCGCTGAAAAAATACGCCTTTCCGCCCATCTTGGCAATGCTGGAAGAGCGCGAGAAGAAAATCTCCGGCGATATCCAGGACGCCGAAAAGCTGAAGGCGGAAGCCCGGGAAATGAAAGATGAATATGAGAGGCAGTTGAAGTCCGCGCATACAAAAGCCGACACCATTGTCCAGTTGGCGACGGAAGAAGCGAAAAAAAATCAGGACAAAAAAATTCAGGAAACGCAGGCGAAATGCCAGCAGATGAAAAATGACGCGGAGCGGGAGATCAAGATGAACCGCGGCAAACTGCTGGCGGAAATCCGCGGCTTTGCCGCTGAATTGACCATCGCTTCCACTGAAAAGATTATCAGGAGGTCTCTTGGCGACGATGATAAAAAGAGGCTTGTGGAGAGTTCGATAGACGAAGTCCTGGAAGAAATGAAACAGAGGTCAATGAACTGAACCGGTTGCCTTGCGGTAGTTGGCGCAAGGCGTTTTTATGTTTTGGGGTAGTGATTTATGATTGAAAATGTCATAGGGAAACGTTTCGCCGAGGCGCTCGCGAATTCCATCGCGGACGACGCAAAGCTCCGCTCCGCTTTGGAAAATCTGGCGGCGTTTGACCAGGCGTTTACCGACGAGCCTCAGCTTGCGCGGTTTTTTCTCAACCCGTCCATCCCTCCGGAAAATAAAGGCGCGCTGGTCCAGGAAATGTGCGACAAGTTTGCGGTCGGGCCGGAGACGCGCAAGCTGATGGAAATGCTGGTCGATAGAAAGAAGATGATTTTTCTGAAAAACATCCGCGAATATTTCGAGGGCGTTGTTGACAAAAGGTTGGGCCAGGCGCGGGTCAACGTCACTTCAGCTTACCCGCTGAGCGATGAAAATGTCGCAAAGCTCAAGGCGTCCTTGAGCGCAGCGCTGGGGAAAAATGTGTTGATAGAGACAGATATGGACGAATCCCTCATCGGCGGAATAAAATTACGCGCGGGAAGCGTCGTCGCGGATTCGAGCATAAAAAACAGGCTGGCCCTTTTAAAGAATGTGATCGAAAATGAGGAGGTCATAAGTGAATTTACGAGCGGATGAAATTAGCTCTCTAATCCAGAAACAGATCCAGGGATTTGAGGCGGGCGTAGAACTGAAAGAGACCGGACGGGTCATATCCGTCGGGGATGGCATTGCCCGTATCTATGGACTGGAAAACGCCATGTCTGGCGAGCTCCTGTCATTCCCGAACGACTTGGTCGGGATGGTTTTGAACCTTGAAGAGGATAATATCGGCGCCATCCTTCTGGGGTTTGACAACAAGATCAAAGAAGGCGACGAAGTCAAACGGACTGGCCGCATCATGGAAGTCCCCATTGGGCCAGAGTTGGTGGGCCGCGTGGTCAACCCGCTGGGCCAGCCTATCGACGGCAAAGGGCCGATCAACGCGAAGAAGGTTGGCCCTATTGAAGCGGTCGCGCCGGGCGTCATCGATAGGAAATCAGTCCACGAGCCAATGCAGACAGGGATCAAGGCGATCGACTGCATGATCCCCATCGGACGCGGCCAGCGCGAACTGATCATCGGTGACCGCCAGACCGGAAAAACGGCGTTGGCGATAGACGCCATCATCAACCAAAAAGGCCAGAACATGATCTGCATCTATGTCGCCATCGGCCAAAAGCGGTCGACGGTGGCGCAGGTGGTCAAAGTTCTCGAAGAGCGCGGCGCCATGCAATACACGATCGTTATGGCGGCGACCGCGAGCGAACCGGCGGCGTTGCAGTTTATAGCCCCGTTTGCCGGTTGCGCCATGGGCGAATATTTTCGCGATAACGGCCAGCATGCGCTGATCGTCTATGACGACCTCTCGAAACAGGCGGCGGCTTACAGGCAGTTGACCCTGCTGTTGCGGCGGCCTCCCGGACGCGAAGCGTATCCCGGCGACGTGTTTTTTCTGCATTCGCGTTTGCTGGAGAGGGCGGCAAAGGTCAGCGACGAGTTGGGCGCGGGTTCCCTCACCGCATTGCCGATCATCGAGACCCAGGCCGGCGACGTCTCGGCTTATATCCCCACTAACGTGATATCCATTACCGACGGCCAGATTTATCTGGAGTCGGACCTTTTCTATTCCGGCATCCGCCCGGCGATTAACGTGGGCCTGTCAGTGTCCCGCGTCGGCGGCGCGGCGCAGATCAAGGCGATCAAGCAGGTGGCGGGGCAGTTGCGCCTGGACCTCGCCCAATATCGCGAGATGGCGGCGTTCTCCCAATTTGGCAGTGACCTTGACGCCGCTACCCAGGCCCAGTTAGCCCGAGGCGAACGGCTGACTGAAATTCTCAAGCAAGGGCAGTACCAGCCCTTGTCCGTTGTCCAGCAGGTTATTTCAATATTTACCGGCGTCAGGGGGCTTTTGGACGATATCAAGGTTTCCAGTATCAGGAAATTCCAGGCCGGACTTTTAAATTTTGTCGAAGAAAAGCATAAGGACATTTTGGACGCAATTGAAAAGTCCAAGAAACTTGAGCCTGATATCGAAAAGAAACTAAAGGAAGCCGTGATTGAATATAAAGGGCTGTTTTCAGAATAGGCGATGGCAAACCTTAAAGAAATAAAAAGGCGGATCGGGAGCGTCAAGAGCACCCAGCAGATCACCAAGGCGATGAAGCTGGTGTCCGCTTCCAAACTGCGCAAAGCCCAGGCGGCTATTTTGCGGGCGCGGCCCTATGCCATCAAATTGATGGACGTGATGAACCACCTGTCGGCCCGGTGCAGTAAAGACCTGCACCCCTTGCTTGCGGACAGGGAGGGCAAAAAAATACTCTTGCTGGTCATCACCTCAGACAGGGGTTTGTGCGGGGCGTTCAACAGCAATATCATCCGCATGGCAAGGCAGGTTATCCAGAAAAACCCGGACCGCGAATTTTTCCTGATCCCGGCCGGGAAAAAGGGCAATGACTTTTTCAAATCGAAGGAACATAAAATACTGCGCGATTATTCCGGCTGGACCCGCGAGTTCGATTATCTGCGGGCCGCGGAAATCGGCGAAATCCTGGCCTCCCTTTTTATTAAAAAAGAGGTCGATAAAATTTACATGGTGTACAACGAGTTCAAATCCGTTATGCAGCAGGAAGTGATCCTCGAACAGCTCCTGCCAATCGTCCCGGAGCAAGTTGAAGACAAGGGGTATCAGGTAGACTACATTTATGAGCCCAGTGAGGAAGCCATCCTGGATGACTTGCTAAAAAGATATATGTCGGTCGAAGTGTACAGAGCTTTTTTGGAATCGAGCGCTAGCGAGCATGGCGCCAGGATGACGTCGATGGACAACGCCACGCGCAATGCGGACGATATGATAGACAGATTAACATTGTTCTATAACCGGAGCCGGCAAGCGTACATCACCAAAGAGTTGATAGAAGTCGTCAACGGGGCCGAAGCCCTGAAGGGCTGACGCAGCGCTGAGTTTGCCCCAATATTTAGAAGGTCCCAATCCATACCCATCTGGCATACGGCGGGACTGCGTAATTAAAAAATTGTTTTAATGAGGAGCGGAGATGAACCAAGGAACCATCACACAAATTATCGGCCCCGTTATTGACGTCAGGTTCAAAGAAGGGGAACTTCCTGAGCTTTATAACGCCATCCGCATAAAAAATCCTTTCGCAAAAGAAGAGGACGATTATATTATTGTGGAAGTGGCCCAGCATTTGGGAGACAATTCCATCCGCGCGGTGGCCATGCATTCCACCGATGGGCTTGTCCGCGGTATGCCTGCGGAAGATACTGGCAGTCCCATCATGGTGCCGGTAGGCGAGGAAGTCCTGGGCCGCATCCTGGACGTCGTCGGCGCGCCCGCAGACAAAAAGCCTCCCGTTAAAGCTAAAGAATACTGGAGCATCCACCGCGACGCCCCGACGCTGGAAGAGCAAGACACGAGCATGGAAATGCTGGAAACCGGGATCAAGGTGATCGACCTTCTCGAACCCTATCTTAAGGGCGGCAAAACAGGGTTGTTCGGCGGAGCGGGCGTTGGCAAAACCGTCCTTATCATGGAATTGATCCGCAACATCGGCTCTGAGCACGGGGGATACTCGGTATTTGCCGGCGTCGGCGAGCGCACCCGCGAAGGCAACGACCTTTACAACGAGATGGTCGAGTCCAAGGTCATCGATAAAACGGCCCTGATATACGGCCAGATGACAGAGCCTCCCGGCGCGAGGATGCGCGTGGGTTTGACAGGACTCACCATCGCCGAATATTTTCGCGATGTCGGCGGCCAGGACGTCCTTCTATTTATAGATAATATTTTCAGGTTTTCACAGGCCGGTTCGGAAGTCTCGGCCCTGCTCGGGCGCATCCCGTCAGCCGTCGGTTATCAGCCAACGCTGGCGACGGAGATGGGCAACCTGCAGGAGAGGATCACGTCTACCAAAAAAGGTTCCATCACATCCGTCCAGGCCATATACGTCCCCGCTGATGACTTGACTGACCCGGCCCCGGCGACCACCTTTGCGCACCTTGACGCCACGACCGTTTTGAACCGGAGGATCTCAGAGTTGGGCATCTACCCTGCGGTGGACCCGCTTGATTCCACTTCCCGCATCCTTGACCCGCAGGTTGTGGGCGACGACCATTACGACACGGCCCGCTCCATCCAGACTATTCTGCAAAGGTACAAGGACCTGCAGGATATTATCGCCATCCTGGGAATGGACGAGTTGTCTGAGGAAGACAAGTTGACCGTCTCGCGCGCCAGGAAAATACAGCGGTTTCTCTCTCAGCCGTTCTTTGTCGCGGAAGCGTTCACCGGGACGCCCGGTAAATATGTCAAAGTGGAAAAAACCATTGAAGGTTTTAAGGAAATAATGTCGGGCAGGATGGACGACATCCCCGAACAGGCCTTTTATATGGTGGGCGCCATCGAAGAAGCCCATGAAAAAGCCGCGAAGCTCGCGAAAAAATCCTGACCTTATGGAAAATAAACTGCAGTTAACCATAGTCACGCCTGAGAAAAATTATGTCACGGATTACGTTGACCAGGTAAATGTGCCCGGCGTGGAAGGCGATATGGGGATCCTTTACGACCACGCCCCCATCATCTCGACCCTGCGGCCTGGCCAGTTGTCTTATGAGAAAGACGGCGAGGTCGTTACCCTGGTCGTCAGCCACGGGTATATGGAAGTGACGGATAACAGGGTGACCATCCTCGCCGAGACGGCGGAGTTTCTTAGCGAGATTGACGCGAACAGGGCCGCCGAAGCTAAAGAAAAGGCGGAACGGACGCTGGCCCAGAGCGGCCTGACGCAAAAGGAAGAAGAGGAAGCCCACAAGAAACTTTTCCGCGCCATAGCCCGCCTGGAAAGCGCCGAAGAGAATTAACCCCCGCCATCGTTAGCCGCGCAGTTTCCCGCCCGTCAGCTTTTATCAATGCCAGTGTGTTTGAACATCGCGGACATCGCGTTCAGGAAACTGGCCTGCTCTTTAGTTTGCATATCCCTTAAATACTTGTCCTGGTCAAAGAGGTTGAGTTTGATTATGGGCGGGTTTTCCAGGATATTGGTTATAGCTTCGGCGCTATGGACCGGCGGGTGGCATGTCCCTTTCTGGCATATGTAAGCCGTGGGTTTGCCCATGATAGCCGTCCGGCCCGCCAATGCGGGAAGCCATTTCACACACTCCTTCCCCCCGTTCCACATCAGTGATTTATTGGGGCGATAATCCGCCTGCGCCGCCTCGACCATCGTTTTGAAATCCGGGTCATCGCGGGGCCCCGCAAGGATAATTTCCACAGGCGAAGCCAGCATGAAATCGAGCGCGGAAAGAAGGCCCGCGAACGCGCCTGGGCGGCGCTCCATTGCATCCCGAAACGCCCGCACGGTCGCCTCGCCCTTTGCGGTAAAATCGCTTCTGCCGGTCAACCGTCCGAGTTGTAACAACGCCAAAGCTGAGATGGCATTGGCAGAGGGGGCCGACTCGTCTTCGGGGATTTTGGGACGGAACAGAAGTTTTTCATGGCGGTTATCAGTCATGAAAAATCCGCCGTCCCGGTCATCCCAAAAAGCCGCGGTCATGTTGTCGGCTAATTCCGCCGCCCTCTCGATCCATACGAGGTCCAGCGAAGCCTCATACAGAGCCAGCAAGCCTTCCAGGAGAAAGGCATAATCCTCCAGGCAGCCATTTATTTTTGCCTGCCCGTCCTGGTAAACGCGGAGCAGGGCAGACTCCGTCCGCATATTGTTCCAGATAAATTCGGCGCAACGCTGGGCGGACTCCAGGTATTTTTCGTCGCCCAGGACTGAATAGCCAGTGGCGAGCGCCGTGACCATCATGCCGTTCCAGGCGGTGATGACTTTTTCGTCGCGGGCGGGGGCCGTCCGTTGGTTTCTCGCAGAGCGTAGAGCGTCAAGGCTTTTCTGAATAATGTGGTTGACTTCAAAAATAGGCATCCCCTCTTGGTCCGCGATTTTCTCCATGGAGTCCTGGATATGGAGGACGTTCTTTCCGGCAAAGTTTCCCGAGGCCTTTATGCCATATGCCCTGGCAAATACCTTGGCGTTTTTTGGCCCTAGCAGTTCAAGTATTTCCTTCATTTTCCAGCAATAAAAATTCCCTTCCTCGCCGTCCGTTTCGGCGCTTTGGCTGGAATAAAAAGCGCCCTCTGGCGAAGTCATGCCCTTGGCGATACTGGAAAAAATGTCGGCGGGGACAATTTTGTAAATATCCTGATGCGTGGCCTGGAAAGCGTTGAGGAAAAGTTTTGCCAGGAGCGCGTTGTCATACAGCATTTTTTCAAAGTGCGGGACCCGCCATTGCCGGTCGGTGGAATAGCGGTGGAAACCGCCGCCTAAATGGTCGTATATGCCGCCTTCCGCCATATGGGTCAGGCTTTTATCAACTATTTCCAGGGAGGAGCCAGACTCTGTTTTCAGCCAATGCCTGAGGAGAAGCGTATGCGCCATGGTTTCCGGAAATTTCATTCCGGAGCCGAACCCGCCAAAAGTCTCGTCGTGCCGTTCCGCAATATTTTCTACAGCCTGGAGGATCAGGGTTTCGTCGGGACCAATCGCAGATACGGCGGGAACGGATTTTTGATTTAATCGCGCGACTATTTCGCTAGCCCGGGATAAGACGGAAGAGTCTTGATTTCGATAAATATCGTGGACCTGTTTGAGGATTTGCGGGAAGCCAGGCCGGTCGCCCTCTGGTCTGGGCGGAAAATAGGTCCCGCCAAAAAATGGCGTCTGGTCGGGGGTCAGGAAAACGCTCATAGGCCAGCCGCCCTGACCGGTTAGCTCAATCAAGGCCTGCATATAGACGCAATCGAGGTCCGGCCGTTCCTCGCGGTCAACCTTGATGTTGACGAACCATTGGTTCATCAGTTTTGCCGTCTCAGGATTTTCGAACGACTCGCGGGCCATGACCGAGCACCAATGGCAGGAAGAGTAGCCGATACTGAGAAAGACGGGTTTGTTTTCCTCTTTGGCATGTCGCCAGGCTTCCGCTCCCCAGGGATGCCAGTCCACAGGATTGTGGGCGTGGTGGCGCAGATAAAGGCTGGTTTCGTTTATCAGACGGTTGGCGCGATCAGATGAGGCCATATTAAGCTCTTCGGGTTATATTTTAATGTGATAGTCATTGGTGCAAAAAAAATGCGACAGGTCCAAGACCCATCGCATTTCATTTTAAAGGGATGCGCGCGAAAAACCAAGGCGCGTTTATCTATAGATAAGTCCTTCACGGTATTGATGATAAAAATCACGGATGCTTTCATATTGGTCAATGGCCCCTAACTCAAGCTGTCTTTTACCTTCCAGGCTGAATGACGCTTCGTTTATCAGTTCAGAACCGGAAAGGGCAAATCCGCCGATGAGGCCCGGCGAAAAGATAACCGCAGGCGACATCAAAGAGTCAACGCCCCGGCCAAAAGCGTCCCGGACTGTCGAAGGCCCAAGAAAGGGAAGCACGATATACGGCCCTGACGGGACTCCATAAAAGCCAAGCGTCTGGCCAAAATCCTCATTGACTGGTTTGATGTTATATTCCTGTCCCGCGACGTCAAGCATTCCGCCCAAGCCAAAAACGGTATTGATGACGGTGCGGCTGAGCACCTTGCCGGCTTTTTCAAATTTGCCCTGTAAAAGGCTGTTCACGAAACGGGCCGGGGCGAGCGCATTGCGGAAAAGGTTTCTGATGGCAATCCGCACATCCTCATGAATATACTCGATATAAAATTCCACGACAGGCTCAAGGATATTTTCGTACAAAGCTTCGTTGAATTCATAAATAGCGTGGTTAAAACTAAAAAACGGATCTTTAAGTTCCGGCACAACCCTGCCATCTTCCGCAAACGGGTCAACTTCTTCTTCATATAATTCGTTAATGCCATCTATCGACCCGTAAGAGTCGACAGGAGTGGTTTGCGTACTGGAAACATTGGCGGTGAAATTTTGCCGGGGGGGCGCAGGCTTAGCCATTTCGGAGGAGCCGACGGAGCCGCTTTGACCGCCAGAGCTGGACTGTTTGACTTTGGGAGCTTCTACAGGCGTTTCA
>Ga0114950_10003213_pt1 | contig 12591 bp, 10 predicted proteins | sample N075metaG_FD_83503 | JGI IMG/M metagenome (GOLD analysis project Ga0114950, IMG submission 83503) | Deep subsurface microbial communities from Kermadec Trench to uncover new lineages of life (NeLLi) - N075 metaG | ecosystem: Environmental > Aquatic > Marine > Ocean trench > Sediment | place...
CGGAGATGTCGATCGCGCTGGACCGGGCGTTGCGGGAAATCCGGAAGATCGAGCTGGACTCGGCCGCGTCGGGCGTCGCGCCGGACATTACAGCCATGACCGTGCGACCGTTACAACCCGCATGCCGCCGTCGTGGCTTTACCTTCATCGAGTCGATGGCGACGATCGTCGTGCTCGGCGTGCTGGGGTCGACCGCGTCGTTCCTGATCCTCGATTCGGTGGACGACTACATGGAAGCGTCGTTGCACGCGCAGCTTCACGCGGAGATGTCGATCGCGCTGGACCGGGCGGTGCGTGAAATCCGGAAGATCGAACTCGACGCCGCCGCGTCGGGCGTCGCGCCGGACATCACGGCCATGACCGTCTCGTCGCTGCAGTGGGAGGACAGCGCCGGCGACGCGTACCATCTGGTCAAGGTCGGCTCGGAGCTGCAATTGGCGGTGGCCGGCGGCGGGCTCGCCACGCTGTTGACCGACGTGACAGCCCTGACGATCGCGATCTTCGACGAGGACAACACGAACCTGGTCCTGTGCGCCGGTGCCGCGTGCGATCCGGTGCGGCGTATCAGCATCGACGTGACAACCCAGCGCAGCGGCGTGACACAGTCGCTGCGTTTCAAGGCGTTCATCCGCTCGACCATGAGCGGTGCACAGGGAGGAGCCTAGGTCATGCGTGCGACTCGACGGGCATTCACTCTGATCGAACTCATGGCGGTGGTCTTGATCCTCGCCATCCTCGCCGGCGTGGCGATGCCGCGCTTCTTCGACTACCAGACCCGTGCCCGCGAATCGGCCTGCAAAGGCACACTCGGCGGCGTACGGGCCGGTGTCGCCACCTACTACGCCGACCAGGCGCTCACCGCCGGTGCGGCCGCGTACCCGAGCCTGGCTGACCTGACCACCATCGGCGTCGTCATGCTGGAGCGGATCCCGGAGAACCCGTACGGCGGCACGACCCCGCAGACCGTCACGACGGCTTCCAAGGCCGAGTCGGACAGCCGCATCGTGGTCGGTGGTGGCATCGGCGGTTGGGCGTACTTCGACGGCACCGGTGGTTTCCCGGCCGTGTTCTACGCGAACACCGACACGGGTACCGTCGACGAGAACAGTTTCTGACTGGCGGGTCGGAATCGGGATGAGAGAGCGGACCCACCCAAGCGCTGACGGCACTCGACGAGGTCTGGCCGTCGTGGTCATGATCCTGCTCATGATCATTGTGGACCTGATCATCATCGGCATGGTGGTCAGCCAGGGCCGCGATCACGACCTCACGGTGCGCCGCCTGGAGACGACCGAGTCGCTGTACGCCGCCGAGGCGGGGGCGAACATGTCGATCCGCGAACTCATGATTCCGGCCGACGACGACGGCGACGCCGGGATCGGCACGATTTCGGACGACAGCAACGATGCGACGGACCCCGCGCTCGGCAATGCCAGATTCGTGGTGACCGCCGCCGCCGACACGCCGGCCGTCGGGCTGACGACGATCACCAGCGAGGGACGCTCCGGTGAGGCGCGGCGGCGACTGCAGGCCATCCTGACCGATCCGTAGATGCAGCACGCATGCCTCTGCTGCCTACGGCGTGCGAGGCATGGCACCACGGCCCCCGACAACCGTCAAAGCCTGCCACGCCCGACCAGATTGCGCCAAACGGCTCATCACGACCATCCGCCCAGGGACCCCTGGAAACGGCGGTACGCCGCTTGGCCCCCGCGCGCCGAATCGTACGCTCTGTCCGGAGGCTCATCACGCTTAGAAAATGGACTCCCGATGAACATTTCCGGCCTCTTCAGCAACACGCGGACGATTCTGACTGCACTCAGTGCGATTGCCGTGGTGGCCACGCCATCGCTCGGCCAGGATCCCCCCGAGACGTACGACTTGTCCGTGGTTATCCACGACTTCAAGAAGGATCACCCGGACTTCAACGTCCTTCCGGCGGTCGGATACGGGTACTACTTCGGCAACGTTGGTTACGACGTCGACTCGGACGGCAATCCGGTCTTCACGGGCGAAGGCTCCAAGGTTGGTCTCACCTGGAAGGACGTGAACCGCAACGTCATCGCGCCGCACCTGTTCAACACGTGCAACTTCGCCGGCGGCGACGAGACCGGTGGGGAGCCGGGGCTCAGCAGCTTCCGGATAACCGTCAACGAGAGCGTCAAGATCAGGCGGAGCCTGGTTGACAGCTTCGACTCCAACGTCGGCCCGTACGGCGGGGACAACGTCGGCGCAGCCGCCCTGATCACCGCCAACGGTGACGGCCGGCACGGACGCCACGGCTACGTCCGGGTCAAACGCTGGTCGAAGGTGATGGGCGACATCCTGGTTCATCCCGATGACGATCCGGGCGTGGTCGTCCGCGTCTCGCGTCGCAGCAGTGTCAGCGGCGAAATCGGGAACATGGCGTCGCCGGCCGAGATCACGGTCGTCGAGTACGCCGCCCCCGACCTGCCCAGGACCGCCGGGAAGATCAAGTACCGGGGTGGCGACCACACGCTCGCCGAGGATCTGCACTGCAAGAGCCTGAAGCTCGACAAACACGCCACGCTGACCCTGACGGGCGATATCACGCTCTGGTGCAAGGACATCGAACTCGAAGGGGGATCGGTTCTCAATATCGACGGCAACGTCGTGATCCGCACCGAACGCGAGTTCGAGATGGAGGACGGATCCGAGCTGCGGTTGATGGAGGGCGCCACGCTCACCATGTACGTCGGCCGCAAGCTGGAACTCGACGACAAGTCGATGCTCAATATGAACACCGGTAACCCGCAGCTGGTTTCGATCGTCATGATGGACCTCGGCCGCCGCGGCAAGAGCAAGATGGAGCTGGATGATCGCTCCATGGCCGCGGCGTGGGTGCAGGGCATCAACGCCGTACTCAAGATCGACGACGGCTCCGAGTTCTTCGGCAGCTTCATGGGCCGCAAGGTGAAGGTCTCCGACAGGAGCAGCCTTCACGTGGACATGGCGACCGCCGAACCAACAGCCGGCGACGTCGTCTTCGGGCCGACGGCGTGCGAACTCGGCGACACGCCGGGGACGATCGCCACGGCCGCAACGGGCGACGTACTTTCCGCTGATACGTTCTACGAGTGGTGGCGGGACGTCCTGGGTGTGAACCAGTCGACGGTTCAGACCATCCGGATGACCCGCAACTCGTTCGGCGTCTACCTCTACTTGAACGACAATTACCGGCCCATCAACGGCCTGCTGCTCGGCAACGAGGGCGACCCCAATAACTACCACCTGACCGTCGAGATCGACGCGGACTTCACGTACGCGGCGGGGAGCGACCAGTGGTTCGAGATTCGTTGCACGGACGACGCCTACCTGTTCGTCAACGGCCGGCTTGTCATCGATCTCGGCGGGTACGGCTTCAACAAGGTCATGTTCGTCGACATGGACCGCCTGGGGCTCCGCGACGGCGAGACGTACCGGATGCAGCTGTTCCACGCCCAGCGCCAGCGGGGGCTGGCGATCTTCAGGTTGCAGACCACCATGGTCCTGGTCAACCGGGATGGGGCGAGCCCGGCGATTACCGGCGTTCTCGAAGACTGACTCGTTCGGATTTCGCGCGCGACGGCCCCGGCTCCCGGCGGGGCCGTTGTTGCGCGCTGACGACCGATAACGGGACTGATCTCGCTGGGCTCGATCTGGTCCCTCTTGGGCGCAGACCGCAAGTACAGGCTGGAACGGGCCGAAAATGTAGGCAAGGTCTGTTCGAGTTTTGGGGTGAATGAGAGACCGACGTGACTGGAGCGTCAGTAGCAATAGAGCTGTTGTCGGATCGTATGGACGTTGCCGTCGTCGGCGGCAACGGCATTGCAGCCAGCGCGCGCCTTCCGCTGGAGCTGTCGAACGAGCCGACGACCTGGGCCAAGACCGTCCGCGGCACCGGCGGCGAGCTCAAGGAGATCGTCAGGGAACTCGGCGCCGAAGGGTGCAGCGTGCGGGTTCTCTACCGCAGCCCCGCGCAGTCCGTGGACCTGCACAGCTTCGCCCTTCGCACGTCCAGCCAGGCGTGCGCGGCAGCCGTCCTTCCACTGGCCGAATCGCTGCCGTATTCGATCAATTCCGCGAACCTGGACGCCGTTGCCGTCGGTCGCGACGCGAGCGGGGCGGACCGTCGCTGGCACGTCGTTGTCGGCGCGGACCGCGGCGACATCATCAGGGCAATCGTCGAGATGGTCGAGACCGCGGGCCTCCAGTTCGATTCGGCGACGCCGATCGACGCCGCGATCCTCGCGGGCGTCGTCCGCAGCGCCCTGGCCTATGCAGGCCCGCAGCACGGTTGGCTGCACTTCGGCAAGCACAGTTCGTTCTTTGTCCTGGGTGGCAGCGGTCGCGTCCGCTTCGTGCGGTCCATCGCTCTGGGCACCGAGACCATCGTCAGCGCACTCACCCGGCCGATCCGATCGGGCGACGAGGCCCCGATCAATCTCGATCGCGACACCGCCCAGCGGATCTTCTACGACCACGGCATCCCCGACAACGACGACGTGCTCGACGAGTCGCTCCAGATCAGACGTCGTCACATCATGCCGCAGATCCAGCCGGTCTTGCAGCGTTACGTGGTCGAACTCCGCCAGTCACTGCGATTCGGGCTGTCCGAGGACGAGCGGACGGCGATCGAGATCACCGTCAGCGGTCCGGGCAGCACGATCCCCGGTCTTTCCGAGCTGATCGCATGGGAACTCAACCTCAAGTTCACCACGGACGCGCGGTACATCGACTACGACTTCCGCGCCCCGGCCGGAGACGGCAGCGAACTTCGCGATGCGCTCGGCAACACCCAGTTCCTCGACCGGCTGAATCTCCAGCCGGCCGAGGCGGCGCTGCGACGCCAGGCGAGCCGGTTGCGTCGATGGCTGTGGACGGGTGCTGCGGCGGCGATGGTGTTCATCGCCCTCGATGCCGTCCAGATCTCGTCCAAGCTGTCCGACGCCCGGCGGCAGGCGGCAGCGGTCTCGATCGCGGCGCAGGAAGGTGCCGGGATGCAGGAGACGCACAGGAAGATCCTCGCAGCAGGGGCGGCGCTCCACGAGCTTGAACAGACCATCGCGGCCGAAGCGGGCGCCGCACTGGACATGCGGGCCATTCTCCAGGAACTCAGTCTCGCCACCCCGGCGTCGATCAAGCTCAACTCGGTACGTTTCACTCGCCTGGGCGACATCGTCACGGCCCGGCTGCACGGTCGCGCGATCGAGATCGACAAGGCGACCGGACAGACCGAGGTGAGGCTGTTCATCATGGCGCTCAAGAAGAGCCCGCTGTTCCGGGACGCAGGCCTCCGCGACGTCGAGCGCGGATCCTTCGCGGAAGGCAACGGAGAGCGGTTCGAGGCGTCGTTCGAAGCCGTGCTCGCGCCGGACATCGCCTCGATCCAGGTTGTATCCGGGGACGAGGGGGATCTGCCATGAACCTGCCGATCGACCGGGATTCCGTCATCCAGGCGTTCATCGCGCTGTTCCTCTGCGTCGGTGCGTGGATGTTTCTCGTCGAGCCGGGCGCCCGGGAGCTGAGGGAGCTCGATGCGATGAGCATGCAACAGCGAGGCATGACCGCGTCCATCGAATTCGAAAATCTACAGGAGAGCGCCGACATGGCGCCGATGATCCGGCAGCGCAGCCGTGCGATCTTCGCGGCCGGCAACTTCTCGACGGACTCGTCGGCGCTCTACGAACAGATCACGGCCCACTCCAAGGCGCTGGACGTCCAGGTCAAGAACCTCCGTCCCGGCGTCGGTCGCAAGATGGGCGCCAAGGGACGGGGTTTCGTCGTGACGCGGATCGACATGACCGTCCAGGGCGACTACGAGCAGATCGCCAGGTTCCTCGAAACGATGGACGAGATCCCCGCGTATCTGCGCCCGGTGTCGGTGCAGATCGCGCCCCGCAAGGGTGCGGGCGAATCGCCCACGGTCATGCAACTCGGCTTCGAGGCGATCCAGTTCAATCTGCCTGAATCGCTGATGGCATTCGTGGAGACGGACTCGTGAGCAGGCACGATCCCAAGGCGAAGCTCATGGTCTTGGGCGTGTTTCTCCTGCCGCTGGTCCTGGTGAAGGGGACCGCGATCTGGGTCGGCCAGTCCCCGCTGGACGCCGCCGCTTCCGGCGGAGCTCCGGCGTCCTTCGATGTCGGCGTCGTGGAGAGCTTCACGCCGGTGTGGTCGTCCGCTCAGCTCGCCGCGACGCATCGGGCGGCGGAGCTTGGCGAAAATCCCTTCGGAGCGTCTCCGCTGCTTCACGCTCGGAGAAAAACCGAAGTCGAGCTGATCGAGATCATCGACCGGCCGACGACCATCACGCCCCCGGAAGTGTCCGTGCGGATCATCCTTCATTCGCGTCACGGCGACGTCGCGCTGATCGACCGCAAGCGATACCGTATCGGCGACGCGATCGGCGCGGACGGCTGGTTCATCCAGGAGATCGACGCCGTCTCCCGCTCGGTTGGCATCGTGCATCGTGACAGCGGCGAGGAAGCGACGCTGGTCGTCCCGATGCCGAGGAGCAGGTAGGGGGGAAGAAGCTGTCAGCTGTCAGCTGTCAGCAAGAGCTGATAGCTGATCGCTGACCGCTATTTCCGCCGTCGTCTTGTCGGTGACGTCCCGTACCGTGACGCCGGGTGCAAGCTCGACCAGCCGGAACCGTGAAGTGCCGTGGTCCATCTCCAGGACCGCGAGGTCCGTGATGAGCATGTCCACGCACCGCAGGCCGGTGAGCGGCAGCGTGCATTCGGGGATGAGCTTTGCCAGGCCCTTCTTCGTGACGTGTTCCATCATCACGATCACCTTCTTGACCCCGGCCACGAGATCCATCGCCCCGCCCATGCCCTTGACCATCTTGCCGGGGATCATCCAGTTGGCGATGTCGCCGGCCTGGGAGATCTCCATGGCGCCGAGGATCGCCACGTCCACGTGACCGCCGCGGATCATGGCGAAGGAGTCCGCCGAGGAGAAGAAGCTGTGGCCGGGCACGCCGGTCACGGTCTGCTTGCCGGCGTTGATGAGGTCCGCGTCGACCTCGTCCTCGGTCGGGAACCGGCCCATGCCCAGCAACCCGTTCTCGGACTGCAGCCACACGGTCATCTCCAGCGGGATGTGGTTTGCCACCAGCGTCGGCATGCCGATGCCGAGGTTGACGTACATCCCGTCACGGAGCTCGCGTGCAGCGCGCCTGGCGATCTGGTTGCGGTCGAGCGGCATCCGTGCAGTGTAACGTTCCGCGATTCCGGGCCAAAGCCACCCCCGTTTCGAGCCGAAATATCGGACGGGGACGAGCGTGGCGCGGATGGACCAATATCGGATCCAGCAGCTTGGGAGGCGGTTGCCGGCACTTGGGCTGGTGCTGCTGGCGATCGTCGCGTACCTGCCGGCCCTCGATGCCGGGTTCATCATCGACGACACCTTCTACGTCACCGACGACGCCCGGATGGAGACCCCCGGCGGGCTCGGCCGCATCTGGACCGAGGTCGTCGGGCCCCAGTACAAGCACCAGTACTACCCGATGACCTCGACGGGGTTCTGGATTCAGCATCAGTTGTGGGGAGACGAACCGTTCGGGTATCACCTCGTGAACGTCCTGCTGCACGCCGCGAACGCGGTACTGCTCTGGCTCGTACTGGGGCGACTGAGGATGCCCGGGGCGTGGATCGCCGCCGCGGTGTTCGCCGTCCACCCGGTGCACGTCCAGACCGTCGCGTGGGTCGCTGAACTCAAGAACACGCTGTCGGCGATGTTCTTCCTGGCGTCCGCCTTGGTCTACGTGGGCTGGTTCCGCGACGGGCCGCGGCGGTGGCCGGGATACGCGCTGGGCATGGTGCTGTTCGTGGCCGCGTTGTTGAGCAAGTCGGCCACGTGCCTGCTGCCTGCGGCCCTGCTGGCTGTCCTGTGGTGGACGCGACCCAGGCTGGAACGGCGGGACCTGCTCGCCCTCGCGCCGCTTGTCGCCGTCGGGTTGTCCTTCGTGGCCGTGACCGTGTACCTCGAAGCAGTTCACGGCGGTGCGCGCGGCGAAGGCTTCTCGCAGTCCCCGATCGAGCGAGGGCTCATTGCCGGCCGCATGCTGTGGTTCTACACGGGCAAGTTGGCGTGGCCGGCCGAGTTGATATTCATCTACCCGCGGTGGGCGATCGACGCCGGTGCCTGGTGGCAGTATCTCTTTCCCGCCGCGGCGATCGGTGTGCTCGTGGTGCTGTGGCGGCAGCGCGCCCGCATCGGCAGGGGGCCTTTCGCGGCCGTCGCGTTCTTCACCCTTGCCGTCGTGCCGGTGGCCTTCGTCAACGTCGCCTTCACACGCTTGAGCTGGGTGTCGGACCACTGGCAATACTGGGCCAGCATGGGGCTGATCGCACTGGCGGCCGGCACCGCCGCGACGCACCGGGGCCGGTGGCTGCCGGCGGCGGCCACCGCGGTGATCGGCGTGCTGGCCGTATTGACGTGGGATCGGTGTCTCGACTACGGGAGTTCCGAGCGACTGTGGCGCGACACGGTGACCCGCAACCCGGAGGCCTGGCTGGCCCACAACAACCTGGCCAACGCATTACTCCTGCAGGACCGTTTCGACGAGGCCGAGGCCGGTTACCGCGAGGCGATCCGCCTCAATCCCGACTTCATGAAGGCGCACTACAACCTGGCCAACGCGCTGCAGGCCAGGGGACGCCTTGACGAGGCGGCCGTCCACTTCGGCCGCGCCGTGCGCCTCGACCCCGAGTTCGCCGACGCGCACTACAACTTCGGCAACGCGCTGCGACTGGCCGGCAACCTCGACGAGGCGATCGAGCGGTACCGCGAGGCTCTCAGGCTGGACCCCGAGTTCTACATCGCCAGGCACAACCTCAACGCGGCCCTGTCGCTGCGGCAGGCCGCCGTGAGCACGCCATGATTCTCCCGACGCAACGCGGTGCGATCGCTCCGGCGATCGGCGTCTTCGCCGCGCACCTGTTGCCGCCGGTGCTGTTCGTCGCCCTGGTGTGGACGCTGGTCCCGTTCGGCGAGGTTCTATCGTTCGATCCCGACGAGGGCAACAACCTGATGAAGGCGCGGCTCGTCGCCGACGGGCACGGCCTGTATTCGGAAATCTGGAGCGACCAGCCGCCGCTGTTCACGCACATGCTCCAGGCCTGGTTGCCGCTGGCCGGCTGGACCGTCGCCGGCGGGCGGCTCCTGGTGCTGCTGTGCTCCGGCGTCCTGGTGTGGGCCTTCCACCAGACCGTCCGGATGACCGCCGGCCGACTCGGCGCGATCGTGGCGACCCTGCTGCTGGTCACGTCGTTCGGCTACACCCGCCTCAGCGTCTCGGTGATGCTGGCGATCCCGTCGCTGATGTTCGCGATGCTGGGCGTCTACGGGCTGGTGCGCCATCGCGCCACCGGCGGCGACGGGTGGCTTGCGATGTCGGGCGTGTGCCTGAGCCTGTCGGTGTTCGTCAAGATGTGGATGCTGGTGCCGGCGGTGATCCTGGTCGGGGCGCTGTTGCATCGTCGCCGATCACTGCTGTGGTGGGGCGTGCCGTTCGCGTCGGTCTCCCTGGTTATTCTTCTGGCGACCGTGCCGCTCGGCGAGATGGGGCAACTGGTGCGTCCGCACCTGGATGTGCGCGGCGCCGCCGACTTCTCGCCGCACCTTCGCGGTTTCGGCCGGCACTTCGTCGAGGACCTGCTGGTCGTCGTGCCGGCGTTGATCGGGGCCGGTCTGGTCCTGCACCGGAGGCGATGGATCGGCCTGGTCCCGGTGGCGTGGGCGGCGCTGGCGATGGTCGTGCTGTTGCGGCACGAGCCCTTGTGGTATCACCACTACCTGCTGGTCTCGATCCCGCTGTGCTGGTGCGCGGCGTTCGTCGCGGCCGAGGTGGCGTCCATGCGACGCGGTTTGCAAGCCGCGGCGGCGTTGGTGGCGGTGACGTTGTTCGCGTTGCATCTGCCCGCCGTCTACGCGCGCGACGTCGCCGCCTGGCGCGACCGCGACCAGACGGCGGACGAGGCGATCCTCGATGCCATGTCCGCCAACGCTCACAGGACGCGGTACCTCATGACCGACCGCCAGATCCTCGCGTTCCGGGCGGGTCTTCGCGTGCCCCCGCCCCTGGCGGTGACCTCGCTGAAGCGTCGCTGGAGCGGGCAACTCGGCGACGACGAGCTCATCGAGATCCTCGACGCCTGGGCGCCCGAGCAGATCTTCCTGTCCGGGCGGCGGCTGCCGGTGACCGAGACGCTCGTCGGCTATCTCGGACCGAGGTACCGGCTCATTCACGTCGATCCGCGCGGCGGCGCCCTGTTGTTGAGGAACGACCTGTGATGGCACGCCGGGCACGCCGGGCATGTCGGGCATGTCGGGCATGGCTGCCGGACCGCCGGCCAGGTCTGCCCTGGGGGCGGCTGAGGCCCCGCACGACACTGCACTGGGTCAGTTGCCTGGTGCTGTGGGCGATCGTCGTCGCCTACGCGGGCGTGTGGGTCAACGCCCACGGCGGGTACCTGTTCGATCCGCTGCTGCAGAACGACGACGCCCGCACGAGCCTCTTCCCGTTTCACGAGTACGGCCCGGAGGCCACCATGGGCGACGACCCCATCGCCCGCGACATCGCCGTCCGACTGCCGCCGGGCTTCTGGGTGCAGTACCGGATCCTGACGCCGATCGTCGGGCTCTACGCGGCGTCGAAAGTCGTCCAGGGCATCTGTTTCGGAATCGTGGCCTGGACGGCCGTACTGCTGTGCCGGTCGCGACGCGCGGGCCTGGCCGGGGCGTTGCTGCTGGTGTTCCTGATGCTCCACACGCCGTACGTCGTCAACCGGATCGGCGGTGGCTTCCCGCGGTCGTTCGCGTTCCCGCTGATGGCGTTGTGGACCGCCGGTGTGATCGCAGGCAGCCCGCGAGCGCGTTTCGCCGCGGTGGTCACTGCGGCGTTCATATACCCGGTCACCGTGCTGCTGCTGCTCGGGGCCGAAGGCGTGTACGCCTTGCGCACGCGGGATCTCAAGCGGTACGCCGTCCTTGCGGCCGTCTGTTTCGCATGCCTGGTTCCGCAGGCCGTCCGCAACAGCTACTACGGGAGGGTGCACACGCTCGCCGAGGCGAGGGCGGACCCCGTGTTCGAGCACAGCCCCAGGCGGGTGTTGCCGTTCCAGTCACCGCTGGCAGTCGGGACGCGGTATTTCGCCCATCCGCTGCACGACAACGGCCGGGGTCCGATGGTCGACGCGTGGGACGCGTTGGGCGTCTTCGGTGCACTGGCGATCGCGGCGGGGCTGGTCGTGCTGACCGTCACACGGCGGGCGCCGCTGCCGTCGGCGGCCATTGCGCTGATCGTGTCGGCGATCGTCTGCTACGTGGCCGCGCGGGTGTTCGCGTTCCGCCTCTACAGCCCCGTCCGGTACCTCTGGTACGGCTCCGTCGCGTCTTCGCTGGCGCTTATCGTGTCCACGGTGGGCCTATTGATGCCACGACTGCGTCACCGCGGGCAGCGGGCCGTGATCCGCAACTTCGCCGCGTTCTCGTCCATCGCTCTGGTGTGGCTCGTCGCCGGCGACGGCATCATTCGCAACGACACACCGGCACGCGACGGCGCGGTCAACCACAACGGCATGAGCATCGACGAACGCGACGAGGCCGATCTCTATGCGTTCATCCGCACCCTGCCGCCGGAGACGCGGCTGGCCGTGCACCCGCGTGACGGCGCCGGGGTCTCGTACTGGACGGGCCGAGCGACGACCGAGCACTATGAGACGTTGACGCCCTGGTGGGTCGAACCGTGGCGAAGGGCCCGTGCAAGGACCCGGGACACGCTGCGAGCGTTGTATGCCGACGACCCCGAGGTATTGCTCGAATACTGCCGGCGCTACGAAATCTCGCATCTGCTGATCAACACCGGGCGTTACGGTCGCGACTATCGGGCGGCGGCGCGGGTCTTCCCGCCCTTCGACGCGTACATCGATGACTTGCTTGCCGACGTTGACCGGAAGCAGCTGGTGATCCCGCGGCTCAGCGATCCGTCAACGGTCGTCTACCACCAGGCACCGTGGATCGTCCTTGACGTGGGACGGATACGCGAGTTTACCGAAGGTGTCCAAGCGACTGCAGCCGCCGGATCACCTCGGGATGGTTGAGCAGTTGGTTGTCCGGCGGGTGGCCGTCCCGTGAGAACCACATGTGCTCCACGGCGAGGTGCTCCCGGTAGACATTCGGCACGGTCGCCGACACGTCGATGGACTCGAGCGGGTCTGCCTCGACGTCGTAGAGCAGCGTTCGCAGATGCGAACCGTCTGTCGGGTCGAACTCAGACTGCAGGCAGTAACCACGGCTGCGGACACCACGCCACCGGATGCCGTTGTATGCCTGGATCGGAATCATGCGGCCCGGCCACGGGTCCGCGTGCTTGAAGGTCGGCGTGAGCGAGGCCCCGTTGGCGCCGAGCGCCGTCGCAGAGATTCCCAGCAGCTCGAGGATCGTCGGGGCCAGGTCGATGTTGGCGACCAGCGAATCGTTGGTTCCAATCGGGACGACGCCGTCACAGGCGATGATCAACGGCACGTTGACGCACGGGTGACGGATGTTGGAGCCGTGCCCGAACCAGTATCCGGCGTCGCC
>Ga0114950_10003214_pt1 | contig 12590 bp, 12 predicted proteins | sample N075metaG_FD_83503 | JGI IMG/M metagenome (GOLD analysis project Ga0114950, IMG submission 83503) | Deep subsurface microbial communities from Kermadec Trench to uncover new lineages of life (NeLLi) - N075 metaG | ecosystem: Environmental > Aquatic > Marine > Ocean trench > Sediment | place...
CCCAACCGTTGTCGAAGACGACCGTCTCGCCGGTGGCCTTCTCAAAGAGCGGTTTCAGGGCGCGTTCGAACGTGTCGCCCCATGGTCCTGCCCATGTGAAGACAGTGAACGGACCGCGCGCACGACGCCAATTGCCACAGCCGACCGCACATGCCGTCAGCAACAAGCTGCGCCGAGTTAGGGCGCTTACGGTCATGCTGCCGAGTTGGCCGATTCGAGTTGTACGAGTCCTTCACCCGCCATCAGCACTTCTTCGTGGAAGCGATCGCAGCCGATACACAAGTTGCGATACTCCTTGCCGGATGCGGTCTTGGTCACGGACTTTTTGAGAAAGTCCTCGACGCTCCAACCCTGCGAGAGCCCCATGCGTTCAGGGTGCCCCATGGAGATCGCCTCGTAGACCGGGTCGCCGACGTGGCTCTCCAAGATCACCTCTAGGTTGTCCTCGAGTAGATTTCCTATCGGGAGCTTGGTCTTAATGCAGCAGGGGTAGACGTTGCCGGTCGGATCGATCGACACCTCTGATCCCGAGTGCTTGTAGTCCAAGAAGCCCTGGCCTCCCGACCAGCGCCCGCAAAAGTTGTCGGCAAGAGTCGCCGTCGATATCTCATTCTGGAGTGCGCGACCTCGGGGCCAGAGTGCCCCAATCCAAGAGTCAGGCGTCGCTCCAAAAAAGTGATAGCAGCGGTCGTCCGAAGACGGGGTGCCGGCGCGGTCAGATACGCCGTCGTAACTCTGCATGCCAAGTGATTCGAAGATCTTCGTCAGCTTGTCTCGGAGCCTGTCTCTGGTCTCTTCTGATTCCATGCCCTCATGGAACGCGTCTAGCCCCGAAACAGAGATGTTCCACACACCGTGGTCGAGCAGTTCAGAGACGATCTTCTCGGTCACGACATCGCCGGTTGTCTGGATCATCAACCGAACGCCGCCACGGTCGCGATATTTTTCGGTCAACAAGTCGAGCGCAGGGTAGAGAACCGACTCACGAATCGGCTCTAACAGAACCTCGCCGCCAGCCAGGATGATTCGTCCAATGCTTTCCTTAAATCCGCCGCCAGCCCCGGGCCGGCTGGTGTCGAGGTAGGTCATGCGCTCCGGTAGGTTCGCGATGACTCCGGGGAAGTTGGCTTTCGATTCGGCAACGACGGCGTCTAACTCTTCGTCGTAGTACGGGTGAAAACGGTCCTCGTAGCAGTGTTTGCATTTCCTGTGGCAGAGCCACGTGAGAACGTAGTAAATCGACTCCATGGGAACGATCGCAGTGTACCGCGCTGCCTGTCTAAACTCCGAGCCAGCGTGGGCTCTATCATTCACCTCTGTTCGTTGACGAAGTGCGCGAAGTTACGTTTATAACGGAATGTTGCCGTGCTTCTTGCGGGGAGTGTCGTCGACTTTGTTTTCCAGCATCTTTAAGGCGCGAATCAGTTTGGGCCGCGTATCGCGTGGCAGGATGACTTCGTCGATCCAGCCCCGCTCAGCTGCAATGTAGGGGTTCGCGAAACGAGCACGGAAACTTTCCGTCTTCTCCTGCCGCAGGGCGTCGGCGTCTTCACCTGCAGCCTCCAGTTCCCGGCGGTAAGCGATATTGACGGCTTGCTCGGGGCCCATCACGGCAATCTCGGCGGTCGGGTAGGCAAAGTTCATGTCGGTTCGCAGATGTTTCGACCCCATCACGCAGTAGGCCCCACCGTAAGCCTTGCGCGTGATGATGGTGACCTTCGGAACCGTCGCCTCCGCGTAAGCGTAAAGCAGCTTGGCCCCGTGTTTAATGATGCCGCCGTACTCTTGCTCCGAGCCTGGCAAGAATCCAGGGACGTCCTCAAACGTGACGATCGGGATGCCAAACGCGTCACAGAATCGCACGAAGCGCGCCGCCTTCACCGATGCGTTGATGTCCAAGCAGCCAGCGAGAACAGCTGGCTGGTTGGCGACGATGCCGACGCTCTTGCCTGCCAATCTCCCGAAGCCGACAACGATATTCTGCGCAAAGGTCGACTGGACTTCAAAAAAACGCCCGTCATCCAACACTTTGATCAGGATCTCTTTGATGTCGTAGGGCTGATGAGAATCTGCGGGAACTACGGTGTCGAGTGTGTCATCGCGCCGGTCGACCGGATCTTCCGTCGGGACGAGTGGAGGATCGTCGAGATTGTTGGACGGAAGGTAGGAGAACAGTTCTCGCACCATCTGGAGACATTCACGGTCGTCATGTGCCAGGAAGTGGGCCACGCCGGATCGTTCGTTATGGGTCTCGGCGCCGCCGAGGTCTTCTTTCGTGACAGTTTCGTGCGTGACGGTCTCGATGACGTCGGGGCCAGTCACGAACATATGGCTGGTCTTGTCGACCATGAAGATGAAGTCCGTGATGGCTGGCGAGTAGACGGCACCGCCCGCGCAGGGGCCCATAACCGCCGAAATCTGGGGTACGACCCCACTGGCCAATGTGTTGCGCAAGAAAATATCGGTGTATCCGGCGAGCGCGGCGACACCTTCTTGGATGCGCGCTCCGCCCGAATCGTTCAGCCCGATGATCGGTGCTCCGGTCTTGACGGCGAGATCCATGACCTTGCAGATCTTTTGGGCGTTTGCCGCCGACAGCGAACCGCCCATCACGGTGAAATCGTGAGCAAAGACAAAAACCTGTCGGCCGTCGATTTCTCCGTAGCCGGTGACGAAGCCATCGCCAGGCACTGTCTGTTCTTCCATGCCGAAGTCGCGGCAATCGTGGATGACGAGGCGGTCTAACTCCTCGAAAGTGTCCTCATCAAGCAGTAAATCAACGCGTTCGCGGGCCGACATCTTACCCGCGGAGTGTTGCCGCTCGATTCGCTCTGGGCCACCTCCGGCTTCCGCCGCTTGATTGCGTCGTTCGAGTTCGGCTTGTAGTTCTTCGAGAGTCATCTTGTTCTGAATGAGCAACAGCGTAACAAAGCAGGGTGATCAGCTGGCCCGTGTGGTAGCCTGAACTTGATATGGGCAGCATTGCAAACACCAAGAGTTACACGATCCGGAACCCTGAGACCGGCGATCATGCCACGGTCATTGCCGCCCTGCCCAAGGGCACTGACCTAGACGCCTATCTTGCGGGCGCATCGAAACGCTTCGACTGGACGGCTTGGGCCGAGAAGAAGGCTAACATGAACAAGGTCCGTGTCGGTCAGCAGAAGCAGCAGAAGCGCAAGTAGCCGCTTCTGGCTCGCAACATTCAAGTTCCCAGAAAGGGGTGCAGCCAGCGGCTGCACCCCTTTCTTCGTTCTCGCTTTCGCAGCGAAGGCCTAAGTCTCTATTGGCACTCAGACACCTAGTCCCTGTCCTTCTATCCAACTCGCCGGAGGCGACGATGTGAGTCTATACGTGGCTGCTCCAGGGAACTCCTTCGACTCCGAGTTTTATGATGCGGTTTATTCTTCCCTAGATGTCTTTGAAGACATCGGTATCAACGGCCCGGGTGCCGTCTCGCGAATTGAGCAATTCTAAATCCAGCGGGGCGACACTCCCGATGCTCCCGAGCCAGCGACCATGCCGCTCTTCAGTACGGCGCTTCTCGGCCTTGGCTGGATGCGACGGAAGAAGAGCTAAGGCTCCTTCTCCAACAGCTGCTCTCCTCTCAAGCATGCCCCGTCGTGACCTTTCGGTCCGGCGGGGTTTTCGCGTTCTAACGAGCCGCAGTGAAATCAAGAGAGTGCACCGCTATTTCATCTCGACCAGGCAGTCGGAACCCGAACTGGCCCTTCGCGAAATCAGCCCCGGTGAACTTCCAGCGGTCGAGTTCGATCCACTCGCCGTTCCTCAGCAGGCGATGGACGATCTCCTCGTCTTTCACGTCGATCTCAATCGTGACCGCTCGGAACTCCGTCAGCGCGTGCGGCTCTTGGTATGGTCTTGATCGCTGCCCCTGCGAAACGATGGAGCGGATGAAGTTGTTCCGGCCGATCTGAAACCAACCATAGTTTTCGCTGTCCACATAGTTGACGACCCATTGCAGCCGTCGGCCACGCAGCAAGTTGACGGCGAAGCGGTACTTGCCCACTCCCATCGCCGGGACCAGTACGACTCCGCCACCTCGGCGAATCAACTGGTCACCGCGGCGGCTCCATGCCGGATCATTCGCTAACACTGCCGCTAGGTTCCGCGGTTCCTTGGGCTTTGGTGCGGCCAGTGATTGTAGCTGAATCTCAGCCACGACGTTCTCGCCGCCGATCACTCGGACCTCGGATGTGATCGAACGGAAGCCGTTCGCAGATGCCTCAATGCGATAGCCACCTTCCGGCAGGGCCGAGGCGCGCCTGTTCTCCAACTGAACGATGGCTCCCTGGGAGTTGCGGACGACCAGATGCGCGGCGACATCGGGCGGAGAGACCGAGACCGTTAGATCCCCCGTGCTCGGCACCAGCGAGCCATCGATCGACGTCTCCTGTCCAATCTCAAACTGCTGTTTCACCGTGCGATTGCGGTAGCCAGCCTTGCCGATCTGAATGACGCGTTCGCCAGCCCGCACCGCCTCGTAAGAGAAACTTCCGCCCGAGGATACTTCGCCGACTCGTTCTCCGTCGATGCGCACCTCCGCGCCCGGCGTCGCACCCCTAAGCGAGAGTGTTGCAAGCTGTGGTTGCGGAACGAGGTCGGCAGTCAGCACCTCGCGCACACCCTTGCTGATATCGATCGAGTACTCTGGCGTCGACACAAAGCCGGGCTTCTCCACGCGCACTCGATAAGTGCCGGGATACAAGAAGACCAGTAGAGATCCTCTCGCTGTCTTGCGTCGATAGGGGCGATCGTTCAAATAGACGGTTGCGCCGTCCTGACCGGTGACGATGCGGAGTCCGCCAACATTGCGGTCGGTGTTGACTGCAATCGCCAGTCGCGGGCGATTGTCGGCTCGGAAACTCGCGATCACTCCCGACCCGGCGGCTCCGACCCGGTGCGGGCCCTCAGCTAATCCGTCAATTCTCAAACCCTCTGATCCAGACGGACCCTGTTCCTCTCCGTCTATCGTGATCACCGCGGTGGGTGTCGAACTCCAAACCGTGGCTGTGCCTGCAAGGCTAGAAGCGACGAGCACCTTCGCTTCACGGCTCTCGACGCTGGTGACGATGGGTGCTGAGCCAGCTTTGGTCTCGACCAGGACGGTCGTCTCGACCGCTCCTGACCGAATTCGCAGCGTGTGCTCACCGTCAGCTAGTTCGCGAAGCGAGAACGCCCCGTCTTCAATCTCACCGACTTCAATGTCGTCCAAGAAGACGGTGCCTCGGGCCAAGTCCGTCTCGATATCCAGCGAAGGGAACAGCGCGGTCAGGTACAGCTCTACCCTTTGCGGGGGGGTGTCTTCGACCGCGACGCCCTCCCTGGGGGCCTCTACATTGAAGATCTCGAAATCCGACTCAAACCCGGCCAGTCGCGCGGTTGCGCGATGGCTTCCAATCTCGAGTTCCACAGCGCACTCGCCCGAGCCGCAGAGTTCACCATCAAGCAGGATCTCAGCTTGAGCTGGGTAGGCCCGAATTTCCGTCTGGCGTACCGCTGCAACCGGAACGGCATCAGATCCGCCGAAGATCAGCACAAGGGCTAGCAGGAGCATCACGACGATCGCCGCGCCGACAATATACATCCATTTGGGACGGGGTGGCGCAGCCTTCTCTGCTGGCTTCGGCTTCTCGGGTTCGGTCTTCCCGTTATCCTCTTTCTGGCTTTCTTCTGGGGTGCTCAACTGCTGGAGTTGTGACTTCATCGAAGCCGACAGGGACGCCATGCGGGGTGCGAGCGCTTTTGCCGCCTTGTGGAAAGATTCGTCGAGTTTGCTGGGTGCTTCCGCCGGACTGTCTTCTTCCGTCGAATCCGCAGCCAGTGGTTCGGAATCGGTTGCCTTGTTCTCGTTTCGCGCTACCTTGACTTCGGCGACATTGACCTTTTCTGGGACCGATGCTGTCGCTTGCCGCGGCTCCACTCCTGCCTGGTCAGCTTGCTTCCGGCGGGCGGCAACCCAGAACAACTCGTGTTTTTCGAGTTCGTCGTCGTCGCCGACTGAGGCCGTGTCGGTGGGCGTGGGTTGTTTGATCGAATTTGTCGGCTCTTTCTCGTGGATGATAGTCGGCTGGCCAGATAGGTCGGGAAGTTCGACCGTTTCGGTGACGGGCGTTTCGCTGGCCGTCGTCTTTGGAGGCGGGTCGGGCGTGCTGCCAACCGATGGGATGTCTGGACGATTGGCCGGATGAATCGATCGCAGAATCTCTCGCTGCTCGGTAGCTTCGTCAAACTTGCCAGCAACCTCAAGTTGCTCGATTCGTGCCAGGACCTCCGAGACCACGTTGAGCTTGTCGCGGTACAGAGCGATCAGTCGTTTGAGTCGAGAGGAGTCGGGGCGAGCCGCAGCTTCGGTTTCGAGCAGTCGGACCGCTTTGCTCAAATCGGACTCCCGTGCCGCTCGCTCTTCGATCGTTGCGATTGGGTCGTCACTCGCAGTGACGGATTCCTCTTGACTGAGTCGCTCACCGAGTCCCTTCAAGCCCGTGGCAATGCGCTCATCGGCTGAGACCGAGTCAAGAGCGATCGTTGGCCGCGAAACCGGTTCCCGGGACGCGCCACCCTCAACGGACGGCCCTTGCATCGGATCTGCAGGTGCAACGCTGGACTCTTCGGACTCCCCACCGGCACTCCGCAGCGCGTCGGCAAGAGCGATGGCAAATTCCTTAGCGCTTGAGAAGTGGCCCTCTGTTTCTGGCCAGAGCGTGTCAACAATGACGCCACTGATTTCACTAGTCGTAGCTGGCGCGGTAGCCAGAGCCGCTTCTCCATCGGACCTCTCGGTCGGTGCCTCGGCACTGGTTAGCGCCTCGAAGCAGATGGCACCCAGCGCCGCCAGATCCCTTTGGACTCCGTCCGTTCTCTTGGCGGATCCAGACGAACCGAAGTCCACAACTCGTACGCCTCCGTCTCTGTCGAGCAGAATGTTGCCCGAGTGGAGTCGTCCGTGAATCAGGCCTCGCTCATGGGCGGCCTGCAGTCCCCATGCTGCCTTGGTGATGGCGGCCAACCAATCCTTGGGGTCCGAGTTGCGCAAAGGCTGCACAAAGAGGTCACAGAGAGCCGTGCCTTCTATCAGGGGCGTTACCACGACTGGATAACGCTCCTCGTCCTCCATCGCCTCGCCGATGTCGAGGATCACCCCGACATTCTCATGGCGGATTCCCGCCTGGATTGCCCATTGGCGGTAGTAGGTCGCCAAAGCCAAAGGGTCTTGGACTTCAGTGACAAGGCGGACCGCCACGGGTCGATTCGATCGTGTGTCCGTCGCCCGATAGATGTCGCCTAGAGAGCCAGAGCCCAGCTTTTCCTCTAGAATATACCGGCCACAAAGTAACTTCTCGCCGAGCACAGAATTCCCCTGTGGCGAGTATGCGTTGTACTCGTCGATTTGGCTGCGCTCTGGTTGCCTAAACGGTCACGGCGTTTTTACCTTAGAACCGCCATCCCAGGTTGATGGTCGACGCTAGGGGCTTTCCTAGTCCACGGTCGCAGTCGACCTCGCCGCAGCGAGGAATGTTGACACCCGGCGGCAAGTAGGCATCTGCAGATGTAGTCTGATTGGCAGTACCCAGATCCGAGACCTGTAGAGCACGAAGTCGCCTCTCTCAAAGGCGGAAATCCCAACACGTCGATCTCGCCAACTGCTACAGAGGCTGCCCTGGCGACGGATGGGGCAACCAGGAGAGTTGCTGTCGTCGGTCCGACGTGCGTCAGACAAAGACGTGTCCCTCTGGAGTCTAGGCCAGCTAGCAGCCAAGAACCGCTACGAACCGTAAACCACCGTACGTACTTGACCCCTGCCTCCCGTCGGTTCGGGTTCCATTTGCGTGTTTTATTCGATCCATCGAGGCTGGCTTATTGAAGCGGTTGCCGGGTCTTTGCTATCGTCAAATCTACTGATTCGCCAAGGGTTGTCCTGGCAAGAGGTTCTCCCGACACCACATTCAACGTTGTTCGACCTGGCGGCTTAGCCGCGATGAGGGAATCGGAGCATAACCAGCCTGATCCGTCGGAGCCTGATCGTCAAAAGCGAGCAGGTGGGGTTGCAGCTGGGGTCGCTGGAACGGTCAGTGGCAGTGTTATCGGCTTTTTGTTTGTTGGCTATGCGCTGGGAGAGTACTTCGACTCCAACCCAGGGGCAGCAGTAGTTGGTTTGGTAGTGGGAATCGTGGTCGGCTTCTACAACCTGGCGAAAGCGATGGGAATCACCAAGTGACGGCGGCGATTTGTGCAGGTGCCGCTATTGGCCTAGGCACGGCATTCGTCTCTGAAGCGATGTTGCGCTACTGGATGAGTCGTCCCGACGAGCCCGCGCTGAAGATTTTTCTACGGGGACTGCTGCTGCGAACTGCCTTGGTGCTCTCGGCGCTGGTTATCGTTCTGGTGCGCGGTTGGTTCGACGAAATGGCCTTTGTGGGCTCTCTTTTTGTGACTTATTCGGTGACACAGGTTTGGGAAGGTTTTCGCTACCAGCGGTTCATTCACTCGAGATGATCGTTAGAACGGCATTAGGATTCTTGCTTGCTGGTGCGGCCTTCGCTCAGGAGCACGGCGCTGGGGCGGAAGCCCACGGCGGCGAGCATGAGGAAACTCTGGCCGAAGTCATCATTCATCACATCGTGAATGTGCCGCTTGAGAACCAATTCGCTCAGGAGTGGGGTATCAGCAAAGCCGTACTCATGATGATCATTTCCTCAGCGGTGCTGATCGTCATGTTCGCTTGGGCGATGCGACGGGTCAGACTTGAAGGCGCGCCGACCGGCATCACCAATGCGCTCGAGACGATCGTCGTTTTTGTTCGCGATGAAATAGCCATGCCAGCGATGGGTCGCAAGTGGGGTGAGCGGTTCACACCGTTTCTTTGCACGGTTTTCTTCTTCGTGCTGATGTGCAACCTGCTCGGAATGGTTCCTGGTGGCTACACCGCGACCAGCAACCTGAACGTGACGGCGACGCTAGCACTGATCACCTTCGCGTTGATAGTGATCATGGCCTTGCTGGATCAAGGGCCTGTGAAGTACATCAAGCACATGGCGGGACCTCCAGGGACACCTGCTCTGATCGTGCCGTTGGTCTTCTTTATTGAAGTATTGAGTTTGTTTGTGAAGCCAATCGCTTTGACGATTCGTCTCGGCGCGAACATGACAGCGGGTCACATTGTGATCTTGGTCATGATCAGCTTCATCTTTGTGTTTCAGAGCGTGTGGATGTCTGCGCTGTCGGTGCCACTGGCGGTCGCAATCACCCTTCTTGAGTTGATCGTGGCCTTCATTCAGGCCTATGTCTTCACGCTCTTGTCTTCGATCTTTATCGGGATGGGTCTTCATTCCGAACATTGAGTCTTCGTATTAAATGAGGAGAAAAATCCAGATGCAACTCACCACGAATAAGGCGGCTAAGATCCTGCTGCTCGCTATGCTGGTGCTCTTGGTCGCTCCCGCCGCGGTCTTCGCGCAAGACGGCGGCGAGGTCGTTAAGAGCACATTGGGCTACATGGGAGCCGGTATCGGGGCCGGTCTTGTCGCGATTGGGGCCGGTTTCGGCATCGGTCGATTGACGGCAGGAGCCACCGAGTCGATCGCTAGGCAGCCGCAGGCGGCCAAAGATATCACAGCTGCCTTCCAGTTGCCTTTGTTCTTGCTGGAAGGCGTCGCGGTCATCGCGCTCGCCGTTTGCTTCGTCATCATCTTCCTGACGTAGGCAGATCATGGCCGAGCAACTCTTAAAATTCGACCCAGGGTTGATGATTTGGACGGTCATCGTCTTCGTCATCACCCTGGTTGTCTTGTCTAAGCTCGCCTGGGGCCCTCTCTTGAAGGCCCTTGACGATCGCGAAAAGCGTATTCATGAGGCTTTGACCAAGGCAGAGCAGGCTCACCTGGCGGCCGAAGAAGCGATCGCACAAGCGCAGAGCAACTCCGATGCGGCCTTGCGTAAGGCTGACGATCTCGTGAAAGAGGCCCGCGTTGAGGCGCAGCAGATGCGTCAGAAGATGATCGACGAGGCGAAGGCCGAGTCGCAGAAGACGGTTGAGCAAGGTCTAGCCCGAATTGCTGCCGAGCAACGCATTGCTCTGGTCGAGATTCGGAAGTCCGCCGCTGATCTGGCTATCCGCGCCGCGGCGCAGCTTGTGAAGTCATCGATGAGCGAGCCGCAGCAACGACAAATCGTTGAAGAGTTCTTGGGCGACCTGCCTGAGGACTCCAACAACATCGTTCAGTAGTCCAGGCGACCTCGGAGAGTTCCGAGGTCGCCTGCCTTTCTTCTCGCCAACTCGTCTTTTTCGAGGTACTCCTCTCGTAACTTCCCCCTGTGCCGAGTTCCGTTCCTGAGGAATGAGTGCGTTTGTTTTCAGCTAGATAGGAGTAAGGTTCCTCGCTTAGGACTCATAGTACTACGTGTACTTCTCCAGGTGACTAGGGTGTGGCGCGTATCGCTCGTCTGTTCGAGGGTAGGCAGAATCCAATTGAGGCCGGGACTGGTAGCTTGCTGCTAGTGCTTCGACCGCGGATTCGTCACCTATGCATTGTCTGCTCTGTCACGAGAAGATACCCCGGCTACGGGCTTGGACGGGAAAGTCCGAGTTCTGCTGTGATGAGCACTCTGATCTGTACAAGAAGCAGATGATCGAACGACTGCTCATCGATGAAACCACTCCAGAACAACCGGCTTTGGTGCTGCCTATTCCGTCCGCCGACACATCCTCTGTAGACCATATCCTGTTGGGGCAAGGCTCCTCCGACAGCAAGTTGCCAGAGGGTAAGCCGCACTCAGCTGAAATCGATGAACTCTGGAAGCTGACAGACAAGCTTGGACCCACGGATGACAAGGCGGAGTCTGATCAGGCCTCTCGGGAGACAACTGCCGCCCCTGAAGTCGCAACCACTGCTAAGGACGCAGGCGAGGATGCGCTCGCTGCGTTGCTCTCGCTTGCCGAAGAGTCATCTGCTTCAGCCGCGCGGCCCGTTGCCAAATCTGAACCGGTGGACGAGCTTGCTAGATTGGAGCCGTCGCCGAGCGGCCTTCCTCAACTCGACTCGCGTCCGGTGGAATTGGCTGTCGAGTCTGGGGACGTTGGCATCGAAGACGCTCCCGAACTACAGCTCGATGCTCTTGAGCTGGCCGAGCCCGAAGAAGCGTTAACTCCGCCCGAGATTTTCGCCGAGTTTGCGGAGGAACAGTCAGCGGATCTTACACCCCCAGAGCCCGAAGTCGCTCAGTTGGCTGCCCACCCACCCGAGCCTTCGAGCTTCGAGGCGGCGACCGATAGGGCTGACACTTCTCTGCCAGTCGACAAGCCTGCTGCGAAAGTCATACCCAAGAAAAGAAAGCCAAAACTACGCGCCTCTGTCGCCATGCGAAAGCTCGACCCCGCCGCGTTCTTGCCTGAGGGTGGATATCCTTTGAAACCTTGGACTGACGCTTTGGCAATTGCTGGGCCCGATCGCGTCAGTCTCTTGGGGCCGCTACAACCCTTGACGCTACGTAAGTCGTCGCTTAACGGAACAGCTTCGGGAACCTTTGACCCGGTGGTGTTTCGCGCGACCGAACAGACCGCACCGATATCGTTCCCGATCCCGGACCCGCAAGCGACCGCACCTGTGGAAGATGAGTCAACCGTTCTGCTCCCGTCTGAACTGATGGCCTGGCCAGATGCACTCCATGTCGCTCTGCGGACCGCGGAGATGAAGTTTCAACAGCCGACCGAGAACGGAGTGGTAGACGGTTCGCCAGCTATGCAGCCTACCCCGTCGATGTCCGAAGAATTCCTATGCCGAGTGGCATTGGTGAACCAGATCTTAGAACCGAGCGGTTCTGTAATTTTGACTCCGCCAGAAAAAGACGTCTTTGCGTCTGACTCGGCGGAAGAAGACTCTAGTGAGTCCTACGCTCCGAGCGCGGGGTTCGTCGAGAGCGAAGAGACAGATGGAGGCGAGCGCAACAATGTCGCCGATCTATTTTGAGTCAACTAGAGCCTGGCCTTGCACCTCTGCAAGAGTCGGGTTCGGGGAAAAGAAGGGAGCTTTGAGATGAAGATCCTAGGCGACCTAAGATTTACGCACCGCAGTGAGCCAGCCGACGCCGAGCAGATTGCGCCACCAGATCTAAACCTGGACGACGTGGCCTTGCTTGACGAACTGGCCGAACCGTTGACTGACGGTTCTTCAGATGACGAAAGCGTCGGTGCGGATCACTATGCGGCGGCGGTAGGACACTACCTGCGCGGCGAGTTCGAGCAGGCTTTGGCGGAGTTGAGCAGCGCCCAAGAAGCGGGCGGTGACGAAGCCGAGATCTGTACTGCCACGGCTCAGATTCATCTGGAACAAAAGGATTACGATCGTGCGGTTGACGCCTACGATCAGCTCCTGCGTATCGACGACCAGAACGGCGCGGCTCATTTTAACTATGGGTTGGCTCTTGAGGCGATCGGAAGGCATGAGAATGCCCGGACCGCGTTCGACAACGCTATTGAACACTCGCCGGAGTTGATCGAAGCCTATCTGGGCCTCGGCGGATCCTGCCTCAAGCTGAACGATGCCGAGGCGGCGCGTGAAGCCTACCAGAAG
>Ga0114950_10003216_pt1 | contig 12588 bp, 10 predicted proteins | sample N075metaG_FD_83503 | JGI IMG/M metagenome (GOLD analysis project Ga0114950, IMG submission 83503) | Deep subsurface microbial communities from Kermadec Trench to uncover new lineages of life (NeLLi) - N075 metaG | ecosystem: Environmental > Aquatic > Marine > Ocean trench > Sediment | place...
ACCGCTCCAAGGCGCGCCGCGCCCGCTGACAGCGGTCGCATAAGCCGTCCTGAGCCAACGCCAGAGCCGGCTCCACGAGCAAGTGCGCCGCGCACGCGGGTCCAGCCGGTGGCGCCGGTTCAAGCCAGAGAATCAACGCCTCTCGCGCCGACCCCGACCGCACAGGATCCGGCACCCATTCAGGATTCTGCGTCAGTTTCCGAATCAAGCTCATTCGATACCGGGCTGGCAGGAGATTTTCTGGTTCGGCGTGGCGACACTTTGTGGGGCATCGCGAGCCGTGTTCGCCAGGACAATCGCCTGACGATAAACCAGACGATGCTCGCCATTTATGAAGCGAATCCGCAGGCATTCGCCGGCAATATCAACATCTTGTCAGCAGGTGCTACGTTGCGCATTCCCGGCGCGGACGAAGTCTTCAGGATTAGTCGCGGCGATGCGCTGTCGGAAGTACAGCGCCAGCACGCTTCATGGGGTGGCACAGCCAGTATCCCAACAAGCCGGCCAGAGCCAAGCCTCACTCTGTTGCCACCGGATGACGACACTCTGACGACCGATAGCGGCGATCTGTACGATGCCGCTGATCTGGAGCCAACCCTGGATTCCGATCAGGCGGCAGAGGATGTGCGCATTCGGGATATCGAGCGATTGCTTGCAGAGCACCAGGATTCATTGATTGAAATCGGCGACAACGAACTCACTGCACTGCGTGTGGAGCTGGCACAGTTGCGTGGCGAGGAGTTGCCGCTTGAGCCGATCGCTGAAGAACCGGAATTGCCGCTTGAAGAAGAACCGGATACGTCTGACGTCCTTGCGGACGACGCCGACGATACAGCGATTGATGACGATATCGTCGCTGAAGAAACGGATGCGACGGCAGCCGAAGAGACACCGGCGCCGAGAGTTGTTTCCACTCGAGCGGCGGAAGAGCCCGGCATCATTGATTCGATTCTCGCTGCCGTAACCGGAATCTGGGGTCTGATAGGTGGCGCCCTGCTGGTGGTTGCTGGTGTCCTGGTCTGGTTCGCGAAACGCGCAGCGCGCGGTGATGACGAGGACTCAACTGGCGTCTGGAAAGCACTGGATGCTGATGATCACAAAAGCGAAACCTCTGATTCGACCGCCAGGTTGCGAGCGCTCGCGCAGGAGGACGAGTCGGCGATCGTTGTTGTAGAACAGGAAATGGAAGAGCCGGATGCGACCCGCTTTAAGCCGCCGGTTGAGACGCCGGTTGAGACGCCGGTTGAGACGGAAGACGTACTTGCGGACACTGGAACCAAGCAGTCACTTGAAGACACGTTTTCCAGCGACACAGCCATCAACCTTGACCAGTCCGATCCCGTCGCCGAGGCTGATTTCCACATGGCCTACGGTCTTTATGATCAGGCAGCCGACCTGATCAATGGCGCACTGGTGGTTGAGCCCGAGCGTCAGGATCTGCTCACCAAACTTTGCGAAATCTATTTTGTCTGGGGCAACAGAGATGCGTTTGTTGACGCGGCCACTCGTCTCAACAGCAATTTGTCGGGCGATGAAGATTCCGAGTGGGACAAGATTGTCATCATGGGCCAGCAGATTGCGGCCGATCACGAAATGTTTGCTGATGTAACGCCCGGTGCGGCGACGAAAGCCGTTGATTTGTCGTTTGAAGGTGGCACGGAAGAAACCAGCGCACTGGATATGGATTTTGCCGTCGATGCGGGCGCCTCGGATGATTCCGCTGACGATATAATTGATCTTGGTGCCGAAGATGGAACTCTCGATGCGAACGCCGGCGACGATGTGATCGACTTCGGTGCCGAAGAGGAAACTCTCGACGCGAGCGAAGCGGATGCCAGTTCCATAGATTTTGTATTCGATGAGCCGGATACAGGCGCCTCGGTAACCCAGGAAATGCCGCCCGCCGCCCTTGATGAGGTCTCCGAAGAAACTGCGGCCGTTGTGGAAATGGACGACAAGACTATCGAGTCGCCGACGCTGGAATCACCTGCGTCGGAAAGCACGGTCGAAACGCCAACGATCGAGCAGCAGTTCGAATCACTGGACCCCACCGGTGAAATGCCATCACTCAGCGAAGCCGATGAGACAGAAATCGCGACCCTCGATGACAACGTACCAGACGATGCGACCGCTGAAATCGATCTGGATGACCTCGGCCTGGATCTGGGATCTCTTGCCGAAAGCGACGTAGCGGAATCCTTGGAAGCTGAAACCGAATTGCTGTCCGACCTGGATGACACGGCCGAAAGCCAGACGCTGAAAATCGATGATCTTGCGGCGACCGGCAAGAATCCGACTCTGGATACTGAGGATCTGATCGATGATCAACTGTCGGCAACTGGGCGCAATCCGGAATTGCCCGAATTGGTTGAAGACGAAGCCACTGGAATGCATGACGTACTTGAATTCGACGAAGCATTGGCTGCTACCAGCGAAATGCCAACGATAGATGATGTCACCGGCAAGAACCCGGCCCTGGCTGAGGACGATCTGGAGGACACCGATATCGGACTTGATACCAGCCTTCTCGATGCGACCGGACAAACGCAGGTGCTGCCAGAGGATTTCGCGGTAGAGACCGGGACCGGCACTGACATACAAAAGGCTCTGGCGGATGACGCCGAAACGATGCTTGCGTCGCTGGATGATGACGACGTCGATGATGGTGATTTCGATTTTGCCAAGACCGAAGCTTTGCCCAAAGATGCGTTCATAGGTGATATGGCGACGGATGATACCGGCGTGATGCCGGGACTGGCTGCCGGCAGTACGGACATGGATCTGGATCTTGATGACCTGACCGCTGCGCTGAAAGTTAGTGCTGTCGGCGATACGGTGAATCAGGTACTGGACGATGCGACGGTCGAGCAACCTCGACCTAATGTGGCCGCTATAGAAGGTGAGGACGATGATTCGCCCACTGCAGCAATAGCACCTGAGGATCTGTCCGATGATCTGCACGATGCGCGCACGATGACAGAGGTTGGCACCAAACTCGATCTTGCGCGCGCCTACGTCGATATGGGAGACCCGAGCGGTGCCCGCAGCATTCTCGAAGAGGTGCTGGATGAAGGCGACGAATCGCAACGTCAGCAAGCTCAGCAACTTCTCGACTCGTTACCGACCTGATCTGTCTTTGAAAACGGTGGGTTTGTTCTTATACAGGCCCACCATTTTCAATTCTTGATCATTCTCACCCCAACGAACAATGCGCATCGCACTCGGCATTGAGTATGACGGCACGGCCTACAACGGCTGGCAACGACAGAAAGTCGGCAGGGGTGTGCAGGAGCTTGTTGAAAAAGCGCTCACCCAGGTCGCCAATCACCCGATCGAGGTCGTCTGTTCAGGCCGAACCGATACCGGAGTTCACGCCACCTGCCAGGTGATTCACTTTGATACCGAATCCGAACGTGCAATGCGCAGCTGGGTTCTTGGCACCAACTCAAACTTGCCCGACGATATCAACGTCTGCTGGTCAAAATCCCCCGGCAAAGACTTCAATGCCCGCTATTCGGCTGTCGCCCGCACCTACCGCTACCTGATTCTGAATCGACCGATTCGATCTTCACTGTTTCGGCATCGCGCGTGGTGGTTACATGAAACACTGGACGATTCCAGCATGCAGGACGGGGCGAATCATCTGCTGGGGAAACATGATTTTTCCGCTTTCCGGGCCGCCGGTTGCCAGGCCTCAACCCCGATTCGAGAGATTATGGAACTGACTGTCAGTCGTCACGGGGACTGGATTAGCGTCACCATCAAAGCAAATGCATTTCTGCAACACATGGTCAGGAATATCGCCGGTGCACTGGTCGCGACAGGGCGTGGTGACCAGCCGGCAAAGTGGATCAAGGAAATTCTCGATGGCCGCGATTGCACTGCAGGGGGAATCGCTGCCCCGGCTCACGGGCTGACTCTCGTTCGTATTGACTATCCACCGGCGTTCGACATTCCTGGTGCGGGAATTCCGGCGCTGCTTCCGGGAATTGATTGATCGAGGTTTGCCAATGCGACTCGGGATCGGGTATTGGCATTTGCGCGAGCAAGGCACCGGGACGGGCATCCGCTCACTCGAAAGACTTTAACTCGATCGCCGGATGCCCATCCCGGCACCTTGCGGGAAGGACTGGGTGGGTTTTGCAGCTTTGTATTGATGGGGCTGTGTGGGATTGTCGTGGGAAAAATTACTGGACAGGCATTTGCGCGAGCAAGGCACCGGGATGGGCATCCGCTCACTCGAAAGACTTTAACTCGATCGCCGGATGCCCATCCCGGCACCTTGCTGGGAGGACCGGGTGCGATTGTTCTTGGAGAGATTTTTGGATGGGCATTCGTGCTGGCGCGGTGTGGTGCAGAGACTCTTGTGCAGAGTCCTTTTTCCGTCAATTTCGTTTATGATGCGGCACTATGAGCTGGTTTGAAAAATTGATGCCCTCTCGGATCAGTACCGAGAAACGAACGCGATCGGTGCCCGAGGGCGTTTGGATAAAATGCACCAAGTGCGATGCACAACTGTACCGTACTGAGCTGGAACGAAATCTGCACGTTTGTCCGAAGTGTGAATATCACATGCGCATCAGCGCACGGAAGCGACTCGAATACTTTCTTGATCCGGATTCCCAAACGGAACTGGCTGCAAATCTGGAGCCGCAAGATCCGCTGCGATTCCGCGACAGCAAGAAATATCGTGATCGTATTGTGCTGGCGCAGAAAAAAACCGGGGAAAAGGATGCACTTGTCACTTGCAGCGGGATGTTGCTGGGCCACGCAGTCGTGGTTTGCGCTTTCGAATTCGGTTTCATGGGAGGGTCCATGGGATCGGTCGTCGGCGAGCGTTTTTGTCGTGCCACGCATCATTGTGCCGAGCATAAAATTCCATTGATATCGTTCGCTGCCAGCGGCGGCGCACGCATGCAGGAAGCATTGTTTTCGCTGCTGCAAATGGCCAAAACATCGGCTGCTCTGGCCGCGCTCGCTGAGCTACGGATTCCTTATATTTCCGTCCTTACGGATCCGACAACCGGCGGTGTCTCAGCCAGTCTCGCGATGCTCGGTGATGTCAATATCGCTGAGCCCAGGGCGTTGATAGGTTTTGCGGGCCCACGCGTGATCGAACAGACCGTTGGCCAAAAATTGCCGGCCGGATTCCAACGCAGCGAATTCTTGCTCGATCACGGCGCGATCGACATGATTGTAGATAGACGCAAGATGCGCGCCGAAATAGCAGACATGCTCGCCAAGTTCGACCATCGTCCAAAGCCGGCTTAGTATTTGTCACGTGATGACATGAACCCCTCCGGTTCATTTAATGGCATCGATGATTGGCTCCGTTGGCTGGAAACGCTCTCTCCGCATGAAATAGACCTGGGCCTTGATCGCGTCGATACGATCCTCGCGCGTCTCTCACTGCAACAGCCTGCACGCGTTATCACCGTCGCCGGGACAAATGGCAAGGGTTCGTCCGTGGCCATGCTGGAGGCGTTACTTACCGCCTGTGGGGAAAGAGTGGGCTGTTACACATCACCCCATGTGCACCGTTTCAACGAACGCATTCGCATTGACGGCAAAACAGCAAGCGACCAGGAGATAATCGCCGCTTTCGAGCGAATCGAGTCTGTCCGGGAGGGCATCGCACTCACTTATTTCGAATTCGGCACGCTGGCTGCCATGGTGTTGTTCGATATTGCTCGACCGGATACGGTCATACTGGAAGTAGGACTCGGCGGCAGGCTGGATGCGGTCAACGCGATTGAGCCTGATGCGTGCCTGATTACCAATGTGACGCTGGATCACTGCGACTGGCTTGGCGAGGATGTTGAAGCCATCGCTATTGAAAAGGCGGGCATCATGCGCCGAAACAAGCCCGTGGTATTCGGCGCGACAACAGTTCCAGAGGCGATCATTGCCGCATCAGGCCGTCTGGACGCGGATCTGATTCTGTCCGGCCGCGATTTCGAATTGGTTGCGAACGGCGGCGGTCAGTGGCACTGGTCCGGCCGGGATGTCGAACTTGCCGGCCTGCAGCAACCGTCTCTTGCGGGGTGGCATCAAGTGCAAAACGCCGCGGCTGTCCTTGCACTTGTTGAGTCTCTCGGGCTCCTCGTTTCGCTTGACGCCAAAACCGTCAATTCGTCGTTTGCGTCGCTCGAGCTTGATGGTCGAATGCAGCGGATACATACAGCAGGAAGAAATTTCATTCTGGATGTCGCGCACAATGTGGATTCTGCGCGCGTCTTAAGCGAGTCGCTCACCAACCAAGCAGAAAACGATCGTGTTGTGGCCGTTATCGGCGTGCTGGCTGGCAAGGATGTGGCCGGTATTGTCGGCGCGCTGCAGCCCGTCATAAATCGCTGGATAGCCTGTACACCGGACTCCCAAAAGGCGGTGCAAGCCGACGATCTTGCACGCATAATTGTGCAGCAGGCCGACCCGTCCTGCCTGATCTGCGGGTCCGTTGAAGACGCGATTCGTGAAGCGATAGCCCGCACCACCGAGAGGGATTTGATCGTGATCACCGGATCCTTTCAGACAGTCGCACCGGCACTGCGCATGCTTGATGAATTACAATGCGCAAATTAGCGGACGTTGCTATACTCGCGCCGCAATACATTCGCCCAAACGAATTCCCCAGTTTCAATCTGGCGGCTGCCTGACAGGTTATGGATCGATCTCTCAAAGAACGCGTAATTGGTGCCATTGTTCTCGTGATTTTCGCGGTGCTCGTCGTACCGGTGTTTTTGAACGGGCCGTCCACTGACACCGAAATCATTACCGAATCGGTAACCCTACCGGGGCAAAATGGCGATGGGATCCGACAGCAGAGGGTTGTACTCAAGCGGAATCGTACCCAACCAGTGCCGCAATCCCTGGCTGAAGTTAAGATCCAACCTGCTACCCAAGCCAAAACGCCGGCTGAATCAATGCCGGATGCTCGCGACAAGACGCCCGAGCCCTCCGTAGCCAAGCCGACCGAGGCCAAGTCTGCGCCGACACAATTGACCGGTATGTGGGCGGTGCAAATGGGCAGCTTTTCCGAGAAGGTCAACGCGGACAGGTTGGTGGCCGATCTTAGAAACGACGGTTTCGCCGCATTCATGAGCCAGCACAATACCTCGTCGGGCGATCTTCATCGGGTACGAATCGGTCCACAGAAGGACAGGGCCAGCGCCGAATCCATAGCTGCACAATTGCAGAAAGCGGGCCATAAAGGCCAGGTTGTCACTCATCCGTGAAGCTCACCGGGTACAAATTGGCGTGTGACTGATGCCATTCGCTGACATAGCAATTGCCATTCTGATCGTCATATCCATTGCTATTGGTTTTGTGCGCGGTTTCGTCAAAGAGGCAATGTCCATAGCGTCGTTACTGGTGGCTGTTTGGGCAGCGCTTAATTTTGGTGCTGAAGCTGGAACACTCAGCGACAGCTGGTTGAGTTCTACTGCGCTGCAATTGTGGTTGGACGTGTTCTGATTTTTGTCGTTGTATTGATGATTGGGGGATTGCTGAGTTGGGCGGTTGCCAAGCTTGTGCGTTTGTCCGTGCTGAGTGGTACGGATCGCGTACTGGGAATGATTTTCGGTCTGGTTCGTGGCGTAGTGCTGGTCGCTCTGCTGGTAATGGCCGGGCGGTACTCGAGTTTCAACGAGGACGACTGGTGGCAGAACTCGACGCTGATACCCTACATGGAGTTCGTCGCCGATTGGTTGCTGGTTATGGCACCCAAAGGCTTTGATCTGATTCAGCCAGTGTTTGAGGGTACACTGCCGCTGGATGCACCTGTGCCGGATATCACTTAAGAGGATTGCGCAGAATCATGTGTGGCGTTGTTGGAATAGTAGCTCACGGTCCGGTAAACCAGGCAATTTACGACGCGTTGACCGTCTTACAGCATCGCGGACAGGATGCTGCCGGAATTGTCACATGGAATGAGAATGGCCTGAATGAGCGCAAGAGCAACGGACTCGTCCGTGACGTTTTCCATCAGCGCCATATGCAGCGTCTGGCAGGCAACACCGGCATGGGCCACGTACGTTACCCGACTGCCGGCGGTGCACAATCCTCTGAAGCCCAGCCGTTCTACGTCAATTCACCGTACGGCATTTGTCTCGCGCACAATGGCAATCTGACCAATTATGATGAGCTTGCTGCTCATCTCACGATCGAAGATCGGCGGCACCTGAGTACGGATTCAGATTCTGAAGTTCTGCTCAATGTTTTCGCGCATGAATTGCATATCCGGGCTCATGGTAAGCCGACACCGCAACAGGTTTTCGATGCGGTTGGCGCTGTGCACAAGCGCTGTTCGGGCGGTTATGCCGTTGTCGCGATGATAATCGGGTACGGGATCGTAGCCTTTCGCGATCCGCACGGCATTCGGCCGCTGATCATGGGGAAACGAAGCACAGACGCGGGCGATGAATTCATGGTCGCCTCGGAAAGCGTGGCGCTCGATGTCCTGCAATTCCAGATTTTGCGCGACGTACGATCTGGTGAAACGATCGTCATCGAGAATGACGGTGTGCTCCACAGCCAGGATTATGCGGGTGATACCTGGCACACGCCGTGTATTTTCGAATTCGTTTATTTTGCGCGCCCGGACTCGATCATCGACAATCTTTCAGTCTATAAAGCAAGGCTGCGCATGGGGGAACAACTTGCCGGGAAAATCGTACGCGAATGGCCGGACCATGACATCGACGTCGTCATTCCGATTCCCGATACGAGCAGAACATCCGCCGTGCAGGTCGCTCACCATCTGGGTGTCAAGTATCGGGAAGGTTTTATCAAGAACCGTTACATCGGCAGGACTTTTATCATGCCGGGGCAGGAAGAGCGGAGAAAATCGGTACGCCGGAAACTGAATGCTATCAAGCTCGAATTTCGCGGCAAGAATGTATTGTTGGTCGACGATTCCATCGTTCGAGGGACGACGTCCCGACAGATAATCAAGTTGGCGAGAGAGGCGGGGGCACGCAGCGTCTACTTTGCCTCGGCCGCGCCACCTGTGCGTTATCCAAACGTCTACGGTATCGATATGCCCGCAGTGAGCGAACTCATTGCCAGCAATCGAACGGTGGAAGAGGTCCAGAAGCTCATTGGCGCAGATCGCTTGATTTATCAGGACCTGCACGGGCTTGTTCGTTCGGTTCGCCACAACAATTCAGAAACTCGAGAGTTTGATACATCCTGTTTCTCGGGCGAGTACGTTACGGACGACATCACGGCAGATTATCTCCAGGTGCTCGAAGCTACACGCAACGATCAGGAAAAAGCCAGACGGGACGCGCTGCAAAATTTCCCCGGGGACGACCTGCCTGCCGAGTCCGACCGATCAGACGCGGCCATTGCCGTTTGACCAGGGCTGTGTTTGTTCAACAAACGGGCTGACTGCAAGCATGAGCATCAAAGTCATGATTATCGACGGGCAGGCGGAATTTCGCGCGCTGTTGATGCACCACGTCACGACCCACTGGAATGATGCGATCATCACCGCTTATGATCCGACCTCAGCGGGTCATCTGCCGGAGGAATTTTCCGGGGCTGGCAACGACATCATCCTTCTCGGCGACGATCAGGGCGACCGTGATGGACTCCATACGCTGAAGCAATTTTTGAAGACTCCGGCGTTTCCTGCAGTAATCTATTTTGGGTCGGGCGAGCGTGAGGAAAAAGCCGCCGTGGATCGCATTGGGGCGGATGGCTACCTGCGACGGAAGAAGGTGTTGCATGATGCTTTTGCCGTTTTGCTGGGGGACGTTCTGCGTAAGCACAGAAGAATCGCTTCAACGGATTCGCTATTCGTCGGCGACATTCGAACCGGCATCTATCCGCTCATAAAGGGCTATCGTCTCATCAAAAAGCTTGCTACCAGCGAGCACTCCGCCGTTTACCTGGCGGAAAAAGAGTCGGCAGGCTTGCGCATCGTCCTGAAGGTATTGCGGCAGGATCCGGATGTTCCGGACAGCATCGGACTGTTTGACCGGTTTTTGCAGGAATACGAAATGATTGCGGATTTCGAGCATCCGAACATTGTGAAAATTTACGATCTTGGCGTCGCCGATAATCATGCTCACATCGCGATGGAATATTTGCCCGGCGGGAATTTGAAGCAACGCATTGAGCGGCCCATATCGGGAGTCCGTGCAGTGTCATTCGTAAAGCAGATCGCGAGTGCGCTGGCGAAGATACACTCGGTCGGCATTCTTCATCGTGACCTGAAACCAGGCAATATCATGCTCCGCGAGGATGGCAGCATCGCGTTGATCGATTTCGGCCTGGCCAAGCGCATGCGCCTCGAACAGGAAATCACCGGTAGTGGAGAGATTTTCGGCACGCCTTATTACATGAGTCCGGAGCAGGGGCATGCCAATGAAGTGGATGAGCGAAGCGATATATACAGCCTGGGGATCATTTTCTATGAAATGCTAAGCGGCGAAAAGCCGTTTCGGGCGAGCGATGCGATGGGCATCATCTACAAACACACGCACGAGCCGATACCGATGTTGCCGGTAGCGCATGCGCAATATCAAACGGTGATCAATTTGATGCTCGCCAAGAAACCGGAAGATCGGCTGCAGAACGCCGATGAGATTACCGCATGGTTTTGAGGGTTCAGGTACCTGCGGCGATCGCTGCGTTTATTGAGGTGCCGACACCCGAGGAGTGGATCGAACAGGCGTGTAAACGCTTACCGGAATTATTGCTCGATCATGCCAACTGCGAGCTAAAAGCAGCTTCGACAGCCCTGTCATTCATCTATCGCTATCCTGAACGCACAACGCTGTGTACGCGAATGTCGCGACTTGCGCGCGAGGAATTGCGTCACTTCGAGCAGGCAAGAAAATTGATGCGCCAGATGTCGGTTCCATTCTCGCGCCTGAGTGCATCGCGGTACGCGGGAGCTCTCAGGAAACTGGTCCGGCGAGAAGAGCCTTATCGGTTGCTGGACCTGTTGCTCGTGGGAGCGCTGATTGAAGCCAGGTCCTGCGAGCGATTTGCAGTGCTGGCGCCACATCTGCCGGATGCATTGGGCCGGTTTTATGCGGGCCTGCTGGCATCAGAGGCGCGGCATTTTGACAATTATCTGAATTTTGCGAGGCTCGAATGCGGCGTGGATACGGATGAATGCGATGCTCGATTAGCCGAGATCAAGTCGGTGGAGGCGAGCCTGATTACCGAGCCGGACGAACAGTTTCGATTTCACAGCGGACCACCAGCCAGCTAGCCCCGCCGATCTCCTGTCAGGGCCTTTCCAGTTTGCGCAACTCGGCTCCGTTTTCGTCCCAGCGGACGACGCTGCCCTGTTCGTACCAATCTCCAAGCACGATGCGTTTCGTTGCCTCGCCATCGATAAGATGCTCGTGTACGGCAGGGCGGTGAGTATGGCCGTGCAACATTATTTTCACTTTGTGTTCCCGAATAGCATCTTCAATCGCTTTGATGTTGACGTCGGTGATCTTCTCATTGATCGATTCGCCATGTGCCTTGCTGTCTTCGCGTGCTTTGGCTGCAATCGATTGTCGCTCAGCCAATGTTTTTTGCAGCATCATCGCCTGCCAGTCTGGATCACGCGTCATTTTCCTGATCGCCTGGTATTGCGCGTCGTCTGTGCAATAGCGGTCACCGTGGCTCAGCAAAACGTCCTGCCCATAAATGGCAACCACGAAGGGATCCGGTAGCAGTTGAATTCCTGTTTCCATCGAGAATCGATCGCCGATCATGAAATCACGATTACCGTGCATGAAAAACACGGGAAGGCCGTTATTGACGAGAGCGCTCAGCTCATTTGTTATGTTGGCGTAGTGCGGATTCGGGTCGTCGTCGCCGATCCATGATTCAAATAAATCGCCAAGAATGAATAACGCATCCGCGCCGACGGCTTCGTCCATGAGAAATTCGATGAATTGCTCAGCGATCTCTGGCCGTGACGCGTCAAGGTGCAAATCTGATATAAATAATGTGGTCAAAATTATTATCCGGTTATGGGCAGGTGTTTCGGGTCATAATTCTTGTCGGCGTCGCGTATGAAAACTAGCTCGTAACGCGCGTCACCTTTTTGATGATGATCGGAACGACCGGCACATCTGATGAAAATCGACCGGCCGGTCCTGCGCGCACTTTCGAGATTTTTACTACGACGTCCATCCCGTCGACGACGTAGCCAAAAACAGCATATCCCCATCTTTCCGGTTTTGGATCGAGTGAGCGATTGTCCGCTACATTGATAAAAAACTGCGCCATCGCGGTGTGTGGTCCCTGCAGTCGCGCCATGGCGATTGTGCCGCTCAGGTTTGACAGCCCATTGCCGGACTCATTGAAAATCGTCGTGTCCGGCTCCTTTTTATCCAGGTCCCGGTTAAATGCGCCTGCCTGGATCATGAAGTCCGGTATGACACGATGAAAAATCAGGCCCTCGTAGTAGCCGGAGTCGACCAGTTCAAGGAAGTTCTTCACCGTGACGGGTGCGCGCCGGCCGTCAAGTTCGATAACAATGGTTCCTTCTGTCGTTTCGATCGCTACCAGGGCGTGATTGGGAACATCATTTGCGGCCAGGCCTGGTTGAAGCGCAGCCAGCAGCAGCAATGC
>Ga0114950_10003219_pt1 | contig 12582 bp, 10 predicted proteins | sample N075metaG_FD_83503 | JGI IMG/M metagenome (GOLD analysis project Ga0114950, IMG submission 83503) | Deep subsurface microbial communities from Kermadec Trench to uncover new lineages of life (NeLLi) - N075 metaG | ecosystem: Environmental > Aquatic > Marine > Ocean trench > Sediment | place...
GCCCGGGCTCTACGCGGCGGGTCGCGCAACCTGCGGCATGCCACGACGTGCCGAGGGTTACGGAAGCGGCATGTCCGTCGGAGACGTGACCTTCTTTGGTCGCAAAGCGGGTCATCAGGTCGCGCGGCGCGAGAACACGGGCCTCAAGTCGGCGTGAGCACCACCTGTAACGTGCGCGGGCCGAGCGCCCAGTAGACCGGATTCGGATCCCAGACATAGCCGGGGGCCAGCTCGATCCGGGCGACGCGATCGAGGAGGGTCTCCACGGCGACCCGGGTCTCCATCCGCGCCAGGAACGCGCCCGGGCAGACATGCGGTCCGGCGCCGAAGCCGACATGGTCCCGGGGCCTCGGTCGGTCGAGCCGAAACTGGTCGGGATCCGGGTAGACGCTTTCGTCCCGATTCGCCGAGGCGATGCTGTGGAGGACTCGATCGCCCTTCTTGATCAGTACGCCGTCGATCTCGATGTCTTCGGTGCAAGTCCGGGCGAGCAGCTGTACCGGGGCATCGAGTCGCAGCGACTCCTCGATGAAGATCGAAACGAGTGAGCGATCCGCCCGAACCTGCTGATAGAGTTCCGGATCCTCGGCCATCCGGTGGATCACGTTCCCGATCAGGTTTCGGGTGGTCTCGTTGCCGGCGACGATCAAGAAGATCGTCTGGGTCAACACGGCGCGCCGACTGAGTCGCTCGCCGTCGACTTCGGCGTTCAGGAGTCGGGTGATCAGGTCATCAGGCGGATCCTCCGAATCGACTCGCAGCTGGATCTGCTTGTCGAGATAGCTCGCGAACTCCGGGTGGAGAGACGCGATCGGCTCGTTGATCCGGTCCTCCTGACCCTGGATTTCCAGGATTTCATCGGACCAGCGCGCAAAATCGTCGATCCGATCGTTCGGGATCCCCAGAACCTCTGCGATCACGGCGCTGGGAATCCGTCGCGCGAAGGTCTGCATGATTTCGACCGCGCCGTCTCGGGCGGCTCGATCAAGCGTCTCATCGAGGCATTCGTCCGAATAGCGTCGCACGAAAGGCTCTACCTGAGAGGCATGATTGTAGGCGAGCGCGGAGTTGAACAGCTTGCGGACCTTCCCGTGACGCGGCTCCGGGATCGCGGCCATCAGCGTGTCCTCTTCCGCCAACTGTCCCACATCCCCGAAACTTCCCACGAAGGATTCGACGCTCTTGAGCCCTTCCTCCACCGCCCTCTGGCTCACGATGAAGAGCTGCCCTCCCTCTGTCTCGTGAACGGGCGCGTCGGCGCGCATCCCACGAAAAGCCTCGTAGCGATTCTCCGATTCGGAATCGAATGGATTGATCTGGGACTTCTTCATGATGTCATTCCCCGCAGCTGGGTAACGCGACCGGCGATCGACCCGATCGACGCCTATTCCGTGATCCCGAATCGTTCGAGCCCGTAACAGGTGATCGCGTTGCCACGTAGAACCTTGTAGCACTCCTCGGCATTCATCCCAGCCTGTGAGAAGAGCTCGTGGGCGATCTTGCGCGAGTGCGGGAAGGTCCCATCCGAATGCGGGTAATCGGTCTCGAATACGATCATGTCGATCCCGATCTCGTCCCGGTTCTTGAGTCCCGTCAGATCGTCGAAGATGCAGGACCAGACCCGACCCTTCACCTGCTCACTCGGGGCCGTCGGAAACTCCACACCCCCGACCCCATCCCGCCAGACATGATCCATCCGCTCGAGCTGGAAGGGAACCCAGCCCGCCTGGCTCTCCGCGTAGGCGAGCTTGAGCTTCGCAAAACGCGTCAGTGACTGCGAGAAGACCCAATCCGCCAGCGACGCCTGGGCGTTCTGCGCGTAGAGCGACATGCTCGTCGCCAGCGGCGCATCGGGCGAGGTCGTCGGCATCGAAGACGACGAACCGATGTGCATCGACACGGTCGTCTGCGTCTCCTCGCAGGCCCGCCAGAGCACGTCCCATTTCCCCGTATACAGGCTCGGGAAGCCGAGCTTCGAGGGATTCTCGCTGAAGGCGATCGCAAAGCTGCCCTTGGCCGCGCAGCGCTCCACTTCCTTGGCCGCGAGCTCCGGATCCCAGAGCGGGATCAAGGTGAGCGGAATCAGCCGCCCCTTGCCCGCTCCCGCACACCAATCGTCGATCATCCAATCGTTGTAGATCTGCAGGCAAGCGAGGCCGAGCGCCTTGTCCTCCCGCTCGGCGAAACCCTGACCCGCGAAGCGCGGAAAGATGTTCGGATAGTTGAGGGCCGCCTGAACATGATTCAGCGTCATGTCCTCGAGTCGAGCCTTCTGGTCATGGGTTCCCGGGCGCAGCTCCTCGTAGGTCGTGGGAACGTTGCGCTGTTCGCTGCGCGGGATGCCGGCGGGGGCGTGCAAGAGCCCCGTCGGTGAGACCAGATCGTCAAAGAGCCAGACATCACACCATTCGCCGTCCTCGACGTTGCGCTCGAAGCCGTAGTGCCCGCCCTTGAATTCAAGCTTCACCTTCTCGCGGGAGACCCTCGGCCCGCGTTCGCGCAGGCTCGGCGGCAGCTGCTCCTGCCACAACGTCTTCGGTTCCATCACGTGATCGTCCACGGAGATGATCTCGGGCAGTTCGTTCTCTTCCGGTGTCGCATTCGTCATCGTCTCGACTCCTTCCGCGTTCCCCGCGGTTCGATTTCCGTATTTCACGAGTTGCCCCTCGGCCTGAAGAAGAAGGGCGGCTCGTAGGACGACTCTTCCGCGGGCTCGAAGCAGTCCAGCAAGAGCTCGAGCGCCGAGTCGATCTGATCGACTTGCGCCTCACTGAGGTGCCCCATCAGTCGCGCGGCTCCGTCGTTGTAGTCCGCAAAGGCCTTGCGCTCGATGCCCTCGCCCTTCGGTGTCAGTCGGATTCGAGCGCGCCGGCCATCCTCGAGATCGGCCTGGCGTTGCACGAGGCCCTGCTTCTCGAGCCGATCGACCATCTTGGTCAAACCGCCCGGCGTGCAACCGAGCGTGTTGTAGAGGTCGCCCGGCTCGAGCTGACGCGGGCGACCGGCTCGGCGAAGCGCGCCGAGGATGCTGTAATCCGTCGGAGTGAGGCCGTGGCGCTTCAGCAGATGCTTCTGAAAGGCCGGCAACAGCAGCGCCAGGCGCGAGAGCCGGACCAGGGGCCGAACCCGTCCGAAATCCCGATCCGGGTATTCCGTGCTCCAGTACTCACCGATCTGCTTGAGCCATTTCATTTGACAACCCCGGCCCCTTTTTAATAGTTTCCAAGAAAACAATCAAGGAAAATATTTTTCTCCTTGTTTTTCAATGCCTTATAATCCAAAAAATCGTAATTCCCTCTCTCCGTCGAAGCCGGTCTGCGTCGGGACATGGAGTGCACCTTGAGCCCCGAAACGAAGTTCGATCCCCTCGACATCGCCCACGGCATCCCACACGAGGGCTACGCCCGACTCCGAGCCGAAGCCCCGATCAGCCGAACGCCCAATGGCACCTGGTTCCTTTCGCGACAGGATGATGTCCTGGCGGCGTTGCGGGACGTGGAGACGTTCCGCGCGAATTTTCGTGATCCCGGCGTCGTCGTTCCGGACGAGGAAATGCTCATCAACGAGATCCCCGAGCCGCGCCACAGCCAGGTGCGACGGGTCGTGAACTCCGCGGTGGCAGCACATCGCATCAGCGACATCGGGCAATTCGTACGCCAGCTCACGCACCAGTTGCTCGACGAGCTGCTCCCCCAGAAAGACATCGAACTCGTCGGACAGCTGATCATGCCGATCCCCAACTCCGCAATCGGCGTGCTCGCGGGCGTCCCGATCGAAGACCACGCGCTCTGGGCGGGCTGGTCGGACGAAGTCGTGCTCGGGGATTACCCGACGAAGAATCGGACCGAGCGGGGGGTGGGACTCGCGGGCGCGCATCCCGAGTTCGCGGGCTATATCGATCGACAGATCGCGGAGCACAAAGCCGCCGCCAATCCGCCCGATGACTTCATCACACGACTCATCCAGACCGAGGTGGATGGTTATCGCATGAGCGATATCGAGCTGCGCACTTTCCTCGCCTTCCTGTTGATTTCGGGCAACGAGACGACGCGCCACATGATCGCGAATATCGCCCATACGATGGCGAGCCGGCCGGATCTCTACGAACGGGTGAGAGCCAATCGCAGCTTGATTCCCAACGTGGTCGAGGAATCCCTGCGCATGGACCCACCGATCATCTTCCTCCTGCGAGAAGCTTGCGAAGACACCGAACTCGGCGGCGTTCACATCAAAAAAGGCGAGAGGGTCGCCTTCGGGATCGCGTCGGCCAATCGCGATGCCGCCTACTGGGAAGATCCCGACGATTTTCGCCTCGACCGCCCGAAGCCCAGCGCCCATCTGGGCTTCGGCGCGGGACCCCACGTCTGCCCGGGATCTTCCCTCGCGCGACTCGAGGGGCGGACCTTCCTCGAGGTCCTGTGTGAGCGCGTTGCCACGATCGAACTCGAAGCGGGGTTCCAATGGCAGAAGGTCGCAACCTTCTGGGCGAACGGGCCCACGGCGCTACCCGTCACGTGCAGCGCGGCATGATCCGGGCGGACGGGCGGCCCTGGACGCCTCGAGGACACCCCGCGAACGAGCGCCACGATCCGATCGGCCAGCCGATCGGTGGTGCAGAAAGGCAAGCAAAGTGAAGGGAATCATCTGGGACGGAAACGAGCTTCGGGTCGCCGAGGGCCTCGAGGTTCGGGATCCCGAGGCCGGCGAGGTCCGAGTTCGAATCGTGAACTCGGGCGTCTGCCATAGCGATGTCAGCGTGATGAACGGCACGATCCCCTTCGAGACCCCGGTCGTGCTCGGCCATGAAGGTGCGGGGATCGTCGAGGAGGTCGGGATCGGTGTGAAGAATCTCAGCGAGGGAGACCACGTCGTGCTCTCTACGGTCGCCAATTGCGGCCACTGCGCCCATTGCGATGTGGGACGGCCTACCATGTGCCGCAGTACGTTCGGCGGGCGGCCGACACCCTTCTCCCTGGCGGGTGAGCCCCATTACGCCTTCGCCAACATCTCGTCATTCGCCCAACACACCGTCGTCAAGGCCGTTCAGGCCGTGCCGATTTCGAAGCAGGTTCCGTTGGCGTCCGCCTGTCTGATCGGCTGCGGCGTGCTGACCGGCGCGGGTGCCGTCTTGAATCGCGCCCGGGTCGCCGCGGGCGAGAAAGCCGTCGTGATCGGCGTCGGGGGCATCGGGCTGAACGTGATCCAGGCCCTCAAACTCGTCGGCGCCCACCCGATCGTCGCCATCGACGCCAACCCAAAAAAACGCGCCCTCGCGATGGAATTCGGCGCGACGCATTTCGTCGACCCGACCGAATGCGACGGCAAGGAAGCCGTCCTCGACCTGACCTCGGGCGGTGCCGACTGGGTCTTCGAATGTGTTGGCATCAAGCAGGTCATGCAGGATGCACTCGACTATCTCGATTGGGCCGGTTGCCTGGTGGTCCTGGGCGTCACGCCGGCCGGGACGGCAGTCGAATTCTTTCCCGAGAAACTCTTCCTGGACAGAACGATCATGGGCTGTCGCTACGGCTCGAGTCGGCCCCAAAACGATATCCCGCGTTATGCGGACCTCTATCTCGCGGGAAAGTTCAAGCTCGATGAACTCGTCACCCGGGTCTACCCCATGGACTCGATCCACGAGGTCATCGAGGACATGGAAGCGGGCCGACTCGCCCGGGGTGTGCTGGATGTCTGTGCCTGATTCCTGGCCCTATGGCAACTGCCGGAGCGTGTTGGGTTCACGCTGAAGGCACCCAGAAGGATCGGGCCCGGCGATTTCGACGTTCGATCCAGACGGTCGAGCCGAACGCGGGTCCCCCGCTCGGCCCGATGACGCGATACACTGCGGCCCCACCGAAACCCCACTCACAGCCCTCTCACAGCCCTCTGAGGCCCGAGGCCTGCCGCATTGTCGTCCCCCCGGCCGCCCGCCGAAAATGAAACCGGGTCGCGATCCAGCATCCCGGGCTCGAGCAGATTTCCGTACCCCTTCCACACGCGGATCCGGGTCGTCGCGGTCGCGCTCATCGCAGCCCTGGTCCTGCTTCGAATCACCCTCCCCTTCGCACTCGAATGGGCGATTCCACAGATCGCGGCCGGCCAGAACCTGGTTGCGAAGATCGGGAACGTCGACCTCGGCCTGATCGCCGGCGAGATCACCCTCGAGGATCTGGTCATCGACTTTCCGCCGAGAGGAGCCGCTGACCCGGCTGCTCCGGAGCCGGTCCAAATGCATGGCTCGCAGCCCCTGCTTTCCCTCGACAGGATTTTTATCGCCTTCGAATGGACGGACCTGCTCTTTCGCCGGATCCACATCACCGACTTCGATCTCCAGCATCCGATCCTCGAAATCAGCCAGCTTGCAGACGGGAGTCTCGAACTTCCGATGGCCGCAAGCGAGGACGCGAACCAACCGACCGTTCCGATCGACGATGCGATCGAGAACGCGAGTGTCGATCCGAGCGGGATCGAACCGACAGACCAAACCGACCCGGCTCCCGACACCGAAGCACAACCCACCGCCGATCCCGGCTGGGAGTTCATGCTCGACCGTTTCGCACTGAATGATCCCGACCTGACACTCCGACTGGAGACAACCCAGGAGGAAGTGGTCCACCTCACCGCCGAGCAGCTGGGATTCGATGCGCTCTTCATCGGGCCCGAAGGGATCGAGCTCGGGGGCATCGATCTCGAACATCCCGAACTCTTCGTACAGCGTCGATGGCTCCTGGGACTCGGTGGAGCGCCGAGCAATCCCGAGCTGGAATCCGAAGCGCTCGAGGCGCCGCCCGCCGGAATTCCGTCGGTTCACATGAAACACCTGAAGATCGAGCGCGCCGCATTTACGGTGCGGACCCAGGAAGGTCCGGTCGAAGTCGCGCTGCGACTCGAGCTGACAGACGCGGGGACGAAGCCCGGGGAAACTTTTCCGATCGATCTCGGAGTGCAGATCGGCGACGCAGCGATCGGGGTCGCGGGCCAGCTCGGTCTGAACCCGCCCGCGTACAGCGGCCGCCTGACCTGGCAGAATCTCAGCGTTCCGCCTTTCCTCCTCCTGGCCTACCCGAAGCTGGTTCCGTGGCTGGCCTCTGGTGAGGCATACGGCGACATCAAGATCGACTTTCACAGCGTTTCCGACGACGTTTCGGGCAAGGGTCCACCGGGGCTCACCGCGAGCGGCTCGACCGGCGTCTCGTCGTTGAGCTTCAAACATCCTGAAACCGGCGAGCTCGCCCTCGAGTGGAAGTCCCTGGACCTCGACATCCGCGAAGCCTTCGTACCCCTCGAACCAACCCCCGAACTCCCGATCAGAATCGACCTGTCCCGCGTCGCGCTCGCCTCACCGCGGATCGTGTACACGAATCCGCCCGATGCGCTCGACGAACTCCTCGCAGCCCTGGCCGACGGATCGGCGCCGACCGAAGACGCGTCGATCCAGCAACTCGACGAGGCCCCGAGCGAATCCGCGAGTGTTCCGAGGATCGAGATCGATCGTCTCGAGCTGACCGACGGGACGCTTCGCTACGTGGATCGCAGCGTGAAACCCGCGCACGAAACGAAGGTCCACAAGCTGCACGCCAGGATCGACGCCCTGACGACGCTTCCCACGATCGGCGCAAGCCAGATTTCAATCGACGGGCTGATCCAATCGGCGGGTTCCTTCGACCTACGCGGCGCCCTCCCCAACGGGCAGGGTGAACTCGATTTTTCGCTCCGACAGCTCGACCTCGTGTCCTACGACTCCCTCGCCCGCGCCGCGGGCTGGCAGATCGAGAGCGGAGCGGTTTCGATCGAGACCACTGTCATCGCGCGCGACAACGTCTACAAAACGAAGAACGAACTCGTCTTGCATGACCTCGATGTGGCTGCCGAAGCCGGGAACGGCTTCTCTTCGCAGTTTGGCATGCCGGTCGACCTCGTCCTCGCGCTACTCCGCGATCCCGAAGGCGATATCTCGATCTCGGCGCCGATCGTCTTCGATTCAGAGGGGACGAACGTGGAGCTCGGGACGATCCTCGCGAGCACCCTGCGCAACGCGCTTCAGGGTGCGATCGCCTCACCGATCAAGATGTTCGGGATGTTGATTCCCAAGGGCGCGAGCACCGACTCCTTCGGCGCACTCCCCTTCGCACCCGGCGAAGCACAGCCGGGACCCGACGCACGCTCTCAGCTGGAATCCCTCGCAGAATTCGTCCAGAGCCGGCCGATGCTGAAACTTTCCCTCCACGGCCACTGGAGCGCCGACGACCGCACGCCGACGGCCCGCAAGATCCTCGCAGAGAAAGCCCTCTCCGGCGCAGATCTGCCCGAGCTCGACGGTGTGAGCTTTTTTGCACGTCGGCGCATCCAGGCAGCCTTGCGCGCGCGTGGCTCGGATGCGGAAGAGACGTTGTCTCCGGAAGACGATGCACTCCTCGCCCGAGTTGTCGCGGCCCAGGAGGTTTCCGAGACGCGCTTCCGCGCACTCGCAGAAGCGCGCGCCGAGTCACTTCGAACGATGCTGCTCGATTTCGGTGCGCCCGCGGAGGCACTCGCAATCGGCAGTGCCGACGCCTCGGAAAGCCCGAGTGTTTCGATCGAACTCGATTCGCGGCGCCCTTCGATCACGGCCAAGGCGAACCCAGACAACCCGACTCCATGACCAGAGGGGACGAACCCGTCCGTCAGGGCTCCACGCGGGCCGCCCGAATTTCGTGATCCAGCGTTCGAGCCGCCCATAGAAGATGGACCGCCGCCCAGCCAAAGCAGAGGATCGACCCCGCGAGCGCATAGCGAATCGAGCCGGAGCCATACTCCGCCGTCCCCAGATCGGTCGCTAATCCGACTAGCGGAGGCCCAATCCCAAGTCCGAAGGCCGTCAGCAACAGCGAAACCCAGGCCGCAGCCACGGCTCTTACATTAGGCCAGACGACACTCTGGACCGCAGCGAAGATCGGACCGATCACCATCGCTCCAAAGAACGTGGCCGGAGCCAGCAGAGCAAAACTCATCGCGTGGCTCGGGGCCCACACGAAGCCCACCGCGAAGGGCAGCGAAAGCGCGCAGGCCAGAGCGGGAATCCACACCAAGAAACGAACATCTCGTGTGCTGAGGCGGTCGGCCACGCGCCCGGACAACAAGATTCCGGCCGCCGTGGAAGGTCCCGTCGCCAAGGCCAGCGCGGTCCCGACCTCGCCCGTTCCGAGCTCGAAAACACGCATCCACAAGGGCGCTGACCAGATCAGGATCGAGTAGTTGGCGACCGCCGAGAGCGCCGCCGCCAGGGCCATGTGCCGAAAGGAACGCAGACCGACGAGAAAGCGCAGAGCCGACGAGAGTGGCAGCGACTCCCACTTTCCCTCGGAGCCCTCGGCGGCGCCGCGTTCGGGCTCACGAATCGCCGTTCGAACCAACACGACCAGCAACAGGCCAGGGATCCCGAAGACCCAGAAGACGGCACGCCATCCCCAGAACTCGTTGATCCAGCCTCCCCCCGCATAGGCGATCGTCTGCCCGATCGGTCCTGCCAGAATGAGCATCGAGAGCGCGGTCGTACGACGCTCGAGGGGAAAGAAGTCGGCCACCAGTGAATGCGATGCGGGGACGGCGGTCGCCTCCCCAACGCCCAGTCCCAGTCGAACCCAGAAAATCTCACCGAAGTTGCGCGCGAGCCCGGTGAGGACCGTCAGCACGCTCCAGACTCCGAGCCCCCACGCGATCAGGTTGCGTCGCGATCGCCGATCGGCCCAGCTCGCGATCGGGATCATGACGACGACATGCAGCAGGGCAAATGACGTCCCCGAAAGGACTCCCATCGCGGCATCCGAAAGCCCGAGTTCGCTTTTGATCGGATCGATCAAGATGCTCAGCATCTGGCGATCGATGATGTTCAACATCATCACGAGCGACAGAACGAAGAGAACGTAGTTCGGGCGAGAAGGGACGGGATCGGACACGCGCGCCCCCCTAACGAGGGGCGATCTCGGACACCGGCGCCACGACCACGGCCTCCTTCGGCATCGTGTATTCCGGTACCGGCACGGGCAGGTCTGCGGAGACCGTCACCTGGTAGAGCAACCGCGAGCCTTCGAAGTCGGGAACCACGTAGTGCTGCACGCAGCGATTGTCCCAGAGCGCGATCGAGCCCGGGCGCCAATGATGGCGGAGCGCAAAGTTGGGCTGCTGGGTACGCTGTTGGAGACGAGCCAGGATCATCTCACTCTCGTCGGGCAGGAGTTCCAGGAAGTCCTGGACGTGATGCGCACTGTAGAGGAGACCGCGGCGTCCGGTTTCGGGATGAATCCCCACGAGCGGGAAATGCGCCTCGTCGCGGTTCCGGCCGCGATTGCCCGTGTTCCGGTGGACTGCCGTGAGGCTGTCGAGAAGCAGTCGCATTCGCTCCGAGAAGCTCTCGTAGATCCGGTACCCGTTGACGAAGATCGTGTCTCCGCCGCCATCCGCGGCGGACTCGACCATGTTGAGAGAGCAGATCCCACACGGCACCAGATTGGGCTCGTAGTCGCAATGCCAGACCGCGGACACACCGCCGGAGGGGGCGACCACGACAACCTCCTCATCCGATCCCTCGAGGATCTGTGGCCGCTCGGGGTGCTTCTCCACCTCGCCAAAATGCCGCATCAAGCTTCGCTGTGCGTCCGGCGAGAGATGCTGATCCGGAAACAGGAGAACGAGTCGGTCGAGCAACAGCGCCCTCAAGTCGGCCACCGTCGCTTCGTCGAGATCCTTGCGCAGGTCGAGTCCCGAGACCTCGGCTCCCAGCGACCCGCTCAGGGGTACGATCTTCAATTTGGAGAAATCCACCATCCGCTCTCTTCCTCGGGGCGATAGGCTATCAAACTGGCGCGCGAGGTGACCGACGGCCCAAAAACGCACGGGGCCCCTCGAAGGGAGTGAAGCAGATATGCGAAGGAGGACCACATCATGAGTGCTGCCCGCCTCGAGATCGAAACCCCCGATGGTGTCGTTCCGTGTCACGTCTTCCGCCCGCCCGGCGAAGGACCCTGGCCGGCGATCGTCTACTTCATGGATGGAATGGGCATTCGCCCCACGCTCCTGGGCTCGGCCGACAGGCTCGCCCAATCGGGCTATTTCGTCCTCGTCCCGGATCTCTTCTACCGCGCCGGCGACTATGCCCCCCTCGATCACTCGACGCTACAGGACGATCCGGAGGAGCAGAAGCGCGTGATGCAGATGGTCAAGCTCGTCACCAACGACGCCATCATGCGAGACCTCGCGAGCTTCCTCGAATTCTTCGAAGGCCAGCCCGACGCACGAAGCGAGAAGATCGGAGTCGTCGGCTACTGCATGGGCGGGCCTTTGGCGCTCTATGCGGCCGGGACCTTCCCGGACCGCGTCGCCGTCGCGGCCTCGATTCATGGCGCCAATCTCGCAACCGACAAACCCGACAGCCCCCATCTGCTCGCGGACAAGATGTGCGCCGAACTCTATCTCGGCGTCGCTGAATTCGATCCCTATATCCTTCCCGGCGAGACCGAGCGGATCGACGCCGCGCTCCGCGAGGCCGGAGCGAATTACAGGCTCGAAATGTATCCGGGCTGCCACCACGGGTTCGCACTCGTGGGAGCCCACGGATTCGACGCCGAAGCGGACGATCGACATCGTCGAAGACTCCTGGCGCTTTTCTCGGCCCACCTCTCATCCGGCGCGAATCCTTCGCCCTCTGAAGACTCGAAAGAAAGGGGACATCCAGTATGAAGAACTTCGTCGGGAGCCTGCCGGCCTGGGAAGACGAGCGCGCCATCCGCCACACGATGGACCTCTACGCCCACGCCATGGACTACGGAGAGGAGGAGATCTGGCGAGATTGTTTTACCGAAGATGCACTCTTTCTCGTGAGCGACGCCCAGAAGGACTTCGAGGAGATCTATCGCGTGGAGGGGAGCGAGACCCTCTCCGCGTATATCGCGGCCTACCCGCGGCCACCGGCGATCTTCGCAAAGCACATCTGCAGCCAGATCCTGGTGCGAGTCGAGGGCGACGTCGCCACCTCCGAAAGCTTCTGGCTGGCCATCAATTCCTCCGGTGGACCCGAAGGCGGACAGCCTAATATCATGGCCTTCGGACGCTACAAGGATCGGCTCGTCAGCTGCCCGGACGGTCGCTGGCGCTTCACGGAACGCCTCTGCGAAACCGAATCCGCCCACTGGCCGGAGCCCGGGACCTACACGGATCAAGAAAACTTTCCGGGCGGCGGATAGCTTCGCAGCGCGTCCAGGGAAAAGTACCCCGCACTGCCCCCCAGTCCACGATCGCAGGATGTCTCCGCTTCATCCGGATCGCTACGAGGAGAGCAAGCGTGAAATTCGGCGCCGTGCTGCCCACGAACGAGATCGGGAACGATCCGATCGTGATTCGTGACTATGCACAGACGGCAGAAGGACTCGGCTACTCCCATCTGCTGCTCTACGACCATGTGATCGGTGCCGAGCATCGGGATCGTGAGCCCGCGCTCGTCGGGCCCTACTCGGAGCGGGACGCATTCCACGAACCCCTCATGCTGCTGGCGCACCTGGCGGCGGTGACCCAGCGGATCGAACTCGTAACCGGCGTCCTGATCCTTCC
>Ga0114950_10003221_pt1 | contig 12581 bp, 13 predicted proteins | sample N075metaG_FD_83503 | JGI IMG/M metagenome (GOLD analysis project Ga0114950, IMG submission 83503) | Deep subsurface microbial communities from Kermadec Trench to uncover new lineages of life (NeLLi) - N075 metaG | ecosystem: Environmental > Aquatic > Marine > Ocean trench > Sediment | place...
ACGGATGTCTTCTGGACCTCGAAGACGTCGACAACGTGGATATCGAGTTGATCTGGAGCCCCCCGTGGGACCCGCGGACGATGGCGACGGAAGACGTCAAGATGATACTGGGGATCTGGGAGTAGCACCTGCGATAGTGGGCAAGGTGCCTGCGGAGCTTCGCCAGACGATCCGCTCGCTGCGACGAAGCCCCGGCTTTACGGCGGTGGCCATCGTCTCGCTCGGGCTCAGCCTCGGAGCGACAACGGCGGTGTTCAGCATGATCAACGCCGTGGCCTTTCGACCGCTGCCCTATCCGCAGCCGGAACGACTCGTCGAAGTATCCGAGCACCACCCGGTCGAAGTGTGCGAGGGCTGCGGTGTGGGCACGTCCTACCCCGCGTTCCTCGACCTGCGGGAGCTGGATGTCTTCGAACGCAGCGCCGTCTCGGTCGAATCGACGTTCGCCTGGGGCGATCGGACCCCGGAAGGTGAGTCCGTTCCCGTGTACGGGGCGTCGGTCTCGAGCGATTTCTTCGGCGTTCTGGGCGAGCAGCCGGTCCGAGGCCGGAGCTTTGCCGCTGACGACGCACGTCCCGGCGCACCGCCGGTCGTCGTAATTTCCGAGCAATTCTGGCGCGCCCGGCTCGGCGCCGCCGAGGTGTTGGGAGTCGATTTTGAGATCAACGGCGTATCGCACGTCGTTGTCGGCATCGTGGCGGCCGATTTCGCCTTCCCGAGCGGCGCTCGCCTGTGGGTGCCGATCCGCGACGGAGCGGCGCTCGGGGGACGGTCAGAACGCGAGCTCGGCTTCGTGGCGCGACTGCGGGAGGGGATCTCCGTGGAAGCCGCGGACGCCGCCGTACGCCGCCTCGGCGAAGGATTCCAGGAGCGCTACCCCGGGACCAATGGCGGTTGGGAAATGCACGCCGCGCCGCTGTTGGATGATTTGGCTGGCGCGCTGCTCGACAACTACATGACGCTGTTGGGTGGGGTCGTGTTCGTGTTGCTGATTGCCGCCGCGAACCTGGCGAGCCTGCTCGTTGCTCGTACGATCTCGAGGCGACCCGAGCTCGCCGTCCGAGCCGCGCTCGGCGCAAGCCGTCGTGACCTCGTGCGCCCGGTGCTGCTGGAGTCTCTGGTGATCGCGATCGCCGGCGGGAGCATCGGTATCGTCCTGGCGAGCTGGACGGTTCAGGCGGCCAGAACGACGCGCGCCGTGTACCTGCCCTTCTGGACCGACTTCTCGCTCGACCTTCGGGTGACGGGGTTCGCGGTCGTCGCAATGCTGGCGACCGGCTTGGCCCTGGGGCTCCCCGCAGCACTGCGCAGCTCGGGCGGACGCATCCACGAGACGCTCAAGGGCCGGGTGGGTACGCGGCCGGGTCGAGCGACCGGCCGGAAGGCCCTGGTGGTTGCCGAGCTCGCGCTGACCCTGATTCTGATCGCCGGCGCCGCGATGATGGCGCAGAACTTCTTCGACGCCGCTTTTGTCGACATGGGCTACGAAACGGCCGGCGTGATACAAGCCGACGTGCGGCCCCTGGGCGTCCCGTACGAAGACCCCGCCCGCGTCGCCCAGCTCGAAGACGAGCTCGTTGAGCGCATCTCCGCCCTGCCGGGCGTCGTGTCTGCCGCCGTTAACCGGCTCGGGATTCTCGACTGGCCTACGACCACGGAGCGCGGCGTCACGTTCGAGGGAATCCCGCAAGAAGTTGGGGAAGCGGCCGTCAGCCACGCTTTCAGCGTCAGCGAGAGCTTCTTCGAGACCCTCGCTATTCCGGTGTTGCGCGGTCGCGGATTCACCTCGGTCGATGACGCCGGCGGAGCGCCGGTGGCGATCGTCAGCGACGACCTCGCCACGACTCTATGGCCAACGGGGCGATGCCCTCGGCAGCCGCCGCGTCAAGCTCGGCTCGGCGGCCTCTGACGCACCGTGGCGAACCATCGTGGGCATCGTGGGCGCGGTCCACGGAAGCCCGTTCAGCAGCGAGCCAACCGCACGCATATACGTCCCCTTCGGCCAACGACCGGTGGCGCCTCCGAACGATATCCCCCTCCAGCTACAGGCGAGGATCACCGGCGACCTCGAGTCTTTCGCAAGGTCTCTGCGGGCCACCGTCCGCGAGCTGGATCCGGATCTGGTAGTCGGAAGCATCGTCAGCCTCGAAGCCTACTTCTGGGATTGGATCTGGCCGGCGCGTTTCGGGGCGATGTTCCACGGCGCGCTCGCCCTCGTGGGGATCGCCCTAGCGATTCTCGGAATCTATGGGGTCATCGCCTACTCGGTAAGCCGGCGCACCCGGGAGATCGGCGTGCGCATGGCGCTGGGGGCCGACCAACGCAGGACCATTGCCCTGATCGTGCGAGAGGGATTGTGGCTCAGCGCGCTGGGAACCCTCCTCGGCTGCGTCGGGATCGTGGCGCTGAGCGCCACTCTCCGGGCGACTTTCTTCGGCCTGCGCTCGCTCGATCCGCTCCTCGTGATCACCGTCGCGACGTTGTTCTTCGTCGTTGCCCTGCTGGCGACCTACTTCCCGGCCCGGCGCGCCGCGCGCGTCGAACCGGTTCGGGCGCTGCGCGCTGAATAGCGCCGAGCGTGGCAGCGGCCCTTTGTGATAGCCTCACTCCGTGAGAACCCTACGTTCCAACCTCGCTATTGCGGTGTTTCTCCTGGGGATCTTCGTCGTGCCGTCGCTCGTCTACACGGGGCCGGCACGGGCCCAGGCGGCAAGCACCAGCGCTCAGCCGCCCGAGCCAACGATTGAGGAGGTCTACGTCGTCATGCGCGACTTGGACCTCGGCTATGAGAACGTCGAGATCCGCACCATCGTCCCCACCGAGGTCGGCGCCAGCGCCTTGGTCGGTTTGGCCGGCGGCACCCTGGTCGACGTCGAGCTGGCACCCGCTGCGATCGGCTGGACGCTGCGCGACATCTACTACGTTGCCGGCGACACCGCAGAGTTCCGGGCCTGGAGCGGCCCATGGCACGCCCGCGTCGCCGACGCCGAGCGCTTTCTTGCCGCCGCAACCGGCGACGGCGGTCAGCAGCGTCGACCCGAGGAGCTCGCGCCGCTGATCTGGTTCGAGGATATCAATGCGGAGGACCGGTTGTGGGGTCTGAACCCGACGACCTACCGGATCATGCAGACCCTCAAGATGATGCCCAACCTTTCCGGCCCCATGGGCGGCACCGGCCGCAACCGGTAAGCTTGCCCCACGCTGCACCCCACGCGCCCTGAATACATGTCCTCCACCGTCGTGCCAACGCGATTGTCCCTAGCCCGCATTTCTCAACGGGTCACGGCTGCGCGGGCGCGATGGCGCGCCGGTACTGCGTTGCGCTTGATTCGAGTGCTCGGCATCGTGCTCGTCGCCGGATCGATCCTGCTGCCGGCAGCGTCGGCGTTCGCCCGGGAGCAGCAGCGCGGCGCCCGCTGCCGCGAGGTGCGAACCCTCGACGCCATGGAGTACTGGTTCTGGTACGCCTTTTCCGGGCTCACCGACGTGATCGACATCGGCCAGGAACGTCTCGGCCGCCTTGCCATCGATCGCCGTGTCTGCTTCCGCATCGCGCTCGTCACCGTCGAAAACCCGCAACAGAAGAACGCCGGCGTCAGGCAGGCGGTGAGCGAGTTGATCATGTGGATCGCGGACGACGAGCTCGACAAAGACACGACCAAGCGCACCATGAACCAGCTCCGGCAGATCACCGGAGAAGAGTTCGATACCTTCGACGATTGGGCCGGGTGGTGGGAGCCACGCAGCGATTTCGTGCTCTGGTCGGATGAAGAAGATCGTCTCATCGTGATAACCAGCGCCATGGAAGCGGGCGAGGCAATCCACGACGAAGCCATGGTGCTAACCGCTGAGGAGTATTGGTTTTACACCGGCCGCGGCTGGGTTTTGAAAAGCGAAGCCGTCGGCGCCTACGTCCTCGGAACCCTCCGCATCCCACCGCACGACTTCAATTTCAGGATCGAGGTGTCGGAGCTGGACGGCCGCGGCGCCAAGGAACGCGGCCTCCGCCGCGCCCTCGGAAACATGATCGTGGACGGCTTGCTGTCCCCCGAGTTGGGCGACAACAGCCTCGGGACGATCATCGAGCAAATCGGCACCCTGACCGAAGAGAGCTACGCCGACCGAGACAGCTGGGTGGCCTGGTGGAACACCTACGGCGATCGTCTCGTGCTTTCGGCGTCGGGCGACCGGCTCGTCGTGCGGCGGTGAAGCACTGGCAGGAGACCAACGTAATCCTCGACCGGCTCGCCAATCTCTCCGCGGCCGGCCAGGATGCGGCCATCGCCTGCGTCGTCAAGATCTCCGGCTCGGCCTACCGCCGACCCGGCGCCCGCTTCCTGATCGCCGACGACGGCTCGACGCTGGGAGGCATCAGCGGCGGCTGCCTCGAAGAGGACGTTCGCCAGGCCGGCCTCAACGTGATCGAAAGCGGCGAATGCCGGCTTCTGCACTACGAGACCGGTGACGATGACGAGGCGCTGTGGGGCCTCGGGCTCGGCTGCGACGGCGAGGTCGACATCTTCATTTCTCCATCGACGCGCCCGGGTTTTTCCGAGGCTGCCGGCCGGCTGCAGGACCTGCTCGCCCAAGACAACGCTTTTGCCGCGGTCACCGTGCTCGGCACGACGGGTGGAACCACCGCGGATATGCAGACTTCGATCGACGGTCGGATGCTGATCCTCGGCTCCAACCCCATTCCCGCTGCTGGCACCGGCGACGCGGGAGTCGACGAAGCGCTCTTGGCCGCCGCCAACGACGCCGTCGACGCAGGAGTGTCACATACCGTGCTGGTAGACGGCGTGCGCGCCTTCATCGAGGTCTTCGAGCCGCCCCCGTATCTGGTTATTTGCGGCGCCGGCGACGACGCCATGCCGATGGTGCGAAGCGCCGCCGACGCCGGATTCCGGGTGCTGGTCGTCGATCATCGCCCAGCGTATCTGGCGACCGAGCGCTTCCCGACCGCCTGGCGCCTCGTCGAAGCGCTCCCCGACGACGTCCTCGAGATTCCCGCCGGCGCCAACACCTTTGTTGTCCTCAAGACTCACAATCTGGCCCGCGACAAGGCCTGGGCCCGCCGTTTCCTCGCCGCCCCGATTCCCTACCTCGGTCTCCTCGGCCCACGCGCGCGCTGCGAGGAAATCACCGCGGAGGCTGCCGAAGACGATCGCGAGCGCATCTTCGCACCCGTTGGTCTCGATCTCGGCGCCGAGGGGCCCGAGCAGGTCGGCCTCGCCGTCGTTTCCGAGCTGCTGGCAGTGCGTTCCGGACGCACGCCGGGCCATCTCAAGGACAGGGAGGCTCCGATCCATGACCCCGCATGACGATGACATGACCCCGCGCGACGACAGACTGCCCCCAGGCGACGGTGCTGCGGCGCCGAGCAACGGCGGGTTGCCTCCCCGTGGCGACCACCGCGTCGGCGTCCTCCTGCTCGCCGCCGGCTCCTCCACTCGCATGGGCGAGAACAAGATGCTGATGGAAATCAACGGCGACACGGTGCTGCGCCGCGCCGCCAAAACCGCCGTCGCCGCAGGACTCGATCCGGTCGTGGTCGTCACCGGCCACGAGCGCGAGCATGCCGAGACCCAGATCGACGGGCTCGGCTGCACGACGGCATTCAACGCCGACCACGAGGCCGGCATCCACACCTCGGTGCGAACCGGTATCGACGCGCTGCCCGATGGCGTCGACGCCGTCGTGATCATGCTCGCTGACATGCCGTTGGTGAGCGCCGACATGCTGCGCGATCTCATCACCGCCTATCGAGACTCCGATGCGCCGTTGGTGATCTCACGCTACGGTGGTGAAATTCCGGCGCCGCCGATGCTGTATGAGCGGACCTTGTTCGGCGAATTGCGGGTGATGCAGCGGCGTTGCGGTCGCGAGGTGGTGCGGCGCCATCGCGACGAGGCCCGGGCGCTGGAGTGGCCCCTCGAGGCACTCGCCGACATCGATACGCCGGACGACTTCGCGAGCATTCGTGCGACGATGGATGCGCCGCAAGAGGAGATCGATGAAGGCTGAGGTAAAGGAGCTGCAGGACGCCATGCGCGAGCTCGGCTACATCGCCGAGCCTTCGATCGCTACGGCGCTCTATCTCGCCCAGACGATGCCCAAGCCGCTGCTCATCGAAGGCGCGGCGGGCGTCGGCAAGACTGAGATCGCCAAGGTCCTTGCCCAACGCATGGACACCGAGCTCATCCGCCTGCAGTGCTACGAAGGGCTCGACGTAAACACCTCTCTGTACGAGTGGAACTACCAGAAGCAGTTGCTGCGGCTGCGCATCGCTTCCGAGCAGCACGAGCAGCACGAGCAGCTCGAGGAGATCATCTTCGGGCGCGAGTACCTGCTCGAGCGCCCGCTGCTGCGCGCCATCACCCGACCCGACGCCGCGCCGGTACTGCTGATCGACGAGATCGACAGGGCCGACGAGGGGTTCGAGGCCTTTCTGCTCGAGGTGCTCTCCGACTTCCAGGTCACCATCCCGGAGCTCGGCACGATCTCGGCAACGCATCGGCCCTTCGTCGTGTTGACCTCGAACCGGACACGCGAGCTCGGTGACGCGCTGCGCCGCCGCTGCCTTTACCTGTACATCGAGCATCCGAGCTTCGCGAAGGAAATCGAGATCCTGCGCACGAAAGTTCCCGAGGCCGACGAGCATCTCGCCACCCAGATCGCCGCCTTCATGCAGGCGCTGCGCAACCGGCGCTTGATGAAACCGCCGGGGATCTCCGAGACCCTCGACTGGGCCCGCGCCCTCACCACGTTGCACCGTGATCGGCTCGACCCGCAGCTCGTCGAAGAAACCCTGGGGTGCGTGCTCAAGGACCGTTACGATATCGAAGAGATTCGCGGCGAAGCGCTCGAGGCGATCGTCACCACCGCGGTCGCAACGGCAACGGCGGTTTGAGCCCGCGCGGCCGATGACCGCCTACTCTCCGCCGCTACCGCCGGGCGCAACGCCCCCCGAAACAGCTCCCGACGCGAGCCTCACGGCGCACGTCGTTCAGTTTGCACGCCGGCTGCGGGCCGGGGGCATCGACCTCAGCGCCGGCGACCAAGCGGACGCCGTGCGAGCGCTGGAGCTGGTCGATATCGGCGACATTGACGAGGTCTTCCTCGCCCTGCGCATGGCGCTGAAGATCGATCGGCAACACTGGACGCTCTTCAGCCTCGTGTTCGACTCGATGTGGCGCCATCCCGACAGCGCCGCGACATCGATCGAGCCGCGCCCCGACGAAAGTGAAGCGGGGCAGGCGGGGTTCGAGATCCGACGCGCCGAGCCAGCTCCGGTCGGCGAAGGTGGCCCGGAACGGATCGACCTCGACAACCCCGCCGGCTACAGTCCCGATGCTCAACTACGCCACAAGACGTTCGACGAATGCACCACCGACGACCTGGCCGCAATGCAGCGGCTCCTCGAACGGTTGGCCCGGCGGCTGGCAACACGCCGCAGTCGCCGTCGGCTACCGTCACCACACGGCGATCTCGTCGACCTTAGGCGCAGCTTCCGCCGCTCGCTCGCCGCCGGAGGCGACATCGTCGAGCTCGCCAAACGAGCCCGGGCCGTGCAGCGACCACACCTCGTCCTGTTGTGCGACACCAGCGGGTCGATGGACGCCCACTCGCGTTTCTTGCTGATGTTCGCCCTCGCCCTCAAGCGCGTCGCGCCGCGCACCGAAGTCTTCGCCTTCAACACCCGCCTCACCCGGATTACCCGTTGGCTCACGCCATCGAACGTGAGTGCCACCCTCGAGGGGCTGGCGGGCGGCGTCGAGGATTGGTCGGGGGGCACCCGCATCGGTGCCTGCCTACGCGAGTTTACCGACTCCTGGCTTACCCAGACCGTGCACGCCGACACCACAGTGATCATCCTCAGCGACGGCCTCGACCGGGGCGATACCGACCTGCTCGAGGACGCATTGGCACGCCTGCGGCGCCGCGCCCGAAGCATCATCTGGCTCAACCCGCTGATGGGTGACGACCGCTACCGACCCGAGGCCAAGGGCATGAAGGCCGCCCTGCCCTACATCGACAGGCTGCTCCCGGCCCACAACCTCGCCGCCCTCGAGGCGGTGCTACCGCTATGAAGATCACCAAGCGTTGCGAAGAGGTTTTGCTCCCATGAAGATCGAAGAGCGTTTCACGATCAAAGCCCCCGCCGATGCCGTATGGGCGTTCCTCATCGACCCGGAGCGGGTCGCCGCAGCCCTCCCGGGTGCGGAGATCAGCGACAAGGTCGACGACACCACCTTCAAGGGCGGCATGGCGGTGCGCGTCGGGCCGATCTCGGCCAACTATCGGGGCACGCTGTCGTTCGAGCTCGATGAGGCTGCCAAGACCGCGGTCGTCGACGCCAAGGGGCAGGGCATGGCCGGCATGGGCAGCGCCCACATGCGGATGACCAGCAAGGTGCACTCCCGCGGCGACAACGAGACCGAAGTGACGATCGACGCCGATGTCACCATCTCCGGCGTGCTCGCCCAGTTCGGCCGCGGCATGATCGAGCAGGTCTCGAAGAAGATGTTTCAGGAGTTCACCGCCGCGGTGAAGCTGGAGCTCGAGACCGACTAGCCCGCATATCTCAACGCCCTCCTGCTGCGGACGCGGAGAAGCGCGCGTCTACGGCGTTGCGCTTAGTCGGGCACCTCGACGTTCAGGTGATCACCCGCGGTAGCAGCGGGTTGATGTGCATCAGCGTGCCGTACACGCCGGCGCCGTCCCATTGGCCGACTTGCTGGGCGGTCGGTGCCCAGAGACCTGCGCCCACGGGTTGGCCCGCTCCGGAGTACTCGGCTGCCCCGCCGGCGATCAGCGTCGCCGTATCACCGACCTCGACGCTCACTCCCTCGGGCACTGCTACCTCCAGGTGATTCGACGTGATACCGCCCACCAGCGGGCAGGCACGTCCGTCGATCTGCACCGCGCCGCCCGCCGCCAGCGCACCCGCCGGATAGCCTTCGAAATGACCGATCGGCAGCGTCGCCACGATGGTCTGGCGCTCCGCCACCCAGGCCCGGTGGTAGCCGATACTGTCGCCGGCTTGCAGCGTCTTGACGTAGGCCACCTTGGCGCGCAGCGACATGACCGGCACCAGCTCGATCGGCCGCTCCGACATCGAACGTTCGTTCGGGTAGTGACCGTAGAGCATGATCCCGGGGCGAACCATGTCGAGATGAGATTCGGCGAAATCGAGCACCGCGGCGCTGGAGGCGACGTGCCGGGTGCCGAGGTCGACCCGGATGTCGACCGCTCGGTCGCACAGGCCGATGTAGCGCTCGAGCTGCACCCGATCGTATTCGGCGTCCTCCGTCAAAGCCGTCGCCGCGCCGGTGATCGAGAGGTCCGAGTCGCTTTGGATCCCTGCGATGTCGGCAAGCAACGCCGCGGCGCGATCTTCGCCGACGCCGACCCGGCCGAGTCCGGTATCGAAGATCAGCTGGACGCGCGCCGCGCTGCCGACACGCCGCGCCGCCGCCGCCATCGCTTCGACCGCCGCGGTCGTGTACACGGCCTGGTCAATGCCCTGCCTCACCAGGTCTTCGGCGGCGCGGCGATCGAAGGGGCCGTAGTTGAGCACGGGTACCTCGATCCCGGCGTCGCGAATCGATAACGCTTCATCGACCGTGATCACCATCAACTGGTCGACGCCCGCCGCCGCCAACAAACGAGCCATCGGCACAACACCGTGTCCATACCCGTTGGCCTTGATCACGCCCATCACCGGCCGACCGCCGGCCCGGGCGCGAACCGCCGCCAGGTTCGCCGCCACGGCAGCCCGATCGAGCTCGACCCAGGCGCCGGCGTCGGGGATTGCATCGATTGCAGAGGACCGGCTTTGAGCACGGCCCGAGCTCGCGAGCGCCGACCCTCCGGGGATCGGCACCGACAGCGCGGCGGCGCCGGTCAACGCGGCGCCGAGAAACTCCCGTCGGTCGAATCCTCCCTCACAACCCGGAATAAGGCGTCTCATGACCATCAGTTACTAACACACAGGGCGATTTCGTCAATAGAAATACCTATAACAGATATCTTACAAGGGTCTCGTTACTGATATGATTCCTGAATGCGAGCGATTTCATTGAAGATCTCCGAGACTGCCCTCGTTGAAGCCGGCCGAATGGCGGAATCCCTCGGGATTTCCCGAGCGGCCTATATCCGGCGCGCCATCAACCGGTACAACGAAGAGGCGACGGCGGAAATCCGCGACCGCCGATTGACCGCGGCGTCGCACAAGGTGCGCGTCGAAAGCATGCGGATCAATGCGGAGTTCGCAGCGATCGAGTCGGACCCCGGTGATTAACGTTGTTTGACCGGGGCGAGATCTGGCTGGCGGATCTGGATCCACCAAGCGGAACGGAACCCGGCAAGACACGCCCCGTCCTGATCCTGCAGGCGAAAGCTTTGCTTCTGGCAGGCCACCCGTCGACGCTGATTGCCCCGTTGACGACCCGATTGGTCGATGGCGCCGAGGCGCTCCGGGTACGGATTGATGTGGTCGAAGGGCTGCCGCGCGAATCCGATGTGCTGGTCGATCAACTCCGATCCATCGACAACCGCCGCTTGGAACGCCGTCTCGCCAAGCTGTCGCCTGATGTGCTTGCCCTGGTGGAGGCTGCCGTAAAAGACGTCCTGCAGCTCGGCTGACAACCGGTCGAACCACCCGGCGGCAGGTCGCCGCGCACCCGAGCGATGGCTACGTTGGGCCTCGTCGACGATGCGTCACGCATCGGAGTCGTTGGCCCGCCTTGCCCTCGCCCGCCAGACCCACCCGCCGGACCCATCACACTTTCACCACGGCCTGCTAGTGCACGAACCCGATGTCGTCGGGGTCGGGGAACTGGCCGCGTGGCTCTTCGATCTCGCCGAACTGCGCCTCGAACTTGTCGACGTTGTCCTCGAGCGCGGCGACGATGCGCTTGAAGTGGGGCGGGCTCGTGACGATACGCGAAACCAGGGTTCCGCGCGCCTGGCCGCTGCTCGACGGTGTCACCGAAAAGAAATCCAGAACGAACTCCTCGCCGGTGTGACTCACCGACATGAGGTTTGCGTAGCGGCCCTTGAGGTCCTCCTCCCCGGCAATGATCTGGATGCTGGTGGCGTCGTCGTGGCGGTCGTCTTCGGGATCGTTCATGTGCAAACTCCTTCCGTTTTTTGGACCGTAGCACAGCCGCCCCGAGCCTCGCGTGGATCGGTGACGGCGACGCGCCTCCATACTGCGCCTCCATCAGGAAACTTCGCTTCACCTCCGGAATATCTTCGCTCGTGGCCGTCAGATGTAAACGGGACCCGGACGCGCCGCCGCCGCGATTCGACGCCGGCGCCAGAACCCGAGAGGAACCCGTGCCTCCAACACCCTTCATCGCTGTGCCAACCCCTCTCCCGACCCACGGTGATGGCCTCGAAGGAGCGCTCGGCTCCTGTCCGTGCGGCCGCCCCCATCCGCTCAGCGATTGCTGCCTGCCGCTGGCGCGGAGACTGCGCCGTGGCGCCGGTCCATGCCCTTCCCCGTTCGATGAGATCCGCGCCGCCAGCGCGCTGCTGCTGTGGAGCTTGTTGGCTCGGGAAGCGCCGGGCGGACCCGTCATCGGCGCCCTGTCCGTCGCCGCCCGACGGTTCTGGGGGCCGGTCATGGCCACCGCCCTCGACGGTGGCATCAACGGCCCCCTGCTCGGCGCCCCCAACCTCTCGACCGACGACGAAGCGGATGGGTACGGCGACCGGCTCTTCGAACGAACCTGGGGAGCGGTGGATCCCGGCACCCTCACCTGGCTGCTCGGGACCCTGCCCTCGTTCGTCCGCACCGACCCGGTGCTCATCGAGCTCGCCCTCGACTGGATCCTGTGGGATCAACCGTGGCTGCGCGGCCGCCCCGCCGGGCATTGGACGGTCCGCAGCCAGGCGCTGGCGCGACGGCCACGGGTGCAACGCACCTATCGAGCGATCCTGCGCTCGCGGCTCGGGCTGTGGGTGCTCAAGGAAGCCGCCCCGGGGACCGGGTTTCATCTCGTCGATCGACTGACCGGAGCAAAGACGTTCTTGCATACGTCGAGCGAACCGTGGCCCGACGCCGACGATCGCCTGCTCCTTGGCCGCGTCTACGCGTTCGGCACCTGGCGCCTGCTGGCCGGCCGTTGCCTGCTGCTCGATCCGATGGCCGTCGACGACCTGCTGACCGCGCTGCTCACCCGGGCCAAAGCCCTGGACGGGCCCGACCCCCGGGATCCGCGCTGGCACGGCTGGCTCAAAGCCGAGATCGTCCCGCTCGTCGCCGGCCAGTGGGTCGCCTCCCGGTTGGCCTCACCCCACCCCGATCAGTACCATGGCACCTATTGCTAGAATTGCCGTGCAACGGGACTCATTGCTGTGGGCTACCTGCAACGTGCATCTGTCAGCTCGACCGACGGTTTGGAGCGGCTCGCCGTCCGGCGTCTCGCCGCCGCCGTTGCCGTAGTCTGCGGGCTCGCGCTCGCGCTCCCCGCCGCCTCGGCGCAATCGCAGCAGCCGTATGCGGCTTCGGGCCACGGCGGCAACTACATGCACAACTACTACCTGCCGCCGGCGCCGAGCTCGACGCCGTG
>Ga0114950_10003222_pt1 | contig 12581 bp, 10 predicted proteins | sample N075metaG_FD_83503 | JGI IMG/M metagenome (GOLD analysis project Ga0114950, IMG submission 83503) | Deep subsurface microbial communities from Kermadec Trench to uncover new lineages of life (NeLLi) - N075 metaG | ecosystem: Environmental > Aquatic > Marine > Ocean trench > Sediment | place...
AAATGCGGTGTGAATGTGCAGGTCACAAGCGAGCGTCAAATATCCGGGAATATCCGGAAAGTCTATTATCCTGGTGTGGACATGGATTTGATTTGGAGTGTCCTGAGCGTAGATATCCGTGGTAGATATTGCACAGGCGATCAATAATAATATTCGTTTCATTGGCTTTAAGTTAACCAAGAATTCTGCCTGCAACGGGTATCTGATATCAAATGTCGTAAAAGGCAAACCGTTTTATCGATTCTACCAGTTCGGATTAGCATTTCAAAATGCAATAATCAAACTGCCTGTATCCTCTCAAAGTGTTTCTATCCCAAATTCATGCGAACGTACGGTCTCTAACATCCCGGGTACGGCTTAAAGAATGCCCCACACATGACAAAAAATACTATCTTACAATAGCACACCCTAAAGCTCTTACGAAATGACCATAGACCTGAACCTGAATAAACCGGGCCCACGATTTAAATTCAAATTTTACGGTACAAGAGGCTCCATTCCAGTTGCACACTCTGATTTTCTCGAATTTGGAGGTAATACAACCTGTATGGCACTTACTTCTGACGATATTCCTGAGGCTGCCAGTGTGATTGATGCCGGGACTGGGATAAGGGCATTTGGAAAGGCACTGAAGGCAATGCCGGGTTATTCAGATCTCGAGTACATCAATGTCGTGTTCACGCATTTCCATTGGGATCACATCCAGGGGTTTCCGTTTTTTGACCCTGCTTATGACCCCAATATCCAGATAAAGCTTATGGCAATGGGGGCAGACAGAGAATTTAAAGACCTCAGACAGATTTTCTCTGATCAAATGCAAGAGCGCTATTTTCCGGTCAAACTTGAAGATATGGGGTCGGATATGCAATTTATCTATCCGGAATCAGATGCGGGACTTGTCGGAAATGCACGCGTAGAAGTAATCGAGCAAGATCATCCCGGAGGCTCATGGGGATACCGCATTGAGCTTGCTGACAAAGTGATCGTAGTGTGTACCGATCTGGAGCACGGGGAGAATATCGATATGCGCATCGTCGATTTTGCAATTGGAGCTGATCTTTTGGTGCATGAAGCGCAATACACTAATGAAGAACTCAAGTTACATCGGGGCTGGGGCCACAGTAGCTACGCTCAGGCCATGAAAGTGGCAAGACTTGCAGAAGTAGGGTATTTGGTCATGACCCATCATGATCCGGACCACGATGATGTCTTCCTTTTCGCCAGAGAAATGGAGTGTCAGACTGCCATGAGTAATTGTTGCCTGGCACGCGAAGGAATGGAATTTCTCTTATGAGATAGAAGCTTCATTGGCAAGATTAGTATGTTTGCGTCCAAATGCAGTACCTTATTTCAATCCTCACTATTTTTTGTGCCCTGCCACTTGTGGCGCAGGAGAAAGCAACCATTCGGGGTACGGTTACTGATCGATTGTTTGACGAGCCGGTAGAGTTGGTCACGATATATGTGCAAGGATCGCAAAATGTCGTCGAGAGCGATATTAAAGGGAGATACAGAATCCTGGTCGAGCCCAACAAGGAGATCATCCTTAATTTCACAAGGATAGGATATCAGGCGGTCCAACATATCTTCAATGGCCTTAGCCCAGGCGCAGTGCGCGAACTGAATCTGTCCTTGGTGCCAGCCGGCTCAGATCTCGAGGTGATCATCACGGACCGGCAGATAGAGGATGCCGGAATACTGAGAGAGGATGTTGAAGACTTAAAGCTTCTGCCAACTACTACCGGTAATCTCGAAAGTGCATTGCCTGCAATCGCTTTGGGCACATCAGGTGGGACCGGTGGTGAATTGAGTAGTCAGTACAATGTACGTGGAGGGAATTACGACGAGAATCTTGTCTATGTGAATGATTTTGAAATTTTCAGACCACAACTGGTGCGTTCAGGGCAGCAGGAGGGATTGAGCTTTCCCAACATTGATCTCATGCGCGACTTGTCTTTTTCATCTGGGGGCTTCGAATCTAAATACGGTGATAAAATGTCGAGCGTGCTTGATATTTATTATAAACGACCACAAGAAACAAAGGGATCAGTCGAGCTGAGCCTGCTCGGTGCATCTACCCATATCGAAGGGAGCATTCAAAGTAAGCTCAATTCTTATAAGCACTTTAGATACCTGATGGGGGCGCGTTATAAGAACAACCAACTGCTTCTCAATTCTCTGGATGTGAAAGGAGAATATCGGCCACAGTTCTTTGATTTTCAAACATATCTGACTTATGATCTATCCCGGTCACTGCAGCTCGCTGTAATCGCAAATTACAATTCCAGCAGGTACGACTTCGAGCCGGAATCCAGGGAGACTGCACAGGGGCTCATTGATTTTACCTTAAAGTTAACTACAGAGTTTGAAGGTCAGGAGGCCGATGACTTCGCCACTGCGATGGGCGGGGTTTCGCTTACATATATTCCTGACCGAACGCGCAACCCGTTGTACCTTAAATTCCTCACGTCCGGATTTCGGACTCGTGAGCGGGAGCGATTTGATATCGAAGGCGCATATAGACTGAGTCAGATTGAAACTGGTGTCGGCGATGATGCGGGTGAGGAGATTCTTGTATTGGGCACTGGGATCCAACACGTATATGCAAGAAATGCCCTCAATTCCAGAATATTTAATATTGAACACAAAGGGGGCATTGAATTTCAACTTGAAGCCTCGGATGTACATGAAAAAACACACTTCCTGCAATGGGGTGTGAAGTTGCAATCTGAGGATATTTCTGACAAATTGAATGAATGGGAGAGGTTGGATTCGGCGGGCTATTCCCTGCCACTTGATCCGAATACCGTGCAGCTCCAATATGTCTTAAAATCAAGAAACGATCTGAATTCTTTGCGGTACAGCGTATTCATTCAGGACAGTTATTCTGTAATAAAACCTGGCAAGTCAGAAATGAAAATTACCGGGGGGCTACGGGCCATTTATTGGGACATGAACAAGGAGTTTAATGTCAGCCCCAGGTTTCAGATTTTGTACAAACCGCTCGGCGGAAAAGATATCGCATATCGTTTCGCAACAGGGCTCTATTATCAACCGCCTTTTTACCGTGAAATGCGCAGGTTTGATGGCACTGTCAACAGAGATCTCAAAGCACAAAAGTCCTTCCATATCCTGGGAGGTCTCACAATGGATTTTGGGCCTGATGTCCAGGGGAGGAAGAAATTCCGGATGATTGCAGAAGTGTATTACAAGAAGTTGTGGGACCTGGTACACTATGATATCAGCAATGTGAGAATACGCTATTCAGGCGAAAATGATGCCACAGGATATGTCGTCGGTCTGGATGTCCGTCTCAATGGGGAATTCGTACCGGGTGCTGAATCGTGGATAAATTTTAGCTTTCAGCGGGCACGTGAAAAGCTTGACGGTATCCAGCACATGAAGTTCGAGGTCGGGAGTCCGGAAGCTGAGGCCGTAAAAGACGTGCCACGACCGACGCATCAACTCGTGACTGTCAATGTCTTCTTTCAGGATTACCTTCCAAACAATGAGAACTTCAAAGTTCATCTCAATCTTGCATTTGGGACCGGGCTTCCTTTCGGGGTTCCCGACAATAATATTGTCTTCCGCAATACTTTCAGATATTCTGTGTACCGCCGTGTTGATATTGGCTTTTCTGTCCTGCTGTGGGATAAATCATGGCTGCAGAGAAAACCTAAGCACTTTTTACGGTTCTCGCGAAACAGTTGGCTAAGCCTTGAAGTGTTTAATCTTTTGGGCATCAGGAACGAAGCAGACAAGACCTGGATCAAGGCGATTAACAATCAGCAATTTGCCATCAGCAATTTTCTGACTTCCAGAAGACTGAATGTGAGGTGGAGGATTGAGTTTGGGTGATTTGTTCGCTTTGCTCACTGTTTCTATTGTCTCTAAGTTCGCTTTGCTCACTGTTTCTATTGTCCCTAAGTTCGCTTTGCTCACTGTTTCTATTGTCTCTAAGTTCGCTTTGCTCACTGTTTCTATTGTCGCTATGGTTTATAGTTGTCTACTTCGTTCTGATAAAAAAGGGGGAACAAAAAATGATGTAGAATTCTGAACTTTAACAAATTACTTTGTCATAATCAAGTTGCAAATGCCGTAACTAATGACAACTATGTATTGTAAAGTGCCAAACATCAGCGAAAAAGATACAACAGCAACAAGGAGACAACAGCGACAATAGAAACAGTGAGCAAAGCGAACTGAGCGACTTCTAATAACTCCAAACCACCAACTATAAACCAAAATTTAATTACTTTTGCGCCTCGTTGAAATCCCGTCGCTCATTGATTGAGTAATGCGGGTATGGTTGAACCAAGTAAATTTTAGCTTTATGTCAGTAAAGATCAGACTTCAGAGAAGAGGGCGCAGAAAGAAACCTTTCTACCACATTGTAGTTGCCGATGCACGCGCACCACGCGATGGTCGCTTTATCGAAAAACTCGGAACATACAATCCCATGACCAGTCCGGCAACAATCGAATTAGATAGAGACCGCACTTTTGACTGGCTCATGAAAGGAGCCCAGCCAACCGATACGGCTCGTGCAATTCTCAAGTTTCAAGGGCTGTTTTACCGTTTGCACCTCCAGCGCGGAGTGACTAAAGGAGCATTGACTCAGGAAAAAGCAGATGAGATGTATGTCGCTTATGTTGCCGATAAAGACAGTAAAATCAGAGCGCGCCATGAAGCAACTGCTGAGGCCCGTACAGAGTGGTACAAGACATTGTCAGGTACAGCTAAGCCGATCGTGGTTAAAGTAGAAGAGTCTGAAGCAGTAGCAAACGAGGAAGTTTCAGTTACCACTGGTGATGAAGCTGAAGATGCGCAGGTAGCTGAAGAAGCAACTTCTGCAGATGAAGCTCCTGAAGCAGATGCTGCAGAGGCAGAGGTTGTTGATGAAGTAACTGAGGAATCCACAAAAGAAGAAGCACCTGTAGAAGAGACGACTGAAGAGGAGTCCCCGGCCGAAGAAACTACGGAGGCAACAGAAGAAACTCCTGTAGCTGAAAGTGGAGTTGCTGAAGAAGCACCTGCGGAAGAAGAGACAAAGACTCCGGCAGAAGATTCAACTGAAGCGGCTCCTGTGACGGAAGAAGAAAGTCCTGCTGAAGAAGGAGCAACTGAAGAGGCTCCTGCAGAAGAAGAAAAAGCTGAAGAGGCTTCCACAGAAGAAGATACTACCGAAGAGAAGAAAGACTAGTAGCGAAATGTCAATTCGCTACGCTATCTCAACATCGTCTTATTCACTTCTAAAAGACAATACCTGGTAAGGCCGCGCGCCTTGCCGGGTCTTTTTATTTTTTAAAATCAGCCCTATGCAGAATCTGGATCAGAAATACGAGATCGAGCTTGATACCATTAAAGGTGCTATCCAAAGTTCAGATCTTCTCAGCACTTATCTCGACGATGAAGAGGAAGAAAGTTACCATGCTCTACGAGTAGCATTTGAGCCTCAGATCGAGACTGTTTTTCAGAAAGTCGCTGCCGATAATCCGCTCCAACTGGTAAGCTTTGAGAAAAAACTTCTCGATCAGGACTATGAGGGATTATACTTGTCGAAAATCATCGGATATACAGTCTTAAGAGGAGAGGTAGATGATCTGTATCGCTACAAAATGCCACAGGATCACTTCAAAGAGGTCCTGCTTTCAATATGCCTGTCGTCCAATTTTGATCTGATAAGCATTCGAATCGGTCAGGGTGTCCAAATTGGATTTGGTCTGAGTAGCAATATCTGGATCACCAATCTGATAGAGCAAGTTGAGTTTAAACGGGTAAAGGCATTTCTGCAAGAGCAGGTTTTACTCAAATACAGGGATGCACATCAGCGGAAGGCCGCTTTTGAAAAATACCAGAGGCAGTTTGCATCTGTCAATTACTATTCGGCGGATTTTCCCACTTCCGTTGGTGAACTTAAAGTGAAGTTCTCTTCGCTGACACATTTCCTCATGTTGAGAGTGAAATTGGGAACCAATAACGATAGCCTGACGCCATTTATCATTGAGTTTCTTAACAATGAGGATTTTAAGCAATCAAAAGAATACGTACAGCTGCTATACTTGTTTTGTAATTTTTACAAATTTAGCGGGCACGAAGAGTGGTTAAAAAAACTGTTTCACGAGCAGCGTGAAGTGCATGCAACTTTCAATGAGGATTATTTTGAGTTTCACAATAGCATTCTGGACTCAGCTCTTGAAATCGGAAAAGAGGAAGACAAAAAATTGCTGAGTTTGCTTGATCTGACAGTTCCGGATGACTTGACCAAGTTTTATTCGCTGATGGAAATTATCCACACAAAAGGATATGTACACGACGATGCAATTGAAGCCTCTCGTATCTTTTATGATCAGCATGAAGGTCTTTCTACAATAAATGAGTGCCTGCGCAAATCGACACTCAGCTATTTCCGGATTCTACTTGCAAATCTTACTATTGAGGCATATGCAGACTACTTTGAAATGAACAAAGTGTTTGCTGTGTATATCCATATCTTTGATAATCAGCAGTTTAATCAGGATGTCAAAAAGCAGAGTTTAAAGTATATTGCTAAGCTGCTGAAAAATTTCACGGATAAGCGCGGTAAGGATTATCAGGAGATCAAGAAGTTTGTCACACATACATTCCTCGATCTTGGGTTTCTCAATGAAAAACAACTCGTGGAGTTGTTTAAAACCAAGCGCAAAAAGAAGAAAGTAGAATAGCTGCAATTTGCGCAGGTCGAAGATATCACAGTAGAAATCGAGTTTTTCTTGTACCCTCAGCGCATTCTCCGTATTATCGGTCTATGCGGCAATTTATAAGTGACTTTCGCGACGGTATCAAAGCATATTCAGAAGCGTACCGCCTAATCAGGTCAAAAAGATTGTGGGGTTATGTGCTGCTTCCAGGCGTATTGAGCATCCTTTTTGGGGCAGGCATTTTTTTTCTTGCCTGGGAATACAGCGGAAGCATCGGTAATTTTCTGAAGAATAATTATCCGTTCGAATTTGGTAAGAATAAGTTTGCTTATATAGCCCAGTATGCCGGTTGGATTATCATTGGAACGATGGCATATATTTCGTACAAGTATATCATCCTGATTCTCGTCGCACCATTTATGAGTCCACTTTCCGAGAAGATCGAAGCACATTTAATGGGGCGCAAAAGCAACGCGCGTTTCAATCCGGTCCGGGCAGTTAAGGAAATATGGCGCGGTATCCGTGTTTCGTTGCGCAATATTGTACGGGAACTGATCTATACGATGATTTTGTTGGTGCTTGGTTTCGTCCCTTTGATCGGCCTGTTAAGCGCGCCTGCGATCTTTGTTATTCAGGCATATTTTGTCGGTTTTGGAAATATGGACTACACTTTGGAGAGGCACATGGGGGTCAAAGAAAGTGCCTTGTTTGTCCGTAGTTATAGGGGATTGGCAATAGCCAATGGAAGTTTGTTCTTGCTCATTTTGATGATCCCCGTTGCAGGACTATTTCTCGCGCCAAGCCTCGCTACTGTATCAGGTACACTTGAAACTGTCAGGCGTCTTGAAATTGAGGGAAGACTTGCGTGAGATTTTTTCTGCACAAGAAATCGTATTAGGGATTTCTGGAATCCTATTTTACCTATCTTGCCAACGTCATGAAAAGCAATGTCGTTTACTATATTCTCCTGCTTCTTGATTCCGAGAACAGCGTTCGCATTCCGGGCCTTGGAAGACTTAGCAGACGTGTTAAACCTGCACGTGTTTCAAAGGAAGAGTGGACGGCAGCACCGCCGGAATCGACCGTTGACTTTACTGCCTCAGAGAAGAAAAAGGGTAAGCTGTTAGCACGGTATATTGCCTATAAATCAGGAGTAGATTCTCAAGCAGCGAGTAACCATGTAAATGAGTTTGCAACGACTATTGCATCCGAATTGCAGGAGTCGGGGAGGGTTTCGGTTGATTATTTGGGGGTCTTTCAGAAGAAGCAGGATCAAATTTACTTTACTGCGAATACTGAAACTGCGAATGCTGCTTACCACGGATTAAAAACGGTTCAATTGCCCACAAGTAGTTTACGATCAGAATCGGAAATAGATGGATCTGAAGTGGCCCCTGATTTTGAGGAGAAAACGGTTACTGTGACACCGAATCCAACTGTTTCAGAAGAAGAGAATGTAGATGCAGAAATCGTTGCAGTCAGTCAGTCAGTTGGGGGAATGCCTCATCCAATTGTGCCATCAAAAAATGAAGGGCTTCCTTCCGGGGCATCCGTTCGCATTAAGGATGATGACAAAAAGCGACTTCGGGTTCCAGTCTTACTTCCGATCTTTCTCGTAATTTTTCTGGGCGTGACAGCTTTGGCAGTCATGCAATATAATAAACGAGGTGCCATATACCATCCGGCGGCAACATACAACAGGGCTCCCGGGCAACAGACGCCCTTGTTTGGAAGTGGAGCAGAGAGTAAGAACGATGCAGGAGTCACTGCAGACAATAATGAAGAGCCACTCGAGAATGAAAAAGCATCGCATGATGAAATTCTCGACAACACGTTCGATGTTCTGGGATTCAGCACAGAGCTTGATAATTCTGGAAAAGACAACAATGAAGAGCAATTTAGTGCTCCGGCAGAGAAGGAAGAGCTGATAGTCAATGAGATGAAATCTGCAGATCGTTCGACCGTCGACACCGAATCAAATGGCACTGGGATTTCGGGCCTGGGAGATATTACTGCAAGTTCTTCCGATTCCACCATTGATGAGACAGAGCCAGATCCCGTTGAAAATCATTTGCCTGTCAAAGACTCTGGGGAAGACGCTCTTACAAGTGATTGTTATGTCATCGTAGGTGCGTTTGGGGTTCAGTCAAACGTAGACAGAATGCTGGTGCGCTTAACAGAAATGGGATATCAGCCGGCCAAAATGGCGAGAAATAAACTCACGCAAATTGGAGTTCCCGCTCCTTGTGGATCTTCGGAAGTCCAGCGAGTGTTAGCAGACCTGCAGCTGAATGTAGAAGCCGAAGCCTGGATTTACAATAGATAATCAAATGCGTAAAACAGTGCGGGTCAATGTCAACCCGCAATCCAGGGATGACACAGAATCAGTAGTCCAAAAGGCACTGACCAAAGCGCAAATCAACCCCGCCTCAGGTAAGGGGCGAATACTTAGACGTTCTCTCGATGCGCGACAACGAAACGCTTATTATGTTTTCCAGGTAGAGGTTTGGGACGCCGAAGACACTGCACCTGACCCTCCGGCCATACCAGTATATCAGATGGTGGATGAATCACGCACTGCCTGTATTATCGGTGCGGGCCCTGCGGGCTACTTCGCGGCACTTGAATTATTGACACTTGGAATAAAGCCCATTCTATTCGAGCGAGGAAAGGATGTCCGGTCCAGACGCCGTGATTTGAAGGCTATTCAACAGTTTTCGACCGTCGATCCCAATTCCAATTATTGCTTCGGGGAAGGTGGCGCAGGAACGTATTCAGATGGAAAACTCTATACGCGAGCGACAAAGAGAGGCAACGTGCGAAGTGTTCTTGAAACTCTCGTTGCACACGGTGCATCTTCGGAGATTTTGATTGATGCGCATCCGCATATCGGGTCGAATAAATTACCCGGTATTATTGCTGCTATTCGCGAGACGATAGTTTCACACGGTGGTGAAGTCCATTTTGAATCAAGGATGACAGATATTTTACTGGGGGATGAGAAGGTGGTAGGAATAGTTATTAACACAGAGAGAGAATTCGCTTTTGATAATATAATATTGGCGACTGGTCACTCTGCACGTGATATCTATGAGCTTCTTGCATCTAAAGGAATTCGCATTGAATTAAAGCCATTTGCCCTCGGAGTGCGCATCGAACACCCGCAGCCATTGATTGATAGTATTCAATACAAAAGGAAAAGCAGGGGAGATGATCTACCGGCAGCCTCATACAGGCTCGCGTGCAATGTGGACAACAAAGGGGTCTATTCATTCTGCATGTGCCCCGGTGGACTAGTTGTGCCCTCTGCAACAGCACCCGGGGAAATTGTAGTAAACGGGATGTCCCTGTCACGTCGGGATTCACCGTATGCAAATGCGGGAACAGTGGTTTCTGTGGATGAAAAATTGATTTTAAAAGTTACAGGAGGGAGGGACGCACTTGCAGGAATGAAATTTCAGCGCAGCGTTGAACAACGATGTTTCGAGTCGGGGGATGGATCACAAGCGGCCCCGGCACAGAGACTTGTCGATTTTGTAAAAGGCAGACGGTCTGGCGATATACCGGACTCATCTTATATTCCCGGATTGTTCTCGTATGATGTAGCCAGCTTATTACCTTCTGAGATTGCACATGCCTTGAAACACGGCGTACGACAATTTGGAAAACGAATGAAGGGTTACATGACAAATGAAGCTGTCGTCATTGCCACCGAAAGCCGGACCAGTTCACCGGTCCGCATACCACGCGATGAGAAGACGCTCATGCACCCGCACGTAGAGGGCTTGTTTCCATCGGGAGAAGGTGCCGGATATGCAGGTGGCATAGTTTCTGCTGCTGTTGACGGTATGCGTGTAGCACAATCGCTGGTGGAATTCCTTAAAGCGCAAGCAGCAAACAAATGAAGAACATCACTGACTTGATAGCGCGAATCCTGTTGTCTGCAATCTTCATATATGAAGCATCAGACTCAATGATGTATTTTCAGGAGACAAAGGCAAAGATGTCCGCGTTCAATATTTTATGGCAACAAGACATCTTGCTTGTGCTTTCAATCGTTCTTTTGATTATTGGAGGGGTGCTCATCCTGCTCGGATACAGAATGGGGCTGGGAGGATTTCTCGTTCTTGCTTATTGGATACCAGTCACATTTATTGCACATTCTTTTTGGAATTACCCCGCTAATGAAATCAGGATCGAAGCGTTAATTTTTGCTAAAAACTTTGCGATCGTAGGTGGCGTGCTCCTCCTGATGATTAATAGTAGCGGAAAATACAGTGTCAAGCGATTGATGCCCGTGACGCGCATTCCAAAAGGAGAAACCTGATCATTGCTCTAATGTTTCGCCACAATTGTGGCAATATTTTGCGCCTGCAAAATGGTCTTGTACGCCGCATCCATGGCAGGCATCATTCATTTCTGGTCGTTCTCTGAAAATTCCCCTTGTCAATTCTGCAGTTACGATGCCTGTAGGAACTGCGATGATGGAATAACCAAGTATCATAATGCAAGCTGCAATCAACTGTCCAAAACTGGTTATAGGCGATATATCTCCGTAGCCGACAGTCGTAAGTGTGACGATCGCCCAGTAAACAGAACGGGGAATACTGTCATAACCCTCATTTACACCTCCTTCAACCAGGTACATGATTGATCCGAAAATTGTCACGAGAAGAAGCACAAACAGGATAAATACAGCAATTTTTGGCCCACTATTACGCATGGCTGCCATAATGATCTTGCCCTGTCGCATATATTTGACGAGCTTGAAAATCCGGAATACCCGAAGGAGCCTCAATATTCGTATGACCACGAGGGCCTGAGCTCCAGCGAGGAAAAGGCTGATATATGTAGGTAAAATGGCAAGAAGGTCAATAACCCCGAAAAAACTTGTGGCATACTTTATGGGCTTACTGACACAATACAATCTCAATGCATACTCAATCGTAAAAAAGACGGTGAGGATCCATTCAGTGATATGAAGCACATGCCCATATTTATTGGCCACGCTACTTGTAGTTTCAAGCATGACCACTACTACGCTCAGTAGAATTGCAATCAGCAGGGTAATATCAAATAATTTTCCGGCAGGAGTATCTGCTTCAAAAATGATCTCGTGGATGCGATCCCTTCTGGACATCACGGTATTTTTCTCTTGAGACATGTGTACGCTATTGCGTCTTATTTTGGCGAAGAGCCATGATTATGATGAGAAGAGGTGCAAATACAATGCCTGATAATGTAATCAAAGGCAAATAGAGCTGATCTAAACAAAGTCCGAATCACGAAAATCTTTGCGCAGCCTTTTGAGTTTTAAAGGTGGTTCTTCTTCGGCAAATTGTTTGGATGAAGGGGAGTCAGTTGCCTCGTGGTCGTTTCGCCACTCCCTTATTTCTTGTTCGCGGTCGATCCTGTCGATTTCACGCTCGAGCAGTCGTTCCTCCCAATCTTTACCTAAACCAGGTACACCAAATACACCAACCGCATGAAAAGCCACTCCAATTCCCCAGCCCATTATTGGAAAAATCGCCCAAAATTCATGACCTCCGGTTGTCAGGTTCAAGAAAATAAAGAACACGCTAAACAAGAGCCAACTGGTAAAGTGACTGTAAAACCCTTTTACTTTTTTGACCCGGCGCCGGGCCTCATTATATTTCCAATTGTCCATGTACTTGCTTTGCGACTGCTAGTATGACGTATAACGTCGAAACTTGCATAATTGATTCGTCCTATAGCTTATTTTATCTGACTATTATCCTGTAGTCAGCACGATCGCACGTGATGGCTGCGCATCTAACTACTATTTGTCAATGATCAGTTTCATGCCCAATGCCCCACTCAATGCCCCAAGCCCTCCAAGTACTGCACCAAACAAGGCAGTAATCGGGACGAGCGACATGC
>Ga0114950_10003224_pt1 | contig 12579 bp, 11 predicted proteins | sample N075metaG_FD_83503 | JGI IMG/M metagenome (GOLD analysis project Ga0114950, IMG submission 83503) | Deep subsurface microbial communities from Kermadec Trench to uncover new lineages of life (NeLLi) - N075 metaG | ecosystem: Environmental > Aquatic > Marine > Ocean trench > Sediment | place...
CGGCACTGTTTCGGCACTCTCGTCGGCCGCTGCGATTTGGCCGCCGAAACCAACGACAACAGCGGCAAGAATTAAGCCGAAATGTCGACGTATAGATATTTTCTGCTCCTTAACGGAGCGGATGGTGACACTAAAATTATGCGGACTGCGGCTCCGGCGAGTACCGAGTACGGCGATATTTTTCGTCCATATCGACATTAACGTTTCCATAGCGAGATCTCCAACGTTGATTGGTTTCTCGCGGTATTGCCATTGGCTGCATCGACGGCGAGACGAACAATGCAGTTGCCATCGGGGTGCGACGAACAATTGGAGATCCCGCATCGCCTAGGCCGAGTTTTAATGTCTGTACCAACTTCATTCATAATGAACTATATGCAAGATGAAGGAAAACGACATCGTATGACCTACGATCGATAATTTATTTCTTTATTAATTCATTCCGAATATATCGGCCAAACACCGTCTACGATTCAAATCAGCACTTAATATACTGCCCAGCGTTACTATGCTGTATCCGGCGATACGCTTGGAGACTATCCTTTGCACCACAACCGCGGGTCCTGTGCAATGCCGTCATGTCGGATCTCGAAATACAGGCCGGTTATGCTGCGGCCGCCGGTATGCCCTACGGCGGCGATAATTTCTCCGACCTCGATCCAATCGCCACTGTGTTTGTATAATTCCCGATTGTGACCGTAGAGGCTCATGTAACCCTCTCCATGATCGATGATGACGAGCAGTCCAAGGTTGCGAAACCAGTCGGCGAATGCGACCCGACCCGGCGCAACGGCAATGACATCGGAGCCAGGATCCGATTCAATAATAACCCCGCGCCAATTTGCGCCGCCTTTGTGCATCGAACTGCCTGGGGTCATTGCAATCCGGCCAGCCGTTGGCCACGGAAGCTTGCCTTTAAGATTGCCAAATGGCGTGGATGAGATCTCGCTTGCAAGTACTCCGGCGATAATTTCATCGACCAGCGTTGTTAGTTGATTTTCGTCTTCGCGCAGCTGTTGGAGCGCGTGATCATTTTTAAGGAGAAGTTGTTCGAGTGCCGCTGCAATATCGCTGCGCCTCGCCAGCGCCTCGGTCAACGTATTCGTATGATCCTCGGCCTCGTCGCGTAACCGCCTAAGCTTTAAGGCCTCCAACTTCAGCGCCGCTGCGACGTCGTGCAAATCGCGCCGCTGTGTAGCTTGTTGTTGTAGGGTTGCATTGGTCGCGGTCGCAACATAGTCGTAATAGCGTAAATTTCGTTGCAATTTGGTGATTTGTGTATTGTTGAACAGGATTTTCAGTTTTGGCTGGCGCCATAGCACGTAGCGCGCCATTATCGTTTGCCGTATCGCGCCTTGGGTAGCGGCGAACGACTGGTTCAGTTGATCGTGCTGCGTGCGCAGCGATTCGAGGTGGACAATTTTTGCATCCAGTAATGTGCGATATTTTTCTTGTTCGACTATTGCGGTGTAAAGCAATCGTTCGATTTCTAGGACTGTGTCACGCGTCCTCTGGTACTTAATCGCGCCCTCGGCAAGCGCTTTTTCGGCGTCGTCGATGAGGAGCTGAACTTGGCGTAGGTTTTCTATTGGCGTATTGGCCGCAGCGTCACCGGCCACGATCAACAGCGCAATTAGCGGCAATGATTGCAGCGCCGCGTAGATCGATGTCGTCCCTGCCTGGCGATTCCTGCGTCCGCGCGACGGTTGCAAATGATTGTATAGTCTAGATACCATCGGGCGCAGTTCTACCAGCACCTTGTGGAGGCCCGGCTAAGCATCTACGTTGCAGGGTTTAAGCTGCGCAACGAGTGGCACCTTTGAGAGACACGAGTGAACGTCCCGTCATTTCTGCTGGAATGTCGAGACCTATTAACGACAACATGGTCGGTGCGATATCGCTGAGGCAACCGGTCGGCGCCATTTCCGCTTTGCGTCCGATATAGATCAAGGGGACCAAATTGCTCGTATGCGCGGTGTGAGCGTGGCCACGCTCGTGTTTGGTCGCAATGGTATGCATCTTTTCAGCGTTGCCGTGATCGGCCGTGATGAGCACCTCTACGCCTGCTTCGCGGGCGGCTGCCACGACCCTTTTCAGACACTTGTCCAATATTTCTATACAATGCACCGTCGCCGCGAAATTTCCGGTGTGGCCGACCATGTCCGCATTGGCGTAATTGCAGATTATCGTGTCGTAGGATCGGCCCGAGATGGCGTCCACCAGCGAATCGGTCAGTTCCAAGGCACTCATTTCCGGTTTGAGATCATAGGTGGCCACATCGGGCGATTGAACCAGTATGCGGTCTTCTCCTGTGGCAACTTCTTCGTTACCGCCGTTGAAAAAGAAGGTTACGTGCGCATATTTTTCGGTTTCGGCAATGCGCAACTGCCGTAGTCCATGCGCGGCGACCCACTCACCATAGGTGTTGCGCAGGTCGACTGGGGCAAACGCCGGGGTTGAGTCGAACTGAGCCCCATAACGCGTCATGGTTACAAAGGTGGCGAGTTTCGCCACTCGGCGGCGTTCAAATTCCGCGAATGAGTCGTTTGTAAACGCTTCTGTCAGTTGTCTTGCCCGGTCGGCACGAAAATTTGCGAAGACGATTACGTCGCCGTCGGCAATCTGGACGCGTGCCAGCCGGTCGGAAACAATAGCGGTGGTCTTTACGAATTCGTCGCTTTCCCCGCGTCGATACGCTTGGTCCAAGGCCATCAACGGATCGCTGCACTCATACAATGCACGCCCGTCGACAATGAGGTCGTACGCCGCGCGTGTTCGATCCCAACGCTTGTTGCGGTCCATCGCGTAATAACGACCGACCAGGGTCGCGATCCGCCCTATACCCAATTCGGTGCATTTCCCCTGCACCCTCTGGATCGTTTCAGACGCGCTCTTCGGCGGCGTATCACGGCCGTCGAGAAATGCGTGAACGTAGCTACGTTTCACCCCGCGCCGCGAGGCAAGCTCGAGCAACGCCAATATATGCTCTTCGTGACTGTGCACCCCGCCTGGCGACAGAAGACCTAGGATGTGACACGCTTTACCATTCGCCGCGGCGCGGTCCAGCGCAGTTTTCAGCACCGGGTTGTCAAAGAAACGCCCTTCGTCTATCGCTAGAGATATCCGCGTATAATCCTGATTTACGGTGCGACCCGCACCGAGATGCATGTGACCAACCTCCGAGTTTCCCATTTGTAGATCGGGCAGCCCTACGTCCGGTCCGGCGCAGCGGATCAGCGTGTGGGGGCAGTTATTCCAAAGCTGATCCCAGGTCGGTTTACGCGCACTGTGGATGGCGTTGTATTGGGTGTCATCGCTATAACCCCAGCCATCGAGTACGATCAGCATTATTGGGTGGTCGACTTTGCTCATGAATTCCTCGCCGGGTTGTAGTGCTCGGATGGTTCCGGATGCGGTTTCCGACCAAGAGTGAATGTCGCATTTTTGTCAGCGACGGCGCAGCAGTGTGGAATAGATAACAGTGTATCATACCGGCCGTTGCGTCTTGAGCTAAGCGCAGTCTTTTACACAAAACCTCGAATTAGAATCGTCAGCTAATTAAGCTATGGATCAATTGATCGAATTCGCTGGCAACCACGTGATATTGGTGGGTGCCTTTTCCTTTATCCTGATCTTGTTGTTGGTCAATATCGCGAGCGACGGTGGTTCGAAGGCAGTAATTCCTGTGCAAGCCGTGCAGTTGTTTAATCGCCAAGATGCGTTGCCGCTTGATATTCGCACCGCGGCCGATTTCGAAGCTGGGCATATAGTTAACGCCCGGAACATACCGAAGGCCGACTTCAAGACAGGGTTGGAAAAACTCAAAAAGCTCAAGGACAAGCCGATCGTGGTGTACTGCGCGACCGGCACGATATCGACTGCGGCGCTGAGGGATTTATCCGCTGCAGGCTTTAGTGATCTTTACAGACTTAAAGGTGGCGTTGCCGCTTGGCGCAGCGAAAATTTACCGTTGACAAAAGAGCGGTAATATTGCCTGTAAGACGCGATAGAAACTCAACTGATCAGGTGGAATATGGCCGACGATAGCCGCTCTGAATCCAATTCAACGAAGCCAACCGCCGCGGGGCAGCTGGCCATCCAGAAAATTTACATCAAGGACCTGTCGTTTGAAGCACCCAACACCCCGGCCGTATTCACCGAAAAATTAAATCCCGCGGTGGATATCCATTTCTCTAGCGAGGCGAAAGACCTGGGTGAAAATCAGCATGAAGTTGTTTTATCCGTGACGGTAACGGTAAACCAAGAACAACGGAACGTTTATCTTATCGAAGTGATGCAGGCTGGTATTTTTACAATCAGTGGTTTCTCAGGTGAACAGTTGCCGGCTATTCTTGCCACAGCGTGTCCTAATATTCTGTTCCCTTATGCCCGGGAGGTTGTCTCCGACATCGTCACCAAAGGCGGCTTTCCCCAGATACTGCTGTCGCCGGTAAACTTCGATATGGTCTATGCACAAGAATTGAAGCGCCGCCAACAGGCGGAGTTCAAAGCGTCGGCGCATTAATTCGACCGTCGCGCACGTGCTGCTTAAGATCCTTACGCGCTCGACGTAACGATTAAAACCATATCGATAGTCCATGTCGATAAATCCACGAATTCTGGTGCTCGGCGCGGGGGCGTGGGGAACGGCCCTGGCGTTGCTCCTAGTGCGCAATGGAGCCAGCGAGGTATTCCTGTGGGGTCGCGATCCAGCGATGATGACGGCGATGCGACGAACCAGAATAAATCAGCGATACCTACCTGGGATTGTTCTGCCTAAAGCGTTGCAGCTGGTCACATCCGACCATGAGTTGCCGGCCGAAGTTGGGATAATTGTTGCGGCAGTACCATTTCAGGCCTTACGCTCGGTCCTCCAATTGTTCGTCGATCGAATTGGACCACCGCTATGTCTCGCGTGTGCCAGTAAAGGGATCGAAAAGGGGTCATTCCAACGGGCCGACCAGATAGTCGCCGACGTGTATCCATCGCAAACTGCTTTCGCCATGCTTTCGGGTCCAAATTTTGCAACCGAGGTGGCGGCGCAGCTCCCCGCCGCGATTACGGTTGCGACGTTAGATGATTTCTGGGGGCGCGAATTGGTCCGCCGGTTTCACTCGCATCTATTTCGCCCGTACCTCACGAACGATGTGATCGGGGTTGAACTCGGTGGGGCGATCAAGAATGTAATGGCGATTGCTGCTGGAATTGGTGACGGTTTGCAATTGGGTGCGAACAGCCGTGCCGCGCTCATAACCCGCGGCCTTGCGGAAATCACCCGCTTTGGCTTGGCCCAGGGCGGACGCCTGGAAACTTTCATGGGCTTGTCTGGTCTGGGCGATCTAGTGCTCAGTGCTACTGATGATAAGTCTCGTAATAGACGTTTTGGACTGCAGCTGGCGGCGGGCCTAACGGTCGATCATGCGATTGCACGCGTCGGTTTGGTCGAGGGTGCAACGACGGCGACGGCGCTAGTCGAGCTCGCTGATAAATTGGGCGTGGAAATGCCGATATCGCGGGAAGTTGCCGACACCCTCGCGGGGAAAACGACACCCGCCCAAGCGGTCGGAAATTTGCTCGCGCGCGACCCCGTGACAGAGTCGGCAGGATTCGCGAGTACGCCTAAACCTTAATATCTTAGCAAGCATACAAATGGAGTCGTTGTGTTCACGTGGCGATCGGACACGACCCGCTAAAGCCGCACTGACGCCACGCTTCGTAGACGACAACGGCCACCGCATTCGATAGGTTCATACTCCGGCTGCAAGCGGCCATGGGCAGCCGTAGTATGCGCTCGGGCGCGAACGAATCCCGTAGCGATTTGGGGAGCCCGCGCGTCTCCGGACCGAACAAGAACACATCTCCCGCCGCGAACCGAGCGTCGAACACACAATTATCGGCGTGCGTCGACAGTGCGAAAATCCGTGCGCCTGCTAGCGCAGTGACGAAAGACTGGTAATTGCGGTGAGTACGTAGTGATGTGTATTCGTGGTAATCGAGACCAGCTCGCTTGAGTGCACGGCTGTCCAGGCTAAACCCAAGGGGTTCAATCAAATGCATCTTCGACCCGGTGTTGGCGCAAAGGCGTATGACGTTCCCTGAATTTGGTGGGATCTCGGGTTCAAAAAGTGCGACTTGGAACATCTAACGATTCGGTCTTTGTTTTGCCCGCATATTCAATCGGGATGGTGGCGGAATAGCTACCGCCAGCGGTGGCTAGTGCGCCATTCGTATATCCTATACATCATGGCGCAGCACACCCAGTACCCTCAAGCAGCCGAAATCGCGACAAAATTTTGTGGCTTGAAATTCAGTTCACCGCTTGTATTGCTCTCAGGCTGCGTCGGCTTTGGCGAAGAATATACCCGGGTCGAGGGCTTTTCCAACCATGATGCCGGCGCGATCTGTCTAAAGGGAACGACTCTGTTACCGAGATTAGGGAATCCGGCGCACCGAATCGCCGAAACGCCCGCAGGCATGTTGAACGCGATTGGGTTGCAGAATCCCGGTGCCCGTGCCGTGGTTGATCAATACTTGCCGCGCCTCGATTTTACTGCGACCCGATTTATAGCGAATGTTTCGGGATCAACCATCGAGGAATATACGGCGGTTACGCGCATCTTCGACGAGTCGCCGATCGACGCCATTGAAATAAATATATCTTGCCCGAACGTTAAAGAAGGCGGTGTGACGTTTGGTAATGATCCGGAAATGTCGGCAAGGGTCGTAGCGGCATGTAGAGCGGCAACATCGAAGCCACTGATTACCAAGCTGTCGCCAAACCAGACCGATATTGCGGATAATGCGCGGCGTTGCATCGACGCCGGCACCGATGCTCTCGCCGTCATCAATACCCTGATGGGCATGGCCGTCGACGTCGAATCCCGTCAGCCGACGATCGGCAATAATCAAGGCGGATTGTCGGGTCCAGCGATTAAACCCATCGCGTTGTTACAGGTCCACCAAGTTTACCAGGTGGCGAAAGCCCATAATATTCCGATCATCGGCCAGGGTGGAATCGTCGATGCCAACGATGCAATCGAATTTTTAATTGCCGGCGCGGCGGTGGTCGGGATCGGAACGGCCCTATTCTACGAGCCGCTAATCTGTCCCCAGATTAATCGGGGGATCGGTGATTATCTTGGCCGACACGGCTGCGCCAGCGTGGCTGAAATCGTCGGTACCCTAGAGCTCTTCGATACCTAGCCGGTGCGGTAATTAGTTTCTCGGCCACGCTCGTTCGAGTGCGGCCAGTTGAGAAATATGGACGAGGATTCGATGGTGGGTCAACGTAGCAGCCGGCGCAAAAAGATCTGCATCTCCTTAGCGGCCTGTTTGTCACCGTTGCTCTCGGCGACTTTTATACCGGTGCTATAGGCATCGATCGCCGCTGATTCATCACCATTTTGTACCAATGCCTTGCCGAGGATTTTCCACGCGGCGGAATAGGCCGGATCGAGCGCCACCGCTTGTCGCAGATGGTTGATGGCTTGCGCCGGATCATCTGAGAGATATCCGTTTCCAAGACTGAATCGCAGCAGCGCGGTGTCCTCACCGCCGGCCAGTATCGCTTCGAGGCGCTCGACAAGCTTGGTCATGATCGAAGTTACGGATCAGGCGCGCCAGAAGGTCGGCGTAAGCAAAACTAAGAGTGTGAATATCTCAAGTCGCCCGAGCACCATGGCGAAGCTGAGTATCATCTTGGCTCCATTGGGCAGCGCGCCGTAATGGGCGCTGACCTCGCCGAGCCCCGGTCCGAGATTGTTCAAACACGCGGCGACCGCTGAGAACGCGGTAACCTGGTCGAGGCCGGTGGCCATCACCGACAATAGCAGCACCGCGAAAACGGCAACATAGGTCGCAAAAAAACCCCACACCGCATTGACAATGCGGTCGCTAACCGGCCGCCCCCCCATTTTTATTGTAATGATTGCGTTCGGGTGGATCAGCCGTTGAATCTCGCGGCGCCCTTGCTTGTACAACAGTAAAAATCGGATCACCTTGATGCCACCGCCGGTCGACCCGGCGCAAGCGCCGATGAAGCTTGCATATATCAGCAGTATCGGTAGGAAGCCAGGCCAAATTTGGAATTGGGTAGTCGTGAAACCAGTCGTTGTCCCAATAGATACAGCCTGAAATATTCCCAATCGAAATGCCTGAGCCCAGTCGCCCTGATAGAGCGTAGCGCCCAGGCCAATGCCACATATCGTACAGGTACCGACGATCACGCCAGCGTACATTTTGAATTCGGAATCAAGTATATACGGCCTAATATTTCGCTGACGGAACGCTAGAAAATGCAACGAAAAATTGATGCCAGCGAAAAACATGAACATGACCGCTATTGCTTCGATCAGCGGATTGTCAAAATAACCCAAAGATAGGTCGTGGGTCGAAAACCCACCAATCGCGACCGTACTAAAACTGTGTGCCATGGCGTCGAAAAAATTCATTCCCGCTAAATAATAAGACCCCGCGCACGCAATAGTCAGCCCCAAATAGATGTACCACAGCGCTTTGGCCGTTTCCGTGATCCGCGGTGTTAGCTTGGCATCTTTCATTGGGCCGGGCGTTTCCGCACGATAAAGTTGCATACCACCAATCCCGAGGATGGGGAGTATCGCGACCGCCAAAACGATAATCCCCATGCCGCCAAGCCATTGCAGCAACTGGCGATAGAAGAGGATGGATAGTGGAAGGGTATCGATGCCGACGATAACCGTCGCGCCAGTCGTGGTGAGGCCGGACAGAGACTCAAAGATGGCATCGCATAACGACATTTTCAGTTCGTCGACTAGCATGAACGGGATTGCACCGCAGCTACCGAGAACCACCCAGAATAAGACCACTACGATAAAACCGTCGCGTAGTTTCAGGTCGCGAGTAACCTTGCGAACCGGTAACCAAAGTACGAGGCCGGCGCACAGGATAACGGCAAAAGCTATCGCGAAGGCGGAACCGGTGCCATCGCGGGTCCAGTGCGCGATGAGCAGTGGTGGGAGAAAAATGAGACTAAAGATCGCCAGCAGCAATCCCAGAATTTTCTGGATAACCTTGAATCTCACCCAAGTCCTCCGATCATGTCGGGATCATACCAATCAGGCGACACTGCTAGGCTATAAAAACGTTACGCTGACCTGGAACAAGCGCTCCACGTCGCGCACGTGTCGCTTGTTGGTGACGATCATGATTATGTGATCCTCGGCTTCGATGCCCGTATCGTGATGCGCCATGATGACGTTATCACCGCGCACGATCGCGCCAATTGTTGTACCCGGTGGAAGTTCTATATCTTCGAGCTTGCGGCCGACCACTTGGCTGGAATTTCGGTCGCCGTGTGCAATTGCTTCGATCGCTTCAGCCGCGCCGCGCCGAAGTGCATGCACCTTGACGACGTCTCCGCGCCGCACGTGCGCGAGCAAACTGCCAATGGTTGTCTGTTGTGGCGAAATCGCGATGTCGATGATGTCGCTTTGAACGAGATCGACATAGGCGGCCCGGTTGATTAAGGCCATGACAGTTCTTGCGCCGAGTCGTTTCGCCAGCATTGAGGAGATGATATTGGCTTCGTCGGCATTCGTTAGCGCGCAAAATACGTCGGTTTGCTCAATGTTTTCTTCAATCAGGAGATCCTCATCAGCGGCGTCGCCGAGCAGGACGTAGCCGTGTTTCAATACTTCCGATATCTGTACGGCACGATCGGGATTATTTTCAATAATCTTTATATGGCATTTTTTTTCGAGCGCGATTGCGAGTCGCGTGCCTATATTTCCGCCACCGGCAATAATTATGCGTTTATTTGGTGAAGCAAGGCGTTGGAATTCACTCATCACTGCGCGTATATGGTTCGGCGCCGCGACGAAAAAGACATCGTCGCCGGTTTCTATCACGGTGTCGCCGTTCGGTATAATTGGCTCGTGACGACGATAAATCGCCACCACCCGGGTTTCGACGCCCGGCAGCTGCTCAGGTAACTCCTTGAGTTTGTGTCCTACCAAGGGACCGCCATAAAATGCTCGCGCCGCGACTAACTGCACCTTTCCGTTGGCGAAATCGAGAACCTGTAGCGCCCCCGGAAACTCGATGAGACGTTGGATGTATTCGGTAACTTCCTGTTCGGGGCTGATTAATACGTCAATCGGGAGTGCTTCTTGCGCGAATAGTTCAGTCGTTTGCAGATATTGTGGCGCCCGGATACGGGCAATTTTGGTTGGGGTTCGGAATAAGGTATAGGCGACTTGGCAGGCGATCATATTGGTTTCGTCGCTATTCGTTACCGCGATGATCATATCGGCGTCTTGTGCGCCCGCTTGCGCGAGGATTTCGGGGTGCGATGCATGGCCAACGACGGCGCGCAGGTCCAAGCGATCTTGCAAGGCCTGCAAAATCGCTGGATCGCGATCGACGACCGTAATGTCATTTGCTTCGCTGCAAAGGTTTGCCGCGACCGACGCACCCACCTGGCCGGCGCCGAGGATGATAATTTTCATGCGCTGGATGATTCTTTGATTTGCTTGGGATCTATGCCTAGGCTACGCAACTTTCGGTAGAGGTGAGTCCGTTCGATGCCGACCCGCTCAGCGACTTTACTGACACTCCCGCGTAGCTCATGAAGTTGATACTCCAGATATGCTTTCTCGAATTTTTCACGCGCTTCACGTAGGGGTAGATCGAAACCCGGGAAGGGGGGTTCGCCTTCGGTTTGGGGCCGGATACCCAAAGCCGAATTTATCTCCCGCACCGAGACCTTTTCGGTGCTGCCAAGGATCATCAGTCGCTGGACAAGATTCTTCAATTCCCGGACATTACCTGCCCAATCGTATTCGCGCAGGCGACTCTTGGCGCCGCTGGAAAATTCACGCTGCGGTAATCCTTCATTAGTCGCAAAATAGTCAAGGTAATAGGATAGGAGCAGATCGATATCTTCACCACGGTCACGCAGCGGCGGAACCTGCAACGGCACCACGTTCAGGTGATAAAACAAATCGTCCCGGAAGGTATGTGCGGCGACCGCTGCTATTAAGTCGCGGCGCGTGGCGGCGATAATACGCACGTCAATCTGCACTGGATCGAGTCCGCCAACCCGTAATAGTGCTTCGCTCTCGAGCGCGCTCAACAAACGTGCTTGCGTATTCAGGTCCATATCGGCAATATCTTTGAGGAACAACGAACCGCCATTCGCTTGTTCAAGGTAGCCAAAGATGACCTGTCCGTTGTGTTCGGTACCGAAAAGTTCGGCATCTGGATTCTCGCGCGCTAGGCCTGCGACGCCCACGGTGATAAACGGTCCATCCGCGCGAGGGCTTTGCTTATGTAGGTATCGGGCAATTACCTCTTTGCCGCTGCCCGACTCGCCGGTAATAAAAACCGCGGTTTGACTCTGTGCAATTCTGCCAGCATCGGTTCGCAGTTTTCGGATCGCTGCGCCGATTCCGATCGGGTCGTCTAACGGCGTGATTCCTTTTTTAAGACCGACGTTTTCGCGCTGAAGGTCAGCGGTTTCGAGCGCACGTTGGACGGTAACTAGCAATTTCGCGATAGAGAGTGGTTTTTCGATAAAGTCGAAGGCCCCGAGGCGCGTTGCCTCGACTGCTGTTTCCACCGTGCCGTGTCCTGACATCATCACAACGGGTACGTCGACTTGCCCGCCGTCAGACCACTCCTTGAGTAACGTGATACCGTCAGTATCGGGCATCCATATATCCAGAAGGACGAGATCCGGTCGTCGTTGGCGTCGCGCCTGGCGCGCGTGGCTGGCATTTTCGGCGACGGTGATTTCGAATCCCTCGTCTTCCAGGATTTCCTTCAAAAGACTGCGAATATCGGGTTCGTCATCTACGACCAATATATGCGGGGAGCTCATAAGACGTTCCTCATTAACGGGATATCATTACTTCAACAAGCTAGTTTTGATCGGTTCAGCGCTCACCCGTGCGGTCACTGCGAGGCGTCTTCGTGCAGGCATATTGTGCCTACGGCAAACGAAGACGACGCCGCAATGGGCACACTGGTGAGCGCCCTTCTGGTCCGCCCAAACGCGGCCCATTGGGTTGTTGTTTGCCCTCGACGTAGGTCCTACTATGCCTTCGGGGAAACGCCTAGCACTGGATCGCTTTTGGACCGACTGATCCGATTAAAACTATCTTGTGGGGGTACTAGTGTATCGCCAACGCCTTCAGTTGGCAGTCTGATTATCGCGACCGCGCCGGCACCGCGGTTATTTTCTAGCGAGACAATACCGCCATGTTCCTCCACGATCTTCTTCACGATCGCCAAGCCCAAACCCGTGCCCCGCGTTTTATTGGTGACATAGGGCTCGAAGATGTTTTCAAGCAATTCCTCGTCGATGCCCTCGCCACGGTCTTCCACCCGAATTTCTACGTAGGTTCCGGACGCAGACGCGAAGAGATTCGTGCGTAGGATGATCGTTGGGTTTGTCGCTTGCGCCGAGGCGTCGATCGCATTTTTGACCAGATTATTGAAGACCTGCCGTAAGCGTGCGCCGTCCGCCGGAATATGCGGTAGCTCTTCGTCGAGATCAAGTTCGAATTCTATCGCGGGTGTGGCGCTTTTGAACAGATC
>Ga0114950_10003227_pt1 | contig 12567 bp, 9 predicted proteins | sample N075metaG_FD_83503 | JGI IMG/M metagenome (GOLD analysis project Ga0114950, IMG submission 83503) | Deep subsurface microbial communities from Kermadec Trench to uncover new lineages of life (NeLLi) - N075 metaG | ecosystem: Environmental > Aquatic > Marine > Ocean trench > Sediment | place...
ACCGCCACGGTCGCAAGCAACGAGTCCTCCACACGCGGATCTCCGAGCGGCTCTCGGAGGACATCAAGCGGCTGGCCGAGGACCTCCGGGTCCCCACGTCCAATCTGGTCCGCAATGTCCTCGAGGAGGTCTTCAGTGTCGTCGAGTCCGTCTCCGAGGACGTCAGCGACCTGGTGGACGACGTCCTCGAAGAGGCGGGCGATGCGCGCGACCGAATACGCGAGCGGGTCCACCAGCGTGACGAACGCGTCCGCCGCCGAAAGCGACATCCGCGCGACAGGATCCGGAGGGAAGAAGACGTCGAGGACGAGCTGCGGCGAGACGAAGCCAGCGAGGCCGCCTCAGAGGCGTCCCGCAACCGCCAGGACTTCACCGAGGTAATCGGTTGGCAGCCGCTCGTTCTCAACCAAGTCCGAACCTGCGCTGACTGCAACGCCAAGCTGGCCAAGGGCGATCGAGCATTCGTCGGCCTCACCGAATCCGGCCTTTCCCCCCACACCCTCTGTAAGCGCTGCACGAGCGAGCGCAGCTAGCCCTCGCGCGGGGGCTTGGATTCGCTGGAATCGCTACCGGGTGCCCGGGAACCACCCGAGGCAGGTGGCGAAAACGGGTGTCCGGCACCCGTTGGTGGTTGCCTGGCACCCTGTGCTGATCGAAGCTCCTGGTTGAATCGGCTCTGGGGGGGGTGTGTCACGCGTTCCATTCACGACCTCGTTACGCCCGCGTTGTTGGTCGACGTCGATGCTTTCGAGCACAACCTGGACACCATGTCCAAGGCGCTGCCGGGCGCTCGTCTGCGACCGCATGTGAAGGCCCACAAGTGCAGCGCGATTGCGGCGCGGCAGGCAGCTGCCGGACATCGAGGGTTTACCTGCGCGACTGCGCGCGAGGCGCAGGGACTGGCGGAGTCCGGCCTGGGAGAAGATCTGCTGCTCGCCAACGAGTTGGTCGACGCGACTCGCCTGAGTGAACTCGCCGAGCTGGTCGCTGCGGGTGCGCGCGTCACCATCGCGGTCGACTCTCAGGCGACCATCGACGCAGCGGTGCACGCGGGCATCAAAGAGGTCGTCATCGATGTGAACGTCGGTCTGCCTCGCTGCGGCTGTTCGCCGGACGAGGCAGGTTCGCTGGCCGCGCGCGCGCGCGACCACGGGCTCACCGTGCGCGGCGTCATGGGATACGAGGGTCACATCGTGGGGCTCGAAGATCGCGCGCGCCGCGAGGAGGGCTGCGCCGAGTCGATGCAGAAGCTCAAGGCGGCACACGACGAGGTGGGAGGTGAGCTGATATCGGCGGGCGGCACCGGAACCTATGACTGCAACCAGGTCGCGAGCGAGATCCAGGCCGGCTCCTACATCTTGATGGATGGCGCCTACGGCAAGCTCGGCCTTCCCTTTCGTCAGGCGCTCCACCTGTGGTCGACGGTGATTTCGGTATCGGCGAAATTTTGCGTGGCGGATTGCGGGCTGAAGAGTCTCGGCATGGACCACGGCAACCCCACACTCGACGGAGCCAAGGTGTGGTTCTGCTCGGATGAGCACACGACGTTCGCACCCGAGCGTGCACTAGCGGTGGGCGATCGGGTGCGCGTCACGCCCGCCCACGTCGATCCGACCATTGCGTATCACGAGCGCATCCATCTGGTTTCAGGCGACGAGGTTCTCGAGACCTGGCCGGTAGATTTGCGAGGCTGGTAGCTCAGATCGGGAACCGCCCACCCAGTACGGCTGGTGTGCCTCAGCTTGGCTGCGGGCTAGCGCTCGGGAACGTCGATGCGCGGGTGTTCCGGATGGCGGCGGTAGAGAATGACCGTGTGGCCGATCAGGCCACACAATGCGGCGTGAGATCGCTCCGCGAGTTCGCGGGCGGCCTCTCGCTTGTTTTCAGGCTGGTGTAGCCGGACTTTGACGAGTTCGTGGTCCTCCAGCGCCTGTTCCGTGGCGGCGATGACGGCAGCGCTGAGGCCAGGCTCGCCCACCTGAACCAGCGGCTTCAGCCGGTTGGCGAGTCCGCGCAGGTGTCTGCGTTGATAGCCGGCAAGGGTCGAGGTGGTCACGAATTCTCCAGCGCGAAGCCCCGCGAGGGACCGTGGCAGCCTACGGTGCCCCGGGCCGGGACGCAAAGTCACAGGCGATTGCCGGTTCGGGGCTCAACGTTGAGCGGTTGGCGGCCGATACGTGCCGGCGATGAGTAGCGCGAAACCCGTGCCCCTTCTGGGGCGTCTCGCAATCCAGATGAAGCTGATCGACATGCAGCAGCTCAACGCGGCGACGGACATGCAGCAGCTCAACGCGGCGGAGCGCGGGCAGACCTCCTCCTCCGGCGAGGGGAAGAAGATCGGCGAGGTGCTTCTCGATCTGGGGTACATCAATGCCGCTCAGCTGGAAAAGCTGATCGAAGTCCAGCGGGGCGTCATCGCCAAGCATCGGGCCCGCAAGGCCGCCGCCAGCGCGCAACCCGGAGCGGATGTCGAGACGGCTCCGCCCGCTGAGGGTTCCGCGACGACTTCGTCGGGTGCACCGGAGTCAGTAGAGGAACCTCAGGCGGCACCGCAGGCGGTCCCCCCGACGTTGCAGCCACCGTCGACCCCCCACCCACCGCGCAGTCGCCTGGTGGCTGAGCCCGTGGACGGCGACACCGAGTCACTGATGCTCAGTACGGTGGTCCCCAGCGAGGAGGACACGCGGAGCCTACACCGTCTCCTCCAGCACGCGGTAAGCCAGGGCAGTAGCGACATTCACATTCATACGGGTGCGGCAGCGCGGATCCGCATCAACGGCGTGCTGACGCAGGTCGGCTCAGAAACGCTCTCGGCCGAGGATACCGAGGCCATGGTGATGGCCATCCTCAGCGAGAGCGAGCGTCTGGAGCTGCTGCAATACGGAGAGCTCGACGTCTGCTTGGACGTTCCCGGTCTCGGACGTTTCCGGACCAGCGTCTATCGACAACTCCGCGGCTTCGACGCTGTGCTGCGCACGATTCCGCCGGAACCGCCGACGCTCGATCAGCTCGGTCTGCCTTCCTGGATCGCCAAGTACGTGAACTACCACCAGGGCATGGTGCTGATCACCGGCCCGGCGGGCTGCGGCAAGTCGGCGACGATGGCAGCGATGGTGAATCTCATCAACGAAGAGCGTCAGGAACACATCCTGTGCATCGAGGACCCGATTGAAGTCGTGCATCCGTCCAAAGGCTGCCTCGTCAATCAACGTCACGCGGGACGACACACCGGAAGCTTTGCGCGCGCTCTGCGCGCTGCACTGCGCGAGGACCCGGACGCCATCGTGATCGGCGAATTGCGCGACCTCGAGACCATCTCGCTCGCGATGACAGCCGCAGAGACGGGGCACTTCGTGCTCGCCACGCTCCACACCAACAACGCGGTGCGAACGATCAACCGCATGATTGGTGCTTTCCCATCGAATCAGCAGGGGCAGGTGCGAACCATGTTGTCCGAGTCGCTGCGGGCCGTGATCTCCCAGCGACTGGTTCCCACGGCCGACGAGCGCGGGCGAGTTGCGGCCTTCGAGTTGCTCGTCATCAACAAGGCGATTGCCAACCTGATGCGAGACGAGAAGACGATTCAGATCCGATCCGCCATCCAGACCGGCTCAGCCCACGGCATGATGCTCCTCGAGCAGTCACTGAACGAGCTGGTGCGGCAGGGAAAGATCACCAAAGAAGTCGCGCTCGGGCTCGCAGAAGAAAAGAAGCTCATCACCGCAGGCTGACGCGAGGGAATGCGACAGGCTGCCAGAGAGGCACGTTGGTTTGGCGCGACTGGACGAACTCCTGATACTACTGAAGACCGTGGACGGCTCGGACTTGCACCTGGTCGCGGGCTCACCGCCCCGCATACGGGCGAAGGGTGCCCTGGCCGTGGTCGAGGGTCGCTCACCGATTTCCGACGGAGAGCTCCGTTCGCTGCTCAGCGAAGTGACCTCCGAGAAGAACTGGGCCGAGTACGAAGAGACCTACGATCTCGACTTCGCGTACGCGCTAGAGGGTGTCGCGCGTTTCCGCGCCAACTACTTCGGCCAGGAAACAGGAGCGGCCGCGGTCTTCCGCATCATTCCCGAGGAGATCATCCCGCTCGCGAAGCTCAAGGTTTCGCCGGCCATCGAAGGGCTCGCGCATCTGACCCAGGGCCTCGTCCTCGTGACGGGACCGACCGGTTCGGGCAAGTCGACCACGCTGGCGGCGATCATCAATGAGGTCAATGCCAGGTACTCGAAGCACATCGTGACGATCGAAGACCCGGTCGAGTTCGTTCACCAGAATCGCAGCGCGATCTTCTCGCACCGCGAAGTGGGGCTGCACTCGCTGGGCTTCAACTCGGCGCTGCGCGCCGCAATCAGGCAGGATGCGGATGTCATTCTGGTCGGCGAAATGCGCGAGCGCGAGACGATCGCGCTGGCGATTACTGCGGCGGAGATGGGCATGTTGGTGTTCGGCACCCTTCATACCAACAACGCGGCGAAGACGATCGATCGCATCATCGACGCATTTCCCGCCGACGAGCAGAATATGGTCCGGCTGTCGCTCTCGGAGTCGCTCGTCGGGATCGTGTCTCAGCTGCTTGTTCCCTCGGCAGACGGGAAGGGGCGCGTCGCATGCAACGAAATTCTGCTTCGTACCTCGGGTCTTCCCAACATCATTCGCGAAGGGAATACGCAGATGCTGAACTCGATCATCCAAGCTGGCAAGTCGGTGGGCATGCAGCAGATGGACGACGTGTTGTTCGAATACGCCTCGGAAAATAAGATCTCGGCGCATGATGCCTACATGAAAGCGCTGGACAAGTCCCGTTTCGAGCCGCTGCTGAGTGCCTGAGCGACTCGCGGACTGACGACAGCCGGCTCCAGGGGTTTCACCCCTTGGCTCGCCCGCCTCGGCGCGCCACACTCCTGCCCCATGGCTGCCCCTGCGACCGCCTCTTCGAACGCCCGCCGGGTGCTGATGATTGCGCCTATCGCGCTCGTCTTCGCCGCTGTGCTCGTTGGCGGACACTGGTACATCGCGCGTCGTCTGGTGGTCGAGTCCGAGTTGGCAGCCGAGCCCAGGATCGCGCTTCTCTGGCTGATCGGTCTGCTGGGGGCGACGCTCTTCGCCCATCCGATCGCCGAGCGTCTCGTTGCCCGCTCCAAGGTGCAGTGGCTGGCGTGGATCGCGAGCATCTGGATGGGCTTTGCCTTCTTCTTCTTGTTGCTGTTGTTCGCGTCGGATCTTGCGCTCTGGTTCGGCAGCTTGCTGCACGGGGCGCTCGGCGAGGGCGGTCACTCGCTGACGACCTCGCGCGTGCGTGCCGGGCTGGTGATCGCGATCGGCCTGGTGGCCGGCTTGCTGGGGTTGCGGAACGGGCTCTCGCCGCCCCAGCTCCGGCGAGTGGAGCTGTCGCTGCGTCGCTGGCCGGCTGCGCTCGACGGATTTCGGATCGTTCAGATCAGCGACATCCACATCGGCTCGATTCTGGGACGGGAATTCGCCCGGAGTCTGACCGATCGCGTCAACGCGCTCGACGCCGACCTGGTCGCCGTGACGGGTGATCTGGTGGATGGCAAGGTGGAGACGCTCCGCGAGGAGGTGGCTCCCTTTTCCGACCTGCGCGCGCGTCACGGTGTGTTCTTCGTCACCGGGAATCACGACCACTATTCGGGTGGGAACGCCTGGGCGGCCTGCGCCGCGGAACTCGGGATGTGCGTGCTGCGCAATGAACACGTCGTGATCGGCGAGGGCGAGGCCGCCTTCGTGCTCGCGGGCGTGGACGATCATCGCGCCGGGTTGCTTCCGGGCGAAGGCGGCGAGGATCTGGCCGCCGCCCTGGCTGGCATCGCTCCCGACCTGCCCGTCGTGCTGCTGGCTCACGACCCGTCGACCTTCAAGAGCGCCTGCTCGGAGTCGATCGATCTCCAGCTCTCCGGGCACACTCACGGAGGGCAGATCTGGCCCTTTCGCTATTTCGTGCGCATGGCCATCCCCTTTGTCGAGGGCCTCTACTCGCGCAACGACGCGTGGCTCTACGTGAGCCGGGGCACCGGGTTCTGGGGCCCGCCAATGCGGTTGGCCGCTCCAGCGGAGATCACGGAAATCGTGCTGCGCGCGGGGGAATCCAAGCCTGTGGCGCCCGGACCGCCGCCGGTCCAAACTCACTTCCAATTCGACACATAGTCCGACACATAGTCCGACACATAGTCCGACATTGAGTCGGGACCGGAGTCGCCGCGATGATTCAGTGGAGTGAGCAGCACGAGATGATCCGAGATGCCGTACGGCGTTTCGTGGAAGCCGAGATCGTCCCCAACCTCGATGAACTCGAGCACGGCGACACGCCGCCCTACGAGGTGCTTCGCAAGCTGATCTCGACCTTCGGAATGGACGAGATGGCGCGCGCTCGTTTCCAGAAAATGGTCGAGCACGAGAAGGCGGGTGGAGCCACCGTGGAGGCCGCGCATCAGAAGTCGGACCGAGTTGGCGGAAGCGGTCGGGGTGATGCTGTCGCGATGCAACTCATCCCGATCATCGAGCTGTGCCGCTACTGCCCGGGCATGGTGACAGCCATGGGCGTGAGCATGGGTCTCGCGGGGGGCACGGTCATGTCGAAGGGCACGCTGCGCCAGAAGGAGCGCTGGGGATTGCCGCTGTCGACCTTCGAAAAGATCGGCGCCTGGGCGATTACAGAGCCGGGTTCGGGCTCCGACGCGTTCGGCGGGATGAAGGCCACCGCCCGCCGCCAGCCGGACGGCAGCTATCTGCTGAATGGCAGCAAGACCTTCATCACGAACGGCCCCTACGCGGACATCATCGTGTTCATCTGCAAGCTCGAGGAAGCGGAGGTCGATCCCCGCGATCGCAAGATCCTCAATTTCGTGCTCGATTCCGGCATGCCGGGTCTCACTCAATCGAAGCCCATGCGGAAGATGGGGATGCATTCGTCGCCGACGGGCGAGCTCTTCCTGCAGGACGTAGTGGCCGAGCCCGAGCGTCTGCTTGGCGAGACCGAGGATACGCCAGCTCGTTCTGGGGCGAAGGACACCTTCTCGACCGAGCGAGCCGGCGTGGCCGCCATGGCGCTCGGAATTGTCGAGCGCTGCCTCGAGCTATCGGTGAGCTACTCGAAGGAGCGTGTGCAGTTCGGTCAGCCGATCGGCGAATTCCAGCTCATTCAGGACAAGCTCGCGCGCATGGAGGTGGCGCGTATGAACCTGCAGAACCTCGTGTTTCGTGTCATCGAGAGCGCAGAGCAGGGTGTCAGCCTGACGCTCGCAGAGGCGTCGGCGATGAAGCTCTACGCCGCGCGCGCCGCGGTCGAGGTCGCGATGGAAGCCGTGCAGGTCTACGGTGGCAATGGTTACATGGCTGAGTACCGGGTGGAACAACTGGCACGCGACTCGAAGGTTCTGCAGATCTACGCCGGCACCGACGAGATCCAGATCTCGGCTATCGCGCGCGATCTGTTGAGCGGCTAGTGGGGTTCCGCACGCGCAGTCTCCGAGGCGCTTGAGCTGAGCCCAGCGCGAACGCCTCGGCATCAAGCTCCCGAAGTGTTTTCCCGATACAGCGAGTCCCTCCCCCGCGCCGGAGCTCGGCGCTCGATCGGCCCCGCTCTCGTTTCAAGCGCTCGAGCCCGCCTGTCGTCTGGCGCGCTCGACGGGAGGGGACATGGATCCGATCGCGGAGACTCGACTCGGTAGCGAGGTGGCCGATCTGATGCCGATCAGGCGGCGCCGTCCGTCGCGCAGCCCGGTCTCGTTGGGGGTGCTGGCGGCGCTCCTATGGCGAGCGGGGCGCCCCTTTGTCCCGCTGGCGCTGCTCGCGGTCGTCTTCGCACTCTCGCTGGGCGTCATCCAGGTGGAAGAGCGCGTGACGCCGCCGCTTGGCGCTGGACTGCCGAGTGTCTCGAGCGCGGGGCCCGAAGAGCATCGCGCCACTTCGCGCGAAGTTCGCGTATTGGCCCCCGATCAGACGACCTGCCGGCGAGTTCGGTCCGCTCCGGGCCAGTCCGGGCCAGTCCGAACTCGCGCAACGTAGCGAGCGCCGGGCTATTCCGTGGCAGCGGCGTCCGGACCTTTGATCGAAAGTAGCTCTACGTTGAAGCTGATGACTGCCCCGCCCGGAATCTTCGGCGGGGCGCCGCGGTCTCCATAGGCGATACCGGGCGGGCATACGAGCCGGGCCTTGCCGCCGATCTTCATCATTCCGACACCCTCGGTCCAGCATGCGATCACGCGGTTGAGGGGGAACTCCGCCGGCGTTCCGCGCTGGATGGAACTGTCGAACACGGCGCCGTTCGTGAGCGTTCCCTCATAGTGTACTTCGACGGTATCGGTCGACTCGGGGGATTGCCCCGAACCCGCCTCGAGTTCGAAGTAGATCAGTCCAGAGTCCTGGACCTTCGCGCCCGGCTCTTTCGCGACCGTCTCGATGAACTTCAGGTTGGCCTTGCCGACGCGTTCGTTCCGCAGCTCCCCAATTCTTCTCATCAGGTCTTCGGTCGGCTCCGGCACGCTCTTGCCGTCGATCACCTCGCGCATGGCCTTGCTGACAATTTCGAGCTCCTCGTTGCTGAGTCGGAAGTCGGTCAGGCTGCGCCCCACGGCGATTCCCAGCTGACGGAAGGCGTCTTCGTCCGCTACCGCGCGGCCGTCGGCGGGCAGTGCCAGCGCTGCCAAGACCACGACCAAGCTGGTGGCGAGTGCGCGCAAAGGGCGGAGGGTCTGGGCCGCGGGTGTGTCGATCGCGTTCATTTCGGTTCCTCATCTCAGGCATGGGCGACGCCGCAGTCGTCCGGCGGTCGCTGCTCTAGGCAGGCTCCCCCGCGGGTACTTCCGCCCGCGGGAGGCCGGAGAATACCCGGAGCGGTTGGCGTTCGCATCCAGCGGCGGGTTACCAGCGCAGGGGGGGAGCGCGCCAGAGCCCGAGGCTCTGGCGCTGGGACATTCGGCAAGAAATTCTCGCCAGGCCTCAACGCGATCGGCGCAGCACTTTCTTCAGGTAGCGGCCGGTGTGGCAGTGGCGCACGCGCGCGATCTGCTCGGGAGTTCCCTGGGCGATCAGCTGGCCGCCTCCGGGACCGCCTTCGGGCCCCAGCTCGATGACCCAGTCCGCGCACTTCACGACGTCGAGATTGTGCTCGATGACGACGACGGAGTTGCCGGCATCCACGAGCTGCTGGAGTACGCCGAGGAGCTTGCGAACGTCGTCGAAATGCAGACCCGTCGTGGGTTCATCGAGGATGTAGAGGGTGCGGCCGGTGGCGCGCTTCGCGAGTTCGCGGGCGAGTTTGATGCGCTGCGCCTCGCCGCCAGACAGCGTCGGCGAGGGCTGACCGAGGGGCAGGTAGTCGAGCCCGACCTGCTCCAGTAGCGCCAGAGGGCGCGCAATTTTCGGATGGGCGGTGAAGACTTCGAGCGCTTCCCGGACCGTGAGTTCGAGCACGTCCGAGATGGAGTGTCCCTTGTACCGGACGCGCAACGTGGCGTCGTTGAAACGCTTGCCGTCGCACTCTTCACAGCGGACGAAGACGTCGGCAAGGAAATGCATCTCGATCCGGCGCACGCCATCGCCTTCACAGGCCTCGCAGCGGCCCCCCTTTACATTGAAGGAGAAGCGGCCGGGTGGGTAGCCGTTCACGCGCGACTCCGGGAGCAGCGCGAAGAAGCGCCGGATCTCGTCGAAGACCTTGATATAGGTCACTGGGTTGCTGCGCGGAGTGCGGCCGATGGGCTTCTGATCGATATTGATCACCTTGTCGAGCTGCTGCACCCCCGACACGGTCTTGTGCTTTCCCACCGAGCGTGTCGAGTTGTGAAACTTGCGTGACAGGGCGGGGTAGAGGATGTCGTTCACGAGCGTGGACTTGCCCGCGCCCGATACACCTGTGACGGCCGTCAGGACGCCCAGCGGGAATTCGATGTCGAGATTCTGGAGGTTGTTCGCCTGGGCGCCCACCACCTTGATGCTGCCAGTCGCAGCGCGGCGGGTGGTCGGAATCGGAATCGACACGCGTCCCGACAGGTAGGCACCCGTGAGCGACTTGCTGCGCTCCAGACTTCGGGGCGTTCCGGCATGGACGATGTTGCCGCCCTGCACGCCGGCGCCAGGTCCGAAGTCGATCACGTAGTCGGCGCTGCGAATGGTCTCTTCGTCGTGCTCGACCACCACGACGGTGTTGCCGATATCGCGCATGCGCTCGAGCGTGTCGAGCAGGCGGCGATTGTCGCGTTGGTGCAATCCGATCGACGGTTCGTCGAGGATGTAGATCACGCCGGTGAGTTCCGAGCCCACCTGGCTCGCTAGGCGTATTCGCTGGCTCTCCCCACCAGACAGCGAAGGCCCGGCGCGATCGAGTGAGAGGTACCCCAAGCCAACCGAGGCCAGAAAGTCGAGGCGGGAGCGGATTTCTTTCAGTACCTCGTCGGCGATTTGTTTGGCCGAGCCAGAGAGTTTCAACTCTTTGAAAAAGATCCGGGCATCGTCAACCGTGAGACCCGAGACGTCGACGATCGACCTGCCCGGGGTGTCCGAGACGCGCGAGTGAGCGGACGGATCCGGCGCACTCACTTTGCCGGCCTTACCTGCCTTGCCGGCTTTGGCCGCTTTGCCCGCTTTCGCGGACCTGCTCGTTTTGCCGCCCAACAGGACGGCCGCGCTCTCCGCACGCAGGCGGTTGCCGCGGCAGGTGCTGCACCTGGCGTTGCCCAGCCACTGGCTGTACCAGCGCTTCGCGCTCTCGGAACCGGTGCTTCGAAAGCGACGCATGAGCCGGGGCAATACGCCTTCCCAGGTCTGCACGAAGGTGCCCTTGCCGCCCTTTTTGCCGTTCCACTGGACCTTGAACTCCCGCTCCCCCGTGCCGTGAAGCACCTGGTCTCGTCGCTTCTTGGAGATCTTCCGCCACGGCACGTCGAAGGGTACGCCCAGCTTCTTCAGGATCTGGGTGCGCAGGCCGGTCCAGCTGGTTTTCTGTGAGATTTCGAGCCCCCACGGCTTGATTGCACCTTCGTCGATCGAGAGAGAGTCGTCCGGAATCACCAGATCTGGATCGATTTCCACGCGGTTGCCCAGTCCGTTGCAGTCGTTGCACATGCCCTGTGGGCTGTTGAAGGAAAAGGCCTGTGGGGTGAGTTCGGGGAACGAAATGCTGCAGGCCGCACAGGCCGCGCTCTCGCTGAAGGTGCGGTCGACGCCGTCGAGGTTGGCGATCAGCGTGCCCTGGCCCAGGCGCAGGGCGGCCTCGACCGAATCGGTCATGCGCGACACGATGCCCGGCTTCAGCACGAGGCGGTCGACCACCGCCTCGACGTGGTGCTTGCGCCGCTTGTCGAGATGATCCACGTCCTCGGAGAGCACGATCTCGCCGTCGACCCGCAGCCGCACGAAGCCCGAGCGCCGCGTGTCCTCGAGTAGCTCGCGGTGCTCGCCTTTGCGGTTGACGATCAGGGGCGCGAGTAGCACCAGCCGGGCGCCCGGCGCCCCGCTGATGAGCTCCGTGGCGATCTGCTGCGGGGTAGCGCTGGCGACGCGATCACCGCACAGATGGCAATGCTGAACTCCTACACGCGCGTAGAGGACGCGCAGATAGTCGGAGATCTCGGTGGTGGTGCCGACTGTCGAGAGCGGATTGCTGCCCGTGGTCTTCTGCTCGATCGAGATGGTGGGCGAGAGTCCGCGGATGGTGTCGTAGTGGGGCTTCTCCATCTGGCCCAGGAACTGTCGCGCGTAGGCGGACAGCGATTCGACGTAGCGGCGTTGTCCCTCTGCGTACAGGGTGTCGAAGGCCAGAGAGGACTTGCCGGAACCCGATACGCCTGTCAGCACGACGAGCTTCTTCTTCGGGATCTTGACGTCGATCGACTTGAGATTGTGCTCGCGGGCGCCCTTGATGTAGATATGGTCGAGTTCCATCGAAGCGTCGAGCATACCCGAAGCGCCGCCGGGCTGGGCCGCTCGAGGCCTCCTCTGCTGCCAGCGTCCTGTCACTAGAGATGTCAGCATTGCGCGGCGCGGGCGTGCTCACGCGATTGCCTGGCGAGATCGCTGGCGGTGGCTTGGACGCCAGTTGGCGAGATCCGGCTCTCGAGAGTTGGCAGTGGCTTGGACGCCAGTTGGCGAGATCCGGCTCTCGAGAGCTGGCAGTGGCTTGGACGCCACTTGGCGAGATCCGGCTCTTCGGGCGATAGTACCGGCCAATGCAGGACTTTCTTTTCAGCGCCGATCTGGTCACCCGCTATCCGCTGGCGTATCAGCTCACGGCGGTCGCGGGGCTGCTCGCCGCCGCGTGGCTCTTCCATCTACTGCTGCGGCGCGTCATCGTAGCTGCCATCGATCGCTTCATTCGCGCCACCTCGGTGACCTGGGATGACGCCTTCCTGCAGGCGAAGGTCTTCGACCGGTTAGCCGTGCTCGTACCGATCGTGGTCATCTGGTACGGCTCGCTCCTGCTACCGGATCTGAACGAAACCCTGAGTGCCATGCTGCGGCGGGTCGCCGTGGCCTGGATCGTGCTCGTGGGCGCACGCGTGATCACCGGCCTGCTCACCGCGGTGAACGAGATCTACACAGCCGATG
>Ga0114950_10003230_pt1 | contig 12560 bp, 13 predicted proteins | sample N075metaG_FD_83503 | JGI IMG/M metagenome (GOLD analysis project Ga0114950, IMG submission 83503) | Deep subsurface microbial communities from Kermadec Trench to uncover new lineages of life (NeLLi) - N075 metaG | ecosystem: Environmental > Aquatic > Marine > Ocean trench > Sediment | place...
GGCGCGGCCTTTCCCGTCAACCGGAAGCGCCGGCCGCAGGCTGTTCTGACGCTGGCCCGGAGCGGTTCAGGACCTTCCGGGCCTTGCGGCCATACTCACTTTCGGGGAAGTCCGACTGGAGCCTGGCCAGAACATCATCTCCGGCAGCCACCTGGCCGCGAATGCGCAGAGACATCCCCAGCAGGTAGAGGACTTCATCCCGACCCTCCCAGTCAGGATTGTCCCTGAGAATATTCCTCAGGCGAACATCCGCGGCCGCGAACGACTTGCGCTGATAATAGAAGCGGGCCTTGAGGAGGGCGTCCCGGGAGAGAAGATCTTCCAGGGCAGCTATCTCCACATTGGCTTCATCCACCCAGGGTGAATTGGGGTACAGGTCCTGGACCTTGCGCAACTCACCCATGGCCAGGAAGGTGGGGCCCTGATCCCGCTCCGGCTTGTTGAGGCTGCGCTGCAGGCACTGGGAAAAACGGTACTGGGCATAAGAGGCCTGGCCGCTGAGAGGAAAAGCATTGAGGAAAGACTGGTAACGGCCCTTGGCTTCAGCCAGATCCAGAATACTCTTCTGTTCGAAGTAGGCATCTGCCAAGCGCAGGTGAACCTGGGCGCGCAGTTCACGGTTCTGGGCGGTGTTCACCTTCTGCAACCAGGAGATGGCCTTGGTATATTTCCGGGCGGTCATGAACGATTCCGCTTTTGCGTAGGTCGCCGCCGGATCCAGGAGCGGCTGCGCCTTGGCACGGCTGCAACCCACCGCAGTCAGCCCCGCCAGAACCAGGAGGACGGTTCCCAGCGCCAGCAGTCCATGTTTCAGCATACTTCCCCCATGGCCGCGAAAACCCTGTCGGCGGTCAGTATCCGCCGCAACGGTTCAGGGAGGCGCACCGGGCGCAGATTTCGATCCACGGCGGCGTGTTCGGTGCGGCCGGTGGCCAGCAGAAGCTGGTCCTCCAGTCTGGAAAGTCGATAGGCGAATGCCACCCGCACACGCGAGCAACTCTCGGTGCTGGTTTCGATGTCCACCAGATCATCGAATCGAGCCGCTGCCCGGTAGCGCAGTTCCAGGCCCACCAGGGCCAGGGACACTCCATCCCGTTCCATTTGAGCGTAGGACATGCCCGCTGAGCGCATCAATTCCACCCGCCCGACTTCCATCCAGGCCACATGGCTCGAATGATGCGCCACGGCCATGGCATCGGTCTCCGAGTAGCGGACCCGGATACGGCAACGACCTCGGATCACGGGATCCACCCGGGGTCCGGGCCGGCGGCGGCCGTCAGGGCTGTCAACCGGCGGGCGGCGTCTTCGGGATCGGATTGCCCGAACACCGCCGAGCCGGCCACCAGGAGGCCGGCTCCGGCTGCAGCCAGATCATGGGCATTGCCCGCGCCGACGCCCCCATCGACTTCGATGACCGTCTCGAGTCGGCGCTCCGCCACCATACCTGCGAGACGGCGCACCTTTTCCAACACCTGGGGGATGAATTTCTGTCCCGGAAATCCGGGATTGACCGACATGAGCAATACAAAATCGATCTCGGGAAGAATGTCCTCCAGGTGGCCCAGCGAGGTGGCCGGATTCAGCGCGACTCCCGTCCGGGCACCCCCGTCACGAATCAGTTGCACGGTGCGATGGAGATGGCGAACCGCCTCGATGTGCACGGAGATGCCGTCGGCCCCGGCGGCAAGAAAGAGCGGGATGACCCGGTCGGGCTCCTGGACCATGAGATGGCAATCCAGGAAGAGATCGGTGGCAGCGTTGAGCGATTTCACCACCGGCGGGCCCAGGGTCAGGTTGGGAACAAATTGTCCATCCATGACATCCACGTGCAAAAGGCGGGCGCCACCGCGAGCCACGGCGGCGGCCTGGGCTCCCAGAGAAGCGAAATCGGCGGAGAGGATGGAGGGGGCGATGAGAGCCATGGCGGTTACACCAGCGGCGAGCGGCTGACCACCACGGAGATGGGGTCGCGCCGACTCACGGGATATCCCGGCAAGGGAAATTGGCGAAGAATCGTGCCGTCAGGAGCGCTGGAGGCCTCGGTGCGGGCCGTCCCCAGGTTCAGTCCCCTGCTACCCAGAGCCCGGCGCGCCCGCTCCAGGGGCTGACCGGCCAGGTCCGGCATGACATAGACCGGTTCCCTTGGACCACGTGAGATCAGCAGGCTCAGGCGATCACCGCGAAAGATCGGTGCATCGGGAAGAGGGGTCTGGCCAATGACCCTATCCACCGCGCGGTCGTCGGCGCTGACCCGAGCCACCGCGCCGAGTCGCAACCCGAGTCGATCGATCTCGAGGAGCGCTTTCCGCTCCCCTTCCCCGGCCAGATCCGGGGCCGCCAGGACTTCGGTGCCCCGGCTGACCACAACCTTGATCTTGCGCTGGGTCTTGATGGCAGCGCCGGACGGCGGCGTCTGGCGGATGATCTCGCCCGCAGGCACGGCCGGGTCGTACTCCTCGCCGGCGATCTCAAGCCTGAGGCCGGAAGCCGTCAGCACGCGCCGGGATGCAACCACGTCGTGGCCGTGAAGGTCCGGCACTTTGACCTCATTACCGAAAATCAGAGAGCGTACCGAGATGTAGAAGGTCAGGAGGCACACCAGTCCCGCAGTTCCTGCGATGAACAGGATCTTCAGAGCTGGAATGATGATGCGGCGCAGGTTCATGGGAAGCGCGAATGTTAACACGGTCCTCTTAGCCGGGGCCGGCCGCCCCCAGCACCTGGCCGGGGAGTAATCGGCGGCCATGAAGCGCCGCAGCGGCCGTCATGGCCCCGCGTCCCTCAGGCTGGACCTGCACCAGGAACAAACCCGTCCCCTCGCCACATCGAACCGGCACCCCGTGCTGCGGGGAGAGGGACCCGAGGGTTCCCGGAGGTCCCTCGGGGGGCGCCCACCCGGGTGCCTGGAGGCGAACCCGGCGGACCAGGAGTCGCCGCGATCCGGTGAACGTGAAGGCGCCGGGACGCGGACTGAACGCGCGCACCCGCCGGGCCACCTCCCTGGCAGGACGCTGCCAGTCCAGGCAGCCCTGGGCCTTCTTCAAGGCCGGCGCGCGCGAGGCCAGGCGGTCATCCTGGGGAACCGGCTTGAGGCAACCGGCTTCGATGTCGTGGAGATGGGCCACCAGAAGTTCGGCCGCCATCTGCGCGAGACGCTGCGTCAGCCGCCCCCGGTCATCACCCCACGCGACGGGCGTCCGCAGGCAGGCCAGAATGGGCCCTGTGTCCAGACCTTCATCCATCTGCATCAGTGTGACACCGGTGACGGGATCACCGGCCAGCAGGGTGTGGGCCACCGGGGCGGCCCCACGCCAGACCGGCAGCAGGGAGGCGTGCAGATTGATACAACCCAGGCGAGGCAGTGCCAGCAACGGCGCTTTCAAGATCTGCCCATAGGACGCCACCACCAGGAGATCTGTCGCCAGGGCGTCAACAGCCTCCAGCACCTGGCGTTCGTTGACCCCTTGAGGGACGAGGACCGGCAGGCCAAGCGCCTGGGCGGCGATCTGGACCGCCGAGGGGTGGGTCCTCTGTCCACGCCCGGCACGGCTGGCCGGGCGCGTGAGTACAGAGACCGGCCGCACGCCATGCCTGACCAGGGCTTCCAAGGCGGGTACCGCGAAGCTGGAAGTGGCGGCGTAGAGAATCCTCAGGGGTAGACCTCGGCCCACGCACCCGACTTGAGATTGCGGCGCACCTCCTTGCGCACCCGATCTTTTTTCAGGCCGGTGAGACGATCCACGAACAGGACCCCGTTCAGGTGATCCACCTCGTGGCAAATGGCCCGGGCCATCAACTCCTCGCCATCAAGGGTGTAAATCTTCCCCTCCAGATCGAGAGCGCGCATGACCACCCGTGAGGGCCGCGTGACGAGTTCGGTCACGCCGGGAAAAGAAAGGCAACCCTCATCGTCGCATTGCTCCCCGGTCGACTCGACGATCTCCGGATTGATCAGAATGTGCAATGCGTCGGGGTCTTCGCCCACGCTCAGATCGATGACGGCGATCCTCCGGGTGACGCCCACCTGGTTGGCGGCGAGTCCGACACCCGGCGCCGCATACATGGTCTCGATCATGTCCCGAACCAGTTCCCGCACCTCGTCATCGATGACCGCGACGTCTGCGGACCGCGTGGTCAGTTCGGGGCTCGGGAATTTCTTGATCGCGAGGATGGCCATGGGTCAATTTTACTGGAACAGGGCCCTGTGCGCCATTGTCCCCGAAAGGCGACATCGCGCGTCCCCCATGGAGGACGATCCCCTCTCTCCATCATCCCGTCCTGTTGTCTCCTGCGTGGCACAGGCGTTGAGAAAAAATAATAAATACTTTATTTACTTTAACTTACAAGATTACTTCCAGGCGTGCCCGGGTGCATCCCAAGTCTGGCACAACGGTTGCGTTGATTCAGGGCGTGTCGTTGCTCCAGGAGGTTGCCATGAGAAGAGAACAGAACCAGACCCCTCCCAGGTATGGAACCCGGATGCGGAACCTGCTGGCCTTTCCGGCCGTGCTGATCCTCTCCCTCTCTGTCGCCGCAGCCCCGGCCCATGCGCAGTCCGGCGATGCCATCGCCGATCTCGATGCCATCGCCCTGCCCGAGGGCTCATCCTGGGCGCGGGTCCGCTATCTCGAGGGCCAGGTGACCCTCCTCCAGGACCGAGCCCAGACCAACGATGATCTGGGGATGAACGCACCGGTCACGCCGGGTGACATCCTGGAAACCGGCCGGGACGGCCGCATCGAGATCCAGCTTGCCGACGGCTCGGTGATCTGGCTGAATGAATCGACGCGCCTGGTGTTCCAGGCCCTGGCCGACGGACAGAGCCGGTTTGAAAACAGGACTCTCCTCAGCCTGGAGAGCGGCGCACTCATCATCGAGGTCGAGCCGTTTGACGGCGAAGAGAAGGTTTTCCGCGTGGACACCGAGGCCGCCACCATCTTCCTCCTGGAAGCGGGGCTCTACCGGATTCGCGTCGACTCCAGCGGCGGTACCCGGGTCACATCCCGGCGTGGGGTCGCCGAGGTGCTGGGAGTGGACGGCTCGGTCCTGGTCCGTTCCGGTGAGGGAAACTTCACCGCCCCCGGCTACGCGCCGGAAGATGCCAGGGTGGTCAGCGTGCGCCGGGGCGACGAATTCGACGCCTATGTGGACAGGCGCCGGGACATCTATCTCAGCCGCGGTGGCGGTTCCTATCTCGCCTACGAGGACGAGATCCCGGACGAGGTCCAGCCCTACCTGGTGGAGCTGGACGCCTATGGCGCGTGGCAGCGCCATCCGACCTATGGTGTTGTCTGGGTGCCCACGGTGGATCTGGGCTGGCGTCCCTACCGCAACGGCTACTGGTCGACCCGCCCGGTGGGAAATGTGTGGGTCTCCCATGACGCCTGGGGCTATGCGCCATACCACTACGGCCGCTGGGAGTACCTGCCCGGCTACGGCTGGTCGTGGATGCCGGGCAGCCTTTACGCGCCCGCCTGGGTGAGTTGGGGTTATTACGGATCCTACGTCGGCTGGAGTCCCCTTGGCTGGTACAACTACCCCAGCGGCTGGAATATCAGCATTCATTTCGGCGTGTTCCACGGCTCCTACTGGAACTTTGTGCCATACGACCACTTCTATCACCATCACGTGAATACCGTGCTGGTCAAGGACCACATCATTGCGCGCGACGTGACCTACGCCTCCCGGCCACCCCGTGTGAGCATGGATGACGTGCGCGCCCGCCGCGAAGGCGCCGTCTTCGCCAATGCCCGCACAGAGGCCCGCCAGGCCAAGGACACTCAGCTTCGCGGCCGCCAGAGTGCCCCTGTCCGCACGGCCTCTTTCCGGCAACGCGAAAAAGACGTGACCGCGGCGAGATCTCAGCGGCGCAGCACGGCTAGTTCCAGCTCCCGGGGGGCCGATCTTCCCCTCGCCCGGACCCCGGGCCGCGCCGGCACGCCTGCCGGCCCGGATCTCGGCAAGCGAACCACCCGCAGCCGGCCCAGCGTGGTGGCAAGCCCACGAACCGCAAAGAGCCGCACCTCCGGTGGCACGGTTGCTCGAACCGTCAAGACCGCCAGCCGGGAGAACGGCCGCGTGCCCTCCCGTACCACGAGCCGCACCCGCGACACGGGGCGCAGTTCCGCCGTGCGCGAGAAGCCCACCACCCGCCAGGTCCCGACCCGTGAGCCCCGCCGCATTCTCACCACCACCCGGACGCGACGGACACCGGCGGCTGAAAGCTCCCGCACGACGTACCGTGGCAGCACGCGACGCGAGGACTCACGCCAGCCGACGGTCTCATCCAGGTCAGGCCACAGCTCACGGGTCGAACGGAAACCGGCTTCCACACCCCGAGCACAGTCGCCACGGGTCACCTCACGTTCCACCCGCTCGTCGTCACGACCATCCCGGGCCGTCCCACGCTCCTCGGGCACCTCGTCACGGACATCCCGGGCCACCACACGCTCCTCGGGCTCTTCGTCACGGACATCCCGGGCCACCACACGCTCCTCTCCGAGCAGTCGGTCCGGCAACAAGTCCAGCCAGAGTAAGGGACATTCAGGGAAGCGCCGCTGAAGGGCGTCCTCGGGGCGGATGGTAAGATCATCTCATGGGTCATCAGGTCTCAACCAGCACCCCCCACCGAATCCGCGGCATCTTGCGCGGGATAGGCCTCGGCCTCTGTGGGGTGTTCATCGTGGCCTGGGTTCAGGTGGCGGCCGGGCCCCGGGAAGAGAACGCTGAAAAGGGCAAGGGCAAAGAAAAGAGCGTCACCGTGAAGCTGAGGGCCGATGTGCAGGCCGGATTCTCTCCGCTGACCATCACGTTCACCGGCCGGATCAAGAACATGGAACTCGATGATGAGCAATTTTGCCACATGGGAACACTTCTGGTCCGGAAGCTGGTCACCGGTTCCTTTGAAACCATCGCCGGCGCAGATCCTGCATGCCTTCATGGCCCCGAGAAGCTGGAAATCCGTCCGACCTTCTCCATCAGACATGTGGTCCAGAATGCCGGGACGTACGAATTCTTCGCCATGGTCGTCACCAGGGACGGCCGGCACATCAGATCCAATGGTGTTCCGGTCCGGGTTGTGACCGGCACAGAAAGATAGTGCGCCCCTTGCGAATGCAAACGAGGTTCAGGCCATGAGCGGGATGGGACGGTTCAGATTACTCGGTGAGTTCATGCAATTTCTCCGCCAGGAAAAAAAGTGGTGGCTGGCGCCAATCCTGATCATCCTCGCCCTCATGAGCATCTTCATCGTCCTCACGGAGAGTTCCGCGCTCCTGCCGGCGATCTATGCACTCTTCTGATCACAACTCCGGAAGATGCTCCCTGGACTAGACGCCGGACCGATCCAGGGGCTTGTCCACGACTTCCAGATCAGCGGCCGCCAGACGGAAATGGCGCCGCAGGGGTGAGCTGATCTGCTGCACCAGGTGACGGCGCCGCGAGAGAAGCCGGCGCAACTGCGGCAGGGCCGCCTCCGCGGCCTCCATGCCCCGTTCGATGGCCAGCCCGATGGCTGAGAAATCGGCCCAGTGAATCTCCGACACATCAGGCCGGATCACATAGTCCAGGTAGCGACTCTGCAGACGCTTCAGGGCGGCCGCCTGCAGGCTTGTCGCCGCAACCATGACATCCACACCTCGTGTGGGCACCACCCTGCCGACCTCCGGGGAGATGTCGACGCCGATGACCACATCCGCTCCCAGGCGGCGCGCCGGCAGGCCCGGCACGCGATCCACCCAGCCGCCATCAATGAATGTCCGGCCGGCCATGGGCACAGGTGGCAGCACACCTGGGATGGCACATGACGCCGAAACCACCTTGCGCAGGGGGCCACAGCGAAAAACAACCTCATGCCCGGTCACCAGGTCCGCCGCCACGGCGGCAAACGACTGCCTGGCCTCCCTGATATCCACATCGGGCAGCAGGCTGTTGATGTTGTGCGCCAGCGCTTCGGCCGACATGAAGGAGACCTTGTAAAGAGTCTGGCTGTAGAAAATTCCCCGCTTGATGATGGCGGATGCTCGCGAGATGACGCCGCGCTTATCGCGGCGCGCTTCGCGGATGAAATCGAAGGCACTGCGCCGGAACTCGGATGAAGCGCTGAACTTGAGGAAGCGGCGCTCGGTCTCCTCGCACCCGTTCAGCGTGGTGAACGCCCCCCCGATGAGGGCACCGATGCTGGTACCCACGACAATATCAATGGGAAACTTCTCGCGCTCCAGGACCTTGAGGACACCGATGTGAGCCAGGCCCCGCGCGGCACCGCCACCCAACGCCAGCCCCACACGCGGTTGTCTCAGAAAACTTGTCACTTTCTCGCTCCGTTTTTTCAGTACCGGGTTGTATCGTTGTAGACCACAGGCGGTCGGTCGGCCACCGTGACCCCGGACACCCGCCAGCCTTCCTGCCCGTGGACCAGATCCCAACGCAGCCAGATACGTTCCAGAAGTCGCCGGACCGCAGCTTTCTCCGCGCCGAGCACCGGGCGGTAGACCTTCCCCAGTGGCATTCCCATCAGGTAGATCGTGGTTCCTCGAGGCAGCCGGGACAAGTCGATGGAACCATAAGCCAGCCGAACCTCCTGGATCACCTCCCACCGCCCGGGGCCGATCCGCCGGGTGATCACCGTTTCGTAATAGGTCCCCCGCCCGAGGCCCAGAGCCTGGATGAGGATCAACCCGTCCGCTTCGAATTCGAGACGGCCGGTGTCACGCTGAACCTGGTGGGCCCTGAAACGCTGATCCAGGCGAGTTTCCAGAAGCTGGACTCGCCGGTCCGCCGCTCTGTCTTCAGAATCGCCCTCCACCGCCATGGGGACCGCGGAGACCTCCGCCAGACGGGGCGCATCCAGGTTCTGGACGGATCGGATGTAGCGCTCGATGACCCGGTCCATCTCGCCCTGGGAGGAGCAGCCGATGGTGGCCAGGCTGATTCCCAGCACGGTGCAGAGCAGGGCGGCGCTCTCTGCCGCCCACCCTGCCCCGCTCCTGGCTCCCCATTCCGCGAACACAGGGGCATTCTAGCCGCGTGGTTTCATCCCGATCAATGCGGAGCAGGCAGCCGGCAGGATAAAATGGGGTATGCACATGCTCCCCTGTTCTGCGGCCGCGGCCGCGCGCGTCCTGGCCTTTGCTCTCGCTGCCGGGCCCATGGCCATCACCCTGCCTGCCGCCGGGGGCCAGGACAGGCCCACCCGCACGCAGGCGGAAACCGCACCAGGGCCGGAAGCGGCCCCTCAGACCGGCCTGAAGGGGAACAGCCCGGATTTCATGAAGGAACGCCAGGAGGAACGCGACGATATGGTCGAGCGACAGGTCGCCGCTCGCGGTCTCCACGACCGGCCGCTGCTGGCTGCCCTGCGTGCCGTGCCGCGCCACCTGTTCGTGCCTGAGCAGGGGCGGTCCCGGGCCTATGACGACCGGCCTCTTCCTATCGGCCATGGCCAGACGATCAGCCAGCCTTACATGGTGGCCCTGATGACAGAGCTGGCCCAGGTGGAACCGGGCGACCGCGTCCTGGAGATCGGGACGGGATCCGGTTACCAGGCGGCCGTCCTCGCGGCACTGGGATGCCAGGTCTTCACCATCGAGATCATCCAACCTCTGGCTGACCAGGCCGCGGCCACCCTGGCCGCCCTGGGCTACGAGAGCGTCACGGTGCGGGCCGGCGACGGCTATGTCGGCTGGCCTGAAGAAGCCCCATTCGATGCCATCCTGGTGACCGCCGCGCCCCCCCGCATCCCGGCCCCGCTTCTGGATCAACTCAGTGAAGGTGGCCATCTGGTGGTCCCCATCGGCGAGGATCTCCAGCACCTCACCGTTGTCCACCGCACCGAGGACGGGTTCGAGCGACGGGTCGTCCTGCCGGTGCGTTTCGTGCCCATGACCGGGGCCGTGCGCCGGACGGATGGAAAGCCATGAAAAGGGAGGGAGTTCACCGCCGGGGGCGCCCTCCCCTTCTCCCTGCCATCCTCGCCCTGGTGGCGGTCCTCCTTGCTCCCGTGAAGAGGACGCCGGGCCAGGACGCTGGCAGCGCGACAGGCCTTTCGGTGCGCATCAGCGCCCCCGCCGAAGGCGATTACATCTCCGGCCGCCTCCTGCTACGGGGAGAGATTGATGTCCCTGCAGGTGACATGGTGCTGCGCGCAGATTTTCTGGTGAACGGGATCGTGGTGACCTCCCTGCGGCAACCTCCCTGGCAGGTGACGTACGATTTCGGCGCCAGCATAGAGGCCCAGCTCATCCAGTTGCAGGTGGTCACCCGCCTCGGGCTCGAGGCCGGCGCTGAAGTCACGACCCGGCGCCTGGTGATCAACGCGACCACCGGTATCGATCTGGTCAATGTCTTCGCCACGGTCCGGGATGAACGCGGCCATTATGTCATGGACCTTGAGAAGGACGACTTCCTGCTGCTGGAGGACGGCCACCCCCAGAAAGTGTCCTATTTCTCCCGTGACCGCCTGCCCCTGGCCGTGGAGATCCTCATTGACACCAGCCTGTCCATGGAGGGGCGCAACATGGAGGAAGCGCGCCGCGCCGCCGCCGGCTTCCTGCGCGCCCTGGAACCGGATGACCTGGCCGGGATCATCGGGTTCAACGACGAGGTGCACATTTACCACGCTATGAGCCTGGACCGGGAGGCGGCGGCCGCCGCCATCCGGCAGGTGCGAGCGGGCGGCGGCACCGCCCTCTACGATGCGGTGGCGGAAGCGTCCAGGCGCCTGGCCGGCGTCGAAGACGAGCGCCGGCGGGCCATCATTCTGCTCTCAGACGGGCGCGACGAGGCGGCCAGCGGCCTGACCCCGGGCTCCCTCCTGACCTTCGAGGAGTCCCTGGCCGAGGTGGTGCAGGCCAATGTGATCCTCTATGCCATCGGCCTGGGGCGCAAACTCGACCAGAAAATGGATTTTTATCATCGCCATTCGCTGGAGGAGGTCCTGAATACCCTGGCGGCCGAGAGCGGCGGCCGCTCGTTCTTCACAGCCAAAGCGGAACGTCTGAAGAAATCCTACGGTGAGGTGCAAGCGGAACTGCGTCATCACTACACCCTGTCCTACACCTCCACCAACCGGCGCAAGGATGGACTCTGGCGGGCCATCGATCTGCGCGTGCGGCGGAAAGGCTACATGGCCCTCGCCCGGCGCGGGTATTACGGCCCCTGGGAGGGGCCGCCGGGATAGCAGAGAGGCCGCCGCCGTCAGGAGGTCGGTCGCGAGAATTCGGCGTCTTCATCCAGGCGTCTGAGGGCATCCAGGAGAGCCGCCACCGCATCCCGATCGATGCTGCGCGCATCGGTAGTCACACCATGGCTGATGCGGAAGTGCCCCTTGGTCAGGCTCAACAGCTTCTTGAAAGCCTCACCGCCTTCAGCGCCTCCTCCCTCCACATGAGTCAGGCGTCCATGGTCCAGGAAGAGCCTGCCCGTCAAACCCTGGGCCTTGACATCGATACGAGCGGTCTTCTGCCCCATGGAAAGCATCTGCACCACCTCGGGAAGGCTCATGTCGGCCAGGTCGCCCTCGATACCGCCCAGTTCCCCGGCCAGCGTCGCCTTCTTGCGGACCGCCGTCTCCTTGCGCAGGATCCGGCGGATGCGGCTGGCCACTTCCGATGGGCTTACATCGAGGGGAAAGACCTCCTCAGCCCCGTTCTCCAGGGCTGTGACACGACGCTTCCTGCTGTCCTCCACATCAAAGAGGAAGACATCGGTGCGGGAATTTTCCAGGCGCGCCTGCAGAGCATCCAGAAGGGCCAGGCCTTCATCCCACGCCTGGCTGATATCCATGAGGACAAAGCGGATATCGTCGGTGTCGACCATTTCCATGGCGCCGGCCACCGTCTTCACCGTGAGGACGACAAAGTCCTCCCGCAGAAACTGAAGCTTCATGCGCGACAGATCGTCTTCTCCCTCGCCGACAACCAGGATTTTCACCTGGAACAGGTCGCCGGCGAATCTCTTGCGGCGCTCGACAAAGGCCACGAACGCCTCCACCACCTCCGGATCGAACTGGCTGCCCATCTGCGCGCAGATCTCCTTCATCGCCTCCTCATGCTTCAGGGGTTTGCGATGGGGCCGCCGGGTTGTCATGGAGAGATAACTGTCGACCACCGCCACGATGCGGGCGCCCACCGGGATGGCGCGTCCTTTGCGGCCATCCGGGTAGCCGGAGCCGTCATAGCGTTCGTGATGCGCCAGGATGATCGGCTTGATCTTCCAGGGGAAGTCGATGTGCTCCACAAGCTGCACCCCCCGCAGCGTATGCTGCCGCACCGCCGCCTCTTCATCCGGATCCAGGGGACCCTCTTTCTCCAGCGTTCCGGCGCGCAGGGTGAAGTTGCCGATGTCGTGGAGCAGGGCAGCCAGATTGACTTCCTGGCGGCGCTCCTCCGGCAGGCCCATTTCTCGGGCAATTCCCTCAGCCAGCCGCTTGCAACTGGCGGCATTGCCGGCGGTCAGGGGATCTGCAAGTTCCACCAGGCCGACCACCGCCTCCACCGTCGCCAGGTAGCAATCCACAAGTGACCGCTGGCTGGGTCCCGGCCCGCGGCTGGCACCGGTGA
>Ga0114950_10003234_pt1 | contig 12555 bp, 11 predicted proteins | sample N075metaG_FD_83503 | JGI IMG/M metagenome (GOLD analysis project Ga0114950, IMG submission 83503) | Deep subsurface microbial communities from Kermadec Trench to uncover new lineages of life (NeLLi) - N075 metaG | ecosystem: Environmental > Aquatic > Marine > Ocean trench > Sediment | place...
CATCATCCACGGTGACTTCCGGATCGACAACCTGATCGTCGATGCGGAGGATCCGTTCAACATCGTCGCGGTGCTCGACTGGGAGATGGCGACGCTCGGTGATCCTCTGATGGACCTGGGCAACTCCCTGGCCTACTGGATCCAGGCCGACGACGCTCCGGGGCTACTCTCCCTGCGCAAGCAGCCCAGCAACGCCGAGGGAATGCTGACGCGCGATGAGATGGTCGCGTACTACGCCGAGCGAACCGGCACGGAAATCGGCGACTTCGATTTCTACCTGGTCTACGGTGTCTTCCGTCTGGCGGTGATTCTTCAGCAGATCTACTACCGGTATTATCACGGGCAGACGAAGGACAAGCGTTTCGCGGTGATGATCGAGCACGTGAGGGAGCTGGAGAAGAGGTGCCTGGGGATTATCGGGTGAGGCTGCCGTGAGCGAACACAGGATCTATCGAGTCACCTCCATCGGCCGACCGATCGAGCCGAAGTACCCGACCAACAAGGCCATTCTGGTCCTGATGGTGGTGGCGGCGCTGATCGCAGGCGGGGTCGGTTTGATGCAGGGAGTTGGCGGGGGAGCGAGCGCGATAGGTGCCCTGGAAGCGTTTCTGATCGTGTTCGCCTGTTGGGCGCTGGGCCGGGAAATGGCTCCCGATGACAACTCCGCCGCCTTCGTTGGGGCGGTACTTGCGTTTATCGCCTTGTGGTGGTGGCCTTCACCGAGCCTGCTGTTGCTGTTCACGGCGTTGGCCTTGTCACGCATCGTCAACCGCACCACGGGACTGATGGCCCGGCTTGGTGACTCCGTGATCGTCACTGCGCTGGTGATCTGGACCATGGTCAGTCTGCAGAATCCATTGGCGGGTGTGGCCGCCGCGTTGGCTTTCTTGTTCGACGCCCGCTTGGCGGACCCCAACCGACGGCAGTGGTTGTTCGCAGCCCTCTGCCTGACGGCCGTAGCGGTCCAGGTGTGGCTGATCGGGAGTGACAACCTTGGGGTGACCTTGCTGCCTGACCCTCAGTACGTGATCGCCGCCATCACCCTGCTGGCCTTTCTGGTGTTCTCGCTGAGTCTTCGCAGCGTGTCATCCCGGGGCGATGTCGGTGGGCTCGTGCTGAGCCCATCGCGCGTGCGCGGCGGCATGCTCGTGGTCTGGCTGTTGGCGCTGCAGGCGGGTCTGCGAGGACCGGGAGCGATTGAAATCGTGATGCCGCTGCTGGCCGTAATGGCGGGGGTCGTGCTCGCTGGCCTGGTAACGATCTTGCCCCGCGCGCGCCCTTAGGAGGCGGGCCTCGTTCGGGTGAGCCTCTTCTCCCCCAGGATTCCTTCCGCGAGCCGCGCGGACTAGCGCACCGGCTTGAGGTATTGGTCGTACCACTCGAGCGCGAGCTCCACGCTTTGGGGGAAGCGCTCGCCGTAGATCCCGTAGTGCTCGATGCCAGGCTCGATGTGATAGCGGCTCGGGATTCGATCCTTGATGCGCTCGTACACCAAGCCCGAATGCTGTGTGATGTCGAAGAGGTTCTCGTTACCGGCGTCGATGAGCAGTGTCGGGACGTTGAGTCCGTCCACTTCGTCGACCGGCGCATAGCGGGCGAACTGGCTGAAGTAGGGCGTCCCGTCAAGTCCTTCAACCACGTCCTCACCCTGCGGGACCGGGGGCGCCTCACCCCTCGCCCTCTGAATCTCTCTTTTGTGGACCGCCTCCAGGCCGCCTGCCCGGACCTCCGCGGACAACCGCCCATTCATGGCGCCAACTTGGCTCACGACCACCTTCACCCGGGGGTCGTGGATCGCCGTCATGACGACCAGGCCCCCACCGAAGCTCGATCCCCAGATGCCGAGACGTTCCATATCGACCTGGGGCTCTCCCTCCAGAAAGTTCAACGCCGAGCGGATGTCCTCGAGTTGATCGAGGGGGTCAACGACCTCCCGGATCACCTGGACGTCGACGCGCGCGTGCCCGTTCTCGTCCGGCTCGGGCTGATCTCCGACGATCACGAGTCGGCTGTCGCTCTCGCCCCAGCCCCGATAGTCGAACGCCAGGACGATGTATCCAGCCGCGGCGAACGCCGGAGCGTAGCTACCGTTCAGGTGCGACTTGAGGCCACCCCATCCATGAGCAAGGAGTATGGTGGGGGCTTTCTCGCTCTCCCCCAGCCCCGCCGGAAACCAGATATCGCCCGCGAGCCGCGTCCCATCGCTGTAGATGTCGACGGCTCGTCTCGTGACCTCCTGGCTCTGGGCTGATGCGGGCAGAACGCAGGCGATCACCGCTACCAGGGCGCCTACACGCCACCTGATGAGTCCGATGCTCATCACGTTGCTCCGTCCCGCCGATCTGTTCGAGTACATACGAGCCTCCTTGAGATCGCGCCACACTACACTACCTACCGGCACCATGGTCGCTGAGGTAAACCTCCGCAAGTGACCTAGGCGCCCTTTCCCAGCTCCGATCGCACCTCCTCCGGACCACCTGTCCGGCCTGAGATCCAGAAGAGGATCCCCGCGGTCGCCACGAGCGCGGCGACGGCGCCGAGCGCCCCGGCCCCCTCCACCGCCCACACCCACAGGGCGACGATGAAGGCGAGCATCGAGGTGGCCATCAACTCGCGCAGGGCGAAGCGCTGCGCATACAGGAAGCCTATGACCCCGGCTCCGCCGACCAGCACCAGAGCGAGCCCCGGCTCTCCGTCGAGCGTCCAAAACGCGGTGGTGAAGCCGAACGGGATCCAGATCAGGACCAGGCCGGCGAGCATACGCCCGAAGCTCTCCCGATTCAGTGCAGGCGGACCCGAGTGGATACCCCAGAGAGTGAGCGCCAAGATGAGAGCGAGCCAGAAGTCGAGCGGGAGCATCACGTTCGCCTGTGTGTCGAACGTCTCCAGGCTCGTCCAGGTGATCAGGACAAAACCCGCGAAGAGCGCGGTCACGAACGCATTGAGTGCCCACGGATGACGCTCACCCCCCGGATCCAGCACGAGGAGGCGGACGAGCCCCAGAATCGCCACTAGCAAGACCGCATCCACGGCCCACGCGATGCCGGCGGCCGACAGCGGCGTGGCGCGATCGAGGAAGACCGCGAAGAAAGCCAGGTCGAACGCCAGATAGACGGCCGGCATCACGACGTTGCGGCGTAATGCGCGCGGCGCGAGCACGATCGGCACGGCAAGGGAGAGTCCTCCCATGACGAAACCTCCAAACGTGACGTCGTCCCACGCTTGTTTCGAGTAGATGGCGGTCGAGAGCAGAAAGCCGAGGCCGGCGGTCTGCATCAGGTAGGAGGCGGGGCGCCACCTGTGCGACTCCTCGAGCCTCGCACCGAAGATCATGACCCCGACGCCGACGGCCCCCAACACGCCCGTTCTCGCACCCTCCTCCAGAAGCGGCCAAGCCCAGTCGAGGAAGATCCACCCCGCGATGATGAGCACCATCGCCCCGGTCGAGGCGAGCACGTACTGCGTGAGGCGCCTGGTCGTCAGCTCCGCAGTCTGTGCGACTTCGCCGCGGAGGAGCGCAGCGGTGTCGGCGTCGACTAATGTGTCCCGCTCCCACCGGTCGATCGCCTCGAGAGTGGCGCGGGTGCCTGCGCTCATGCGTACCTCCTACTCCTGGGCTGAGGCTCCCTCGAAACGCCTACCGCGACCCCTCCAGCACTCGGATGGCCGCCTCGATGTCGATACCCGACTCGATCCAATCGGTAAGCTTCTCGGCAGTCCCACCTTCGATGGTGCGCGCGAGAAACATCGCCCTGGTGCCCTGTCGCTGGTCTGGCCCGTAGGTGATCGGGGGGCCGGACCCCACCCAGCCGTCCAGCGTCTCCAACGCCGCGATGAGGCTCTCGGTCGTCAGATCGCGCCCCGCCCGCCGGAGTCCCTCCGCCAGCGGCTCCGAGTACCGGAATCCGGCGAACAAGAACTCGCCGGTTCGCTCGTCCGGGGCGAGCCTGGCCGCCACTTGTCGGTACTTCTCCGTCAGCGGATGATCCGAGTTGGCGAGCTGACCGATCGCAGCGAAGATCACCCCTTTCCATGCTCCTTCGGTCAGATCGTACATCAGATCCGTGTCGGCTAGCACCGAGCTGACCAGCCACTGCGGCTCGTAGCCTAGCCGGCCGAGCGCGCCGTGGATGATCGTCGCGTGCCGCGGGGTCAGCCACATGAGGATAGCGTCGGCGCCCGACTCGCGGAGCCGAACCGCGTGTGAGTTGAGATCCGTGTCGGGTACTTCGACCGACACCGCCTCGACTACGCTGAGTCCATGCCTCTCGAGCGCCAGCTCAGCACCCACGAGGCCACTCTCCCCGAAGTCGTCGTTCTGGTAGATGACCGCGACTCTCGTCTTGCCGAGATCCTTGACCGCATAGTCGACCAGCACGGCAGCCTCGTCCAAATACGGGGTATACTGAGCAAATACATACTTCCTGGGTGGATATGCCCAGTGCGTCGCACCGGTCGCGGGCGACACCATCACGACCTCGTTCTCCGTGAGGTACTCGAGGACGGCTCTGGTCGGAGCAGTACCCACGCCGGCAACGACGGCAAAGACCCTGTCGCGCTCGACCATCTCTCGCACTGCCGCCACCGTACGGGAGGGTTGGTACGCGTCGTCCTTCAGGATGAACTCGATTTTCCGTCCGTGGATGCCCCCCTCTTCGTTGATCATCTCGAAGTAGAGCTTGGCGCCTCGGCCGACTGCACCCCAGAGCGCCGCCGGCCCAGTCAGCGGCGACCACGTTCCGATCACGATCGTGTCGTCGGTCACGCCCCGGACACCTCCCTCGTCCGGCTCGGCACAGCTGAGTCCCGCGGATGCGGCAAGGAGCAATACTGCGGTCACGTCGCCGAAGCGGCTCCTACGACTCCCACCGCTCCTGCGACTCCTACTCTTACTACTCAAGGTTGACGTCATTTCGGGCTCCCCCTTGTGCTCCTGGCTCGGACGTATTGGACGCGGCCCCCCGTTGTGCTTCCTGCTCGGACGCAGTGGACGCGGCCCCCATGTATAGCTCCTCCACCTCGTCATTGTCGACCAACTCGGCGGCCGTCCCGGAGACGACAAGCTCTCCGCTCTCGAGCACGACACCGTCGTCCGCCACCTGGAGGGCCATGCGCGCGTTCTGCTCCACGAGCAAGACTGTAACTCCCTCGTCGCGGATCTGCGAGATGATGTCGAAGACCTGCCGCACCAGAAGCGGGGCCAGGCCGAGAGACGGCTCGTCGAGCAAGAGCAGCTTGGGCTCGTTCATGAGCGCGCGACCAATGGCCAACATCTGCTGTTCGCCGCCGGAGAGTGTGCCCGCAGGCTGCGTTTGGCGATCGGCCAGAACCGGGAAGTAGTCGTGGACGCGCTCGAGGGTTCGCCTCGTGGACTGGCGGTCCCGGACGGTGTACGCGCCCACCCTCAGGTTCTCACTCACGGTGAGCTCCGGGAAAACTCGACGCCCTTCCGGAACGTACGAGATGCCGGCGCGAACGATCTTCTCCGTCGCCATCCCGTCGATCCGCTCCCCACGGAACGTGATCGTACCGTGCTGCGGCTGGCCGTCGAGCACACCCATGATCGTGCCGAGCAGCGTGCTCTTGCCGGCGCCGTTGCTGCCCAAGATCACCGTGACGGTGCCTTCCGCTACGGTGAGTGAGACACCACAGAGCGCCCGGAGCGGGCCGTAGTACGTCTCGACGCCGTCGAGCTCAAGGAGAGGCGTAGTCGTGTTATTCATCGCCCAGATACGCCTTGATGACTTCTGGGTGTCGACGCACCTCTTCCGGAGTCCCCTGAGCGATCGCCTTCCCGAAGTTCAGGACCAGGACCCGGTCGGCGAGGCCCATCGCCAGCTGCAGCTGGTGCTCGATCAAGAGGATCGTCAGGTCCAGATCGGTTCTCAGCCGGTCGAGCCGCTCGCCCAGCTCCGTACGCTCCTGGGCGTTCATTCCTGCAGACGGCTCGTCTACGAGAAGCAGCTTGGGCTCCGTGGCCAGGGCCCGCGCGAGCTCGACCCGCTTCTGGGTTCCGTAGGGCAGCTCGCGCACGGGTCGTTCTCGCACGGAGTCGAGATCGAGGAGCTCCAAGATCTGCTGGACCCGCGCCCGGTTCTCGGCCTCGTCGCGGGCCGCCTTGGTTCGGCCATTCACCATGGTTACCCCACGCCACACCCCGGTCGTCATGTGCAGGTGACGCCCGAGCATCAGGTTGTCGATCGTGCTCTCGTTCCCGAACAGCTCGATATTCTGGAACGTTCGAGCGATGCCGCGCCGCGCGATGTGATGTGGACTCAGTCCGGAGATCCGCTCCCCCTCGAAGTGTACACTGCCCGCCGTCGGCCGGTGGATCCCGCTGATGCAGTTGAACGCGGTCGACTTCCCCGAGCCGTTGGGCCCGATCACCGAGAAGATCGTCGCACGCTCGACCTCGAACGAGACATCGTCGAGCGCCGTCAGCCCGCCAAAGCGCATCGTGAGTCCTTCCACAGCGAAGAAGGCCATCTAGACCTTTCTCTTGTAGTGGCGTGCGAAAAGTCCGGACGGCCTGAACCAGAGGACGAGGACGATAATCAAGAACGCGACAGCCGACTTGAACTCGACCGAGATGTAGGCGCCGAAGAGGTTTTCGATCAAGCCCAAGAGGTAGCCGCCAAGCACAGCGCCGACCGGCGTGTTCAATCCCCCTAGAACGGCGGCCGCAAACCCCTTGAGGAGCGGGTCCCACATCAGGGTCGTGTCGAGTGTAATGAGCGGAGCCGTGAGCAGTGCGGCGACCGCCCCGATCACGGAGCTGATGCCGAACGTCAGTCCCACGACCCTGCGTGTCGGGACGCCGTTGATGCGGGCCGCCATCGAGTCCTGCTGGGTGGCCTGCATCGCCACCCCGAGTTTCGTGAACCTGAAGAACGCGAAGACCCCCACCATCAGCACCGACGAAATCGCGATCGTCGCCACGCCCAGCGTGCTGACGGTAACGTCCCCCATGCGGAGGACCTCGTGGGCCGAGACCGGGAAGGGGAACCGCCGTTGTTCGGCTCCCCACTTCCACCCAGCCAGCCCGAAGAGCGCCAGCTGGAAGCCGAGAGTCACCACGAGGAGGCTCAGATGTGTCGGGTTGCGCACACGTCGCAGGATCACCGCCTCGAACCCGTACCCCAAGACGAAGGCGAAGACGATGGCCACGGTGAAGGCGACGAAGAAACCCGTCTCGAAGTCCGTCATGAGGACATAGGCGACGAAGGCGGAGACCATCGCCATCTCACCCTGGGCGAAGTTCGGCACCTGGGTCGTCTTGTACGTGATGACGAGGGCGAGAGCCACCAGAGCGTAGATGCTCCCCGCGGAAAGTCCGCCAGCGAGGACCTGTGCGAGCATCGGTCAGCTCACTCCGGCTGGAGGACCCGAAGGGTCCGCCGGAGGACCGGAAGAGCCGGCCCCGTCGCCTCTCCCCCCTCCGACGATCGCTCCCAGTCGGATCCAGAGGCCGTGCAGCCCCCTCGGCTCGACGAGGATCGTGAGGACGATCAGCAGCCCGGTAACGACCCATCCGACGTTCGGGAGGCCGGCGCTCGACATGAAGCGACTGGAGAAACTCTCCAAAGCCGGGCCGAGCAGGGGGAGCTCCTCAAATGCATCCATCTCCAGGTTCAGGTATCCCATCACGATGCTGCCCAGGATCGCTCCCGGAATCGAGCCGAGTCCACCGAAGACCACCATCGCCAGGAACATCAGAGAGAGCAGGAAGGTGAAGACACCCGGGCTGATGAAGCCGGTCATGAGCGCCAGAAGCCCCCCCGCGATGCCCGCGAAAGCTGCACTCAACGCGAAGCTCAAGGTCTTGTAGTAGGCGACGTCGACGCCCATCGTCGCGGCCGCGATCTCACTGTCTCGGATCGCGCGGAAGGCTCGTCCCACACGCGTGACCGAGAGGTTTCGGGCGCACAGGGCCAGCACAAGGGCCGCGCCGACGATCACGTAGTACTGCGGCACGTCGCCGGAGAGAGAGATGGGGCCGAGCGTCGCGGCAGGCACCACCAGGCCCATGTGTCCCCCGAAAAAGGCCGAGTGACCGATGATCTGTGTGACCGCGAGCCCGAAGCCGAGGGTGACGATCGCGAGGTACGGTCCCTGGAGCCGAAGGGCGGGCAAACCCAGCAGAAAGCCGAACCCAGCGGTCACGAGCCCCGCTGCCGGAAGCGCGAGCGGGAAGGGCGCACCCAGTTCCGTCATCATGAGCACGGTCGTGTAGGCGCCGATCGCCATGAAGCCCGCATGGCCGAGGGACACCTGCCCGGTGTCACCGACCAGGATGTTCATCCCGAGTCCGACGATCACGAAGACCGCCATGTAGTTGACCGTGAAGATCCGATAGCCCGGCAAGACCAGCGGGAGGGTAATGAGCACCACCAGGAGGATCGCGAGCTTCACCCACGATCTCCGCCCTCGAAGGAGTTGGACGTCCGCGTAGTAGTCCGGGGTCGACCGCATTACGACGGCTTCGGCAGCCCCCCGCCCTTCAGGAGAGAGCGCGCCACCAAACCCCTGCGATCGATCAGACCCACCGGAAGCGGCAGCCAGCCGCCGACTTCGTCGAGGCGTGAGCGGAGCTCGTCGCCCGTGAGGAGCGCGGCAAGGATCTCGTTGGCCTCCTGGCGGGTCCGGTCGGCGGCGCGAGACAGATAGATCGTGGACAGTGCTTCGTAGAACTCGTTCTCGTCCGCACTCCGATCGGGCCGACCCTTGATCACCCGCAGGAAGGTGCTCTCGGCCGTGTAGATCTCGATCGCGACGTCCGCCAAGCTCGCCATCAGCTGCTGGTTGCCCGCGTCGAACATGTGATCCCGCTCTATCTTGCTGCACACCTCGCGTACCAGGCAGAGGTAGACCTTCTTGAGGTTCTCGATCGTGCTCCCCTGGGTATCGAAGTCGGGATCTGCGCCGTTGTCGGCGGCTCCAGGTGTGGAGTCCGCGAGCGCCGCGATCGCGCCCTCGAAGTCCGGTTGCCCCTTCCATGCGCGCCTCAGCATGGCCCTCTGTGCGTACAGTCTGCAGATCTCGTTCGTGCCCTCGTAGATGCGGGTAATACGCGAATCCCGGTACATGCGCGCCGGCGGGTATTCCTCGCTGAATCCGTATCCGCCGAAGACCTGGAGCGCCTCATCGGCCAGGTCGTTGTACGCCTCCGAAGCTTGAACCTTGGCCATTGCACACTCGGCCGAAAACTCCGAGAGGGTCGCGAGCTTGGCATCCAGCGAGGACCGTCCCCCCTCCTCCTCCGCCTCCTCCATCGCATGGTAGACGAGGCCGGCCGTTCGGTAGGAGACCGCTTCCGCCGCGTATGCGCGTGACGCCATGTCCGCGAGTTTCCGCTCGATCAGGCCGAACTCGCCGATCGGGCGACCGAACTGCTTCCGCTCCGCCGCGTAGCTGGCCGCGACCTCGACGGCCCGGCGAGCGCCCGAGGCGCTGTTCGTCGCCAGCTTGAGCCGGCCCATGTTGAGGATGCAAAACGCCACCAGGTGGCCCTTCCCGATCTCGCCAAGGAGATTCTCGACGGGGATGTGCACGTCTTCGAGCGAGAGCGCGGCCACGGACGAGCCGTGCAGGCCCAGGAGTCGCTCGTTCGCGCCGACCGTCAGCCCCTCGCTGTCGCGCTCCATGATGAACGTGGTGAAGTGCTCACCGTCGATCTTCACGAAGAGGATGAAGATGTCCGCCCATGCGGCGTTGGTGATCCACTGCTTGCCCCCGTTTACGACGTAGTGTGTACCCTCGTCGTTCAGCACCGCCCGCGTCGTGATGTTCATGGCGTCCGATCCCGTCCCGGGCTCGGTCAGCGCGAAGGCCGAGAGAATCTCCCCGCTCATACACGGCACGAGGTAACGTTCGCGCTGCTCCTCGGTGGCGAAGTTGATGAGCGGAAGCATGCCGATGCCCTGATGGGCGAAGATCAGCGAGCCGAGGCTCCCGAGCTTGGCGCGAATCGAGCACATGCCCGTGACGGCGAGGACGCTGAGGTCGAGTCCACCGTACTCCTCGGGGACCTCCGCCATGAAGAGTCCGAGCTCCGCGGCCTTCTGAAACAAGGAGCGGGCGAGGTCGCTCGACCCTTGCTCCAATTCCTCGAGATGTGGCCCGACCTCCCGGTCGGCGAAGTCCTCGAAGGCCCGCATGAGCATACGGTCCTCGTCCCCGAGGTCCTCGGGGGTCACGACCTCGTCGGGCGACGTCTCGTGGATGAGGAAGCTGCCACCGAAGGGTCGTGTCGTCGTCGTCGTCATGTGTCGTGGTCGCGGAAGGAGTCGTGTTAGGAGCCTGGTACGTGGGCCTGGTTGCCGTGGATCGGAATTTATGCTATCCCAATCCGGACGAGATCACTAGAGAGGCCTCTAGCTGGCGCCATGATTTTCCGAAGCCCCTACCCCGACGTCGTCATCCCCGAGACCACGGTGACGGCTTACGTGCTCCGCGGCTCGCAGGAGTTCGCAGGGAAGACCGCCCTGATCGACGGGACCACCGGCGCCACCATGTCGTACGCCGAGCTCGCGACCGCGATCCGGAGGGCAGCAGGTGGCCTGGCGGCACGTGGCTTCGGTAAGGGAGACGTGCTCGGCATCTACAGCCCGAACACGGTCGAGTACCCGATCGCCTTTCACGGCGCAGCGCACGCGGGAGGTGTCGTCACCACCGTGAATCCACACTACACAAGCGCAGAGCTGGCGAGCCAGCTCCGCGACGCGGGGGCCCGCTTCCTCGTCACCACGAGCGACTGCCTGGAGAAGGCGCGCGAGGCCGCGGATCAGGCTGGCGGAATCGAGGAGATCTTCAGCTTCGATGACGCCCCCGGTGCAACACCCTGGGCGGCGCTGACGGACGCGGCGGAGCTCGAAGAGGGGCCGGAGATCGACCCGGGGACGGACCTCGTGGCCCTGCCTTATTCGAGCGGGACGACCGGTGGCTCGAAGGGTGTCATGCTCACGCACCGGAACCTGGTCGCGAACATGGTCCAGCTCGACGGGACGGAAAGCCTGTCGCGAGGGCTCACCGAGGACGACACGGTGATCGCGATCCTTCCCTTCTTTCACATATACGGGCTCCTCGTGATCATGAACTGGGCGCTCTCTCATGGGGCGCGCATCGTGGTTTTGCCGCGCTTCGACCTCGAGACGTTCCTCGGCGCGATCCAGGAGCATCGGGTCACTTACATGCACCTGGTCCCGCCCATTCTCCTCGCTCTGGCCAAACACCCCCTCATCGACCAATACGACCTCTCGAGCGTCGACGCGATCCTTTCGGGCGCCGCGCCGCTCGGCGGGGAACTGGCCTTGGCGGTGGAGGAGCGGCTGGACTGCGTGATGGCGCAAGGCTACGGGCTGACCGAAACGAGTCCGGTGACCCACCACGGACCGAACAAGCGACGGGGCCAGTGTCCGCACGCCTCGATCGGGCCGAGCCTGCCGAACACCGAGACACAGATCGTCGACATCGAGTCGGGTGCAGCGTTGGGGCCGGGCGAACAGGGCGAGGTGTGGATCAGAGGGCCCCAGGTGATGCTCGGGTACCTGAACCGCCCCGACGCGACCGCCGAGACGCTCGACGAGGAGGGATGGCTCCACACCGGGGACATCGGATACGTCGATGAAGACGGATACTGCTACATCGTCGATCGGTTGAAGGAGCTCATCAAGTACAAGGGCTTCCAGGTCGCGCCCGCCGAGTTGGAGGCGCTACTCCTCACACACCCGAGAGTCAAGGATGTCGCGGTCGTTCGGAGCCCCGATCCGGAAGCCGGCGAGGTGCCGAAGGCATTCATCGTGGCCGACGGCGAGTTGTCTGCCGACGACGTGATGAGCTTCGTCGCCGGGAAGGTGGCCCCGCACAAGAAGATCCGTCGAGTCGAGTTCGTCGATGAGGTGCCGAAGTCTCCGGCGGGCAAGATTTTGCGGCGGGTGCTGGTCGAGCGGGAGGAAGGCCGGACGTGACCCTCGCAACCCTGAGTCGTTGGCCCGCAGCAGAGTTCTTCTTCTTGGAAGGCGACCGCGCCGCGTATTGACATCATAACATCAGATGCATGATGTTTTGATGTATGAGAACGACGCTGACCATCGAAGACGACGTGGCCGTGCGGCTCGAGAGGGAGCTGAAGACTCGTAAAACGAGCTTCAAGGCCCTGATCAACGACTTGCTCCGCCGTGGGCTCGATGAAATGGATAGGCCGGCCGAGCCGAGGACCGCGTACGTCCTGCGCACGGTCAATCTCGGGGAGTGTCTCGTCCCCAACCTCGACAGCGTTGCCGAAGCGTTGGCTCACGGTGAGGGCGAGGCCTTTCGGTGATCCTGCTCGACGCGAACCTGCTCGTCTACGCTTGGAATCGGGAGGCTCCCCAGCACGAGCGGTCGAGCATCTGGTTGCAGGAACGTCTCAATGAGCGTACGGGCGTGGGGATCCCCTGGTCGACCCTGTTGGCGTTCGTGCGTCTCGTGTCGAATCGACGGATCTTCGAGCGAGCCATCCCCGTCGCCGAGGCGTGGCGCCAGGTGGAGGAGTGGTTGGACCTTCCGAACGTCTGG
>Ga0114950_10003235_pt1 | contig 12548 bp, 10 predicted proteins | sample N075metaG_FD_83503 | JGI IMG/M metagenome (GOLD analysis project Ga0114950, IMG submission 83503) | Deep subsurface microbial communities from Kermadec Trench to uncover new lineages of life (NeLLi) - N075 metaG | ecosystem: Environmental > Aquatic > Marine > Ocean trench > Sediment | place...
CCACACGCTGATTCTGGCGAGCGTCGATCGAAGCCCTAATGCGCCACCCGCCAATTGGCTCCGCACCCAATATCAACCACCAACGGAACTGCCAACTCGAACACCCCTTCCATCTGCTCCCGCACCAGCGTCGACAGCGCATCGACTTCCGGCTCCGGGACTTCGAACACGAGTTCGTCGTGAACCTGGAGGGTCATGATCACGTCGAGGTCGGTGTTCGCAAGGGCCTCGTCGACACCGACCATCGCCTTCTTGATCAAATCAGCAGCAGTACCCTGGATGACCGTATTGACCGCCATGCGTTCCGCCGCCTGTCGCAACACCCGATTCTTCGAGGCGAGATCCGGGAGATACCGACGTCGCCCAAGCAGCGTGGTCACGTACCCGATCACTTTCGCATGCTTCACAGTCTCGTCGAGAAACCGACGAACCCCCGTATACAGCTCGAAGTAAGCGTCGACGATGCCCTGGGCCTCTGCGGTGGCGATCCCCAGATTGTTCGCCAGACCAAAGGCAGAAGATCCGTAGATGATTCCAAAATTGACCGCCTTCGCTCGAGCACGCTGCTCCGAATCCACCTCGTCCACCGAAATCCCCGCGACCTCCGCCGCAGTCCGGCGATGAATGTCCTCCCCCTTCGCAAACGCGTCGAGCAAACTCTGATCCCCGGAAAAGTGCGCGAGAATCCGCAGTTCCACCTGGGAGTAGTCCGCAGAGAGCATCATGTGATCTTCGGCCGGAATGAACGTCTCGCGAATCCGAATCCCCTCTGCCGTGCGAATCGGAATGTTCTGCACGTTGGGATCCGAAGCCGACATGCGCCCAGTGGCCGCACCGAGTTGATTGAAGTTCGGATGGATGCGACCCGTCTTTTCGCTGATGAGTTTTGGCAGCGCATCGATGTAAGTGCTTTTCAGCTTTGACAACTGACGCCACTGCAAAATCTTGCCGGGCAGCTCGTGCTCCAGAACTAGTTGCTCGAGTACCGACTCCGCCGTCGAATAGCCGGTCTTGGTCTTCTTGAGCGGGGTCAAGTGCAGCTTGTCGAACAAGATCACCTGAAGCTGCTTCGGCGAACTCACGAGAAACTCTTCTCCCGCCAGCGCGTAAATTTCCTTCTCGAGGGCGGCGAGGCTCACTTCGTATTCCTGGGACAGGGCGGCGAGCATCGATTCGTCGACTCGCACGCCATTGCGCTCGATGCGCGCCAGCACTGCGGTCAACGGCAACTCGACTTCTTCGAACAACGACAGCAGATCGTCTTGTTCCAGGCGTTGCTGGATCTTGCCCCGCAGCGAAGCCGCCGCGGACATTTGCGGCCCCAACCAGGCGGCCACGTCGTCTACCGGAACTTCGTGCGCCGGCACAGCCTTGGCACCGCGTCCCGCGAGATCTTCCCAGGACTTGATCGATTGCCCGAGGAACTGCATCGCGAGGGGCGCGAGATCGTGGGAGCCGCCCGGGTCGAGCAAGAACGCGCCGATGCGCACGTCAAAACACGGGGGTGTCAGTTCGAGGCCGTGTTCGGAGAACAGGGATTGAACCCGTTTCGTACTCCAACCGAACCACGGTACCGCGGTTGCTGATGCGAACAGGTGCCTCACCGACTCGAGCACCTCTTCGATGGAAAGTGTCGCGTCCTGCGGCCCGCCGAGCGGTAGATCGCTTTGATCGGACTTCGCCGCGGCGATCGGGAGATAGATTCCTTCCTCTCCGGTTTCGGGACCGATCGCCACGCCCACCACCTGTGCGTCGACCACGCTCCCCACACCTTCAACTACCCAGACCAACAGGCTGTCGGCCTTCGCCAACTCGGAGGCGCGCTTTCGAAGTCGATCGAGGTCCCGAACGACTTCGAGTTCCACCTCGGCCGCCACTTCTCCGGCGCCAGGGGCGCCGGCCTTGCGATCCGCTTCGCCACTTCCGTCGTCACGATCATCGCCCACCCCGAGATTCTCGAGCAGACGCGTAAACCCGAGTCGCCGGTAGAGTGCGCTCAATTTTTCGAGATCGGGTCCCGTGGCCGCCAGAGCGTCGAATTCGACTCCCAAGACAACGTCTTCGCGCAGGGTCGACAGCTCCTTTGAAAGTACGGCCAGATCCGCGTGTTCGAGTAAGCCCTCCCGTGCGCGCTTGCCCGTCACTTCTTCTGCGTGGGCGAGCAGGTTTTCCAGGGTGCCCCACTCGCTGATCAGCTTCGCCGCCCCTTTGACGCCAATTCCCTTGACCCCGGGAATGTTGTCGCTGGGGTCGCCGACCAGCGCGCGCAGGTCGAGCATCTGGTCCGGAGGCACGCCAAATTTTTCGACCACTTCGGCCGGGCCGAAGCGGCGGTCTTTGATGCCGTCGACCAACTCGACCCGGTCCGTGCACAACTGCATCAAGTCCTTGTCCGTAGAGATGATCGAAATCAAAACGTCGTCTGGAGCGGAGCGAACCAGGGTGGCGATCACATCGTCCGCTTCGAAGCCCGGTACTTCAATGCATGGAATCTGAAACGCATCGATCAAGTCGCGTACGATCGGGAACTGCACCGACAGGTCTTCGGGAGTGGCGTCGCGGTTGGCCTTGTACTCGGAATACATCTGGTTGCGAAACGATCCCCCCTTTGGATCCATTGCAACGACGATGAAATCCGGCGCCTCGTCCCGGATGAGTTTGTTCAAGATGTTTGCAAAACCGAGCACGGCGTTGCTCGGGGTGCCGTCCGGCGCGCGCAAGCCCGGGATGCCGAAGAAGGCGCGAAAAACCGCGTTGGCCCCGTCGATCACCACGAGGCGTCGCTGTTTCTTGGACTTAGGCTGTTTCGTAGATTTTGCGGTCTTAGCTTTTGCGCTCTTGCGTTTCGCTGCCACGTCGCACCTCGCCTCGTGCTGAGTTCAAGTCTCGGTACCGGCGATGGCTAAGACAGCGGCTAGCTCAAGCGGCGACGCGGGTGGTGACGTACTTCTCGATGTCCCCCACCGTGAGCATGGCTTCGGCATCTTCGTCCGAGATTTCGATATCGAAGGCTTCTTCGATCGCCATGACGAGCTCGACCACGTCCAACGAATCCGCCCCGAGATCTTCCAGAATATGACTTTCCGGTTTCATCTCGGCGGGATCGACCCCGAGTTGATCTGACATCAAGCCCCGCACTCTTTCTAAAAGTCCTTCAGCCATGGCTCTCGCCTCCCCATAATTGCTGAATGTCGATTTCGCCGCGAGCATAGGGCATCGCAGCAAAATGGCCCCATGCCTTTGACCAAATCAGGATGCTTCTGGGTCTTGTCGCGAAATCCCGAGCAACATCAAGTCGATTGCGTTGCCAAAAACACCGCGCAGGGGACGTCCCCGCAGTTCCTTGCGGGGGGCCGAGTAGTCGGACTGGATCAACGCGTTCGACGTCGCCCAAAAAATGTACGCGACCTCCCAGGTATCACAGGGAACAAATTCTCCCTCTTCGACTCCGCGATCCAGTACTCCCTTGAGGATCGATAGGCAACCCTCCCAGAGACTCGAAACCTCTCGGATCGCCGCTTCGGGCAGGCCGCCGATCAACGACTGATTGTCGACTGCCCAAAAAATCTGGAAGTACTCTGTGTGGGTGGTCCAGTGATCGAGGTAGAAGTCGGCAATGTTTTTCAGGCACTCGCGAGCCGGGCCGCCGGCTTCCGCGACCTCGTTCATCTTGGCGACGAAGCGCGTTCCGTTCTCGGCCAACACGGCGACGTAGAGATCGGCCTTGCTCTCGAAGTACCGATAGAGTGTTCCCTTTGCAACGCCGGCCTGAGTCGCGACCTCGTCGAGGTTCGCCAACATGAAGCCATCGCGAAAAAAGACATCGCGCGCCGCGTCGAGGATCCGCCGGCGCGACTGCAGTTTCTTCTCTTCTCTCGAGATCCGTTCTTCAGATCTGGCTAAGACGGTTCTCACTTTTTTGGGTTCAGCTTTGCTGAGACCGGTCGCGGGGGGCATCGTCGAACTAGCCAATTTCATCACTCCCTTCGTATCGACAGGCTTCAAAGAGAGCTGTCTGGAGATAGCGCTCACCGTAGTCGGCGATGATCGTCACGATAAATTTATTTTCATTACCCGGGCGCTTTGCGTATTCGATGGCGGCGTGCACATTGGCACCGGAAGAGATTCCGCACAAAATCCCCTCTTCCCTTGCCATGCGCAGGGCCATCTCGATCGAGGCTTCGTTGGAAACCGTGATGATGCCGGTCAGCAGGCTCGGGTCCATCACCTCGGGAATGAAACCGGCGCCAATTCCCTGAATCTTGTGAGGCCCGGGAGCTCCGCCGGAAAGCACCGGGCTGGCTTCGGGTTCGACGGCGATCGATTCGAAGGTCGACTTGCGCTTCTTGAGTACCTGCCCGACGCCCGTAATCGTTCCGCCGGTCCCCACACCTGCGACCAAGGCATCGACTTTGCCGTCGGTGTCTTCCCAGATCTCTTCCGCAGTCGTTAGCCTGTGGACTTCGACGTTGGCGGGGTTGCGAAACTGCTGGGGAACGAATGAATTTGGAATCAGGTCGGCGATCTCGTTCGCCCGATCGACTGCGCCGGGCATTCCCTTGGCGCCTTCGGTCAGAACCAGTTTCGCGCCGAAGGCACGCAAGGTGATCCTGCGCTCGAGACTAAAGGTCTCGGGCATTACGAGAACGCAGTCGTAGCCCTTGACCGCAGCGACCATCGCCAGCGCAATGCCGGTATTCCCGCTGGTCGGCTCGACGATCACGGTCTTGCCCGGCGTGATGGCGCCGGCTTTCTCCGCGGCCTCGATCATCGCCATCCCAATGCGGTCCTTGACGCTGTTGCCGGGGTTTGCGGACTCGAGTTTTACGTGAATTTCGGCCGAGATCCCGTCGGTTACGCGATTCAGGCGCACCAGCGGGGTGTTGCCGATCAACTCCGTGACGTCGCCATAGCTGGCCATTCCGAGCACCCCTTCTCACAGTCTGTTGACCCGCTGCGCGGTCCTTCTGCCTTTCAGGACCGGAGACTGTCCCCGTTTGCCCGTGTTTAGAGTAACCCTCAGCGACTGCCCGTACCTGCCTCAATTTCGAGGGGACCGAAGACTTCTTCGAGCAACACGGTGGCGTAGGAGCCGCTCGGCAGGCTGAACTCGAGTTTGATCTCACGCTCGCCGGCGCTCGTCCGCAACTCCAGGGGACGTGCTCGCAGCGCCCTGCGGGCACCCCGCAGCGAGAGTCCCCGAGGCGGCTTGAGGTTTCCCGGATCGGGAATGCCAAAGAGCATCAGAGCATCCCGTTCTCGCTCGGCCGGGGCCCCAAGGGGCTGCGAAACTTTGGTGCCAAAGATCGGCCCGCTCGGGCTGATCTCGAAGCTTTGCGCCCGGGCATTCTCCGTCTCGACATCCTCGACGCAGAAGGAGCCACCCGAATCGTGCTTGATCGCCAGGTCTCCGACTTCGAACTGATCCAGCGCCAGGGGCCGAGACGCCAGCACGTGATTGAACACCTGTGACTGAAGCGATGACACCAGAAAGCGCGCTTGCTTGCGCTCCTTCGGTCGGGCCTGTCCCTGCAGAATCGCCAGCCCACGCTTGGCGTTTTCTCCGTCGCGTCCAAACCGCTGGTCGCCAAACCGGTTGGGGAAACCCGTGGTCGCAAACCTCTCGAGCTTGTCCTTTGCGGTTTTGATCTCGCTACTCGCCAGGCCCCGCACGAAGATCGAGAAGCGATTCCCCTTCAGATGACCGGTTCGCAGTTTGTGTTGGTGCCGGATCGCCTCGAGCACTCGTGCTCCCTCGACTTCGAAACCGGCAGCGCGAGCCGGGTCGAGATCGGGAATTGAAAACCATTGACGTGCCACCGCAACCCGATCCTTTCTCCCGGCGTAACCGATGTCGCGACGCTTCACCCCAAAGACTCTGGCGAGATCGCCGACAACATCCTCGGTGGTGCGCATACGCTTTTCGATCCGCAAGAAGGTGTGGGAGCCGCTGCCAGTGGCTTCGTATAGCGGGATCTCGTCGACGACAAAATCCTCGGGAGAGGACTTGATGGTGGGCCCGGCCATCAGCGTCGCGCCGTTTGTCGCTGAACCGCCGACACGGGTGCAAAGGAGCGGCGATGCACGGGACTGGCTCCCAGGCGCTCGAGCGCTTCGAGGTGAAAGGCGGTTCCGTAGCCCATGTGACGCGCAAAGCCGTACCCCGGGTAGCGCGTGTCCAGTTCCAGCATGATGCGATCTCGGTAAACCTTGGCGACGATCGATGCCGCTGCAATCGAACCATCGATCGCATCGCCGTGGATCAGCGCTTGTTGTGTGAAGGCGGGCGCTTCGCCCGGAGTCCCGGGTATTGTGCGGGCGTCGACCAGACAATAGTCCGGTGCGGGGTCGAGCATGACGACCGCACGTCGCATGGCTTCGAGCGAGGCCCGGTAAATGTTCAGCTGATCGATTTCCAGATGCGATACCTCGCCGATCGAGATGGCCAGGGCACGCTCCCGAATGGCGAGGTCGAGTTTTTCCCGGGCGCCGCGGCTCAGCTTCTTTGAATCGTTGATCCCGGGCAACTCGACGTGTTCGGGGAGGATCACAGCGGCCGCAACCACCGGCCCCGCCAGCGGTCCAACCCCAACCTCATCCACTCCGGCAATCCGCTGCCAGCCCGCTTCGAACAGCGAGCGCCGCAATTTAAACAGACCGTCTACGCGGTCGCGCTCCTGCTGGGCGATTGCGAGGCGTCGCAACACACTCTTGACCAGGCTCTGCGCTCCGCGCCTGGGATCACCCGAGAGGGCATCGGCAAACTTGCGCAGCTCGTCTTCCGCTTTGAGCGCGACGATCCCGCGCAAGCGTCGGCGCAGCGCGTCGAGTGACTGTGCGGCAAGCGGGGTCGAATCGTCTGGGGGGATCGTCATTTGTCTGATTCGTCGGGTTGGGGGGTTGGCTGGGCGCTTGGTTGCGCGCTTGGTTGATCGACCGGCTCTGACTGAACGTCGCCCAAGTCTACACCCTGCGAACCGGGTTACCCCCGCAAGCCCAACTTGCGTTCAATTGCGCGCACGCGCTTTAGCATTGCGGGTAGCAGCTTGAGCGCCGTCACGGCCCGGTGCCAGCGTCGGCCCTCTATCTGGGGCATGCCGTAGACCCGCGCGTAAGCGGGCACCGACGCCGCGAATCTCGCACTGTCCGTCCCCGATAAACGAGCGGCCAAGGGTCTTGGCCAAGTCTTCGAGTCGGACTTCTGGCACGGCGCGCCGGCTACCGCGCGAGTAGAACGGCGACCGGAGAGGTGCGGGCCACCGCCGCGGCGTTGCTACCCGTAAAGAAATCGGTGATTCGGTTGCGCCCAAATGCACCCATGATGATCAGCCCCGCTCCCGCATCTCGCGCGGCGTCGACCAGCTTTACGTCCGGGCGACCCAGGGTCGAAGAAGTTTCGCGGATCGGATCTGCCAGCCCGCTCACGAGCTTTCGCACTTCTTCGAAGCGAGTGACGGCGCGACCTTTGTCCTTGCTATCGACAAACACATGGACCTGTTCGCCCAGGCCGTTGGCGAGGAACACGGTCAATTTGGCGGCCAGCTTCGAGCCGGGGGATCCGTCGAAACCCAGTACGATGGGTCCGGCGAGCGTCGCCCCCGACGGCACGATGAGCATGGGCTTGGTGGTCTTGCGCGTAACCGCCTCGGCGGTCGCCCCGAACAACCCCCCGCGCACGGCTTCCGAGCGACTGTCCCGCCCCAAGACCGTGAGGCTCGACGCCAGTGAGCGTTCGACGATGCGATCGTCGGCGGTGCCTTGCACGACGTCACAACTCACGTCGAGTCCGGCGCCTCGGGCCCGTTCGCTAAAACGACGCAAGACAGCATCGGCGCGGGCGCGATAAAAAGCGGCCAGTTCAGCCTCGGGAAACGGTGGCAGGCTCATGCCATCGCTCGCGGGCGCGCGAACCAGGCGGTCTTCGATCACCGTCATCGCGGTGAGACTCGCGCCCAGCTTCGAGGCCAACGCGATAGCGCATCCCTCGGCGGCCTGGGCACACTGCGATCCGTCGGTCGCAACAAGAATTGTTTCGATCATTTTCAGCTCCCTACAAGACGTCTGTCCAGAATCTGCGACCCCGAAAGTGCGACCGTCTGCTACCGCGATGATGGGCGAACTGACCGGATCTCTGCTTCCGCCCACCGGTTGAACTTCCCTGAGGGAAGAATCGATCCCCGTACGGGTGCCCGGGGGGCAGAACGAAAGAATACGGAACCCCCGAGGGACACGCAAACGCCGATTCCCCGGGGAGGCAACTCGTGGGCCCAGGCGCCGAAGCGGGCTGCCGAACGCGGCGCTTCTCGATGTTGGTTCGAACTAGGCCGGACAGGGCGTATAGTCCGAGCGACTACTTCGCGATCGAAAACAAATCGACCCGGTAGGAGAAGCAGCGACCCGATGGCGATGGACGCTCTCACGACTGCGTTCGGCTTGAGAGAACGCGCCGAACGCGTCCGCCGTATCAGCGTCACCTTCGGAAAAATCTACCTGGGCATCAAGACCACCCAATGGGTGGCCAAGTACATCGACCCGCCGGACATGCAGAGGCGTTGGTCGCGTCATCACAAAGAGAGTGCCAGGGCGATCTACCAGACCGCGGTCGATCTCCAGGGCCTGATCCTCAAGGGCTGTCAGTTCATCGGCTCGCGAGCGGACATCGTCCCCAGCGAGTACGTTGACGAACTCTCGAAGCTGCAAGACCGCGTGCCCCACCGCCCCTACGATGTCGTGCGCGATTGCGTAGAAGAAGAACTCGGTGCTCAGCTCCACGAGATCTTCAGCGAGTTTTCCAAAATTCCCGTCGCCGCCGCCTCCCTGGCCCAGGTACACGAAGCCCGATTGAAGACCGGAGAACGCGTCGCGGTCAAGGTTCAGTACCCGGAGATCGCCGACACGGTCAATTCCGATCTCGCCAACCTGCGCGCCCTGTTCGGAGCCGTGGGGCTGATCGAACAAGACCTCGACCTGCTTCCACTCGTCAACGAACTCGGGACCCATGTCCCCAAGGAACTCGACTTCTTGAACGAAGCCAAGAACGCCCACCGAATCGCGGGCTTCTTCAAAGATTCTCCCAACATCACGGTCCCGTTCATCCACGAGTCCTACAGCACCTCGAAAGTCCTCGTGATGGAGTTCATCGACGGAATCAAGATCGGCGACCGCGAAGCGCTCGTCGCCGCAGGGATCGACCCCGCCGAGGTCATGCAGATCACCGCTTCGGCCTACGCCGAACAGATATTGCGCCGCGGTTTTTTTCACGCAGACCCTCATCCTGGAAACTTGCTGGTGCGAAAACGCGAAGATGGGCAAGGGGCGGAGATCGTGTTTCTCGATTTTGGGCTCGCCAAGGAACTGCCGCGATCGTTCCGCGCTGGGATCACCGATTTCACCACTGCGATCTTCAAGGGAGACCCTGCCGCGATGGCAGAAGCGTTGATCGGGGTCGGCTTCGAGACCCGAGACGGGGATTCGGAATCTCTGCTGGAGATTTCGAAGGTCGTGCTCGAGAGTGCCAGGGAGGTGCGGAACACGGACGCGTCGAACCCGACCGAGGTGCGCCGGTACGGCCGGAAGATCGTGCAACTCGTGCGAGAGGATCCGATCGTGCAGATGCCCAACCATGTCTACCTGCTCGGCAGGGTGCTGGGCCTGCTTTCCGGCCTGGCGAAGACACTGGGGGTGGAGACGAACCTGGTGCGGATGATGCTGCCGTTCTTGATTGGGGGGAAGTAAAGCGGGGCTAGCTGCTAGGCCTCGCCCTGCTGTTCATCGTCATCGCGAACAAAGGTCACAAACGCCATTGCTGGGCGCTTGGAAGAATCCCGCATCGCAAACTGAATGCAGTCGAAGGTCCAGCCCTTGGCGGTCCATTTGTTGAGCGTGGTTTCGATGTCTTCGGCAGAGACCATGCCGAGTTCAACGACTTTGTACACGACTGCCACGGTTCACTCCCGGCAAATAGAGATCAAATTTTTCACTGCGGCTCAGGACGAAAGCTTCGCCGCCATATCCGCAGCCGCGTAGGTGAGGATCCAGTCGGCGCCCGCTCGCTTGATCGAGATCAACGCCTCTTCCATCGCTCGATCCCCGTCGATCCAGCCCCGTTGCGCCGCGGCGTGGATCATCGCGTACTCCCCGGAGACATGATACGCAGCGAGGGGAACATCAAACTCTTGCCGGGCCCGGGACAGGATGTCTAGATAGGGCAATGCGGGCTTGACCATCAACACGTCGGCGCCTTCTGCTAGATCGAGCCGCATCTCGCGCAGGGCTTCGCGTGCGTTCGGCGGGTCCATCTGGTACGAACGTCGGTCGCCGAACTGAGGCGTGGACTCGGCCGCATCCCGGAAGGGGCCGTAGTAGGCGCTGGCAAACTTTGCCGCGTAGGCGAGGATCACCGTATCTTCGAAACTGTTCTCGTCGAGGCGTTGGCGGATTGCAGCGACACGCCCGTCCATCATGTCCGAGGGTGCGACGATGTCCGCGCCGGCGCGGGCGTGGGACAGCGCGATACTGGCCAGGCGCTCTAGCGACGGATCGTTTACCACCGATTCGCCTTCGATAATGCCGCAGTGACCGTGGTCGGTGTACTCGCACAGACATACGTCGGTGATGACGCACAACTCGGGCAGCGATCGTTTGACCTCCGAAACCGCGCGCTGAACGATTCCGTCCGCCGCATCGGCACCGGTTCCGGTGGCGTCCTTTGCGTTGGGAATGCCGAAGAAGATGACGCCCGGGACGCCGAGATCAAACACGCGCTTGGCTTCGTCTACCACCTGGTCGACCGAATAGCGAAACACGCCGGGCATCGAAGACACTTCTTCGCGCACGCCGCCGCCCTCGACCACGAACAGGGGCAGGATGAGGTTGTCGCGCGAGAGTCGGGTTTCTCGGGTCATGCGCCGCAGGGTTTCGGTTCGGCGCAAGCGCCGCATGCGATCTTTGGGAAAACTCATGACGTCATCTCCACTCCCTGAGTTTGCGCCACATACTCTGCCAGCGCCGCAACCAATTCGGCGCCGCTCGGTCGCTCGGGAATCACTCGAGCCGCTGCGCCCTCTGCTTCGAGGGCTCGACTCGTGGTCTTTCCAACCGCCGCAATCAAAAGCGCCTTGGCAGCGGTCTTGGCTGGTTCATCGAGCAGCGCGAAGAAATTATGTACCGCTGAAGGGCTGGCAAAGGTCAACACGTCGAGCTGGCCCGAGAGAATATCCCGGCGCAGGGCCTCGGAATCGACCGGGGCTGGAATGTTGCGATACGTCTCGACGACATCCACTTCGGCACCCGCCTCCCGCAGAGTGTCGGGAACCAGATCGCGACCGATGTCCGATCGAGGGAGTAGAAAACGACGACCTGAGGGCGGCAAGATCGCGATCAGTTCGCGCAGGAACGACTCGGAATCTCCGCGACCCGAGCCGGTCAAATGAACGGGCAGCCCCGCTTCGAGAGCGGCCCGAGCCGACTGCGGCCCCACGCAAAGAACCCGGGCAGCCAGGGTCGAAAACGCATTGGCGTGACCCAACTCTCGAGCGCGCGCGGCAAAGAACCGCACGGCGTTCGCGCTGGTAAAGAGCAACCCGTCGTAGCGATCGAGCTGGGACAGAGCCGTGTCGAGTGCACCGGTATCTTCGCAGGGCACGAGTTTGATCATTGGAATCAGCACGGGTTCGGCCCCCGCTGCCCGCAACGCGCTGCTCATCTCGCCTGCCTGGGCGTGGGTGCGGGTGACGAGAACCCGCTTGCCGAACAACGGCGTTCGCTCCCACCAGGCGAGTTGGCTCCGCAACTTCACGACGTCCCCGATCACGATCACCGCCGGCGCTTCGAGCCCCGCCTTGGTCACCGCGGTCGCGAGTTCTGCCAAGGGGGCAACGACAACGCGTTGGGTGGCCAGCGTGCCGTTCATGATCACCGCCGATGGCGTCGTGGGAGAGCGGCCGCCCTCGATGATGCGCTCGATCAACTGCGGAAGCTTTTTCATTCCCATCAAGATCACCAGGGTGTCGACGGCGCTTCCCAGTTCCCGCCAGCGGGTCATCTCGGCAGCGCGGGTGGGATCTTTGTGCCCCGTGACCACGGCAAACGAGGCCGAGTACCGGCGGTCCGTCACCGGGATGCCCGCGTAGGCGAGCGCACCGATGGTCGAACTCACTCCGGGCACCACCTCGAAAGGAATCCCGTTCTCGGCGCAAACGCTCGCCTCTTCTCCACCGCGACCAAACACGAAGGGGTCTCCACCCTTGAGGCGTACCACCGCCTGTCCGCGTTTTGCACGCTCGACCATCAGGTCGTTGATGTCTTGTTGACTCTGCGTCGGCAGTTCGTGGCCGCGCTTGCCGACGTTGATCCGTTCGGCGCGCTCGGGAGCCAGATAGAGAAGTTCTTCGGTAGCGAGTTCGTCGAACAGCACCACGTCGGCAGCGGCCAATGCCGCCGCGCCGCGAACCGTGATCAGATCGGGATCTCCGGGACCCGCGCCCACCAGCGTCACTCGCCCGGGCTTCGACGGTTGCTTGCTTTTTCTAGTCATCGGAAAGTCATCG
>Ga0114950_10003236_pt1 | contig 12548 bp, 9 predicted proteins | sample N075metaG_FD_83503 | JGI IMG/M metagenome (GOLD analysis project Ga0114950, IMG submission 83503) | Deep subsurface microbial communities from Kermadec Trench to uncover new lineages of life (NeLLi) - N075 metaG | ecosystem: Environmental > Aquatic > Marine > Ocean trench > Sediment | place...
CATCCGTGTCCCACACAGCTTGCCCTGCCGCGTGAACCCAGACATAGCTGCCGTCCTTGTGGCGCAGCCGATACTCCTGATCGTAGGGGACCCGATCTTTGAGATGAGCATCGACAGCTTGGCGTGTGCGGTCGCTGTCGTCGGGGTGAATGAGCGCGAAGAAAGTAGCGATGTGGGGGTCAAGATCGCCCTCTGCGTAACCCACTGTGTCTTCCCAGCGCGGCGAGAAATAGTGATCGTTGGTCACGATGTCCCAATCCCACAATCCCGCGTTCGATCCCTTCACCGCTAGCTCATAACGCTCTTCACTTTTGCGCAACGCGGCCTCGGCCCGCACGCGCTCGTTGATGTCATGCACAATGACCAGAAAGGACGGCTTGTCCTCCCATATGATGGGCGACACCACCCGTTCGACATGCGTCACCGAGCCGTCCCGGCGAAGAAACCTGGCTTCCGCAAGCGCCACCATCACGCCTGACTCCGCTTTTTTCCGGCGCTCCAGAACGTCTTTGTGCTGCTCCGGATCAATGAAATCGAGGATCGGTTTGCCGATGAGTTCGTCCGGTGTATCGGCGCCTACAATCTGCGCGAAACTTTGATTGGCGAAGGCGATTTGCCCATCGGTATGCACCACGATGCCGTCCGGCGACAGTTCAGCCAACCACCGGTAGCGGTCGTCATTTTCGCGCGAAGACGTTTCAGCCTGAGCGCACCCGGCCTTACTTAGATTTTTTTCCATGCCTGGCGTATCGGTCAAAGCCGGGATAGAGCAGCATTCGACGCCCTCTCCGCACGGTCATTCCGGCTTTCGGAAAGCCTTTGTGATGGAGGGAGTGGATGGGAGATGCGCCCCCAAACTTCATGCCTAAGTGAAACGGAACCTGCACAACAGTCACCCCAATGAATTGTAGCTGGGTAACATTCCTGCATACTGAGCTACCACATCCCGCCTTAACAAGTTGTTACGCAGCCGCCTCGAACAGCGGTTAGTTGGGGGTATTTATTGTGGAAAATTCGAATGCGGTGGCGCACCGCCGGTGGCCACCCGTGGGCCGCGCCGCGTGCGCCGGGTTTATTTTACCGCCCCGGCGGCGCGCAACGCCGCGATTGCCGTGGCGTCGAGCCCGAGCAGTCCCGAGAGCACTTCGTCGGTATGCTCTCCCAGCATCGGCGCGGGCTTGGAGATTGTACCCTCCATCCCCGACATCTTGATCGGGTTGCCCGGCAGGCGGACCTTGCCGGCCTGCGGGTGGTCGTACTCCACGATCATGTTGCGCTCGGCGACTGGCGGTTCGGCGAAGGCGCCGTCGAGATTGTTGACGGGCGCGGCCGGAATATCGCCGGCGCGGAACACCTCCATCCACGCGCCGACCGTCCGCCCGGCGAAGATGTCCTCGAGGATCGGCACCAGCACTTCGCGGTTGGCGACCCGGTCGGGATTGGCAGCGAAGCGCGGATCGGCGGCCAACTCCGGCGCCTCGAGCGCATCGCACAGCCGCGTCCAGAACACTTCCTGGCGCGTCGCGACGACGATATAGCCATCGGCGCATTCGAAGGCCTGCCAGGGTACCGAATACATATGTCCCGATCCCGGCGGCTCGGCCAATTCGCCCTTGGACAGCCACAGGGTGCCCATATAGATGAGCAGGCTCAGCATGCCATCGAACATGGAGAGTTCGATGTAGCGGCCCTCGCCGGTGCGCTCGCGGTCGAACAGGGCGGCGAGGACCGCCTGCGAAGAGAAAATACCGCCGCACAGATCGGCGATCGGGATGCCGGTACGCACCGGCGGGCGGCCCGGTTCGCCGGTGACCGCCATGTAGCCGGCCATCGCCTGGATAATGATGTCGAGCGCCGGGGCGTCCTTGTATTCGCCGGTCGCGCCGAAGCCGGTGATCGAGCATTGGACGATATCCGGCTTGATCGCCTTCAGGGTCGCATAGTCGATCTTCAGCCGCTCGAGCACGCCGGGCCGGAAATTGTCGATCACCACATCGGCGCCCGCCACCAGATCGTAGAAGACCTTGAGGCCCTCCTCGGTCTTCAGGTTGATGGAGATGCTCCGCTTGTTGCGGTTCAGCGTCAGGAACAGCGCGCTCTGGCCGTTGTAGGGCGCGACCGAGGGGATGCGGCCGAGGTCGCCCTCCGGGGTCTCGATCTTGATCACTTCGGCGCCGAGGTCCGACAGCATCAGGCCGCCATAGGTGCCGGCGATGATCTGGCCGAGCTCGAGAATACGCACGCCTTCGAGCGGAAATCCCATGATCCTAGAGCCCCAGGCTGCGCGCGATGATGTTGCGCTGGATCTCGGACGAGCCGGCGCCGATCACCGCCAGACGCGCGTCGCGGAAGAATCGCTGCATGGGGTATTCCATGCAATAGCCATAGCCACCGAAGATCTGCAGGCCCATGTCCGAGACCGATTTGTAGGCCTCGCTGGTATAGAGCTTGAGGATCGCCGCATCGTGGCGCGTCGCCTCGCCGACATCCACCGCCCAGGCGAAGCGGTAGAACAGCAGGCGCGAAATCTCCAACATCATCTTCATGTCGGCGAGCTTGTGGCTGATGGCCTGGAACTTGCCGATCTTACGACCGAACTGTTCGCGGGTTTTGGCGTAGTCCAGCGCCAGCTCGAACGCCGCCTGCGCCGTACCGGTGCGCGCCGCCGACAGGCACAGGCGCTCGTACCACAGGCACGCATCGACCGACGCCCAGCCATTGTCGACCTCGCCGATGACCATATCGGCCGGCACTTCCACATCGTTGTAGAAGACCTGCGTGGTGCCGATGGCGCGGTGGCCGAGGGTCTCGATCTTGCGCACCTCGATCCCCGGCAACTTGGTGTCCACATGGAACATGGTGATGCCCTGCTGCTTGCGCTCTTGCTTGGAAGTGCGCGTGACCAGCAGGCAATAGTCGGAAATGTCCATGCCGGAGGTGAAGACCTTCTGGCCGTTGATCACATAGGTGCCGTTGCCGGTCGCCTCGGCTCGGGTGGTCAGCGCGGCGGCGTCCGAACCCGATTCCGGTTCGGTCAGGCCGAAGCAATAGGTCAGCTCGCCCTTGGCGATCTTCGGCAGAAACTTCTTTTTTTGCTCCTCGTTGCCGTGCGCCATGATCGCGTAACCGCCATAGGTCATGGTGCGGAATATCCACATGGCGAGTTCTTCGGATTGGCGGCCGATTTCCTCGAGAAAGATCGCCAGATCGACCGCCGAGCCGCCGGCGCCGCCATATTCGCTGGGGATGATCAGCCCCAGCCAGCCCTGTTCGGCGACCTTGTCGAAGGCCTCGCGCGGCGCGTGGCCTTCGCGGTCGCAGCGCTCCACATATTCGGGCGGACAGACGGCCTCGAGAAGGTCGCGCGCGTGGCGGCGTAAATCTTCCTGGTCCTGAGTGAACGAGAAATCCATGGTGGTTTCGGTCCCCCTTGGGGAGCCCAGCCGCCGGCGTCACACGCGCCGGTGTTCACTTTTCTCCCCGGTTCTCTGTTATTTCGCCCGGCTTGGTAGGTGCGGCTGCCAGGTGTTGTGCAGAGGTTTCGGAACTGTCACGCGGCCAGCCGTTCGTCCGCATTTCGGCCATGATACCGGCGCGGACCGGTGCTGCCAAGCGGGGCTCCAGGAGCCGATAGCGCGGCCGCCGTCCCCGCGAAACCGAATATTCGAAAAATCCTTATGCGAATTCCGGCGCTACCGCCTCGCTGAACAGCGCCAGCGAGCGCGCCGATTCTTCGTAGCTCAGATCGCCGAAGGCGAAGCGGCAGGCGAAGTAGTTGAGGCCCGCCGCCTCGATCTGGCGGGCGATCTCGGCGGCCACGGTATCCGGCGCGCCGCAGATCACGGCATCCATCTTGCGCACTTCGTCGAAGTCGGGCGAATAGGCGGTGGGTTGGGTGTCGAACTGACGCCACAGCTTGACGAAACTCTCGTACCACACGGCGTAGGCGCGCCGGGCGATGGTCTCGGCCTCGGCGTCGGTCTCGGCGATGTAGATATGGCGGGCCACGCCCATCTTGGGCAGGGCTGCCCCGCCGCCGTTTTTCGCCTGCCAGGCATCGCGGTAATGGTCGGTGGCTTCGCGGGCGATGGCGCACGGCGCGTTGGAGATGATGTTGATGCCGTTCTCGGCCGGCCAGATGGCGCCGTGCGGGGCGGCGACGCCGTACCAGATCGGCGGGTGCGGCCGCTGCTGGGGCGTCAACGCCATCGGCACCGAATCGTAGGTGAAATACTTGCCCTGGTGGCTCAATTCGGGGTTGGTCAGCCCGCGCATGAGGACCTCGAACGCTTCCATATAAATCGCCTGGCTGGCCTCGGGATCGACGCCGAAATAGGCCCCCTCGAACGGCGAGATGCCGCGCCCGACGCCGAACTCGAAGCGCCCGCCGCTGAGCTGGTCGAGCATGCAGATTTCCTCGATCAGGCGCAGCGGGTCGTAGAGCGGCAGACAATAGACCATGGGGCCGAAGCGCAGGCGTGTCGTGCGCTCGGCGACGGCGGCCAGAAACACGCTGGGCGACGGCGCCATCCCCAATGGCGTGGCATGGTGTTCGGCGAGGTGATAGGTGGTGATGCCGGCGGCGTCGTAATCGGCGATCAACCGCAGCCGTTCCTGGTAGAGCGTTTCCAGCGCTGTGCCGGGCCGCTGGTCGAGATGATCGAAAACGCCAAATTCCATCACCTGCTCCCCCGGTTGTTATTTTGCCAGGCGGTTAGGTGAGCCGGCCGTGGCAGTGCTTATATTTTTTACCCGTTCCGCAGGGACAGGCGACATTTCGCGAAATTTTACCCCAGGTGGACGGATCGTTGGGATCGATTTGATCGCCGCTGGCGTGGCGCATGGGTTGCGGTTTCGCCAGGACCGCGCTGTCGGCGCCGTCTTCCGGGCTATCCGCGGTGCCGGCGAACTGTCCGACGGCGGCGTGCTGGGTTTCCATATTCAGCGGTGCCCGGGGCTCGGGAACCGGCTCGGGAATGTTTACCTGTATCTCGATATGGCTCAGCAGCGATGTCACGCCTTCGCGCAGCCGGGTCAACATGCCGTCGAACATTTCGAAGGCTTCGCGCTTATATTCGTTGAGCGGGTTCTTCTGCCCCAATGCGCGCAAGCCGATGCCCTGGCGCAAATGGTCGAGGTTCAGCAGGTGATCCTTCCAATACTGGTCGAGGACTTGCAGCAGCAGGTTCTTTTCCGCCATGCGCATCAGCTCGGGTCCGAACTGCGCGGCTTTCGCCGCCGCCTTCTCGGTGACCATTTTCTGCAAGCGATCGAGCATTTCCTCGTTCGCGATGCCCTCTTCCTTGGCCCAATCGGCGACCGGCACGTCGAGACCGAACAGGCGCATGATCTCTTCGTGCAACAGATCCGTATCCCATTGCTCGGCGAAGGCTTTTTCCGGGATGCAGTGGGCGACCGTGTTTTCGAGCGTCTCCTCGCGCATCGCCTCGATGGTGTCCGAGACGTCGTCCGCCCGCATCATGTCCTTGCGCTGCTCGTAGATGACCTTGCGCTGGTCATTCATCACGTCGTCGTACTGGAGCAACTGTTTGCGGATGTCGAAATTGCGCGCCTCGACCTTCTGCTGCGCTTTCTCCAACGCCTTGTCGATCCACGAATGGACGATCGCCTCGCCCTCTTCGAGGCCGAGCTTTTGCAGCATCGTATCCATGCGCTCGGAGCCGAAAATGCGCATCAGATCGTCTTCCAGCGAGAGGAAGAAATGAGACCGCCCGGGATCGCCCTGGCGGCCCGATCGGCCGCGCAGTTGGTTGTCGATGCGCCGGCTTTCGTGGCGCTCGGTGCCGATAATCTGTAGCCCCCCGGTACCCAGCACCAAGGCCCGCTTGGCGGCGATGTCGGCTTGAATTTCTTCGCGGCGGCGTTGCAGTTCGGCCTCGTCGTCGATGCCGGCCAGTTCCTCGGCGACCCGCATATCGAAATTGCCGCCGAGCTGAATGTCAGTGCCGCGGCCGGCCATGTTGGTGGCGATGGTCACCGCGCCGGGCTCGCCGGCCTGGGCGATGATCGTTGCTTCCTGGTCGTGGTAGCGGGCGTTCAGGACTTTGTGGGGAATCTTTTTCTTTTTCAACAGCGCCGCGACCTGCTCGGACTTGTCGATCGAAACGGTGCCGACCAGCACCGGTTGCTTGCGCTTGTGACACTCGGTGATGAGCTCGACGAGAGCGTTGTATTTCTCGTCCAGCGTCCGGTAGACCTCGTCGTTCTGGTCCGTGCGGACCATCGGCTTGTGGGTCGGGATATCGATGACGTCGAGTTCGTAGATTTCGGCGAATTCGCCGGCCTCGGTCATCGCCGTGCCGGTCATGCCCGACAGCTTGGGATAGATGCGGAATAAGTTCTGGAAGGTGATCGAGGCCAGCGTCTGGTTCTCGTTCTGGACGGAAACGTTTTCCTTCGCCTCGAGCGCCTGGTGCAAGCCGTCGGAATAGCGCCGGCCCTCCATCATGCGGCCGGTAAACTCGTCGATGATGACGACGCGGTCGTCCTTGACGATATAGTCGGTGTCGCGGGCGAAGAGTTTGTGCGCCCGCAGCGCCTGGTTGACATGGTGCAACATGGTGACGCTGCCGATGTCGTAGAGGCTCACGCCGGCTTCCAGCAACCCCTCCTCGGCGAGCAATTGCTCGGCATGCTCGGTACCGTCATCGGTCATGGTGACAGAGCGGGACTTTTCGTCGATTTCGTAATCGTCCTCGACGAGCTTGGGGATGATGACGTCGACCTGGCGATAAGCCTCCGACGAATCCTCGACCGGTCCGGAAATGATCAACGGCGTCCGCGCCTCGTCGATCAGGATCGAGTCGACTTCATCGACGATGGCGAAGTTGAAGTCGCGCTGGACCATCTCGTCGAGACTGAATTTCATATTGTCGCGTAGGTAATCGAAGCCGAGTTCGTTGTTGGTGGCGTAGGTGACGTCGGCGGCATAGGCGTCGTGGCGCTCTTCGTCGGACAGGCCGTGCACGATGCAGCCCACCTTGAGGCCGAGAAATTCGTAAACCTGGCCCATCCAGCCGGCGTCGCGCTGGGCCAGATAATCGTTGACGGTGACGACGTGGACGCCCTTGCCTTCGAGCGCGTTGAGATAGACCGTCAACGTGGCCACCAGGGTCTTGCCTTCGCCGGTTTTCATTTCGGAAATCATGCCATTGTGCAGCACCATGCCGCCCAATAGCTGAACATCGAAGTGACGCTGCCCCAGGGTGCGCTTGGCCGCTTCGCGGACCGTTGCAAAAGCCTCGATCAGCAGACTGTCCACCGGGGCGCCACCGGCAAGCTGCTGGCGAAACGCATCGGTGCGCGCCCGCAGATCGTCGTCGCTGAGGGCCTCCAGCGCCGGCTCAAGGGCATTTATCGCCTCGACGTCATCACCCAGCCGCTTGAGATAACGGTCGTTGGCCGAGCCCACGAACCGTTTGATGAGATTAAATACCATCGGGCGGATTTTTCCTTTGCGGTGGGGCCGCTGTTGTGGAGAGGCGCTGCTCCAGCAGTGCAGCGTATCGGGTACGCCCTGAAAGATGGGGATTTATGGCACCTTGTCTAGGGGCCGTACCGGCGGCTGTCAACGGAGATAAGGTAATCATCAGAACTGGTTAACAGATATAGCTGCCGACCGTGGGAAGACTCGGTTTGGCCCATCACATTACCGTGTACCATAAACCGGGCCGCCACGGCCCTTTAGCCCGCAGGCCGGGATTGGCACTCTGTTATGTGGCTATGGGTTCGCCATTATAAAATTAATGAATTTCTTTCGCCGGCTGGCGAAGCCGGCCGGATTGCCTGGAGTACAACCAATGAAGCAGCTTTTTCTTTCGGCTTTGCTCGCTACTTTTCTGTTTTCAGGGCCGGCGGCGGTTCTGGCCCAGGAGGACAAAAACGATGCCGACGCTGTCGTTGTCATCGTCAATGGCCACGAAATTCGCCAGTCGAATGTGGCGGCGGCCTTTCAGCGCCTGCCGGAACAATATCAGCAGATTCCCATCGATAGCCTGTACTCGCAACTCGTCGCGCAACTTGTCGTCAATCATCTCATGGAGGTCGCCGGGCGCGCGCTCGGTCTTCACAACGATGAAGACGTGCAGGCGCAAATCCGCGCGTTCGAATCGGCGGCTATTCAACAAGCCTATCTGAACCGCAAGATTGCCGAACAAGTAACCGAGGAAGCGATTCTCGGCGTCTATGAGATGACCATCGGTGATGCCGAAGGCCCGGAAGAGGTGCGCGCCAGCCATATTATTGTGAACACCGAGGAAGAGGGGGTGAACATCCTCAAGGAACTTGCCGACGGCGGCAATTTTGCCACATTGGCGATCAAATATTCGACCGGTCCGTCAGGCCCGGACGGCGGCGATCTGGGGTATTTCACCGCCGACGCCATGGTCGGGCCGTTCTCCGCCGTAGCATTCGCGCTCGACATCGGCGCGGTAGGCCCGGATCCGGTGAAGACCAAGTTCGGCTGGCACATCATCAAGGTCGTCGATAAGCGCCGCCAGCCGCCGGCTGACTTGGCCGAATCGAGCGCGCGCATCGAAGACTTGTTGACGCGCGAGTTCATCACCGCCCATATGGCGGAATTGCGGGCGAACGCCGAGATTCAAACCTTTAATTCCGACGGCACGCCAACCGGGGGAGCGGCCAAAAAATAGCCGCGCGCTGATTGCGCTATTGCCCCCGATTCAGTTTGGGGGCGTGTGTCTTAATGAGCAAATCAGTTACCGCCGCGGCATCGCCGCTCGCGCCAAAATCATTTCCGACCGTTAAACCCGTCGCCGGGGTGCGCCTGAGCGGCCGTGCGGTGGGGCTCAAGCCGAGCGGCGCCAAGGATCTGATGGTCGCTGAATTGGCCAAGGGCAGCACCATCGCCGGCGTGTTCACCCGCTCGCGCTGTCCGTCGGGGCCGGTCGACTGGTGCCGGGAAATCCTGCCGAAAGGCCGGGCGCGGGTGATCGTCGTCAATTCGGGCAACGCCAATGCCTTCACCGGCGCGGCTGGCGACATCGTGGTCGCCAACACCGTTGCCACCGCAGCCAAGTTATTCGGCTGCCGGCGCGACGAGGTCTATATCGCCTCGACCGGCGTGATCGGCGAGCCGGTGCCGCCGAACCACATTGCCGGCAAGCTGGCGGGCATGCGCCGTAGCCTGGGCGCGCGCGGCTGGCGGCCGGCGGCCGAGGCGATCATGACCACCGACACCTTTCCCAAGGCCGCCTCGCGCAGCGCGAAAATAGGCAATGCCACGGTCACCATCGCCGGCTTCGCCAAGGGCTCGGGCATGATCGCGCCCGACATGGCGACCATGCTGGGGTTCGTCTTCACCGATGCGCGCCTGCCCGCACCGGTCTTGCAAAAGCTGTTGCGCCGGGTGGCCGACCGCTCGTTCAACGCCATCACGGTCGACGGCGACACCTCGACCTCGGACACGGTGCTGCTGGCGGCGACCGGGCAGGTCAAAGGGCAACCGCGCATCAGCCGCTCGAACGATCCCGCGCTCGCCGGGTTCACAGCCGCCCTGGAAGAGGTCTGCACCGATCTGGCGCAGCAGATCGTGCGCGACGGCGAAGGGGCGCAAAAGTTTGTCACCGTCAGTGTGCGCGGCGCCGAATCGAAGCGCGCGGCGCGCGCCATCGGCCTGTCCATCGCCAACTCGCCGCTGGTCAAAACCGCGATCGCCGGCGAAGACCCCAACTGGGGCCGTATCGTCATGGCGGTCGGCAAGGCCGGCGAGAAGGCCGACCGCGACCGTCTGTCGATCGCCATCGGTGGCATCCCGATTACCGAGAACGGGCAACTCATGCCCGGCTACGACGAGACGCCGGTGGCCAAGCATATGAAAGGCGACGAGATAGGGATAACCGTCGATGTCGGCGTCGGGCGCGGCCGGGCGACCGTGTGGACCTGCGATCTGACCCACGGCTACATCACCATCAACGCCGACTACCGGAGCTGACCTTGGCGAGCCCGCCTATTTTGCTGGTCAGCGCGGTCGCCTTGGTCGATGCCGACGACCGTATCTTGCTGGCGCGCCGGCCCGAGGGCAAATCGATGGCCGGCCTGTGGGAGTTTCCCGGCGGCAAGCTGCACGAAGGCGAGACGCCGGAGGCGGCGCTGATCCGCGAACTGCGCGAGGAACTGGCCATCGACACGGTGGAAAGTTGCCTGGCCCCCATCGCCTTCGCCAGCCACACTTACGACGATTTCCACCTGCTCATGCCGCTGTTCGTGTGCCGCGTCTGGGAGGGCACCCCGCAACCGCTGGAAGGCCAGGAACTGGCCTGGGTGCGCCCCAACGACATGCGCGACTATCCCATGCCGCCCGCCGACAAGCCGTTGGTGGCGATGCTCCGGGACGTGCTCTAAGCCGTCAGTTTCCGGTAGGTGAGCGACAGGGCGGTGATACCGGCGGCGAAGCCGATATAGTTGACCGTTTGAGAGACCAGCGACACCAGGAACCGGGCGGTCATCGAGGACCCGATAATGTCGGCAATGGGGGCGACCAGGATGAGCACCCCCAGCCCGCCAAACAGCATCATCCCGAGTGGCAGCGCCACAACCGCCATAAATATGCGCCAGCTATTGCCGCGGGTGAGTTTCGCCGATTCCACCACAGTCATGGGCGTATCAGTGGCCGTGGCGGGCAATACCAGCGCCACCCGGGCATAGATCAGCCCCACGGCGATGAGCAACGCGCTCAAGATCGGCGCGATCGGGACGACGGCCATCAGCAAAACGGCCAATAAGAACATCAGCACCATCAGGTTGACGATCAGGAAGACCAACCGGCGAAAGAAGCGCCACTGACGCCGGCCCCAGCGCAATGCCGCGCCGATGGTCGCTTCCGGGCCGACCAGGGTCCGCCGGTGCCAGGCAACGGCAAATACAGTGTAGAGCGCAAAGCCCGCGATCCAGTTGCCCACGGTGCCGAAAAACATGCGTAACACCACTTGCGGCGGCACCTGGGTGGGGTCGTCGATGATGATCCGCATATCGCCGATCACGGCGGACATCAGCGTACCGATAATCGAGATCACGAGAATCGGCAGGAACGCGAACGCGGCGAAATCGCGCCGGTTTTGCCAAATGTCGCGGACGGACTGGGTGATGATTTCTAAAACGGGTAACTGCATGATCGTGTGACTATACCGGGCGGCGTTCAGTGTGGCCCGGTTTTTTCGCCGGCCGGCTGCTCGAATGCATCCAGCGCGTCGGCGAGCCGCGTTGTGGCGCTGCCGGGGCGCAGCGCTTGCGGCTGTCCGGCGGCGGGCGCCCAACCGGTAAGGTAGATGATTTGAAACGTCGCCGGGGCGCGGCCATCGCCGCCGGCGAACTGGGCCATATAGTGCTCGACCGCCGCCATCAGGGTGGCGCGGCGGGTCGGCGTGCGCCGCCGCTCGATCAGCGCATTGGTCTCGCCCATGCCGCGCAGGTCCGCCATCAGCTTGAGCGGGTTGTCGTAGGTCACGGTGATGGTGTCGCTGTCGGCGACCGGCAGGGCGAAACCGGCGCGTTGCAACAGGTCGGCGGCATCGCGCAGATCGGCGAAGGGGGCGACGCGCGGGCTGGCGCCGCCTTCCTGCGCGGTTTCAGCGGCCAGCCACGCCTGGCGCAGCTCGGTCAGCGTCGCGCCGCCGAAGAGCGCGGCGAGAAAGACCCCATCGGGCTTCAAGGCGCGCTGTATCTGCACCAATGCGCCGGGCAAATCGTTGACATGGTGCAAGCTGGCGCAACTGATAATGAGATCGAAACTGGCGTCGCCGAACGGCAGGAATTCCTCGTCGGCGGCTATGGCCGGCAGGCCGGTTTGGTCGCGCGCCGTTGCCGCCATGCGCGGCGACAAATCGGCCTGTACCAGCGCGCCGATTTTGCCCGCCGGCAGGTGCTTCACCGCCTGGGCGACAAAACCGGTATGACAACCCAGATCGAGGGCATGGGGAAAATCGCGGCGAATATCGCTCAGCCGATCGACCAGCCGCGTGGCGACTTCAGCGAACAGGAAATCGTGGGCGTCCAGGGTGGCCGCGGCGCGTTCGCGGCGTTGGCGCAGCAATTGACGGTCGAACACTTCGATACGGTCAGCCATATCAACCTATATGGCATAGCAATGCGCCCGGGCAAAGGCGACGACTTGTCCACAATAAGGGCGCCGGGGGATTTGACTCGATGGCCAGGATTGCGGCGACATTAGCCCATGGTTTGTAGTGCACCATTACCGATACCGGGCGTACTGCGCCATGGCGCAACCAATGTCCTGCGCGGGCTGGTCAATGCCGTGTTGCCGCCACAGTGCCTCGCCTGCGATGCCTTGGTCGCGACACCGGGCAGCCTGTGTTCCGAATGCTGGGTCGAGGCCAAATTCATAACCGCGCCGCAATGTGCCATTTGCGGCGTGCCCTATTCGTTCGACCCGGGCGGCGATGCGGTTTGCGGGGCGTGCATTCGCGCGCGTCCCCTATACGACCGGGCGCGGGCGGTGTTGCACTATGACGATCTGGGCCGCCGTCTAGTGGTGGCGTTCAAGCATGGCG
>Ga0114950_10003242_pt1 | contig 12529 bp, 8 predicted proteins | sample N075metaG_FD_83503 | JGI IMG/M metagenome (GOLD analysis project Ga0114950, IMG submission 83503) | Deep subsurface microbial communities from Kermadec Trench to uncover new lineages of life (NeLLi) - N075 metaG | ecosystem: Environmental > Aquatic > Marine > Ocean trench > Sediment | place...
ATTTCAACTATTTCAACCCCTATTACACGATGGACGGGATCAGTCGCGGCTATAATGTGTTCATGCGCCGGTTGGACTATGACGAGCGAAACATCGCCCGGTATTCGACCGACGCCTACGGCATTGGACTCAATTTCGGATTACCCATCGGTGAAACCCAGCGCCTCAACTTTGGCGCTCAGGTGGAATTCACCCAGATTACCGAAGGTGCATTCCCGGCACAGGAGATATCCGAATTCCTCGATGTCAATGGTAGTGATGCGCTCAACTACAAACTGAATCTCTCCTGGTCGAAGTCTGCGTTGAACCGCGGAATGTTTCCAACCCGTGGCCGGTCACAATCGTTTTCATTAGAGGTGTCGGTGCCTGGAAGCGATCTTCAGTTTTACAAGGTTGTTTATGAAGGGCAAATTTACTTCCCATTGACTCGCTCGCTCACATTGCGCCTGCGTACGGAGCTTGGGTATGGTGACGGATACGGCAAGACGCCCGCGTTGCCGTTCTACCAAAACTTCTACTCAGGTGGCTTCGGGTCGATTCGCGGTTTCGAGACGAGTACGCTAGGACCGCGCACGACGCCCCCCACCGAATTTTCCGATGGAACTCCGATACCACCCGGATTCTTCCGGGCTGATGGAGACCCCTTTGGCGGCAACCTGCTCATTGAAGCAAGTGCGGAAATCATTTTCCCAATACCTTTCATAGAAGATCAGCGTCAATTTCGCCCGGTGTTTTTCATCGATGCCGGAAATGTATTCAACACCAGATGTTTCAGTCTGAGTACGAATTGTTTCGATTTCGACCTGGACCATATGCGCTATTCGGTAGGTATTGGCATCACCTATCTGAGCGGTATGGGACCGATGACCTTTGGCTTTGCCAAGGCATTCAACACCCAGCCTTTCGATGAGGAGGAAGGGTTTCAGTTTGAGTTAGGCCGAACATTCTGATGTAGAATGCCTCCGCAAAAAGCACCCGCCAGTTCAACATAGCGGCGCATAAGTGCTCGACGAAAAGAATAATCAAGGAGATTTAGTTGTGATCAAGAAGTTACTTAGTTTGTCATTTTTGTTCCTTTGCCTGGTCGCCGGTTCTGCAACCGCGGAGTTCAGGATCGCCGTGATCGACACGCAGCGAGCTTTGACCGAGAGCGAGGAGGCACAATCTCTTTCTAAGAAGATTCAGGAAGAGATGCGAGCCGACGAAGCCGCGGCCAAAGCGTTGAACGAAGAGGTTCGGGCGTTGCAGGAGAAGCTCCAGAAAGACGGTGAGGTCATGAGTCCGGCCGAACAACGCAGGGCGCAAAAAGACATCGAAGATAAGCAGATCGATCTTCAGTTCATGGTGAATAAGTATCAGAAAGCGATACAGGATCGTAACCAGGAACTGGTTAACCACATGCTACCGAAAATCGATGCGGTGTTGAAAGACCTCATTGCACTGGAAGGTTACGATGTGATCATGGAACGTAGATATGTATACTATGTGAACTCAAAACATAACATCACACGGAAGGTCACCGAGAGGCTCAACGAAAAACGTTAGTGTGGGTGAATTTTCCTTCACCCTGGAAGAACTCGCCAAACATGTCGGTGCATATGTAAGCGGTAATGCGCAGGTGGTCATCACTGGTCTGGGCAGTTTAGAGGCTGCCCGGGAGGGTGAGTTGAGCCACCTCTCCAGCCCCGCCTATAAACACCATCTTGTCGATACTGCCGCAAGTGCGATCATCCTGGACGAGAAAAATCTAGAGCACTGGCAAGGCAACGCCATCGTCACGGCAAATCCCTACCTTGCGTTTGCAAAAATTTCTCAGCTTTTCGCAACCGTGCCGGAGCTCGAGCCGGGTGTTGATCCAGGTGCGAATGTGGATGAACGGGCAACTGTGGCGGCGAACGCGACTATCGGCCCCGGAGTCGTCATTGGCGCGGATTGCAATATTGGTGCCGACGTACGAATTTATCCGAACGTCGTTATCGGTGTGCGATGTCGGATCGGGGCCGGTGCGCGACTCATGGCAAATGTCGTGTTCGGTTCAGATGTGCGTCTTGGCGCCCGCAGTATCGTGCATAGCGGTGCGGTGGTCGGTGCCGACGGTTTCGGATTTGCACCCGATGAACAAGGGCACTTGCACGAGATCGCCCAACTCGGCGGCGTGCAAATTGGTGAAGACGTCAGCATCGGAGCATGCTCGAGCATTGATCGTGGTGCGATCGAAGACACCGTGATCGAAGACGGAGTGAAGATCGACAACCAGGTTCAGATCGGTCACAACTGTCATATCGGCGCGCACAGCATCCTCTGTGGGTGCGTTGGCATCGTCGGCAGTACGGTCATCGGACGCCACTGTGTGCTCGCCGGCGGCGTCGGTGTGGGTGGAGATGGACCAATCGAGATATGCGATCACGTCACCGTCAGCGGCATGACACACGTGTCGGCTTCCATTACCGAACCTGGCGTATATTCCGGTGGGGTGTTACACAATACCAGTCGGCAGTGGAAACGAAACGCTTTGCGGTTCCAGAAACTCGATGAACTCAACCGCCGTGTCGTTCGCCTCGAACGGACCCTCGCGATGCGCCAAAGTGCCGCCAGGTAGAGAGGTCGGGAAATACTTTCTACCGCGCGGACTGCCAGGTAAACAATGACTTGCGAGATCCGACCCTGGATACTACGCGCTGCAGAGGAACGCCTTCGACAGAGGGATCTCGCCCACTACGGATTTGTATTGAACGGACTTGGATTGAACGGCCTTGGATACATAGAATGACTCTGGATACAGCAAAGGACATTAACGAGCTTTTTGAATTCTTACCTCATCGGCCCCCGTTTCTGCTCGTGGATAGAGTACTCGAGCTTGCTGTGGGAGAAAGCATTCGTGGTATCAAAAATGTCACCATGAACGAACCGTTCTTCGTCGGTCATTTCCCAGGACATCCGATCATGCCCGGTGTGCTGATCGTCGAGGCGTTGGCCCAACTTTCGGGTGTGCTGGCGTTCCAGACAAAAAACACCCGACCTGCTGATGGTGCGGCCTATTATTTAGGCGGGACCGATAAAACACGATTCAAGCGACGGGTGATCCCGGGGGATCAACTGGTCATGCACAGTTCGATTCTCGCCGATCGAAGTCGGATGATGAAATTCGCATGGCAGGCGTTCGTGGAAGAGGATCTCGCGTGTAGGTGTGAGATCATCTTGATGGAAGGTGTGTTTTAGGATGATTGACCCGCGTTCGATCATCGATCCCAGTGCAGAACTGGGTAACAATGTCACGGTCGGGCCATGGACGATGATTGGTGCGGATGTGGTTATCGGCGACGACTGCTGGATTGCCCCCCACGTCGTCCTCAAAGGTCCCACCACTATCGGGCGCAACAACAGGATCTATCAATTTTCGACCGTTGGGGAGGATACCCCGGCCATTGCTTATCACGGAGAACCTACCACGCTCGAGATTGGCGATGACAACGTCATTCGCGAAGGTGTCACCATCCACCGTGGCCTGATCCAGGATCTGGGTACCACGATCATCGGCAATCACTGCCTGTTGATGGCGTACGTGCACATCGGGCACGATTGCGTCCTTGGCGATCACGTTATCATGGCCAACAACGTTGCCATCTCCGGGCATGTTCAGGTCGGCGATTACGCCAATTTTGGTGGCTACTCGGGCGTGGCGCAATTTCGCATTGTTGGTGCGCATACGCACATTGCGGCGATGAGCTTGGTACTGAAGGATGTGCCAGCCTATTTGACCGTTACCGGCACTCCCGCCTATGCCGTTGGGCTCAACGTGGAAGGAATGCGCCGGCGCGGTTACGACGACGAGCTGATCAAAACGCTGCGTCGGGCGCACAAAGTCGTGTATCGCGAAGGGCGTACGGTGAATGAGGCGTGCGAGGAGTTAGCGAATTCAGCTCGCGAGATTCCAGAGGTGGGGTTGTTCGTCCAGTCGATTCGGGACTCTCAAAAGGGGATTATCCGGGCCCGAGGTCGTGGACAGATTGAAGACGATGGAAATTCCCTCGAAGGCGCCGATCAACCTCAGCCTGCGGATAAAGACGCTGATTGAAATCGCCGCATTGCTCCTGAACGGATCGATAGGTCGAGATTCCCGGGCGTGAGTGGTCCCATCATAGGCATCCTTGCCGGAGAAGCATCAGGCGATAACCTGGGTGCCGGATTGATGCGCGAACTCAAAGTACTGCACCCCACCTGTACATTCGTCGGGATCGGCGGGCCGCGCATGATGGCTCTGGGACTCGAGTCGCTGGTGCCGATGGAGAGGCTCTCGATGAACCTCTTCATCGATCCTCTCAGACGGCTGCCGGAACTGATTCGGATACTTGTGAAGCTCATCCGGTGTTATCAGGCGAAGCGTCCGGCGGTGTTTATCGGGGTCGACTTCAACGTATTCAATCTGTTGCTCGAAGGGTTGTTGAAACGCCGCGGTATTACCACCGTGCACTATGTAAGTCCGTCGGTATACGCCTGGCGGCGAGGGCGGGTGAAACGAGTAGCAAAGGCTGCACACCTGTTGTTGACACTTTATCCCTTCGAGCCGGAATTCTATTCAGAGCTGCCGATCGATACGGTTTACGTGGGCCACCCCCTTGCCGATGAGATCAGCGACACCGATGGATCCGACGAAGCTCGGATGAAAGCCCGCCGTGAACTCGGACTGCCCGAAGAGAAGCTGTGTATCGCCTTGTTGCCTGGCAGCCGGATGTCTGAGGTCAACTATATGGCCGAGACTTTTTTAACGGCGGCCGACCTCATCAAAGCTCGTGTCGGAGAGGTTGGATTCGTGGTTCCCTGCCTGCGCCCGGATATTGCGGCTTGGCTTAAAGAGGCACTCGAGAATCATCGATCGCTCGATGTGGTGCGTTATGAGGGTGACGCTCGCCTGGCATTGATCGCCTGTGATGCGGCGATTGTCAAATCTGGCACCGGTACGCTGGAAGCCATGCTGCTGCGCCGGCCGATGGTGGTGAGTTACAAGCTGGGCGATCTCACTTTCCGGATGCTCCGATGGATAATTCGCACTCCGTTTATCGCCTTACCGAACATCCTCAGCGGGCGAATGCTGGTACCTGAGTTGTTGCAGAATGACGCAACGCCGGAGGCGTTGGCCGATAATCTGCTTTCTTCGTTATCAGTGCTAGACAAAGCGAGCCAAGAACCAGAGACTCTTCTCGAGTTTGCTCGCTTGCACGAACTGCTGAGACAGGGTGCAGATAAGAATGCCGCACAGGCGGTGGCGCGATTGTTGGCCTGACATGACAATGCCGAGGCCGCGGCCGGTCACTGGGCTGGCGCTGATTCCAGCAAAGAAAGTGTAAGTGAAACGGTAACAGAACTTATCGGAGAGGTTGTTCGTAAGTCATGGCGCTCTTTGACGGATTGGCGGATCCCGCTGTGTCCGCAGGCGTAGATGAGGTTGGCAGAGGTCCTCTGGCAGGGCCCGTGGTTGCCGGAGCCGTCATTCTGGACAACCGGGTACCGATTGCTGGCCTCAAGGATTCTAAACGTCTGTCTGCCAACCAGCGCGAAGCGCTGGCCATGAAGATACGACACTGTGCACTGGCCTATGGGATGGGGCGAGCGGAAGTCGAGGAGATCGATGAGCTGAACATTCTGCGCGCCAGCCATCTTGCCATGCAGCGGGCAGTGGCAGCTCTGCTCATCGAACCCGAGGTCATTTACGTTGACGGTAACCTGTTACCGCGCTTCGCGATACCAGCGGTTGCGGTCGTCAAAGGCGACACAAGGGTACCTGAGATCAGCGCTGCGGCTATTATCGCGAAGGTTGCGCGGGACCGGGAGATGGTGGAGTTGGCTCGGCGTTTCCCGGGATACGGCATGGAGAAACACAAGGGGTATGCCACAGCCGAGCATCTTGCAGCCCTTGATCGTCTGGGTTCGTGTGCGTTGCATCGCAAGAGTTTTCGACCCGTCCGGCTGGCTTCGCTACGGGAGCGAACCCTGCCGTTGATGCCGAGTACGCAATGAAGCCGAACTTCGTTCATTTACGCGTGCACAGCGAGTTTTCGATCGCCGACAGCATCATCAAGGTTCGTGATCTCGCGGATGCGGCCGAACGGCTCGCCATGCCCGCGGTTGCCTTGACCGATCGCAGTAACCTGTTCGGGCTGGTGAAGTTTTATCAGGCGTGTGTCGATGTCGGGATCAAACCGCTCATCGGAGCCGAACTATGGTTCAGGAATAGCGATGGGTTGGCATGTAAGTTCAGCGTGCTGGCAATGGATCAGATCGGTTATGCCAATCTGCTGTCGTTGGTGTCTGCCGCTTATACCCACACCCGCGAGCACGGATTTCTCACCCGTGAGCAAATTTTCGAGGGCAACGGCGGGCTTTTAGCGTTGTGCGGTGGGCGTGAGGGAGAGATCGGGGTTGCGTTGCTGAAGGGCAATATGAAAGAGGCGCTCGAACTAGCAGCTCTATGGAAGAACGCTTTTCCGGATCGACTCTACCTCGAACTCGTTCGCAACTCGCGCCCGCAGGAAGAAGACCATATCGCAGGTGCCATTGATATTGCGGCGAGATTAGATCTGCCGGTGGTGGCAACCAACGATGTTTGCTTCATCGATCGCGAGGACTTTGAGGCCCACGAAACCCGGGTGTGTATTCACGATGGCAGAGTCCTGGATGATCCACGCCGCGAGCGGCGCTACAGCGCGGATCAATATCTGCGCAGCGGTGCCGGGATGGAGAAACTTTTTCAGGATATTCCTGAGGCGCTTGCCAATACCGTCGAAATAGCCAGGCGCTGCAACGTCCAGCTGGCGTTGGATGATCACTACCTGCCTAATTATCCCGTACCCGACGGTGTCTCGCTTGCTGCGTTCCTGGAGGCGACGGCTCGCGAAGGATTGGAGACACGGCTTACCGAGCTAAAGGAACGTGGTGAGCTTGTTGGGGCATCGTCAGGCGGATCCGTCGAAGGCGTTGAGAAACCCAAACACGATTATCACGAGCGCCTCGCGTACGAGTTGAGCGTGATCAACCAGATGGGCTTTGCAGGGTACTTCCTGATCGTGATGGAGTTCATCGCCTGGGCGAAAGACAACGATATTCCTGTTGGTCCCCGTGGCTCGGGCGCAGGCTCGCTGGTGGCATACTCCCTGGGTATCACCGACATCGACCCGTTGCGCTACGATCTGCTTTTTGAGCGATTTTTGAATCCCGAGCGCGTTTCGATGCCGGATTTCGACATCGATTTCTGTATGGAAGGCCGCGACAGAGTCATACAACACGTATCCGATCGGTACGGCCGCGATGCGGTCAGTCAGATCATCACCTTCGGTACCATGGCAGCCAAGGCGGTCGTCCGTGACGTGGCAAGAGTCCAGGGCAAACCGTACGGGCTTGCCGACAAGCTCTCTAAGCTCATTCCTTTCGAGGTAGGCATGACGCTCGACAAAGCGGTAGAGCAGTCCAAGGAGCTTCGTGAGTTCATTGATGCGGACGAAGAAGTCAGCGAGATCATGGACATGGCGTACCGGCTCGAGGGCATCGTCCGTAACGTCGGCCGCCATGCAGGCGGTGTAGTCATTGCCCCCTCCCGGCTCACTGATTTTGTCCCGCTGTACGTCGACGAGTCCAGTGGTGGCCTGGTATCCCAGTTCGACAAAGATGATGTTGAACGGGCGGGCCTGGTCAAGTTCGATTTCCTGGGACTCAAGACGCTCACCGTCATCGACTGGGCTGTGCAGGCTGTGAACAGTGTGTCCGGCGATGACGTTGAGCCCATCGATATTCATCGCATACCCCTCGATGATGCGGCGACGTACGAGCTGCTTCGCAGCGGAGACACCATCGGGATTTTTCAGCTTGAATCCCGGGGTATGAGAGATTTGATCAGGCGCCTGTTGCCGGATCAGATCAACGACATCATCGCGTTGGTTGCCTTGTTCCGGCCCGGGCCGTTACAGTCGGGTGCCGTGGATGACTACATCGATCGCAAACATGGCAAGGCCAAGGTCGATTATCCACATCCGTCGCTGGAACTGGTACTGCGCGATACCTATGGAGTAATGCTCTATCAGGAACAGGTGATGTCGATCGCCCAAGTGCTTTGTGGGTTCAGCCTCGGTCAAGCAGATCTTCTGCGACGTGCCATGGGTAAGAAGAAGTTGGAAGAGATGGCCAAGGTTCGTCAACAGTTTGTTGACGGGGCGACGGCTCGTGGTGTCGACTTGATGCTTGCCGAACACATCTTTGGTCTGGTTGAGAAGTTTGCCGGTTACGCTTTCAACAAGTCCCACAGTGCCACCTATGCGATGGTTTCCTTCCAGACTGCCTGGTTGAAAACCCACCATCCGGAGCATTTCATGGCAGCTACCTTATCAGCGGATATGCAGAACATCGATCGGGTGGTGACCTTTGTAGATGAAGTACGGCGTATGGGTATTGAACTGATGCCGCCGAGTGTCAATCACAGTCGTTATCGATTCACGGTTCACGATGACGTTGTGATATACGGTTTGGGGGCTGTACGCGGAGTCGGTGAGGGACCCGTGCTGGCGATCGAAGCGGCGAGAACAGCCGCAGGACCGTTTGTGTCTCTGGCGGATTTCTGCCACCGAATCGACTCGCGCAAGGCGAACAAACGGGTATTGGATGCGCTGATTCGGAGCGGCGCGATGGACGATTTTGCCCTTGACGCCGAAGCGCTCGATTGCGTTCGGGCCCGTCTGCTCGGTGAGTTGAACGACGCGATGCAGGGCGCCGAGCAGGCGGCGCGCGATTCAGCCTTCGGCATGTCCGACATGTTTGGCGGAGTCACTCAGGAAGCCGTGCACAACGGCGCTCAAGCAGACGTTGTCCCGATGACTAAGAAAGCGCGTCTGGCTGGAGAGAGGGAAACGCTCGGGCTCTACCTGACCGGCCATCCTATAGAAGATTACCTCGAAGAGATCTATCGATTCTGCCCAACCAGGATTGTGCAGTTGCGCTCTGAGAAGCGTAGCCAGCTCGTGTCAGGATTGGTCGTATCCGTACGTACGATGCGTAGCCGTCGCGGGGGATCGATGTGTTTCATCGTGATGGATGATCGCAGCGGTCGCATCGAGGCGTCGTTGTTCCCCGATGTCTACGAAGTTGCGCGCGGGAAAATTGTCAAAGATGCCGTGCTGGTGCTGGAAGGTGAAGTGCAACCGGATGACTATTCCGGCTCGCTGAAGTTACGTGTAGACAAGGTCTATACGATCGAGGAGGCTCGACTTCGATTTTCCAGCGGGGTGGAAATCGATTTTCGCGATCGTGTCGTGCCGGATGATCTGTCCACGAGGTTGCGATTGTGTCTTGAATCCTACCGAATGGTTGAGGGTGGTTGTCCTGTGGCGGTGATGTACCAAGCTGACAACGCAACTGAAGCCAGAGCGGAGGGTCGAATTCTGCTCGGCCCACAGTGGCACGTTCGCCCCAGCGATGACCTGCTGGCTCGATTGCGATCGGAGTTTGGGCTTGAGCGGGTCAATCTGGGTTATCCCGGCAGCTGATCGTGTCAGTCGTCGAGGAGCCGCTTGTCAGGCTTTTGGGTGGCCGAGAGTTTTCGCGACTGTTAATCGGGTACAGCGGCGGACTGGACTCGACCGTGCTGCTGCACGCGACGCGGTTGGCGCGGCCGGAAGCAGAACTCGTCGCACTCCATGTTGATCATGGTCTGCAACCACAGTCCCACGATTGGCACGAGCACTGCGCAAGCGTATGTCAGAGGCTGAACGTACAACTCAGTACGGTTCGGCTGAGTCTCGACAGCAAAGGGAATCTGGAAGCCACCGCGCGTGCGGCACGATACAAATTTTTCAGCGATCAGCTCAATCCTCACGATGTGCTGTTGCTTGCTCATCATCGCTTTGATCAGGCAGAAACCATTCTCCTGCGTCTTGTTCAGGGACGGGGTCTGTTCGGGATGCCCCGGGAGCGGGCTCTTGGCGCTGGTGTATTGCTGAGGCCGTTCCTGGATATATCCAGGGAGGAGCTTGAGGAGTACGCACAACGCCACAACCTCAGCTGGATCGAGGATCCCTCGAACCATAACACCGAATTTGACCGCAATTACCTGAGGCTGAGGGTTTTACCCGCGTTGCGCGCGCGGTGGCCGATGGTGGATGTGTCGTTGTTGGATCTTGCCGCTCGACAGCGCCAGCTGGATGCCGCGCTGGTCGGGCTGGCGGGTTTGAGTGCCGGCCTCGAGCTTGAGCTTGCGGTCCTCGAGCGCCACCCGGTTGCAATTCAGGTCGAGTTGTTGCGTTTGTGGCTTGCTGGTCTGGGTGAGGGTCGAGTAACGCTCAAGTCCTTGAGGGAGTTCGTCGATCAACTCGGCAGTGCACCCCATCGCCAACCCTGTCTCGTTCTGCAATCCGGAAGCCTGCGTCGATTCCGTGGAGTGCTTTGTTACGTCCCCGAGTTGGTAATGCCCGAAACCGATTATCTCATCTCGGCACCCGGTTCGGTGACCTTGCCCCATGGCGAGTTACGCATACTGGTTGCGGAACAGGAAGGTTTTGCAATCCATGGTCAGCTACGCGTCATGTTTCGCCGTGGTGGGGAGCGGATTCTGGTCAGAGGGTCTCATCGTGCGGTAAAAAAAATCCTCCAGCACGAGGGCGTACCACCGTGGCTGCGCAGTCGCTATCCATTGCTTGTGGACGATGACGGTATTGTTGCGGTGGGAAATCTGTTGTATCGCGGTGTGGGGGGTCAACCCGAGGCCAGCCAGAAACTGTGGCGGGTGGAGTGGACGGCTCGCTAGACGGGTCGAAGAAGGCGCTATTTGCCCCGCTGCCTCCTCTATGGGGTTACGCGGAACGTGGTCGCAATACATGGCATTTGGGCGGGGCTTTTGCTATCGTGATATCCCATCTTGCGCATGGGTTTGAAGGCTGTTCGAACGTCGTTCGGAACCATGCGGTAACCCACTCAAGATGGTGCAAATGACTCGATATATTTTTGTTACCGGCGGTGTTGTTTCTTCCTTAGGCAAAGGGATTATTACCGCCTCGCTGGCTGCCGTTCTGGAAGCCCGTACCCTCAACGTCAACGTACTGAAAATGGATCCTTACATCAATGTGGATCCTGGCACGATGAGCCCGTTTCAGCACGGAGAAGTTTTCGTAACCGCCGATGGCGCGGAAACCGACCTGGATCTGGGTAACTACGAGCGGTTCAGTGGCGCGGTCATGTCGAGGGCGAATAACTTCACGACCGGTAGTGTTTATGCGGAAGTGCTCAGGAGAGAACGACGGGGCGACTATCTCGGCGCCACGGTGCAGGTGATTCCGCATATCACCGATGAAATAAAACGGCGTATCAAAGCCGTCGGGGTAGGATTCGATGTGCTTATCGTCGAATGCGGCGGCACCGTCGGCGATATCGAATCCCAGCCGTTTCTCGAAGCCATTCGTCAATTGCGTTTGGATGTTGGCGTGTCCAATACTCTCTATATTCATCTGAGTTACGTGCCGTATATTTCAACTGCGGGAGAGATCAAGACCAAACCGACTCAACATTCGGTCAAGGAGCTTCGCTCCATCGGCTTACAACCGGACATCCTCATATGTCGATCCGACCGCGTGCTGCCGAAGGCCGCACGCAGCAAGATCGCCTTGTTCACCAACGTTGAAGAACGGGCTGTGGTGTCGGTCGAGGATCAAGCCACAATCTATCTGGTGCCGCAGATGCTCTACGATCAGCGAGTGGATGCATACGTCATCGAGAAGTTCGGACTCGACTGTCCCGAAGCCGACCTCTCGGAGTGGGCGGAAGTGGTGGATGCGCAACTGCACCCGGAAGGCGAGGTGAAGATTGCGATTGTCGGCAAATATCTGGACCTGCTCGACGCCTATAAGTCACTCAACGAAGCGATAGTCCACGCGGGAATGCGGACTCGGACCCGCGTCAAAATCGACTATATCGACGCGGAAGACATCGAACGCGACGGCACGGCAGCCCTCGATGAGGTTGAAGCCATTCTGGTCCCCGGCGGCTTCGGCCAGCGGGGATTTGAAGGCAAGGTCCTGGCTGCCCGTTATGCACGGGAAAACCTGGTGCCTTATCTTGGGATCTGTTATGGATTGCACGCCGCGGTCGTTGATTTTGCTCGTCATGTGGCCGGCTACGAAGGCGCCCATTCCACCGAGATCGACGCATCGACCGCTCATCCGGTCATTGCCCTGATTACCGAATGGACGGATCAACAGGGGCATCTCGAGAAACGTACCGACGGCGGTGATCTGGGCGGCACCATGCGTCTCGGTGAGCAGGTATGCGCGCTGCAGCAGGGATCCCACGCGCAGCGTCTGTACGGTAAAGAGATCGTCAGGGAACGGCACCGCCATCGTTATGAAGTGAACAACCGCTATATGGCGGATCTCGAAGCTAAAGGGTTGATTGTGGCCGGTCGATCCGAGGATGGAGAACTGGTTGAAATGATCGAACTGAAAGACCATCCATGGTTCATCACATGTCAATTCCATCCGGAGTTCACCTCTTCGCCGCG
>Ga0114950_10003244_pt1 | contig 12528 bp, 9 predicted proteins | sample N075metaG_FD_83503 | JGI IMG/M metagenome (GOLD analysis project Ga0114950, IMG submission 83503) | Deep subsurface microbial communities from Kermadec Trench to uncover new lineages of life (NeLLi) - N075 metaG | ecosystem: Environmental > Aquatic > Marine > Ocean trench > Sediment | place...
ACCAGCACGACCTCATAGCCCTCCTCGGAAGCCTTGCGAGCCACGGTTCCCAGAACATCGTCCGCCTCGTACCCCTCGAGCTCGAGAATCGGAATGTGAAAGGCGTCGATAACTCTGCGGATCAGCGCGATCTGCGGACGCAGGTCGTCGGGCATCGGCTTGCGATTCGCCTTGTAGTCCGCGTAGAGCTCCTTGCGGAACGTCTGCTTCGACACATCGAAGGCGAGACCGACCAGAGCCGGCTCGTGATCTTGCAGCAGCTTGCGCAGCATCTGCACAAATCCGTACACGGCATTGGTGGGCTCCCCCTTCGAGCTGGAGAGATTGCGGATGGCGTAGAAGGCGCGAAAGATGATCGAGTACGCGTCGATCAGGTAGAGGCGCTCAGCCGGCATTGAAGCGCATCCTACACTCACCCGCGGGCATCGCCCGGGCGAAGCCCGAAGACCGTCAGGGGTCTCCAGCAGGGGATACAATCGCCGGGAATGCACCCTCGCGGCCTCCTCCTAGCCCTCACGACCTCGGTCTCGATCACGATCCCGATCGCCGCCCCGCCGGCCCTCTCGGCGGTGTCGCCTGAGGCCATCGAGCTTCGCAACCGCGGCCTAGCGCTACTCGAGAACGAGAAGGAGAGGGAAGCCGAAACCATCTACCGTGAGCTGACCGTGGAAGCCCCCGGCGATCCGCTCGGTCACGGCAATCTGGCGATCGCGCTGCTCCGCCAGCAGAAGATGGAGGAGGCATCCGAGAGCATCGAAGAGGCTCTGAGACTGGCACCCGACAGACCGGACCTGCTCTCGATCCGCGGCGCGGTCCTGGTCTGGAGCGGCGATAGGGAGGCGGCACTCGAAGCCTTACAGGTAGCTGCGCGTGCCCGGCCCGACAACCTGGAAACGATCTACGCCCTCTATCAGCACGCCTCGAGCATGCGCGGGCCCGCGGCGGAGGAGGCCGAGCGCTGGGCGATCGAGCGTCTCTACGAGCTTCGCCCCGAGAATCTGGTGTCGCTGTTGAAACTCGGCAGATCGGCGCTGGACCGAGAAGACCGAGCGACCGCAAGCACGGTGTACCTGCGAATTCGAGAGCTCCTCTGGCAGGCGCCTCAGGTCGCCTCCGATCAGCTCGATCTCTTGCTTCAGGCACTCGAAGACGACGATCTGGAGAACGCCAGGCGACCCAGCATCATCCTCGACAACGTGCTGCGGGCGGAGATCATGTACCAGCGCGGTCTCGACGAGCTGCGCACCAACATACCGGGGATCCCGGTCGCCCGCTTCGTCGACGAGCCGGCGCCGACGACCTTCGGCAAACCTGTCGCCATCCGTTTTCGGGCCACGCCTTTCGAGGACGTGGCTACAACCCACTCTGGAGCCCTGACGGTCGAGGACTTCGACGGCGACGGCCTCGCCGATCTGGCTCGGGTGGTTGAGACCGACAACGGTCACGCTCTCGAGATTCGCCTGGCCAAGAACGACTGGAAACCAGGCTCCCTGCAGAGCTCTCCAGCCGTCAACGAGCTGACTGCCTTCGATCTCAACAACGACGGCGCCATCGATCTCCTCGGCGTCGGAGGCGGCGTCGCCTTCTGGCTGGGCGACGGCGAGGGACAGTTCGCCGACAGCACCGCTGCCTACGGACTCGACGCCCGAAGTCTGTCGGCCGCCGTTGCCATGGATTTCGATATCGAGGGAGACCTCGATCTGGTGACCGCCTCGACCGCCGGCCTCGAGCTCTATCGCAACACTCTCGAAGGCGCTCTATCACCGGTCGGTGAGCGCTCGCTGCCGCCAGTCGAGCTCGGCGAGGTGCACCGAGTCATCGCCAGCGACCTCGACCGTGACGGCGACCTCGACCTTCTGATCGCGCACGACGGGGGGCTCACCTTTCTGCGCAATTTGCGGCAGGGTAGATTCAGCGAAGCAACCGCAGAAGCCGGCCTGGCGACAACCGAGCCGATCCTGGACGTGATCAGCGCCGATCTCGACAATGACGGGTGGCCCGACCTGGTGACGGTCGGGCCGCAGATCGCCGCCTGGCGCAACGACGGCGGCCATTTCACGCCCTGGCTCCTCGAGGGCGACTTCCCGCAACGGAGCGGGGCCCGTGGGGCGGGTTCACTCGAGGCCTTCGACGCCAACAACGACGGACGGCTCGACCTCTTGGTGGCCGGCAACGGTTCGGTCGAGATCTACACCCAAACGAACAGCGGCTCCTTTCTGCGCGTCAGCGTCGAGAGCCCACCGAGCGGAATCTCGACGGCGAAGGCGATGGACTTCGATCGCGACGGTGACCTCGACATCATCGCCTCCGGACCGGGCGGTCTCTACCGGCTCGAGAACATCGGCGGTAACCAGAACCACTGGATCGACGTCAGCCTCCGCGGTCTGGCGATCGGCGACGGCAAGAACAACCGCTTCGGCCTCGGAGCGACCGTCGAGCTCTTCCTGGGCGACGCCTACCAGTTTCGCGAAGTCACCGCGTCCACCACTCACCTCGGCCTCGGGCAGCATGGCTGTCCCGACGTCATGCGAGTGGTCTGGACCAACGGCGTGCCTCAGAACCGAATCTGCGCGGAGATCGACCAGCTAGTGATGGAGGAGCAGATCCTCAAGGGTAGCTGCCCCTTCCTCTACACCTGGAACGGTGCCTCGGTCGAGTTCGTCACTGACTTGCTGTGGGGCGGCCCCATCGGAATGCCGATTGGCGAGGACCTCTGGGCTGGTGCCGACCCGCACGAGCTGGTGCGGGTGAGGGGCGCGAAGGCGATCGACGGCACCTACGATCTCCGCATCACCGAGGAGCTCTGGGAGACCGCCTACTTCGACTTGGCTCGACTGTGGGTAGTCGATCATCCCGAAGGCGTCGAGATCGCCGGCACTCTGAGAATCGTGCCCGGCGAGACGATCGACGACCGCATCGTAGCGGCGGCCGGCCTTCGACCGGTTCTCTCGGCGTGGGACGGTAGCGGCAGAGAGGTCACCCGACAGGTCCGCGAGCGCGACGAGGTCTACGCCGGCGGCTACCCGGTAGGTCCTTACCAGGGAGTGACACCGCGGCCCTGGAACTTCGAGATCGATCTTGGCGAAGCGCCCGAAGCGTCGGTACGTCTCTTTCTCGACGGCTGGATCTTCCCCGCCGACGCCAGTATTAATCTCGCCGTAGCACAGCGCCGCGAGCAGCCGATTCCGACCCGCCTCGAGGCTCTCACCGCTCGCGGCTGGGAGGTCCTCATCGAGAAGCTCGGCCATCCCGCGGGCAAGACCAAGACGATGGTCGTCGACACGCCGCCGCTCGGGCCCGGAGTCCGCCGACTGCGAATCGTCAGCTCGAAGTGGCTGTCGTGGGATCGCATCGCCTGGAGCGTCGACCGACGCGACCAGGAGGTGAGGATTCGTGCCAAGCTCTCGGCCGACTCGGCAGAGCTCGGTTACCGCGGCTTCTCACGGATGATCCGCCGGGCGCCCAACGCGCCCCACAGCTATCTCTACCAGCAGGTCGATCAGACCTCGCCGTGGCTCGGCCTCGAAGGCAACTACACCCGCTACGGAGACGTCCGTGACCTGCTCCGCGTAGCCGACGATCGCAGCGTGATCCTGGCGCCAGGCGACGAGATTCGCCTGCGCTTCGACGCCGCTTCGCTGCCCCCCGTCGCCCCGGGCTGGAACCGCCAGGTTTTCCTCGAGAGCCTCGGTTGGGACAAAGACGCTGACCGCAACACCTGGGAAGGGGACCGCGTGGAGCCTCTTCCATTCCGCGCCATGACCGGCTATCCCTATGGTCCCGGCGAGTCGTTCCCGGACACCGCTGAGATGCGAGAGTATCGGCGAGAATGGCTGACGCGGCACAAAGACAAGGAGTGAGTGCGAAGTGAGCCAAACTCGTGGCACCTTCGGCAGGATGGGGTTCATTCTCGCGGCTGCCGGATCGGCCGTCGGGCTCGGTAACATCTGGAAGTTTCCCTACATCACCTACGACAACGGTGGCGGCTCCTTCGTTCTCGTCTACCTGGTCGCGGTAGTGGTGATCGGCGCCCCGATCATGCTCGCCGAAACCCTGATCGGACGCTCGACACAGCTCAGCCCGGTGGAGGCTTTCGGGGAGCTGGGAAAAAACGCGATCGGGGGTCGAGCCTGGTCGCTGATCGGCTGGCTCGGAGTACTCACGGGGTTCGTGATTCTCTCCTATTACGCGATCATCGCCGGCTGGACCATCTACTACATCGGCCAATGCCTGTCCTGGTCCTTCGGCGGGTTTTCGGCCGACGCAGCGATCGGCCTAGACAGCTCGTTCGGCGACTTTCTCGCCAACGGACCGCTGCAGATCACCTTCCAGGCGCTCTTCATGGCGATGACTGTCGGCGTCGTCCTGTTCGGGGTGCGTGCCGGCATCGAACGGGTGACCAAGGTGCTCATGCCGGTACTGGTCGGCCTCCTGTTGCTGCTGGTCGTCAACTCGATCTGGTCGCCGGGCTTCGGCGAGGCCATGCGGTTCCTCTTCCACGTCGGGCCGATCGGAGCCGGCGCCATCCTCGAGGCCGTTGGACATGCCTTCTTCACTCTGTCTCTCGGCATGGGAGCCATGATCACTTACGGGTCCTACATCGGGAGCAAGAGCTCGATTCCCCGCTCCGCCGCCGTCGTCTGTCTCTTCGACACCCTGATGGGCTTGGCGGCGTGCGTAGTGATGTACTCGATCATCTTCAGCGTGTCGGAGGCCGAGCGCCTGGTCACGTTCTCCAAGAGCTCGACGATTCTGTTCACCACCCTGCCGCGAATCTTCTACGAGCTGCCCTTGGGCTCGGTGCTGGCGCCGCTGTTCTACTTGCTCGTCGGCTTCGCCGCGCTGACCTCGACGATCTCGCTGCTCGAAGTGGTCGTTGCCCATTTCATCGACGCTCGACACTGGAGCCGCCGCAAGGCGACCCTGGTAGCCGGAAGCGCCGTCTTTCTGCTGGGTATTCCCGCGGCGCTGTCGTTGGGGGCCAGCCCGACTATGGGCAGCTTCGGCACAGGCGGTGTTTTCAACACACTCGACTACGCGGCGTCGAATTGGATGCTGCCGATCGGCGGCCTCTGCATCGCCATCTTCACCGGCTGGTTCCTGGACTCCAGGATCACTCGGGCGGAGCTCGAAAAGGGCCACGGAGCCTTTCCGCTCTTCGGCCTCTGGCGCTTTCTGCTGCGAGTCGTCTGCCCTCTAGCCATCGTATGGATAATCTACGCCGTGGTTGGAGGAAAGTCGTTCGCTTGAGTCCTGACGCCGATCGCACAATCGGAGATACCTAGCCATGCTTGCCGATCGTATTCCTGAGATTCAGAAGGCCCTCGCTGATGCGGAGTTGGACGGGTGGCTCTTCGCCTGCTTCCAGAACAATGACCCGATCAGCCTCGAGCTCCTCGGCTTGACCGGCGACCACCTGATCACTCGACGTTGCTACTACCTCGTACCCCGCGATGGCGAGCCCAGAAAGCTCGTCCACCGGCTGGAGCCGGCCATGCTCGCCGGCTTGCCCGGAGAGGAGCGCAGCTATCTGAGGTGGCAAGAGCTCGCTGCCGAGCTTGCCAAGCTCCTCGAAGGAGTGCATCGTCTCGCCGCGCAGTACAGCCCCGAAAATCAGATCCCTACCGTGTCGCGGCTCGACGCCGGTACTGCTGAGGTGATTCGCGCCAACGGAGTCGAGCTCCACTCGTCGGCGGATCTGGTGCAGCGCTTCGTCGCCGTGTGGAGCAACGAGCAGCTGGAGGGACACCGCCGAGCCTGCACGACACTGCACGAGCTGGCCAAGGCCGCCTTCGGCCATGTCGGAGACGCCCTGCGCGGCGGCAACGAGATCACCGAGTACCAGGTGCAGCAGTTCATCTGGGCCGGGTTCGAACAGGCAGACCTGATCAGCGAATCGCCGCCGATCGTCGGCGTCAACGCCCACAGCGCCGACCCGCACTATCAGCCGGAGGCCGACAGCTCCTCACTGATTCGTGCCGACGACTTCCTGCTCATCGACCTCTGGGCCAAGGAGCGTCGCGAGGACAGTGTCTACGCCGACATTACCTGGTGCGGAGTGTGCGCGCCCGCACCGACGGACCGTCAGAAAGAGATCTTCGACATCGTCGCCGGGGCCCGCGACGCCGCCATCGAACTGGTCGAGACCCGGTTCCCTCATGAAACCGTGCGTGGATTCGAGGTCGACGACGTCACCCGCCGGTTCATAGAAGCCGCCGGCTACGGCGAGTACTTCATTCACCGCACCGGTCACTCGATCGGCATCAGCGATCACGGTCAGGGCGCGAACATGGATAACCTCGAGACCCACGACGTCCGCGCCCTGCTGCCGATGACCGGCTTCTCGATCGAGCCCGGCATCTACCTCGCCGGCGATTTCGGTGTGCGCCTCGAAGTCAATATCGCGCTGACTGCCGACAGCGTCGAAGTCACCGGCGGCGAGCGACAGCGTGAGCTCATCCGTGTTCTCGCATGAGCTCCGCCGATCAGGGCTCGCCTGACGAACCTCGCAGACCCGGCAGCCTCGTATCTCTTCTCGGTAGCGGCGAAGAGCCCTCTTCGAGCGATCTGAGAGCCGACCCTCTGGCCAGTAGCGAGCACTCTCGCCATGGAGACCTGGCGCCGCCGCGCGAGGACTTCGACCTGGGTCGCGCACGCGCCGTCTGTGCCGAGATCGCCCGTCTGACCCTGCTCGATTTCACCCCCGGGCTATTGCTCCTCGAAGCCCCGTTGCGCCTGCGTGCCCAAGCCTTGATCGCCTACACACGAACTCTCTTCGACTTCATCAACGACCACGGTTTGGCGGGCGAGCCGCTGGCGCAGATCAATCGCTGGCAGTTCGCGCTCGACCAGAGCCTGGAGGAGGAGCCGGTCGGCCAACCGATCTTCGTTTGCATGGCCGCTCTCAACGCGCCCCACCCCTGGCGCCGAGAGGTTCTCGACCAACTCGCATCTCTGGCTCGGGGCCGGATCTCTCACCCGCCCGCGAACACGGCAGATCTTCATCGACAGCTGAAGAGCCTTGCCGCCGCCGGCGTTTCTCTGCTCTTCGGCACCGACTCCACCGATCGCCTCGAGGAGATCGGCGCAGCTCTCTTTCGAGCCCACTCGCTGGCCTGCGACAGCTCCGAGCTGGCTCTCCTACGCCCCGATCTGACCTCGCCTGCCGCCGGAGGACACCGCGTGGTGCCACCGGAATCGCTGCGCAGGGAGCGAACCGAGTTGACCCGATTGCTCCAGGTGGATCGAGGAGACCTGGCCGATCTGCCGAAGAAGGCCCGCAGAGCGGTACTCTACGCCTGCTACGCCGCTCGCATCATCCTCGAACCTGCCGAGGCGAGCGCGCCGCAGCACTCCGTAACGGAGCACAGAGCACGAATCGGGGCTTGGAAGAGACTCCGGCTCCTTCTACGGGCACGGTGGAGGGGCTAGCCCCGGAAAACGCGCCTTCGGCCCGGTCTCCGGCCCATCCCCACCTAAGAACTACTCGTCCGTCCGATTACTCGGACGGACTCCTAGCTCCTACTCAACTCGACGAAGATCTTCGCCGCCGCGAGGAAGCCCAGGATCAGCGCCGAGCCGTCCTCCTTCACGATCTCCACGTTGTCGCCCGCCTGGCTGCGGGCCCTGACCTCTAGCTGGCTGCCAACGTTGATGTCGTTACAATCGAGATGGCGCAGGAAATCGGCGCTCTGGTCGCTGACCCGAACGACCCTGAGGGAGGTGCCGAGAGGACAACCGAGAAGATTCGAATGACGGTCTTCCGCCAGTCTGCCTCGCCGGTCCGGGATCGGATCGCCGTGGGGATCGACGGTGGGGTGGCCGAGCAGCTCATCGATGCGCTCGATGAGCCGCTCCGAGACGGCGTGCTCGAGCTTCTCGGCCTCGGGATGGACCTCGCTCCAGCCCAGGCCGACCACCTCGACGAGAAAGAGCTCGATCAGTCGATGGCGGCGCAGGACGTGCGTTGCCAGTTTCTCCCCGGCCTCGGTCAGACGAACGCCGCTGTAGGGTAGATACTCGACCAGGCCACTCGCGTCCAGGGTCTTGATCATCGCCGTCACGGTGCCCGGCGCCACCCCGAGCACCACACCGATCCGGCCCATCGAGACCAGGTCGTCGCAGACCTGCTGCTCGGACAGGATGCACTTGAGGTAATCCTCTACAGTGCTCGTCGGCATACTTCACACAGGAGGCAAGGTCGATCGGCGCTCGGTCTAGGTATCTCCATAAACGCCACTTCGTAACAGATGAGGCAAGCTTTCAGAGCAACAGCGGGCGGAGCCCGCGAACGCCGTCCTCGGCGCCAAACAGCAAACTAGTTAGGCCCGTGGTAGCGACCACAGGTCTCCTAGTACGTCTCGCCCGGCAGCAACTTTACCACCGAGGTATTGGTGCCGCCGTCGATCAGCAGCTCCTCGAGCCTCTCCGGGGTTCCGGTGAGGGCGGGAAATGTCCCCCAGTGAATCGGCACCACAGCGCGCACCGCGAGCAGACGACAGGCAATCGCCGCCTGGTGCGGATCCATGGTGAAAAGGTCGCCGATCGGGAGAAAGGCGAGCTCGGGTCGGTAGAGCTCGGAGATCAGCTCCATGTCCGAGAACAGTGCCGTGTCACCGGCATGGTAGAAGGTGAACCCCTCCTGAACGCGAACCACGTAGCCGGCGGCGATCGCGCCGTAGGTCGCCAACCCTTCACCCGGGAGACCGGAAGAGTGGTCGGCGCGAACCATCGAGACCTTCGCGCCGAGAACCTCCTGGCTACCGCCCAGGTTCATGCCCGAGCAGTTCTCGACTCCCTGCGCCTCGAGCCATGCACAGATCTCGTAGCAGGCGACAACTATCTTCGGCTTGTGCTTCTTGGCGAGCTCGACGGCGTCACCGATGTGATCGAAATGCCCGTGCGTAATCAGCATGGCGTCGATCCGCTCGAGCTCTTTACACTCTTCCGGGCAGGCTGGATTCTGGCCTACCCACGGATCGATCAGTATGACCTCGCCCGAGGCGATCGTGCACTCGATGGTCGAATGTCCCAAGTAGCGGAACGAAGGCCGCGTGTCCTCACTCATGACTAGCTCCTTTCGCGTCTCAGCGTTCAGTGGATCGCTCGATCCTGGTTCCCGAGGTCTCTCTTCCGAGTAGCGCCCGCTGCAGGGTGCCCGCCTCCAGCCCATTGAGAATGTGAGATTCAACCCCGTTCTGCGCCAGCTCGAAAGCTGTCTCGATACGAAGCCGCATACCACCCGTCACGTCAGCGCCAGCCGACGCGCCGACCTCTTCGAGTACCGTTAGCAGGTTCTCTCGGTGAATGGTCGGCACCGTGACGCCGCGCGCATCGTACACGCCTTCCGTCTCCCCCATCCAGATCGCCCGAACTACCCGATAACGATCCACCGGAAGGCTCCGGGACAGGGCGAGGACAGCACCCTCGGTCGAGCAGATCGACGCACCTCGTGAGCGGTCCAGGACGACGTCGCCGTGGGTAACCGGGACGAGCCCCTGATCGAGTGCCAGGCACACCGGCTCGACCCCGATCCTGGGCGGCTCGGTGAGAGGCGCCACCTTCCCCGATCCGACCATGGCGCTGCCCGGACTGAACGAGAAACAGGGTAGGCCGGCTTCGCGCAGCGCCGCCATGACCCTGCGATGAAGCTCATGGGCCTCAGCCTGTACCTCGGAGATCCCTTCAATCGACACCGGCTCCTGGCGCTTGCTCGAGAAGCCGTGCCGCTGGGCCGCGACGTGCCCGAACGAACCGCTACCGTGGGCGACAATGAGCGCTTCGGACAAAACCGGGTGGCTCGCGGCAATCTCCGAGCACAGTCGGGAGAGGATCTCCGGTCGCAGAGTCGCGGCCTGTCCCTTTTCGGTGATCAGGCTGCCGCCGAGCTTGACGATGACGACGTGGCGCATTCTTCTGGCCTCGTTAGTCGACCCGCCGCCAGCGGGCGCCCTCGGCGCCGATCTCGGCGGCGATCTTGGGAAATCCGTCCAGGAAGCCCCACGAGGAGGCGATCCGGGAGTCCGGATGATAGATCAGAAGACATCCGGCGCTCGAACCGGTGAGAGTGCCTGCGCCGGAGATCTTGGCCGCCCCTCCCTCGCTTTCGATTCGATCGACCAGATCGGACACCGCCCGAGGCACGATCCCGAGCGCCACGAGACCTCGGTGCAACCGCCTCACTGAAGCGAGCGTTGCCTCGTGATCGGCACTCTCGAGACCGAGCCGTAGCGAACGAGTCGCTTCGCCGAGACGTTTCATGACCTCGGCGATCGCGCTTCGCGGCTCGGCCGCGCGCCGGCGAACGTCCTCGACAACGGCGCCAGTCGACTCCACGGGAGCACCGGTGTCGACGATATTGAAACCGCCGAGGAGCGCCCCGGCGGCCTCGGTCTCTTCCAGCTCCAGGCGACCACCGACACCACCCTCGGTCCACAGAACGCCGCCTCTCGACACTGCCGCGGTGTCGAGCCCCGACGGCGAGCCATGCTGGCAACGCTCCACCTCGAACGCCAGATCCTCCAGCTGTCGCGGTGACGGCCGCTTCCCGAGGGCCGCCGTCACCGACAAAAGAACTGCGGTCGCTAGGGCAGCCGAGCTGCCGAGGCCGCTGCCAACTGGCAGCTCCGATCGAATCTCAACTCGAAGCGGAGGGCCGACCGTTACCCCGGCCGCGACCAGTGCCGCGGCGACGGCAACCCTCACCAGGTGCGCGGGGTGTTCGATACCCAGTCGCGAGAACCGCTCCGGCGACGGCTCACGCAGGTACTCCTGCCACAAGCTACGCTTCTGAGAAGCGTAGTCGAGCAGACCTCTGAGCGACTCGCGGCCGCTGAAGCCGAGGTCGGGCAGCTCCAACTCGATGCCTTCGGACGCCGACTCGGTGACCGTGGCTCGCAGCCGCACGCCGACGGCGGCGACCAGCGCCGGCTCGCCGAAGACTACCGAGTGCTCCCCGCCGAGAATGAGCTTGCCCGGAGCGGAGCCGATGACAGCCTGAATGGACGTCAATGGCGGTCGGGGCCGGCCCGCCCCAGACGCTCGTGGGCTCGCGCCAGATCCCCGCTCGCAAGAGCCGACATCAGCGAGATCTCGCCCGCCAGGACAGTTGCTCCGGCGATCTCGGCGAACTGCATTGCCGCCGCTCCCGGACGCAACGGGTCCACCTCGACGCCGAGCAACGCCAGGCCCTCGGCTTGGGTCGCGAGCCCGGTGCCGCCACCGACGACTCCGACCAGCAAGGCAGGGATCATGACCGAGAACAGGACCGCTCCGGCATCGCGTTGCTCGATCGTAACCACGGCCATCGAGCCTTCAACGACATGTGCAAGGTCCTGGCCTGTCGCCACGAAGAGAGCGGCGAGGACATTCGCGGTGTGGGAATTGTTGCCCATGGCGCCTGCCGCGATCGAGCCGATCAGGTTCTTGCGGTACTGCACCTCCAGAAGCTCTTCGGCAGTCGATTTCAGAATCGACTCGACGACCTCCCGAGGCAACAAGGCTTCGGCCTGAATCCGCTTGCCGCGCCCCTCGAGGAAGTTCACCGCGGCGGGTTTCTTGTCGACGCAGAAATTCCCGGAGAGCGCGATGCAGGGGACGCCGGTCGCCGGTGTGATGACCTCGCGCACGATGCGGTCGCAGGCGATGGTGGCCATGTTCATGCCCATCGCGTCGCCGGTACGGAATCGGAAGCGAAGAAAGACCGTGGTACCGATGGCCGACGCTTTAATGTCGAGAAGATGGAGATAGCGGCTGGTCTTCTCGGCCGCCCGTCGAATGTCGTCCTCATGCGCCGCCACCCAGTCGAGCAGCGACGCCGTCTCTTCGACGCCGGAAGTCCGGAATACGGGGGCGCGGGTGATTCCCACGTCCTCCACCCGAACTACCGCACCCCCGGCCCGACAGACTGCTCGACAGCCCCGGTTGACGCTTGCGAGCAAGGCACCCTCGGTCGTAGCCAGAGGAACCGCCACCTCGCGATCGACCTCGATGCCGCGGACTCGAAGCGGCCCTACGACCCCTAGCGGCACCTGCGCCGCGCCAATGAAGTTCTCACAGTGCCGAGTCGATGCCCGCTCCGCGTCGAGGGAATAGTCGCCGATGTGACGCAGATCGACATCGTTGAGCTCCTCCACCGCCCGACGGCGAACGGAGGCGGCCTCGTCGGCGCTCAGATCCGGAGGTAGGTCATGGAAACGCCGGCGGCCGGCGACCAGATCCGACACCAGGTCGTCGACCGTCTTGCGTGCCGTTTCACCACTCATATCGGTTTCTCGCGAAGCTCGAGCCGGCCCAGCTCCGACAGGTTCCTCACGCCCAGACAGAACATGCAGATCTCGAGCTCTTCGATGACCCGGCGCAGCTTCCGTTCGACTTCGTCGGCCGACTGCGTGGCGGCTGCCAGGAACGGATAGGCCATCCCCGCCAGGTCTGCCCCTAGCGCCAGAGCCTTCGCGGCATCGATACCGTTGCGTAGCCCGCCGGAGCCGATCACCGTGACCCCGGGAACCGTCGCCAACTGGCGGATCG
>Ga0114950_10003248_pt1 | contig 12515 bp, 10 predicted proteins | sample N075metaG_FD_83503 | JGI IMG/M metagenome (GOLD analysis project Ga0114950, IMG submission 83503) | Deep subsurface microbial communities from Kermadec Trench to uncover new lineages of life (NeLLi) - N075 metaG | ecosystem: Environmental > Aquatic > Marine > Ocean trench > Sediment | place...
GTGAATACATTCTCCAGATTCACTATTATCATAATGGTGTTCGTGGACAGTTCAAAAAGCAATCTCAGGAACCTGACCCTATTCGGCTATCCTGGTTCAACATCTGACACCTGAATTAGCTGAACAGGCAGTGTCCGGGTCCACCTGGAATTGCTTCAACATTAAGAAAACTATTTTAAATTGGAGATTATTATGACTCAACACACAGGGCAATGTCTTTGCGGCGATGTGAAATATCAACTGGCGAGTGATCCTGTTATGTCAGGTGTGATAGCAAGCAAAACTGGGTTGAACTGGCAGACGGTGTGCCGACAATGGCAAAACAATCATAACCGAAAGCCCTATACCCGGCCGGATAGAGGAAGGCGAAATTATTAGCCGTTATCGTCGTTTTGCCTGGTCCGGATCAGGGTAAATGCAATACCGCCAAGAATCAAAGTGCTGGCGATAACAAGGCGCAAACTGACTACTTCAGATAGTAGGATAATTCCACCTGCCGCGGTGATGACAGGTACGGATAGCTGAACGCTTGCTGCCTGGGTTGATGACAAACCTCGTATTGCACTGTACCAGATTGCATAGCCCAGTCCTGAAGTCAGCGCACCCGAAATACAGGCAAGGATCACACCATGAGCAGACAAGAACCCGGGACCTAACAATCCAAGCACCATGGCAAATGGAGCTGTCTTGATAAAATTATTTGCAGTATCCGCAAGGGAATCAGAAACAGACCGGCCGAGCAACGTATAGATAGCCCACGAAATCCCGGCGATGCCCATCAGCAGTGAACCCGCTAACGACGGTGCTGCAACCCCGGGCAACATTAAATAGATCAAACCCCCAACAGCCATCGCATACCCTGTCTTCTGGATTAAACCGGGTCTCTCTCCTGAATAGAGCGCGTAGCCCATCATCGTTGCCTGAACACTGCCAAATAGAACCAGCGCTCCAGTCGCTGCATTAAGTGAGTTATAGGCAAAAGAAAAAGTAGTCGCGTAGGTAAATAACATCATCGCGGGTACAATCCGTCGAGGTGAAAAATCGGGCTTCTCCGATTTTGAATAGACAATCACCGCCAGAACCAGCGCACCCGAGATCAGACGAATACTGGTAAAACTGGCAGCATCAATCTCGCCATTGCCAAGCGCAGCCCGACAAAGCAACGAATTTGCTGCAAAGGCAATCATCGCCGCAAAAGTAAGTGCATATGTCTGGCCAACTGGCAATCTAATTTACTCCAGACTTTGAAAGGCAATGAAAGTTTTCATTTTGTACGATAACCAGCCGCAGGATGTGGAGATTGTAGTTGTGGACCCTTCCCGAAAAGCTTGTCGCGCATTGTGCCTTCCCCATATTGTGTTTTGTATACACCACGCTGCTGCAACTCCGGCACGACCAGGTCTACAAAATCTTCAATGCACTCCGGCATCACGGTATAGGCCAGGTTGAATCCGTCAATGTCTGTTTCCGAAACCCATTGTTGTAGTTCATCTGCCACTTTTTGCGGTGAACCTACCACCAGCGGCGCCGCACCTCCAACCGCAAGAAATTCAGCCCACTCACCCACAGACTTGCTGCCGGCCGAGGTCATCGCAGCCTGGATCGCCTCCGTCGAGATGTTATCGGCCTGTTCATCCAGCGCGTATCGAGACAGGTCTATACCGGACCAGCCAGACATTAGCGCCAGCGCTCCCTCGTGACTTGCATAACTCGTATAGTCCATCAGTTTTGTCTGTGCCTCTTCATTTGACCTGGCGACAATGACAGACATCATGGCAAACACCTTAATATCTTCCGCCTTGCGACCGTGTAGCACTGTTTGTCGACGCAGACTTTTAACAATTTCTGCGGTGGCCTGTATGTTTGTATTGCTGATAAAAACACATTCTGCATGACTGGCAGCAAATGCTTGCCCTTTAGGAGATGTACCGGCCTGGAAGAGTACAGGTGTACGCTGTGGTGATGGTTCGCATAAATGGATGGCTTCCAGCTGAAAATATTTACCATCATGCGAGATCTTGTGTACCCGGGCCGGATCAGTAAAAATACCTTTCTTGCGGTCTCGAATAACAGCATCTTTGTCCCAACTGCCCTCCCACAATTTATAAACCAGGGTCATGTATTCTGCAGCGATATCATATCGAGTATCGTGAGCTGTCTGGGACACCTTACCCACCCCCTTTGCTGCACTATCGAGGTATCCGGTTACAATGTTCCAGCCCATGCGCCCGTCGGTAAGATGGTCGAGTGAGGAAATACGACGTGCAAATGAGTAAGGCGCTTCATAGGGAATTGACCCCGTGACGCCAAAGCACAAGTGTTCTGTTACCGCAGCCATAACCGGCACAAGCGTAAACGGATCGTTGGTTGGAATCTGGCTGGCACTCCTTAGTGCCGCATCTGGACTATTGTTGTAAACATCGTAAACACCGGTAACATCGGCAAGGAATATACCGTCGAACAAACCACGCTCTAAAGTCCGGGCAAGTTCCTGCCAGTATTTCATGGACGTGTATTCAGAAGATCGATCTCGAGGATGCCGCCATAAACCACAAGACTGGTGACCAACGCAGTTCATGTCGAATGCATTGAAGAGAATTTCTTTGGTCATGCCTTTCCTGCTCCTTGTTTCAGTTCGAACTGGTCATCAATCAATTCATCGCCGCAATATTCATGTGGACTTGCAATATTAAACGAAAAAAGGAGCCTGTCAGGCTCCTTTTCGATCCACTAGCTGACTCGCTATCACAACATCGAATCAAGCTCTGGAATAGCCTTGAACAGATCCGCAACAAGACCATAATCGGCAACCTGGAAAATCGGCGCGTCCTCGTCCTTGTTGATCGCCACGATGACTTTACTGTCCTTCATGCCAGCAAGGTGCTGAATGGCGCCACTGATACCGACAGCAATATATAGATCTGGCGCTACTATCTTACCCGTCTGGCCCACCTGCATATCGTTAGGCACAAAACCTGCATCAACTGCCGCACGGGATGCACCGATGGCCGCACCCAGTTTATCTGCGATGGATTCCAGCATGGCGAAGTTCTCACCATTTTGCATACCGCGCCCACCGGAAATGATGATACTTGCAGCGGTCAGTTCCGGTCGCTCCAGTTTTGCTATCTCGTCCTTTTCCCAGGTAGACAGACCTGCATCTTTTACGATATCAATGTTCTCGACTGTGGCACTTCCACCGTCAGCCGAAACAGGGTCATATGCCGTTCCCCGGACGGTGAGCACCTTAATCGCGTCACTGGATTGCACAGTAGCAATCGCATTACCGGCATAGATGGGTCGCTCAAATGTGTCTTCACTGACAACCGCTGTAATATCAGATATCTGGGCTACATCCAGCAATGCGGCAACCCGCGGCATGAAGTTTTTGCCGGAAGTTGTTGTCACCGCCAGGATATGGCTATAGCTGGATCCCAATTCGACGACCAGTTCTGCAATATTTTCTGCAAGGCCGTGGGCATAGGCTTCATTGTCTGCAACCAGCACCTTTGATACACCGTCAATCTTTGCCGTGGCTTCACCTACGGCTGCGCAACCTGAACCTGCTACGAGTACTTCTATGTCACCACCTATTGCCTGTGCCGCTGCAACAGCAACCATGGTCGGCATCTTCAAGGTTTTATTGTCGTGTTCTGCTACTACTAAAATACTCATGAAATCACCTTCGCTTCGTTCCTTAATTTATCGACCAACTCTTCCACGGATTCAACAATAATGCCTGCTTTTCTTTCTGCAGGCGGCTCAACCTTCAAGGTTTTGATCCGGGGTGTCACATCGACACCGAGATCTTCTGGTGAATAAACATCAATCTGCTTCTTCTTTGCTTTCATGATGTTAGGCAGTGAAGCATAGCGTGGTTCATTCAATCGTAAATCCGTTGTAATGACCGCGGGCAGCTTGACGGTAATGGTTTCAGATCCACCATCGACCTCACGTGTCACCGACGCTGTACCGTCACCAATAACAATTTCAGAGGCGAATGTTGCCTGGGAAAGCCCGGCAAGGGCAGCAAGCATTTGACCCGTCTGGCTATTGTCGTCATCAATAGCCTGTTTACCGGTAATAATGAGTTGTGGCTCTTCCTTCTCGACAATTGCCTTCAATACCCTGGCAATGGCCAGCGGTTGCATATCGGCATCAGTCTCCACCAGGATGCCCCGGTCGGCACCGAGTGCGAGCGCGGTCCGAATCTGTTCCTTGCAGTTGCTGGCACCGATTGAGATGACAATCACTTCTTCCGCTACACCCGCTTCTTTCAGGCGGACTGCCTCTTCAATCCCAATCTCATCGAACGGATTAACCGACATTTTCACATTGTTTAGATCGACGCCAGTGTTATCGCTAAGTACGCGAATATTCACGTTGTAATCGACAACACGTTTGACAGCTACAAGAACTTTCATGCCATTCCTCTGCTCGTATTTAGAAAATTATATAAAAAATCTGGGGTCTTCAGGGTGCGCGAGAAAGTTCGCGCGGGTCCATTTGGGAAACGCGCGTATTCTGCCGGTTTGTCACCCTATAATCAATAGCTACTATTCGTCGCCAACATGCCTAAGTACGTAATTTACAAGGCTTTATCTCCAAAAATGACATAAATCTTTATCTGCATAAATAGATTTGAATGATTTCCTTTACTCTCTAACATTACTTACAATACGAGCTGTTTTTAAGTTGATTTGGGGAGTACGCACAAAGTGGAAAGAGAATCCATGGAATTCGATGTGGTGGTCATTGGCGGAGGACCTGCTGGCCTTGCAACGGCAATTAAGTTCGCCCAGCTGGCGGCGGAAGCCGGTGAAGAATATACGGTCTGCCTGGTTGAGAAAGGATCGGAGATTGGCGCTCATATTCTTTCAGGTGCCGTAGTCGAACCCAGAGCCCTGGATGAATTGTTTCCCGACTGGCAGGCAATGGGCGCGCCGCTCAACAATCCCGTCACCGAAGATGATGTCTATTACCTGATCGACGATTACCAGGGGATGAAACTACCCGGCTTTCTCGTACCGACTGCCTTGCATAATGAGGGTAACCATGCGGTCAGCCTGGGTAAGCTCTGCCGCTGGCTAGGAGAGCAGGCAGAGGAGCTGGGGGTAAACATCTTTCCCGGTTTTGCTGCGAGCGAAGTCCTGTACAACGAAGATGGATCAATAAAAGGTATCGCCACCGGTGATATGGGCGTGGGTGCAGATGGTGAACAGAAATCAACCTACACACCGGGTTATGAGTTACACGCCAAATACACTGTGTTCGCAGAAGGCTGCCGTGGCCACCTCGGAAAGCTGGTGATGGAAAAATTTAATCTGCAGGCAGAATCAGATACCCAGCACTATGCCATTGGTTTGAAGGAAATCTGGGATATCGACCCCGCAAAACATGTACCGGGCAAGGTTATTCACACTGTCGGCTGGCCCCTGGGTCATTTCCCGGGCGGCACACTCGGTGGCTCATTTGTATACCATCTGGAAAACAATCAGATAGCGATAGGGCTGGTGGTTGACCTTGGTTATAAAAATCCGCATTTGAGTCCCTATGATGAATTCCAGCGATTCAAGCACCACAAATTGATCAAACACTTTCTTGAAGGTGGAAAAAGAGTTGCCTATGGCGCAAGAGCTATCGTCAAGGGTGGACTACAGGCACTACCCAAATTGATAATGCCAGGCGGACTTATTGTAGGGGACGATGCAGGATTCCTGAATAATCTAAAACAAAAAGGCACACATACCGCAATGAAGACCGGCATGATGGCTGCCGAGTCCATCTTTAGCGCAGTTAAAAATGGATCACAGGGAGGAGAAGAACTGGCCAGTTATGTAGAGGCTTTCGAAGGTTCCTGGGTCCGCGAAGAAATGTACAAGGCAAGAAATACCGTACCGGCACTACACAAATTGGGTCTGTTCATGGGTTCGGCTTTCACCTGGGTGGACCAGTACATCTTCAGGGGTAAATTACCCTTCACCATGACGGATCCGAAGCCAGACCATGAGCAGCTGAAATTAGCCAGTAAATGCGAAAAACCCGATTATCCAAAACCTGATGGCGTGATCAGTTTCGACAAGCTTTCCTCGGTATTTATTTCCAATACTTCCCACGAGGAAGACCAACCCTGCCATTTGCAGCTGAAAGATCCCGCTATCCCGCTGCACAGCAATCTGCCTCTGTATGATGAACCCGCCCAGCGCTACTGCCCTACCGGGGTCTACGAAATCATCGAAAAAGAAGATGGCACCAGGAAGTTCCAGATCAATGCACAGAACTGTGTGCACTGTAAAACCTGTGACATCAAAGACCCGGCACAGAATATTACCTGGGTTGTACCTGAGGGAACCGGCGGGCCAAACTACGGCAATATGTAGCGGATCAATAAACACGTAGTCTGTAGGCGAGGTATGTACACAAGTAAGCGATAAGTAAGCATCTATTAGAGGGAATCTTGGCTGCATTAAAGCTGCAGCATCTGTCACCAAAGAACGGTCGTCGTGCCTAAAGTTAGAGTCGGTAAAATCGAAAATTTCAGGGGCATTAAGCAGTTAACATCATTCCCGTCTGCCGGGATTAATTGTCTGATTGGTTCTGGCGACTCTGGTAAATCAACTATTCTGGATGCAATCGACCTCGGAAAAAAAATGGATCGGTTACGAAATTTGATGAGAAAAGTAGTTTGGATAAGTCGGCGCAGGAGAGGTTCCCATCGCCTATATCTCCCACCCGTCCACTGAGGTGATCTACTAGCCAGCCCATTTAAGGTGAAGTGTCATCACGTTCTGCTGATTCTGTGTACTGGTCTTACCCCCCCTTCCTCATAATTCTGACGCCGAAAAAAAGAGGTACTCGACCCACTTCCCGACATCCAGATCCTGGGGCCTATCTGGGACGTTGATGATGTGTTCCCTGGTATCGCACTACGCACACTTATACTGACCTTCACTGCCCGACCCCCCCCTTACAATTTTGACGCCGGAAAAAACTGCCACTCCGCCGGTGTCCGATATTTGTTACTTATGACTTATTAGTACCCCCCCCCCGTTAGCGACCATAAACAGCGGGATTTCTGCGCGATAGCTTCCATTTCCATCACTGGGGAGCCCCTCGCCCTGGTCCTTTGCCTAGGACTATCCTTCGAAGTAATCATGCATTTTTCAGTTATGATCAAGGAACCAACAATCCATTTCATCTAAAAAAAGACCGCTTAGCACACCAAAGCGGGCAGCTAGAAGAGAAAATGGAAACTTCTATTTTGCCCGGTATGTACCCTAAGGAGACATGGACACAAGGTCTCGGATTTTTAGAACGGTAACTGTGGAATTCGTAGCTGTGAGATTGGATCATCATCGTCGAGAGCAAACTCCTTCAGCATTTTTATATAGTCCGGGTGCGAATAAACTCAGATTGGTCTCGCTATACGACCTACTGTTCTCACCGCCGCTTGTCACGTAGGCCTCGAACATCGTGGCGGAAGTGGAACGGGCTCTTGCTCAACGATCGGGACGGCGTTATTCCGGCCTACGCGGTTGCCGGAGGCGCGTGTCTGGGTCAGGCAGTATTACTCATCGAGGCTGTCGAGCGCCTTCTGGAACCGGTTGGTGTGCGAACGCTCGGCCTTGGCCAGCGTCTCGAACCAGTCCGCAATATCGTCGAACCCTTCTTTGAGTGCGGTTTTCGCCATTCCGGGAAATACATCGGCGGGCCCACCGCTCTCACCGGCAATCGCAGCCTTGAGGTTGTCCTCGGTGCTCCCGATTGGTAGCCCGCTGGTTGGGTCGCCTGCCGACTCGAGGTACTCAAGATGACCCTGCGCTTGCCCCGCTTCGCCATTGGCGGTGGACCGAAATACCGTTGAGATATCATTGTATCCTTCCAAATCGGCCTTGGCCGCGAAGTATAGATACCGAATGTTCGTCGATGAATTGCGCGCGAAGGCATGCTTGAGATTCTTCTCCGTTTCGCTCCCCTTGAGTTGCATTGTTGATCCCTCCACTCATGTCATTCGCCGTCTCAGGGACCGGCTCGGCATCGCCCGACTGCACGAAAGGACGGTGATTGAAAGCATCGACAATAGACCACCTACATGACATGCCGTCCTAATCTGCTTTCCTCTCAAGCCTGATTATACCCCAGGAAGTTGTTTAACCCTCTTCCTATGTACCGTAACCCGCTCTCTCCGAGTCGCTCGGAGTACCCAGGGCTCCTTTATTACCCTGTTGCCATGACGCAACATGACAGGAGCAAGCCAGCGTGGGAGAATGACTACACGTTCAACCTGGAAATCTCGGATTACATAAAGGAGGAGTTATGACTGACCAAAACGTGGATAAGTGCCCGGTGATGGGGACCGCTCACCAGGCCGTTGGCGGCACAGCGAACCAACACTGGTGGCCGAACCAGTTGAACCTGGGGATTCTCCGCCAGAACCACCCCCAGGCCGATCCCAACGGCGAGGAGTTCGACTACGCCGAGGAGTTCAAGAGCCTCGACTTCGAAGCCCTGGCGAAGGACGTCGATGCGCTGATGACTGAGTCGCAGGACTGGTGGCCGGCTGACTACGGCCACTACGGACCGCTCTTCATTCGGATGACATGGCACGCCGCAGGTACTTACCGCATCGAGGACGGCCGTGGCGGCGGCGGCAGCGGCGACCAACGCTTTGCCCCACTCGGCAGCTGGCCTGACAACGTGAACCTCGACAAGGCGCGCCGGTTGCTCTGGCCGATCAAGCAGAAGTATGGCCGGAAGATCTCATGGGCCGACCTTCTGATCTTCACTGGGAACCGCGCCATGGAGACGATGGGCTTCAAGACCTTCGGCTTCGGCGGCGGTCGCGCGGACATCTGGGCGCCCGCGGAGGACGTCTACTGGGGTCCGGAGCGGGAGTGGCTCGCCGACGAGCGCTACAGCGGCGACCGGGAGCTGGCGAATCCGCTCGGCGCCGTTCAGATGGGCCTGATCTACGTCAATCCGCAGGGGCCGAACGGCAACCCGGACCCGATGGCGTCAGCCCGGGACATCCGCGAGACGTTCCGTCGCATGGCGATGAACGACGAAGAAACGGTTGCACTCATTGCCGGTGGACACACGTTCGGCAAAGCCCATGGTGCTGCCTCTGAGGACTACAAAGGTCCCGAACCCGAGGGTGCCGGCATCGAGGAGCAAGGCTTTGGCTGGACGAGCAGCTATGGCAGCGGTTTAGCAGGTGACACGATTAGCAGCGGGCTCGACGGTGCCTGGACCAACGATCCGATCAAGTGGGACAACGGCTACTTCGAGAACCTGTTCAACTACGAGTGGGAGCTGACAAAGAGCCCTGCCGGTGCGCACCAGTTCACCCCCAAAAACCCCGAGGCGCAGGAGGCCGTACCGGAGGCGCACGACTCGTCGAAGCGGACCGCTCCGATGATGCTGACGACCGACATCGCACTGATCACCGATCCGGCCTACAAGGAGATCTCAAAACGCTTCTACGAGAACCCGGACGAGCTCGCCGACGCCTTCGCAAGGGCATGGTACAAGCTGCTGCACCGCGACATGGGGCCTGTCTCCAGGTACCTCGGACCGTGGGTCCCCGATGAGCAGCTGCTCTTCCAGGATCCGGTGCCCGCGGTTACGCACGAACTGATCGACGACGCGGACATCGCTGCGCTCAAGGGCAAGATCCTGGACGCAAGCCTGTCCATCTCCCAGCTGGTCTCGACCGCCTGGGCGTCAGCTTCGACCTACCGTGATACCGACAAGCGCGGTGGCGCGAACGGTGCGCGCATCCGCCTCTCGCCGCAGGCGGAGTGGGACGTCAACGTGAAGTCCGGTGTGTCGATGGTGCTGGAGACCCTGGAAGGGATCCAGCAGGAGTTCAACAGCTCGCAGACTGGCGGCAAGATGGTCGCGCTCGCCGACCTGATTGTACTGGGCGGCTGCGCAGCCATTGAGGAAGCGGCGAAGAAGGCCGGGCACGACGTGCAGGTCCCATTCACGCCGGGGCGCTCCGACGCCACGCAGGAAATGACCGACACCGAGTCGTTCGCTGTGCTCGAGCCGACCGCCGACGGGTTCCGCAACTATCTGCAGAAAGGCGACGAGCCCTCGTCGGAGCACCTGCTGGTGGACAAGGCGTTCATGCTGACGCTGTCAGCTCCGGAGATGACGGCCCTCTTCGGCGGCATGCGCGTCCTGAACGCGAACGTCGGACAATCCGAGTCCGGGGTCTTCACGGACCGATCCGAGACGCTGAGCAACGACTTCTTCGTGAACCTGCTGGACATGAGCACGACGTGGAAAGCGTCCGCTACATCCGAAGGCGTGTTCGAGGGACGCGATCAAAGTACAGGCGAACTCAAGTGGACCGGCAGCCGCGTCGACCTCGTCTTCGGTTCGAACTCTGAGCTCCGAGCGATTGCCGAGGTCTACGGGAGTGACGACGCCGAGCAGAAGTTCGTTCGCGACTTCGTAGCTGCGTGGGACAAGGTCATGAATCTCGATCGCTTCGATCTCGCCTGATCTTAGCAGATAGGTCTGACAACCGGGAGGTCGACCAGGTCGACTTCCTGGCGTCAGCGAGACAAGCTGGAACGCCTGTGCCGGTATATCACCAGACCCGATTCTCCTGAGAGAGAATTTACTCGGTCAAGCCTAACGACGGAATTTCGCAAAAGATGCGAGTTATCCAACGGTCTGGGAAAATAGTAAAACTCTTCTTTCCCCTGAATTCGTACAGTGAATGGAGGATAACGTCGTCAATCAATGACTCGGTTAATCTTTTCCCGGAATTGACCGCACCTGGCCGATACTGTTGAAAAAAGATCTGCTAAATAAAGTACGCGCACGAGAGTGCTCTCAGATTTATTTTCTAAGGCTGTACTACATTTGAGACTACGCTGGTGCACGATTTTTCGGGTAATTTAATCGTTCACTCCAGCCAACCGACTTTTTCAACAGCATCGGCCGGTTGTTCGCTTTTTCAAAGTATTCTCTAGGACAATCATTTTGGTCGGTCTTGAGTAGTAAGCTGACCTGTCCTTGTATCAGGCTGTTCATCTATGAACTGGAGTGCGGTCCATCTGATTATCTTTATTTCAAGCTCAAATCGCGGTAATTCTTGCTGTTTTGTTTATACATATTTAAATGAGATTTTCTGCTTTTTGCAGGCGCGCTATCCCCGTCGACGCCCTGAAACCCGCACCGGAGTTTCCACATGGATCGGGACTGGCTGCCATTTCATCCCGGACCACGCGGCTAAGATTGTCAAAAAAGCCCATGAAGAGGCACCACCCTCAAAGAAGCCACGCTGGCTTTGGGCCTTTTGGACGAGAAACAATTTGACGAAATCGTTGATCCTGCCAAGATGATTGGATGAAGGGTTCGTGGGGATGGGATTGGTTATATCTGGCATTGGCGCCGTAACAAAGACTCGGATAATGGATCTTTCATCTGATAGTATAAACACCCTGTTCCGGCAGTTTCGGCTTACCTGCAACGGACCTGTGACGTCAGATACAACAACCCCGGACAGACCAACATCACGGTTGGCAGCTCCCGCAGGTCGCGAACGTGCCGTCACAGTGGTTTACCCTCACTTGGCGGCTCGCAAGGTGACACTTATTTTTCAATGTGGCCAAGATCTTTTTGAGGACTGATGATGTCACGCACCAAAATCTTCAATTGCTTAATCTCTGGAAATTCTCCCTTTTTCTCCCTCGACCACAAAAGCTTTCCATCGATTCGAATTTCAAATACGCCACCGCTGGAATCAGGAATCAGTACCAATTTGCCAATCTCTTCTTCAAATGTTGAGAGTAGTTCCTGTGCCATCCAGGCTGATCGAAGTAACCACCGACACTTTGTACAGTAACGAATCTCGACACAATAGCTCATTTATTAATGCCTCTAACAGTTAACTGTCGGCAGAAGTCAATTGTAAAAAGACTTTCATTGCCATCCCCTGGAAGAAAGTTAATTCACTCGAACCCTTTCACTGCCCTTTCCTATTTTTTGCGATTTCTTCCATGTGCTTGCCTAAGTTGAAATCTCGTTCAGTTATTCCATCTGCCTCATGTGTAGCCAGATCAACAACGACATTTTTATAGACGTTAAACCATTCCGGGTGGTGATTTGAGCGTTCTGCAATTAGAGCCACCTCGGTCATGAAACCAAAGGCCTGAACAAAATCAGCAAACACATATTCACAATGAAGCTTGTTGTTTTCAACAGACCAGGCACTAAACTGACTTATGAACGCTTGAATTTGCTCATCGGTTGCCTTGTTTATCGGTGCCATAGATTGTTATCTCCTATATGTTTCTATTTTTTGTTTCGAGGAAAGATTGCGCCACAATGGCTATCAAATCAAGCTTCTGTATCTGTTGGATTTTGCCCGCTCATGGCCGAGGCTGTGTGAAAAGTCGTTTATCCGCTACAATTCTACTTTACAGTATTGGAGTGATATTGAATGAGCGGATTTATTCAAGGCCAAGCTCGCACTCAATCAACTTTATTCCCTGAGA
>Ga0114950_10003251_pt1 | contig 12510 bp, 9 predicted proteins | sample N075metaG_FD_83503 | JGI IMG/M metagenome (GOLD analysis project Ga0114950, IMG submission 83503) | Deep subsurface microbial communities from Kermadec Trench to uncover new lineages of life (NeLLi) - N075 metaG | ecosystem: Environmental > Aquatic > Marine > Ocean trench > Sediment | place...
ATGAATGACGACGACAGGCTCAATGCGGGCCCGCGACGATCAACGCGATCTCAGATAGAAAAGCTTTTCTCTGGGACATTCGACTCGCTGACGGAATTCGACCGCCTCCAAGTGCAAACATGCGAGCTATGTAATGGCGACGTATGCGAGCGCAATAAGGAAGCATGCAGTGAAATCGGCCCTCAATTGAGCATTGCATTTTATTGGTTTACCAAGTAACGGATTCTTGCGCTAGATGGCTAACACACAAACGTGCTAGGCATTCGTTGTCCAACCTTCTTTCCAAAAAGATAGCTAATCGTTTTGTTGCAGTGCGTATTGAAAATCAATCGTGTTCTCTAAAAGCGCTGCTTCAATCGAGAAAAATACTTGCTGTGCCAGGAGTATTCGATGGCATGACGGCCTGGCTTGCTCAAAAAGCAGGATTCGCAGCGATATTTCTCTCCGGCGCTGGCGGTCGGTAGCCTAGCGAGCTGTGTGGCCGGATCGTGTTGTAGTGAACCCGCCATTGCTCGATCAGCACCTGAGCTTCGCGCAGGGTGTAGAAGATTTTTCCATTGAGCAGCATATGCTCCCGCCCCTCCAACATCTCCAACACCCATCGATTTATCTGATCGGGCACTCATATAGAGATTCAAATTCAGGCAGTTACGGCAGGCGGGGTTGTTGGAGTTAGTGTGCTCCAACAAGGGTCCAACAAGCTCCAACAAGCTCCAACAACAGAATTGCTGCGTTGGGGTGGAATTGGTGCCCACTTTGGTGCCCAATCTATGCTCAACTACCGTCATCCAAGATAATTCACAGTGCTAAGAATCTCGCGCTAAACGTTTGATTTGGTTACGCTGGATCAGCTTAGATCACTGATTCAATTCACTGAAAATTCGCGTGTCGGTGGTTCGATTTCGTCCCTGGCCACCTCACATCTCAGCTTGCAAAAAAACCGATCAGGCCGATAGAGTGGGGTTTTCTGAACGCTTACGTTTTACGACACTTACGTGCCCGCATTAACTTGATCAATGTAACCTCCGATTAGGACTGGTGGATCCCGGCATCGTCGGCAATCTCGCGAACCACATCCTCGTCAACTTCGTACCGATCCGAAGCGCGACGAATATCCATAGGTTTCTTTAGTTCCGGGCCGGAACGATATGCTTCCCCTGCCGGCCGCCAGCCGGAGGCACTTCTTATCATCACCTGTGCGACATCCGGACGTGAATAGTGCCCCATCGTGTCACAGATTGCCTTAAATGCCTTTATCATTTCTGCGTGGCAATCGGCATAGATAAGCTGGTTGCCCTCGACTGGTCCGATAAGCGGAATTCCCAATGGGCTGACGATCTGGCTACCGCCACGCGAGTAATTGATGTTCATCTTTTCGCGATACGGGAAATCTTCAGGTACGTCATCAGGATCCAGAGTGGCGGAGACAGCAATGGTAAAGCAGCCAGCTTCGAGCGAATGGTTGCGGGCTGATGTGTGCCCCCAGAACGATCCAGTGTCATCCCATTCCTCGAGCTGTGGACCTGTATGCAGCGAGAATGAACCCGGGAAAACCGCGATGTGAAAGTCTTCTCCCATTCCAATCATGGCTCCGCGCAGTGGAGTGACCAGGTTCTCGCCACAGATCAATCCACCAATGTTACCGATGTCAGTCTCGTATACGGCAAGATCGCTAACGTCGCCACGACCCCAGAACAATTGTTCGCTGAATGTCGGAAGAAGTTTACGATGGCGGCCCATTAGGGTGCCGTCACGATCGTAAAATAGGAGAGAATTGTAAATTGTATTGACGCCTGGCCGCGCATCGATCTCGTTGCAACCGATGACTCCGTAAATATTGGCACTATTCAGTGCCGTAGCGATTCTCTCGGAATCTTCACTTGGCACCATTAGCGCCGCGTCGAAGAACCACTGGCGACCTTCACTCCATATTGGTAAATCGCTGTCCCAGCCTTCAGACCAGTATGGATAACCTGCGACCCAGGCTTCCGGGAAAACAATCAAGTCTGCTCGTTCTGCTGCGGCATCTGCAATCGCCTTACACGCCCTATCGATTGTCTGTGTTCGATCCATGTAAGCCGGCGAAATTTGTGCAATGCAAATCCGCACTTTATCGCGTCCGCCGAGAACTGGTTTTAACGCTACTGATCTGTTGGAAGTCATTGTATTGAACCTTCGCAGTGTTGTGCGAGTCAGTTGCCCTGTACGGAAAAAAATATTTTAATGTATCTTATCGATGTTGATTTACCATCACTTTGATAACTATTTTCTTTATTATTTAAAGCAATAAGAATAACAGCCTAGCGAGGTTTTCCAGCCAATTCAAACCGACTATATCAAAGATAGTGCTGAACTATATACAAAAAGCACATAGAGAGAATTCCAATCTCAAATTGACGCAACATGGTAACTACAGTGCAATCATTACGCTTTCGAATCGAGCTACAGGGGATAACGCCAACCATCTGGAGGGAGACCGATGTGCCGTCTTCCTGCTCGTTCTGGGATCTGCATGTAGCAATACAGGACGCGATGGGGTGGCTCGATTACCATCTTCATGCTTTCCGCGTTCAGGACCCCAATACCGGCGAAGTGGTGGAAATCGGAATTCCGTATGAGGAATTGTTTGAAGACAGCGTGCAGGCTCTCCCTGGATGGGAGACCCCGGTGTTGTCGTATCTGAATGATCCGGGCCAGTGTGCAGATTATGAATATGACTTCGGAGACAGTTGGAATCATCAGATTATTCTGAAAGAGATCGTTCCTCGTGAGAAAGGCGTCAGGTATCCGCTATGTGTCGGCGGCGATCCGGGCACCGACTGGTGTTTGACTTTGCTTCGCAGTATCTGTCGCAGCGGCACGAGGACATTCGCGACATGTTTCACCGTCAATCCCGGTGATGTCGGTTTTGGTGAGGTCGAACGCACGTTGGAAACGGGAAAGGAACGGAGGCTCGCGCTGACACAGACGGGCCGAAAAGGGCTGATAGGTCACGTAGTTGAAGAGCTCGGTTGGTGGGCCTGTTTTCAGAGGCGCGATGATGAGGAATGCCTGGGCAGGGATGCATTCGAGGTTGAGGATGACTTCCGGTTTCCGGCTGTCAAAACGATCGTGCGAACGGGGCCAAAGATTGGCCGCAATGATCCCTGCCACGCATTCCACGTGAAGCCTGCCACCCAGACCGCGGCAAAGCTGCCACCTGAGCCAGGAGATGATTGCCAAAGTCGATTGGTTCGATGTCAACTCTAACTTCAAGAGGGAACTATAAAGTACACGAGTGCATTACCGTTCGATTGCCTGCAGGAATATGACGGGGCAAATAAACCCGGTACCTTTTTCAAGGTACACTGCCACCATGGCATTGACACAGAGCCGTAGATCTTTCCTGCACGATGCCGGTCTCGGGCTGCTGACTTTTTCATTGGCGGGGACGCAAGTCTTGCTGACGCCCCGGCAGGCCAGGGCGCGGAGCGCGGACTTGCGGGTGCTCGACGCCAGCGAGGTGGGGATCCTCGAGGCCCTGGGCGAGGTGCTGGTGCCGGGCGCCGCGGAAGCCGGCATCGCCCATTTTGTCGATCAACAACTCTCTGTTCAGCCCAACGACTGTTTGCTGATGGCCAGATATATGAATATCGAGCCGCCGTATGCCGATTTTTACCGGGCCGGTTTGCAAGCCGTTGATGAACTTGCCCGGCGGTTACGGGATACACCCTTCCCGGAACTGGACGAGGTCGCCGCGGTCGATATCGTTCGCGGGTTTTCGAATTCCAGCCCGGAGGGATGGCAAGGCCCGCCGGCGCCACTGGTGTATTTTTTGTTACGCAGTGACGCGGTGGATGTGGTGTATGGCACCGTGGAAGGCTTTGCGAAAATGAATATTCCGTACATGCCCCATATCCTGCCGCCGCGGAACTGGTAACCCCGGCCGTGGCGAAGGATCAGGTCGATGTCGTCATTGTCGGTGCGGGCGCGGCCGGCAGCGTGTACGCAGCGGTGCTGGCGGAATCCGGAAAATCCGTACGGGTGCTGGAGGGCGGGCCACCGCGCAGGCTGGATGATCTGTACAGCTCACAGATCTGGGCGCGACGTCTGAAATGGGCTACACCCCATGTGGCCGAGTCCGGCGAGCACAGTGTCTGGCCCAATTTCAATAGCGGCGCGGGGTTTGGCGGGGCGGCGATTCATCACTACGGCGTGTGGCCGCGCCTGCATGAAGACGATTTCAAGATTCACAGCCGTTATGGCCGGGCCCGGGACTGGCCCATCGAATACAAAGATCTGCAGCCGTATTACGATCGGGTGCAGGAGGACGTGGGTATTTCCGGTGACGCGGAAGCGGAGATCTGGCGCCCCCCCGGAGCGGCTTACCCCTTGCCGCCGGTACCCGTGTTTCCCCATGGCGAGACGCTGGCCAGGGGTTTTGCGGCCATGGACATGCAGGTGGCGCCCCTGCCCCTGGCGATACTGACCCGCCCCTATAAGGGGCGTGCCGCCTGTATCTACGATGGCTGGTGCGATGCGGGTTGCCCGACCGGCGCGCTGGCCAATCCGCTGGTGGTTTATCTCCCCCGGGCGACGCAAGCGGGCGCCGAACTGCAGGCCGACAGCCATGTCACCCGCGTGCTGAGCAATCGGCAGGGCGATCGGGTCACCGGCGTTGAATATGCAGACGCTGCGGGCGAACTCCACGAGCTGCGGGCCGAAGTCGTGGTGCTGGCCGCGTTCAATATAGAGAATGTTCGCTTGCTGCTGAATTCGGCCGGCGACAAGGCTCCCGACGGGCTGGCCAATTCCAGCGGCCTGGTGGGCCATTACGTGATGTGCCATCCCTCGGTCATGGTATTCGGCCTGTTCGATGAAGAACTGCAGAACCACATGGGCGTCACCGCCGGTCAGTTCCTGAATCAGGATAAATGGCAGAAGAATGGCCAGGGGGAGGCCTTCGGCAGCCGCCAATGGGCGATTGCCCAGGCTGTGAAACCCAACGATTTTCTGGGCATTGCCATGAGCCGGGCCGATCTGTTCCACAAAGATCTGCAGCGGTTCATGGAGCGCGCGGTTAAAAGTATGGCGGTCATGACTGCCATAACCGAGGATCAGCCGCAGCGGTCGAACCGGATTCGACTGGCAGAGCGGCGGGATCAATACAATATGCCGCTCGCCCATGTGCACTATACGACCAGCGCCGACGGGTTGCTGTTGTGGAAAGATGTCGCAAAGGACGGAAAAGCGGTGATGGCCGCAGCGGGCGCCGGCGAGATCTGGAACGGGCCGCAAGGGGGCCAGCACATCATGGGGGGCACGGTCATGGGCGATGACCGGCAAAGCTCGGTTACGAATGCTTTTGCACAAACCCATGACATGGAGAATCTTTTCATCGGTGGCACCGGTGTTTTCCCCACGAGTTCTGCCGTGAATCCGACTTACACCCTGCACGCCCTGGCGCTGAGATCGGCCGAGTATATGCGTGACAACTGGGCATCCCTGGTTCGCTGAAAGATAACTGCGCCGCTTAAATCCCTGCCGGCAGAAAACGCAGGCCGAGTGCCCGATGAAACCGACATATCCACTGCCTGAAATGCGTTTGAGGCCGGTAGAGCGGTATGGTTTACTCGCTGGAAACGGCGGTCGTGCCGCCATCAATTCAGACATTTATTTGTCATCAGGTCAGCATCCACCGTGAACGAACGCAGCACATCCACCGATCAGGTGATCGACGCCCCTTGCGACCACTGCGGTATTTTTTCCATCCCGGGGCCGCTGGCGATTCAGTCCGCATGGCGGGATATCACCTTCGACCCGGTGCGGGACAATATCTGGACTGCGAGCGAAGGGATTTACCGGACGATTTTCCTCGAGGGAAAATCCGGAGTGGTGGCCTTCGATACGTTTTCTACGCCCGGCGGCGCCCGCGCCTATCAAGGCGCCATGCAAAGAGTGTTTCCGCGCAAGCCCGTCCATACCATCGTCTATTCACACGATCACCTCGACCACACGGGTTACGCGGCGGATCTGGCGCCGGATGCCGGGATACTGGCCCACGACCTGTGCGACAAGGTCATACGTGCGCGCAAGTCAGACGGCCAGATGCCGGCTACCGAAGTGTTTACCGGGGAACGTAAAGAATTCGACATCGACGGCGCGCGCTTCGAACTGCTCTATCCGGGGCCCACCCACGGTGACGGTAACCTGGCGGCTTACTTTCCGGAAAGCAAAGTGCTGTTCATGGTCGATACGGTGATACCCGGCGTCGGTTATACCTTTTTTCCCGACTGGCATCTTGCCGGCTACACGGCGCTGATGAGACGTTTCCTCAGTCTGGACTGGGATGTTTTCGTGCCGGGGCATTTCTGGATTACCGACCGGCAGGGCTTTATAGACAGCCTTGATTACTTTGACCAGATGGGTGAGCTGGCCCAGCAGGCAATCGCCGACGGGCTGGATCCGGATGATTTTGCGGCGATCACCCGGTACACCTCTGAGCAGCTCGAGCACAGATTTGCGCGCTTGTTTCGCTACGATGAGTACTGCGCCATGAACCTGGCGCGGTATATGCAGCATTTTCTGACTGGCGGCTGGGGCATCGAGGGCAATCTGCCCCCGACCACTACACCATTTTGAGCAAGGCGCCTGGCATGACACAGCACATGGGCATCTTCACCAGCGACAAGCTGCATGATTACCTGGCCGCCGAGCCGGACCTGCAGGCGGAGAAACTCTCCGACCGGCTCTGGACCGTCAGTGACGGATTGTGCCGGACGATTTTTCTGGAAGGTGACAGCAGCGTGGTGGCCTTCGATACCTTCGGCACACCGGGCCGCGCGCGGGCCTACCGGGCGGCCATCGAACAAGCGGTGCCCGGCAAGCCGATCGGCATGCTGGTGTACACGCATGACCACCTGGACCACGCAGGTTTCGGTGCGGATCTTGCCCCCGATGCAGAAATCGTCGCAGACGAGATGACGGCGAAAGTCATCGATCTGCGCGCGGCGGACGGACAGTTGCCGGTGACAAGACTGTTATCCGGGCGGGAGAACCGGCTGAACAGCGATGGCGTCGAATTTTTGTTGATTAATCCGGGCCCGACCCATGGCACGGGTAATCTGTCCGCTTATTTTGCCGAAGATCAGATTCTTTTTTCCAGCGATACCATTTTGCCCAATGCCCGTTACGGGTTCTTGCCGGACTATCATCTGGGCAATTTTGTCCGCTGCATGCGCGAACTGGCCGAGCTGAATTTCCAGACCTTTGTGCCCGGGCGGCACCAGGTCAGCAATCGTGAACAGTTTTGCAAGGGCTGCGATTACATCGAGGCGCTGAGCGAGGTCTGCCAGCAGGCATTCGTGGAGATGGTGCCCATCTGGGTACATGACGCCATGGCAGAATACTGTAAGGCCAAACTCCGCAGCCGTTTTGGGGACCTGGACGGTTTCGATCAGCACATCGGCCAGACGGCCATGCGTATCGTCCACCACTACCTGATGGGTGGCTACGGCCTGGCAGATACACCGGCGCCATCTTGATTACGACAGACCCGGGGAGGGCAGTATGGCAACCGCCGCAGACAATCTGAGCAGCATGAAAAAGTGGGGTCACTGGATCGGAGGTGCGAGCGTGCCGCCGGAATCCGGACAGTATCTGGACGATCTCAATCCGGAGGATGATGCCGTGTTTGCCCGGCTGGCCGCGGGTACGACAGACGATGTTGCCAAAGCCGTCGATACGGCACACCAGGCTTTCGCATCATTTTCGAAATCCCTGGCGGCGGAGCGGGAGGCAATTTTGTCCCGGACTGCCGAATTGCTGGAGCGCAATCGGCAGGAGTTCGTCGATATCCTGATCGATGAAGTCGGCTCCCCGGTGGGCAAGGCGCAATTCGAGGTTCAGTACGCGATCAGTTGCCTGCGCGCTGCGGCAGGGGTCCCGCGCCAGGTGCGCGGGCAGACGATTCCGGCGGATGTTCCGGGCCGCCTGAGCCTGAGCGTGCGTCAGCCCCTGGGGGTCATCGGCAGCATTACGCCGTTCAATGTGCCGTTACTCAAGCACACCAAGCTGAGCGCAACGCCCCTGGCCACCGGCAATACGGTCGTGATGCTGGCCTCGGAATTGGCGTCGGTGACAGCACTGCGTCTGGCCGAACTGTATCAAGAGGCCGGCCTGCCGGATGGTGCGTTTAACGTGGTGACAGGGCTCGGCGCCGATATCGGCGACCGTCTGACCACGCATCCGCTGGTTCGGGCAGTCATGTTCACCGGCTCCGCGCGCGTCGGCAAACATATTGCGGAACTGTGCGGAAAGCAGATGAAACGCGTGGTGCTGGAACTCGGCGGCAAGAATCCGCTGGTGATCCTGAAGGATGCCGACATCGATGCCGCGGTGGAAGCGGCGGCCTTCGGCACATTTTTCTATCAGGGCCAGGCGTGTATGGCATCCAGCCGAATCTATGTCGAACGCCCGGTGCTCGCCGAGTTTGTCGGGAAATTCAAGGCCAGGGCCGAGAGCCTGGGCATGGGTGATCTGCGCGATCCGGATACCTGGCTGGGCCCCATTATCAGCGAGCGGCAGCGCGATCGGGTACGCACCCATATCGAGGATGCGAAGAGCAAAGGCGCTACCGTCATTACCGGCGGCGACTGGATCGGAAATCGATGCCAGCCAACGATCCTGATGGACGTGCAGGAAGGAATGGTCGTTTGCAGAGAGGAAACCTTCGGCCCGGTCACGTCGGTTTACGCTGTCGACAGTGCGCAAGAGGCGGTAGAAAGAGCGAACGATTCGGTCTTCGGATTGAGCGCGGCAATTTTCACCCGGGATATCGATCAGGCGCTGATGATGGCGCAGTCCATCAATGCGGGCATGGTGCATGTGAATGCGCCGACTTTGCACGATGAGCCCCATGTGCCCTTCGGTGGCATGGGTGAAAGTGGCTTTGGCCGCGAGGGCACGGATATCGACATCGATACCCTGACGGAATGGAAATGGATTACCGTGCAGTTACCCGATCGGCTGGCCTGAATGAAACGGAAACGTCGCATGACAGAGGCCGGGCCGCGAAGATGAGCATCGGCAATGCCAGCATTGAAACCAGCGGGTATCCCCTGGTGTTTCGAGCCGACCCGGACCGGCTGGACCTGGAAACGAATCGGGTCCCGGATGAGATCGTCCGCATCCGGGTCGTGTCCCGGCCGCTGGCGGGAATGCAAAAAGAAGCACTGATCCATTACGGGCCGACTGGCAGCGTCTGGCGTGTCGTGTGCGACGAAGGTCCATGGCTGAATGGCACCGACCTGGCGCCGTTTCCGCTGGCCTTCTTTACTGCAGGACTTGCCGCTTCATTCATGTCGGGCTTTCTTGAAGAAGCCCGTGCGCGCGGTGTCCGCGTCGACTCGCCAAGCCTTGAACAGGATAATTTCTTTTCCATGGAGGGGTCTGCTCTGCGCGGCACGATGTCCGCCGGTGCGCGGCCGGTGCAGGTGACTTTTTCGGCCGGCGGAAATGTTTCTGCAGCAACGTTCAAGGAAATTGCAGAGGTCGCCGTGCGCATGCGTTCCCCGGCGGAGCGTTGCCTGCAACAAGCTCTGGCGAGCGGCTTCGCCGTGCGTGCAAATAATCAACCATTGCCATGGCCCGGAGAGTCTGCCAACCGGGTTGCCGCTTTGCTTGATCCTGCCACCGTGTTCGAGCGGGTGAGGCCCGTTTCGGCAGACGATCTGATCATCATCCGTAAAACCGCCGGCTGCGGAAATACGCACCCGGAAAAAACCAATCCGGACGCGGTGGGTTTGCAAGCGGAACAAAAACGCATCGTGCATGTGCGCACCGAATGCATAATCCGGGAGGATGGTTTGAAATCCATCAACGTTCAGTGTATCCGGCCGGCGGGGAGCCGGTTCGAGTTGCTCAGCGATGATTCCCAGGCAGCAGGCGGGCGGGAACGTGCCCCCAGCGGTCTGGCCTGGCTTTCTGCCGGCGCCGCTTTTTGTTTCATGACCCAGATTGGCCGTTATGCCCACATCAGCAAACAGAACGTAAACGGCTATCGCATCATTCAGGACACCGGGTTTCGCCTGGCGCGCCACTGCGAACCGGATGCGGATGCCGTGGAGACCCTGGTGTGCCTGGATACCGGGGAATCCCCGGACAAGTCCATCCAGCTGGTCAGGATGGGCGAACAGACCTGCTACGTTCATGCGTCTTACCGGGCATCTGGCAAGACCGAGGTTAGATTCAGTGCTTTAACAGGAGATTCCCAATGCCATTAAGCATCATGACACTAGAAGGCAAACAGACCACGATCGATGACCAGACCTTGCAGGCGTTCAGGGCTGCCATCCGGGGTGATGTGCTCACCGCCACCGATGCGGGGTACGAGGAAGCGCTGGTCATACATAACGGCATGATTGACCGGAAACCGGCTTTAGCCGTGCGCTGCAGGGGCGCGGCCGACGTCATGGATGCGGTGAAACTGGCTGGCGACAAGCAGCTTCTGGTTGCGGTCAAAGGCGGTGCGCACGGGGTCGCAGGCAACGCCTTGTGTGATGGCGGTTTGCTGATAGACCTTTCGTTGATGCGGGCAATACAAGTCGACCCGGTCGGGAAAACCGCCCGCGTGCAGGGTGGCGCGTTGCTGGGCGATCTCGACCGGGAAACGCAGGCATTTGGCCTGATTGCACCCGCCGGAGTCGTTTCTGAAACAGGTGTCGCCGGCCTGACCCTCGGCGGCGGCTTTGGCTGGTTGCGGGCCAAATACGGATTGACTATCGACAACCTGCTGTCGGTTGACATCGTCACTGCCGACGGCCAGTTTCGTCGCGCCAGCGAATCCGAAAACGAAGATCTGTTCTGGGCCATCCGGGGCGGCGGCGGTAACTTTGGTGTCGTCACTGCGTTCGAATTCCAGCTACACCCGCTGGGGCCGATCGTCATGTTCTGTGCGCCGATGTACGCCGCCACGCAGGCTAAAGAAGTGCTGCGGGTATGGCGCGATTTCATGGCAGTTGCACCGGATGAATTCAGCACCGAGTTTTTCTTCTGGACGATACCCGCGCACGCTGATTTTCCCGCTGAATTCCACGGCGAAAAAGTCGTCATCCCTGCCGGGGTTTACGCGGGTCCGGTCGACGAAGGAGAACGGTTCGTCGAGCCCCTCAGGACGATTGGCACGCCCATACTGGATCTGAGCGGGCCGCAGCCGTTCACGGCGGTTCAGCAAACTTTCGACGCCCACGTGCCGAAGGGTATGCAGAATTACTGGAAGGCACTCTACCTGGATTCCATGGATGAGGATGTCATGGATGCGCTGGTATCGATATTTGAAAACCAGCCGGCGGGTGCAAGCAGATGTCCTTTCGTGCTTCAGGCACTTGGCGGTGCGAGCAGCCGGGTAGCGGATGACGCGACCGCCTTCGGCGATCGCAGCAGACCCTACATGATCGAGATTAATTCGTCATGGACCGATCCGGCGGATAACGACACGAACGTCGAATGGACACGGCAGGTCTGGGAAGATTTGCGTCAGCGCTTTTCCACCGGGGGCGGCTACCTCAACATGAGCTGTTACGACGAGGATGGTGAGGTATTTGTAAAGGATACCTTTGGGCCCACCTGGGGCCGGTTAAGGGAAATCAAGAAGAAATACGACCCGGAAAATCTGTTTCGTATGAATTACAACATCCCGCCCGCGCGATAAATGCACCACCGTGGTGCTGTCGTAGTCGGCATACGTGCTAGCGCTAGTCGCCGAAGCGGTACGTCACGCTTGCACCCCACTGGCGTGGCCGCGCGACGTTCGCCGTGGCCCGGCCGTGGGTCAGGCCATTGGCAAAGCCGGACGTAATGTATTCCTCATCCGTCAGGTTGGTCGCAAACACAGCCGCTTCCCAATTGCCCGATGGTGCGATGTAGGTCACATAGGCATCGACGAGGCTGTAGGAGTCCTGCCTCAATTCCGGGAAATTCAGGGCGTCTTTGAACACCTCATCGGTATAGGCCCAATCGATGCGGGGGATCAACTGGTGCCCGCCACCAAAGGAAGCGGTGTATTGAACGCCCACGTTGGCGGTCCATTCCGGTGCATTCACCAGTTTCGAATCGAGCGTGATCTCGCGAATATCGGTGGTGAAATTCTGGTTGGGATCGAGCTCCGTATATTCCGCGTCCAGATAGCCGACGCCGGCCTGGATCAGCCAGTTAGTGCCTGGCACCGCAGTCAGTTCGAGTTCGAAACCGGTAATTTCCGCCTCCGCGGCATTGCGCGTGACCGGCGCAATGCCGTCATTGACTTCGATCTGCAGATTTTCATAGTCGGTAAAGAACACCGCGCCATTCACGCGTACCCGGTTATCGAGCCCCACCCATTTGCCGCCTATTTCGTAGACCTTCGCGGTCTCCGGCTCGAACGACGGGACTTCGCTCTTGGGCGGAAAGGTTCGCTGCACGAAACCACCCGACTTGAACCCTTCCGAGTAGGACACGTAGGTCATCAGGCTGTCGGTCCAGCTGTAGGCGACA